>Ga0194037_1000262_pt1 | contig 41286 bp, 42 predicted proteins | sample JunL306m_MetaG_FD_148653 | JGI IMG/M metagenome (GOLD analysis project Ga0194037, IMG submission 148653) | Anoxic zone freshwater microbial communities from boreal shield lake in IISD Experimental Lakes Area, Ontario, Canada - Jun2016-L304-6m | ecosystem: Environmental > Aquatic > Freshwater >... | reverse complement strand
CACCAATAGAAGGGTGTGTACCAGAAACATGTTTCTGGTACACACCCTTCTATTGGTGCGGCAGCTGCAATTGGTAGGCTGATGCGCTTGACTGAAGAGCAGATGATTTGGGCTCTTGGGCTTGCAGCTTCACAACCTGTGGGCTTTAGAGACTCTTTTGGATCTATGAATAAGAGCTTTAACCCTGGCAGAGCTGCATCTAATGGAGTATTTTCTGCTTTGCTAGCGCAGAAAGGTTTCACAAGCTCGAATCAAATGATTGAATCAAGAATTGGCTGGGCTAATGCCATGAGTACAAAACAAAATTACTCGGAACTACTTGGTGATTTAGGTACTCGTTTTGAAATTGCCAAAAATACTTATAAACCATTTGCTTGCGGCATTGTGATTCACCCTGCAATTGATGCCGCCATTCAATTACGCAACCAATACCAACTTCAGCCAGACCAAATAAAATCGATCTTGATAAAAGCGAACCCTTATGTCTTAGAACTTACTGGCAAAAAATCCCCACAAACCGGTCTTGAAGGTAAGTTCAGCGTCTATCACTCAGTTGCTATCGCCATTATTGATGGTCGTGCCGGAGAGAAGCAATATTCTGATGCGGCCGTACTCAATCCAAAAACTATTGCACTGAGGGAAAAAATAATAGTCGAAGCAGATCCAAATCTAGCTAAGAAATCCGGTGAAGCTATTATTATTTTGAATGATGGTCGGGTAGTTAAGAGGTATATTGAAAGTGCTATTGGCGGTGTAGAGAATCCTTTAAGCAACGAGCAGCTTGATGCCAAATTTTTAGACCTCACTGAAGATATTTTGCCGCGTAGCAAAAGTAAATTGCTACTTGAAAACTCTTGGAACATGGGCTCCATAGCAAGCGCTGGTAACTTTGCAAAATCAACTACTGTCTAAAGAAATTACATGACTGCTCCAGTGCACCAATCTTTTGTCGCTCTACGCATTCCAGCATTTAAAGCACTTGTAGCATGCTACTTGCTTACCATGCTGGCGGATAACATCGAGCATGTTATTAGCTATTGGATGATGTTCCAAAAGTTTCATTCTCCGGCTCTCGGTGGATTTGCAGTGATATCACACTGGCTACCTTTCTTAGTATTTTCTGTGCCTGCAGGTGCATTAGCAGATTATGTAGATCCTAGAAGGCTTATTCAAATTGGTCTAGTCATGTTTATTGGCTGCTCACTCTGCTGGGGTTATCTTTTCCTCACTAATACCTTGGAGCTATGGCATGCCATCTGCCTTCTAGTGCTTCATGGTTGCTCTGGCGTGCTCTGGCAAACTGCAACCCAAATTATTCTTTACGATGTTGTTGGCAAGGATAAGTTACCTAGCGGCATTCGAATTTTGGCAACCACACGATATCTTGGCCTCTTGGGCGGTCCTGCACTTGGCGCAATGATTATGCTAGCTTTAGGTCCTGAATTAGGGATCCTACTAAATGCGTGCTTTTATTTACCTAATCTCATTTGGCTTATTCATGCCCCTTGTGGCCCTAAATTTAGAGCCGCCGCAATTGCGATACCTCGAGCATTCAGAGGACTAAAAGATATCCGTCTTACTGCGCTTGAAATTCGTCATGAGCACAAAATTCGCTCGATGATTTTTATGGCTGGCGCAGCCTCCTTTTTTATTGGTAATAGCTATCAAGCGCAGATGCCTGGCTTTGCCAATGATTTAGGTCACGGTGACCCAGGTATTTTATATAGCATGCTCCTGGCGGCTGATGCCGCTGGAGCTCTATTGGGTGGGCTGCTACTAGAAAGCCGTGGTGGCATTTTGAAAACCTCGCCAAAGACTGCTTTAATGCTTGCAATCCTTTGGTGCTCTTCTTTACTGTGTTTTGCTCTTTCAAGCCAGTACATTCTTTCGCTAATATTTTTATTTATTGGTGGCTTCCTAGAGCTTTCATTTAATTCTATGGCTCAGACCATCGTTCAAATGAATGCCCCATTTGAAATTCGTGGGCGAGTCATTGGGCTCTTTAACATGTCAGCAATGGGTATGCGGGCTGGAGCTGGAATCACCGTAGGCCTGATGGGCGGATTAATCGGTATACATTGGTCGCTAGCAATTTCAGCGCTTTGTTTAATTCTAGTAACAGGTGCACTTTATCGACGCTTCCATGAGCGCCTATAAAATCTCACGATTTAGGGTACAACCATTTATAAAATAAATTAGTGCACCAAGGCATTGCCCAATAGGTCGCAATTCCAACGATGATGAGTGCAGACGTTGCTTGGTAAATGGTGAAAACATTAGAAATCTCTAGATAATGAAATACTGGCAATAAGCTTACTGGGATTACCACAGATAAAGGCCATATCACTGCTGTTGTCAGCAACCACTGCTTCCATCTTGGTGGGGCTGTAGAACTTGGTGTAAACCAAAAATCAATACCGCTACGCATCTCAAAATGCTCTTGCTTGCTCAGGTATTTATAAGCCTCGGCAGCAATCTCTTTTCGAACCACAGAATCCTGCCAATCTTTAGCCTCTTGTGCAGAATGAAAACGAACTGCAGTCGTAAATTCTTTACTGCCTTTAGAGGGTTTAATCACCTGCACTCCTAAGTGCCCTGGAAACTCTGCAGCTTTAAACATCAATTTTTTCAGCCACTGCTCATACTCAGCATCCATACCAGACTTTACAAAATGGCGCACAATAAAAAAGACGCCGCTATCCGTCTCGCATCGATCTTCACTAGTCACATTATGTGTATGGCTCATCACGTCAACTCCACTAGTATTGCTCACTCAGATAAGATACCCGAAACCTGATCGGTGGATTTGATCCAAATCAAATATGCCATCTATCTAGCTCCAAAAATTCTCAGTGTGAGAGCCCATTAAATACAATTCGACCATTGACTAGGGTGAGTAGGGATCGAGTTTGATCAAGCTTGTCGATTGGCACATTGAAGTAATCTTGACTTAAGACAGCTAAGTCAGCTTTAGCGCCGACTTGAATGAGACCTCTCTCAGACTCCTCAAAAGAGTACCAAGCGCTATTTTGCGTATACATCCTTAAGGCTTGCGCACGATCGGGTCTTTCCACCGGATTTCCTAAGACAGTGCCGCCAGCCGTCTTCCCGCTAATGAGCCACTGTAAAGCAGTAAAAGGTCTATAGGTCATGACTCGATGAGCATCCGTACCCATGGCAACCTTCATGCCAAGATTCGTAGCAAAGCGAATGCGTGGAACTTGCATGGCTAGTTCGCTACCGCGTCGCTCAACAAAACGCTCGCCTTGATAATAAAAAGAATCTTGCACTAACCATCCCAGTCCTAGGCTACTCATCCTCAGCAAAGTCTCCTCACTCGCATCATTGAGATGGGCAATAGACCAGCGTAAATTCTGAATAGACCGCCGTGCATTCACCCTCTCAATAACATCTAAAAGATAGCCTACTGATTGATTGTTATTCCAATGAAGCGTTACAGTTAACTGATGATCATTAGCCCAATTTAAAACTTCTTGTAACTCTTGCTGCTGCTCAACGCTTGGTTTTTCATTGTTGTACATTCCCCATGTAACATTTTCACCAATGCCATTCCAGAGATAAAACTCCTTTTTTTTCTGTAGATCCTCAAGGCTCGTCATCGATTTAAAATCACTTAATTCAGTACCTCGCTTTGGAGCAGACAAGAAATATCTTAACTTCAGACTCAGCCCTTCATTAAGTGCCAGTTGTTGCACTGCTTTATATGCGGATAGGCTCAGGTTATATCCACCCGGATCAAGAACACCTGTAATGGCATTACGATTGAGCTCCAAGAAAAATTCCTTACTGCCTTTTAGCTGAGCCTGAAAACTGGGTTGTGGCAATAATTCAAAAATATCACTAACAGTTCTTGCATCCCCATAAAACCAACCTGTAGGCTGCTCCCAACCCTTATCAAACTGTGTTTCAACTTTTAGGCGCGCCAATAATTGTGCGGGGATATCTAATGTCTTATTCTCAAGAAAGCTGGGAGATATTAAAAACCCGTCGTACAAATATTGAATATAAAAGGGGTGATCCATACTCGCAGCTTGAACTTCTGCCAAACTAGGCTTACGTTTTTCAATAAATTGCTGATCGGTCCAGCCGCCCGCTACAACTATCCAAGCACCAGCCGGCAAGGCCTTAGCACGGGCATTGAGAATGGCTAAGGCCTCGGGAATGGTATGAATGTCAGCCCAATCAAGCTCAGACCCAAAATATAGCCCGGCACGTATTGCATGGATATGAGAATCAATGAGCCCAGGGATAAGTATCTTCCCCTGTAGATCAATTACGCGCGTTTGATTGCCAATATAGCCATTAATAATCTGCGCACTATCAATGGCCATAATTCGATCGCCAGCAATAGCTAAAGATTGAATTGAAAGCCGATGAGGCTCAAATACCTTACCATTTAGCAGTACAAGATCAGCTGGAGAATCCTGGACATACTGCGAAAGTGCGTCATTATGAAACGGTAGTACAAATAGAAAAACAAGGAGCCACCCTTTAAATGACGCTATTTTGCATTTGCTTGCATTAAGCAATCTGCCTCCTGATACTTTGTACCGCTCACCGTTCTTACGAGTATTTTTTGAAACTGATAACCCGACTTCTCACAACGTATGTCTATGTCTTCAGGTTTTGTATTTTTGCTATAGTGGGTTCGATACACACCAAGGACATTGGAAGCGACCTCGATCCTGGGCCCTTTTTTGGCCTGCAAAATAACAGTTGCGCCGCGAAGATTTACTCCCCTTTGATCTCTCACAAACCCAAAATAAGCAGGCCCAGCTTCGGCTGAATCATCGCCATACTCATACTCGCTACCGCCGGCAATCACTAGCACCGGTAGAATGCCCAGAAAAAAGAAGATGAATTTTTTCTGCATGGTTTATCGCCAATAAAATTTCAGTGAAACAACTAAGGGAATTAAGAGTGCAATTGGCAATATCCATAAATACTGTAATAACAAGGTCCAAAAATGACTCTTTTCTGGAATGAGCCTGGTGATCACCATGCTCAGCAATCCAGAAAATGCAGTTGCTGTAGCAAGCCAACCATACCAGTACATGCCAGGGCCTAGATCATTACTCATGGGGGCCCAGCCCCAATAAAACTCATTCACCGCAGGAAAAAATGTAAACATCGGCAACCGATATAGGTCCGCTATGAAATACACAATAGGTGCAACAGCACTAAATAGGAGGCATTGATTCAGTTGACTGTTTTTCATGATCCAAACCCACGGACATTATTAACAATATGCCCCACTAAAAATGAAAACCAGCAAATGATAGCTAACATCGCTGTTAAATAACTTCGCGCCTTAATAAAAGACTCATTCAACTGCATACACCACATCGCATAATAGCCCGGAAGTAAGAATAAACCCATGCTTGACCAATTTTCCTTAAGCTCAAAAAAGCCTTGTGTGCGCCAATACCCTGAAGCCTCCAAAGGAATGCGAATAGCAATTCTGTACTGTGCATAAATATATCCGCCCAATATGAAAGTGATGAGCCAAAGAATACAAATTGCTTTGGTGTACACCCCCGGAGAAACCCCCTTAAATCTTCCAATAAAATCAGACGATCCACTAGAGCCCCTCGTTTTAAATGCAGCAAAAAACTGATGCGTGATAGCGCCCAATAAAGCAACAGCACAAAGGCCGTGCAATATTAAAAATATTGTCCAGAAAGCGCTTTCTGATATCCAGTCAAACATACATTAACCAGTGCGCAATCAGTTGGCCAATGGATCTGGGCGCATCTGCACTTTAAATACTTTTGGATACATGTCTTTGCTGCCATCACCACTATGAAATGGTGCGCGTGTACCTGTAGTTGTCCAAACTGCACGCCCCTTCCACCCTGCATTGATGTCATCAATACGACCATCGACATTTTTCGTAAAGAAGCCTAAAGGGTAAGGAACACGTAATGTTACTAATTTGCCATCAACCACAGCAATTAAGGCCTCGCCGCCACTAGAGGATGCAATTGGCACATCCTTGCCAAGGCCTAAGGTGTTGTATAAATCGACCCAAATATAGTAGGCACCATCTGCACTACCATTTGGATCGTTGACATTCTTAAACTGTGGTCCAGGCAACCGATAGAGTGTCCAACCCTCCTCGCAATGCTTCCCTTCAGCCGCGCTAGGGCCATTTAGTGGTCCCTTACATTTACTACGATCAAAACTAGCAATCTGTCCGCTAGCTAGAACAGTCCATGCAACACCCTTAGAGTCAATATCAATACCACGCGATCCCCAAGTGCCTTTTGGAGACTGATAGATTTCAGCCAACGATGTCTTGCTTGGATCAGAACCAGGATTAAGTCGGATCAAATAACCAGGCTGATCTATGCGAGAGAATCCAACATCCATTGATTGGCCCCATATAGAGTCGTCTAATGGACTACTTTGAACCGCATAAAAACCAGCATTAATACGCTTATCTTTTTGTGGGTCAAGCGGCTGATTTGGCTCTACATATTCATCCCGCTTGCCATTGCCGTTGGTATCAAGCACTAAGGGGGTCCAACCTTGGGACTTTTGCTCATCCTTAGTTTCAAGATACATCTTGGTGTTAAGCCAACCTACAACAGTATTAGCAGGACTTCCGGCGCTCGTCCATAAAGTGTCGTTCTTATCTCGCGCGAAGTAAACATGGTGCGTGCTAAAGCAGGTATTAATTAGATTCCACTCTTTCTTCTTCGTGTCATACATTGCCAACTGACGAGTGGATTCTTTAACAGGCATCACTTTTGCAGAAGGATGATCAGAGCCTTCCTTGCAAAAATCGGGGTTTGCATTTTGACGAATCCGTGCAGCAAACCATATATTCTCTTTTTGATCCCAGATAAGGTTATGAATGCTGGTATGTCCATCCCAAATTGGCTCTGTCCCCCAATAAGCCGACTGGCCATGAGGTAGATCTGTAGATGAATGTGTTTTAGGATCCAAAAATGGCATCCGAATTTCTGAAGCAGTATGCTTAATTGGATCTAGTATAGGCACAAGGTCAGTACTCTCTTCTGGTGAACCCCAAATGAGCCCATTTGCATTCAGTGTTGGATTTCGTTTATCCGTTGAAATCACATCATGCAAATAGTATTTCGGAGAAGACCAGTCCCACATTGTATAAACTGCATTTCTTTCGACCCCTTTTGGGCGAACCGGTTTATCAAATGGCACCTCGCCTTTAGCAATGCGATCAGTCCAATCAGCAAAAACAGATAAAGCCCTATCTGGTCCCAGACGACCTAAGCCCAAGGCCATATTGGCCATACCCTGTCCGGCTTGAGTGCGATGAGCCCATGAAAGAGTAGAGTCTCCGTTACCCATCTTTGTAAATAGAGCAGGTACATCGCGTATACCCTTCGAACCAAAAGCATGGCAGGATTGACAAGAATTTTTTACGGTATCAACCCAAAAATATTGCTTTTTCATGAATGCTGGAATTCCATTGCCCTTATCACCAGTTCCTGGGAACTCGCTATCTTTAGGAATATTAATCATTGAATACCAATACATTCCTGGGTAATACTGTGCAGCCGCTTTAGCATTAGGGGCTTGCACTGCTTTTAAATCTAAAACTTGTCCGGGTTTAGCTTTCACCTTTGCAGAATCTACTAAACCATACCCACGGACCCAAACTTGATAATTTGCTAGTGGCAACTCAGGGAGTAAAAATCGTCCTTGATCATCTGTAATCACAACCTTGGCAAATTTAGTTGGTAGATCTGTGGTTTCAGCAATCACCCAAACTCCTGCCTCTGGACCCTTTATGCCCTTTACGGAACCACCAATATCTCGGGCAGACACATTGACCGTGGAAGCGGCCTGTAAGGTGCTCACTAAGCCACACAGGATTGCTACCACCGCAGTCTGATAAATGCTAAATTTCATCTCAGTCTCCCTAATTTTTTAAATATATCAGTAATTTTTTTTGGTAATTGATAATTGCTGGGCAATAAACTGTTTTGCAATCTCACGAGCCTTATTAGTTTGCTCACTTTCCTTGGCAACCCATTCATGCTCACTATCCTTAAAGAGAACATATTCACAATAGCCTCCAGCTGCTTTGTAGGACTTCGCAAAATACTCTTGATCCTTAGGTAAAACATTGTCATCAAGCTCACCTTGCATAATCAATAAAGGCGGCAAGCGAGAGAATTCACGACGATCTAATATTTTTTGAGGATTCCCTAAATCAATCGTATTCCAGGGCTTAAAGAAGTTCAGATTGTTATTGATCATTGGCTCACGTTTTTTACTCACTGCATTTTCATAACGTGCCTCTGTATTACTAATTGGCGAGCGCGTCACAATGTAACGAACGACACTCGTTATGTCTTTGAAATCCTTAACAGCAAGTGCGTTATAGAGCGCATCATTGGGCTTCATGCCTAATAACTCTGCAACATGTCCTCCGCTAGAGCTACCATATAAACCAAGGGTATCTGGATCGCCGCCCCATGCACGAGCATTCGCTTTTGCCCAACGAATGCCATAGCTAGCATCCTGAATAGCTGCGGGGTAAGGAGATTCACCGGCTCGAGTGAGATCAACTGCAATGACTAAGATGCCGCTCGCAGCAAAGGCTTGATCCATTGGCGCCTCAGCCAAACGATCCTTGTTATTCCAAGCTCCTCCATGAAAATCTAAGAGGACAGGAAAGGGACCCACACCTACTGGTTGATAAATACGAGCCATCAACTGACGACCCTGATCTGTTTTCCGAAATTTCACATCAAAAATTTTTAATGCGTATTGGGCGTTTGGGTTGTAGTTGGCAGCGGGCCTTTCGCTTGATTCCTGAGATACAGCAAAAGCAGTTCCAATCACAATATCTGCTTGGGCTAAGCATAAGAGGGCTAAACCGATGAGTAACTTTTTAAACATATTGATTTACGCCTTCATGGTCCTAAATAAATCCATCTTCTTATTAAAATACTATCCACGATAAACTGGTTTTGGCTGACTAAAGAAGCCATCTAAAACATGATATGCAATGGCTACATTACGCTCCTGAAAGCTAGCATGCGCGATACCAGGCATCACTGAAAACTGCTTATCTGGACTTGGAATTTTGGCAAAAAAGTTTAAGAGATCCTGAAAGCCAGCAATACCATCATATTGACCACGCATGATTAACGTCGGCATCACCATCTTTTCTGGATCGACTACCGGCAAATTCACTGACATGTCGTAATACGTTCCTGTTGGCATCGAGCTATCCAAAGCCAAGATTGCGTTAGCAAATGCATCCACCACCACAGGATCAGCAGTGCCAGCATGATCTCTGGTAAATACGCTACTAATCATTGCTTTGTCGACTGGGCGACGATTATTTGACTCCCATTGCGCCAAGCGCTTGCGTCTTTCTGACAAAGTGGGACTACCCTCGCCGGTCCAAACAAAAGCATCTAAAGCAATTTTAGAAACCTTCGTAGGATATTGTTGTGCATAGCCTGCAGCACGCAGTGACCCAGAAGAAATGCCGTATAACATGATGCTGGATTGGCCAGTCAGCCTAAGAATTTCAGGAATAACAGCCTCTAGATCCCCAATTCCATTGGCAATATTAAAGTTAATTTGACGATTTTTATCAGAGCGTCCATAACCTTCGTGATCAAGAGACCAGGTGTCATAACCCAACTTGGCAAATGTATCCATCGCCGAATACTCTGGCTTTCCTGGAATCTGCAAATCAAATGTTGGCGTTCCCGCCATAGAAGATCCATGAATGAATAAAATCACCCCTTTAGACGTATTACCAACAATACGTTTGCGCCACAGAAACAAGCGGATATTTTGCGCATCCATCTTACGATTGACCCAATACTCTTTGCCCTCAATTAGACTATTTGCAGGAGATTTCTTAGCTGGCGCCTCTTGGGCAAAGGAGAGTTTGGTCATAAAAGCACTGGGCGCTAAACCCAATAAAGCCAAGTAGCGACGTCTCAGCTTGGAAGGCTCTTGTGAACCGTTGCTAATGTTTTCTTCTGGATACATATTCACTCTCTTGAGATTTATCCTGCATTATTGAAGTGGCTCTACTTTAATAATCGCGGCGCCGTGATTGCTGCCCACCCAAAAAATAGGTTCAGGGGCATCATCTTGAACAAAGACTCGACGCACATTGGTCGACTTAGGAAGGAGGTACTCAATAAACTGGTTATTTTCAAGATTAAGACGTGCGATCTTATCTGTCGTCATTGAACCGGTCCAAACGTAATTGTTACGATCCTTTATAGCATCATATGGGGCAGAATATGGCGTTGGTACCGACCACTCTTTCATCTCGCCAGTCTTAGTATCGAGCATTCCAATCTTGTGTCCACGATATTCACCAACCCACAAACGATCCTGGTCATCCATCGTGCCTCGACGCGGTGACGCCAGCTTAGTGGGAAAGCTGAAGAAAGTAATGGCACCCGTCTTTGCATCGATACGTCCAATTTCTTGCTGCCTAAAATCCGTAAAGAATGCATTATTCTTAGAGTCAGAAATGACATCATAAATATTGTGCTGCTCCTTAGAATTTTTAAAAGGTGCCCATGTTTCAACTTCCCCGGTCTTCACATCAAAGCGGTGTACCCCCGCAAAACCACTGTTTTGGGCCCACACCTTACCATCTATATTCCGGTTATAAGGCGCCACTTGATTTAACTGGGTAGATGGCAAATTGTCTTTAGGGGCTGGCCGGAAATATTCAAACTTCTCCGTATTAGGGTCAAACCGAGCTATAGCAGCTTGATACATATTACCAATCCAAAGTTGACCATCTCGATCCTCGCGAATGGCTAAGATTCCTTTTGGAAAATCAGGTTTCGATACTTCAACTTCATACTCTTTTACGGCCCCAGTTGCCTGATCCATGCGACCAATAATTTGCTCACCAAAACTAGAGTACCAAACCTGTCCAGTCTTTGTGACAATCACATCATGTGGCTGCAATAGCTGCCGTGGTAAACCATATTCGGTATAGATTACTTTAGTAGCCTCACCGCTAGGTCTTGAAAAAGTCTGCAGTGGATAAGTCCAGCGAGTACGATTATGCAAATTGATTTGGGCTAAAAATTCACCCATTTCACGATAAATATTGACTCGATCTTCGCCCTGCTCCTCCATGAGACGCACGCCCTTTCGCATCTGAGGAGCGCCGGGCATGCTCTGATTCACATAACTTTGCATTCGAGGAAGTACGATCGTTAAAAATTCTTCACTACTGTACTTAGACTTCACAACACGCTCAAGAGTATGACAAGTCACGCAGGTTAATAAGGCACGTTTTTCTCGCTCAGATCCGGGCATACTTGCCATCCACTCGGCATTGGTTAACTGCCCTGAGATATCTTTGACAGATGCCAATGTTAAATTGGCACTGCTAGTCTGCTGACTGGTAATGCTGACTGTTTTTTTAGCGGGCAATTCATATCCAACTGCCCGAATAGAAATCTCATAGGTGCCGGCAGGTAGTCTTGTTTTTGAGAATTGATATTCACCACGTTGATTTGAGACCACAGAGGTAGTGATGGTCGACTGGAGGCGCTTAGCACTCACAACCACCCCTTCCATCAAACCTTCTGCCGAAGACTTCACCGTTCCCTGAAGTGCAGTATTTTCGGTCGCAAAAGAAGCGCTTGATAGCAGTAAAAAAAGGTTTACTAAAAAAAACTTCATTGTGAATTTCATAGCTTGATTAGGAGCCCTATATTCAACAAACTGCTACCAATTTCTTCTCATCAGGTAATCAAGCAAGTTCAGCCCATTCGAGGGCACCCTCTACTGAGCAGGAGCGCCCTTTAAAACCCAAGTCACTAAGATATTTAAAGATTCGTCGCTTAACTGAGGATGCGCCGGCATTGGTATACGACCCCAAGTCCCAGCACCCCCTTTTTTTACTTTCTGCATCAACATCTCTAAGGCCCCTGGCTGGTCCTTATACTTTTCTGCAACTTCTTGGTAGCCAGGACCAACTAACTTACCGTCAGCTTTATGACAAGCCATGCAACCACTCTGATTTGCTAATGCAGCTGCAGCTTGATTAGACTGCGCAAAAGAGGATTGGGCCATCCATAAGGTAAGGCTTAGGAGAAAGAAAACGATTTTTTTCATATCAAAATATTCTGGTTGAGATTAATTTGCCAAAGGGTTGGGGCGCATTTGCACCTTAAATACTTTTGGATACATATCTTTGCTGCCGTCTCCACTATGAAATGGTGTTCGAGTTCCGGTAGTAGTCCAAACACCACGGCCCTTCCAGCCAGCATTAGCATCATCAATACGTCCATCCACGTTCTTGGTAAAGAAGGCCATTGGATAAGGGACGTGTAAATTCACTAACTTACCATTCACAACTGCAATCAGAGCCTCACCACCATTGGAGGAAGCAATCGGAACATCTTTGCCTAAGCCAAGCGTATTGTGCAAATCAACCCAAATATAGTAGGCGCCATCTGCACTGCCCTTGGGATCCATACCCTTAAATTGAGGTCCAGGCAGGCGATACAGAGTCCAGCCCTCTTGGCATTGTTTACCTTCAGCGGTGCTTGGTCCGTTTAATGGACCTTTACACTTGCTACGATCAAAGCTACCAATATGGCCGCTAGATAGAACGGTCCATACAACACCTTTGGAATCGACATCCAAACCTCTTGGCCCAAAGGTTCCTTCGGGAGATTGATAAATTTCAACTAACGCAGTATTACTAGGATCAGATCCTGGATTCAAACGAATCAAATAACCGGGCTGATCGATTCTTGAAAAACCAACGTCCATCGCCTGACCCCAAATAGCATCATCTACTGGGCTAGGCTGCACTCCGTAAAATGCGGCCATCACACGCTTATCTTTGTTTGGATCCAAAGGCTGATTTGCCTCTACCCATTCATCGCGTTTGCCATTGCCATTGGCATCAATGATTAATGGCGTCCATCCTTGAGATACCTTTTCATCACGAGTCTCAAAGTATTTTTTAGTATTGAGCCATCCCACAACACCACTATTTGGTGGGCCCGCGCTTGTCCATAAAGTATTGTTGGCATCGTGTCCAAAATAGACGTGATGCGTACTAAAACAAGTATTAATTAAAGCCCACTCTTTTGTTTTTGGATCGTACATGCTAATTTGGCGCAACGATTCATTCAGAGGCACCACCTTAGCGGAAGGATGATCTGATCCAGCCTTACAAAAATCGGGGTTAGGTACTGGACGAATTCGAGCTGCAAACCACATTCTTCCAACTTCATCCATGATGTGGTTATGAATACTACTTTGACCGTCCCAAATTGGCTCATCGCCCCAATATGCTGATGGGCCTCGTGGCGCCCCAGTGGATGAAGGCGTCTTTGGATCTAACACAGGCATGCGCACAGATGATGCAATATTTTTTACTGGGTCGAGCGTTGGAACTAAATTGGTACTTTCCTCAGGCGCACCCCAAATAAGACCATTAGCATTTACAGTGGGGTTACGTTTATCTGTAGACATTGCATCATGCATATAGAACTTAGGTGTTGACCAGTCCCACATGCTATAAACCGCATTTCGTTCGAGTCCAGTTGGGCGATCTGGTTTGGCAAACGGCAATTCACCCTTTGCAATTCGATCTGTCCAATCCGCATATAAAGACAGGCCTTTATCAGGACCAAGGCGCCCAAGCACTAAAGCCATATAGCCCATTGCCTGACCTGCTTGAGTACGATGAGCCCAGGCGGCGAATGAATCACCATTACCCATTTTCGTAAAAAATTCTGGTACCTGACGAATTCCCTTCGAGCCAAGCGCGTGACAAGACTGACAACCATTCTTGACGGTATCCACCCAGTAATGCTGCTGCTTCATAAAGGTTGGAATACCATTACCTTTTTCGCCCGTTCCCGGAAACTCACTAGCCTTTGGAATCTCGAGCATGGAATACCAATACATGCCAGGGTAATACTCTGCCGCTGCTTTTGCGTTAGGTGCAATTACCGCCTTGAGATTTAAAGAGGCGCCAGGCTTTGCGCTTACCTTAGAAGAATCAACTAAGCCATAACCACGAACCCACACTTTATAGTTGGCACTTGGTAATTCTGGGATTAAGAATCGGCCTTGATCATCGGTTACAACAATCTTGGTAAATTTTGTAGGAAGGTCTGTTGTTTCAGCTATCACCCAAACACCAGCCTCAAGACCTTTGCTGCTTTTAACAACTCCAGAAATATCTGAAGCAGCAACAGCAAATAATGGGCTTGAGGCAATGCAAATAGCCACAAACACCAAACGCAAATATGATTGGCGCATCTTGTCTCCTAATGTCTTTATTGAACTTCTTTTGTAGTGGAAATAATATAACCTACGCGCTAGCCCAAATTTAACGATGGGTACTAGGGTTTACGCTCCCCCGGACCGATGAATGGGGTAGGCAAAAAAGGCCGCTCGAAAGCAGCCTTTTTTAGCTATGCAGATGGTACTACTTAACGGCTGCAGCTCCAGCCATGGCTGTTTGGCCATCTTGGTCGCCGCTGCCACCAGAAATTCCAACCGCACCAACCAATTTTCCATTTTCAATGATTGGAATACCGCCATCAATCGGAATCGCACCAGTGAGGCGCAACAGGCGTAAGCCCTCACCACCACCTGCAACAGCATCTTGAAATAACTTGGTAGACCTACGGAATAAGGCAGCTGTCTTGGCCTTCTCAATCGCCAAATCAACACTACCTGTTTGGGTGTCTTGCATTCTTTCAAAATAAATCAAGTGTCCGCCTGTATCCACAATTGCAACCGCCATTCTCCATTTATTTTTTTGCGCTTCTACAATTGCACCACCTGCGGCTTTTTTGGCACTCTCAAGACTAATAGGCACTCCGTATGGAACAACCGGAGGAGGCGCAAAAGATGCTTGTGCAGCAGCATAAAAACTCATGAGACTCATAATGGTAAAAAAACTATAAGTACGTAGCTTTTGAAATTTCATTTGATGATTCCTTATCTTATTTAATCAAATACAACATCACATTAACGCTAATCTTTTCGACTCACAAGGTAAGTAACGCCCTCGGGACCATAGTCCTCTGAATGCAGTTGATTAGGTTTCAAATGAAACACATCACCAACTTGATAGCGGGTAACCGCTCCATCAATATTGATAGACATCTCACCCTGAACAATCAGCGCTATTGGCTCAAATGTGTGTGAATGAACACCCACAGCGCCTGAACCTTTTTTAGTCAGCAAAGGCTCAGGGAAATGATTTTGTTGTAACTGCTGCAAAAAAGTCTCTTGATTCATATTTAATTTCAACCTTTATGAAATCTTGATCAAATTTATCATTTAAAAATATAAACGCATTGAGTGGATACCCTAAGTTTTGAATTCGCCAACTCAATAAGCATCTAATATGGTGATAGCAGCATGTCAATTAATGAAAAATACACCTAAACTAAAAGTAAAGGGAGAACATGAAAAAGAAAAGTCTAATGCTGGGGTTCTCAGGGGCATTTATTGCAATTGCTGCATATGCTCAAACTCCAGGATTTACTAGAACTGCACTACAAACACAGGATCTCAGCGTACCCAATAAAGTTGTAGTGCAAGCAAAGGCAGAATTCGAACCAGGCGTTGCTGCGGGAAGGCACACACACCCTGGTGAAGAAATGGGGTATATCCTAGAAGGCCAACTAGAGCTCAAAATTGATGGTCAGCCGACTCGCATTGTGCATGCTGGCGAAGTATTTTTTGTGCCGGCTGGCCTAGTACATGATGGTATTAATAATAGCTCTGAGAAAACCAAAGTATTGGCAACCTATGTAGTAGAAAAAGGGAAGCCCGTTGCCAGTCCTGCGCCATAAGCAATCAATACCATAATTTAGAGGGGCTACTTTTGGGTGGCTTTTTTTATAGCAACTAACTCAACGGCGCTACAGAGGCCCCCTGAATGCCGTGTCGTTGCAGTGCATCAGAAACAAAACCACTTTTCTTCATCTCTTGGACGAACTCACACATTAAACCTGCGGCAGCCTCACCTCTTAGCTTTGGCAACCCCATAGCTTGCTGTATCACCATAAATCGACCAGGCAGCAGACGGAGCCCAGAAGTTTTTAAGGCATCCGCCTCCAATTGCTGTCTCACACCTGCAGCCACCTCATAGCCACCTTCAAGAAAGCTACTCACAACTAATGGGGATGTTGGGGCGCGCACAATTTCAGCAGATTTTATTTCTCTTGTTAAAAATAAATCATAGGCACTCCCCTTGCCAACGACAAGGCGATTTCCTGGCATATCTACTTCATGATTACTCTGGATGGGGGAGCTCTCCTTCACGAGGTAAGCCCCTTCAATCAATACATAGGGTGCCGTAAATAAAATTCCCTCTCCACGCAAGGGGTCAATTGCAAAAAATCCAAAGTCTGCCTTTTCCTGTGTGACTGCCTCTACAGACTTTCCAGCAGAATCAAAAACAAACAATTCAATCTCTAATCCCAACTTCCTTGCAAAAGCATTAGCCAAATCAATCGATACGCCATAGGGCTCTCCTGACTGAGGATTTTTATTTGCTAGGATTGGATTACCTAAATTAATAGAGGCGCGAAGTTTGCCGGTAGGCGCAATTGTATGAATTAAATCTTTAAAAATAGGCATATGAAATATTAGTTAATAAGCGAAGAAAATTAAGCGCCGGTCAAATCAATGACATCAGAATGCTCAATGCTTTCAGAAAACCAAATGCGAATTGCTGCTTTACGATCACCAAAGTAGCAAGGCTGATCTTGCGCATCTAGCACCATAGATAAATCATGACCTGGAATTAAGAGGTTCCCAGGTCTTTGCTTCCAATAGCGCCAAATGAGTTCAATCGACTGAGCACTCTCTTTTTCATCATCGGTATCCACTACTTTTCGAGAAAGCAACTCGGCTCGATTCTTGGCTGAGTCCCCAGTGAATAAAATATCATTCTCGCCATTATTCAAAACAAAGAGTAAATGGCCGGGGGTATGTCCAGGTACTGCGTATGCATGAATTCCTGGTATAAATTCTTCCCCTGCCGTCAATTTTAAAACTCTATCCGAACGAACAAGTTCTTGAACATACAACTCAGGAAGTGGATTAAAGCCAGGCGGCTGAAGAGCTGCCCAATCTAACTCAACTTGACCAATCCATACTTTGGCATTTGGAAAAAGTGTGAAATTAATAACATGATCATAGTGAGCATGGGTTAGTACTACGTCGGTAACATCCTCAGGCTTAACTGCAAACTCTTGCAAACGGCGCTCTAAAGGCTTGCGCATTCCAAATGCTCCAACATCAAGCAATATGATTCGCCCCTCGCCTCGTATCAGGGTGACTGTACTCCAACCTAGACCACCATGACAAATAGCCCGGCCTGGGAACCCTTGGATCAATACATCAACTTGATAACGATGCATACTAACTTTCAATAAAGAAAAATAGAGTAATTAATCCGCATTAATATGTGCATCAGTAATTAATTTTCCATATAAGCGCAGATCAGATTGAATTTGTTGAGTAAATTCTGTCGGCGATCCCCCAACAATCTCATTACCACCCTCGTCAACTAAGCGACGAATGACTGCAGTAGATTTCAAGGCTTTCACAGCCTCAACATTTAAACGACGAATAATCGCTGGATCCGTACCTGCGGGTGCTAACAGCCCTTGAAACTGTGTGATATTGAAGCCCTTGAAGCCCAACTCACTCATTGTTGGCAAGCTTGGCATTCCCTTACTACGCTTCATTCCTGAAACAGCAAAGCCGCGCAATTTGCCAGCCTTGATCATTGGAAGTCCGGTAACCAGTGGTTCAAAAGTGAAGCTTAATTGGCCTCCCAATAAATCCGCTAGCGCTGGTGCGGCGCCTTTATAAGGAACATGAGTAAATTCTGCAGTAGCCAAAAGACCGAATAATTCTCCAGCCAAATGTCCGCCACCGCCAATACCAGTAGACCCATAACTAAATTCTTTGGGCTTTGCGCGAGCCTCTGTAACTAATTCAGTAATATTTTTAATGGGCGACTGGAATGGCACCGCCAAAACATATTGATAGGTAATCAACATGCTAATTGGAGCAAAATCTTTTACAGGGTCGAAAGGTACCTTTTTATATAACACTGGATTTATGACCAAAGGTCCACTAGCCGTCAACAACAGTGTGTAGCCATCAGGCGCAGCCTTGGCAACCATATCTGATCCAATCGTGCCATTTGCACCAGGTCTATTTTCTACAATGACCGGTTGACCCATGCTATCTGACATGGATTGCGCCACTAATCGCGCAGTAATGTCTGCTGCCCCACCCGCCACATAGGGCACGATCATTTTGATAGGTCTATCAGGATAAGTGGATTGCGCTATCGCACTGAAAACAAAAGCAAATTGAAAACTGAGAAAAAGGGTGCAACATAGTCGTGCAAACAGCTTGGTCTTCATATTGCTATTCTCCCGCATACTGTCTTAGTAGATTTAAAGTCTCAGAACTAATTTCAATACCATTTTTACGCTGCTTCTCAAGCTTTGCCAACTCAATCATTCCAGGAACAATCACTGGCCTACTAGAATCTGCAGGCGGGCTATCTGTCAAGATATTGGCAAAGTCAATCATACGTGCACTAAGCCACTCGCTAGAACCCAGGCGTTTGGTATCAATCAAAATAAAGAAGTGGCCAAGATTTTGTGGCTCCCCCGGGGCATCCTGCCAGGATTGAATGTGGGTTAAATATCCAGCATTTGATAATAAGCCAGCAAATAGGTCTACCATTAACGCTAAACCATAGCCCTTATGACCGCCTATTGGCAATAAGAATCCATCTAAAGCTGCTTTCGGATCCGATGTTGGATTCCCTTTGATATCTGTACCCCAAGTATCAGGAATCTTTTCACCACGCTTAAAGGCATTTCTAATTTTGGCACGTGCGACCACGCTCATCGCCATATCCAATAAGAATGGTGCACCACCAGGATTTGGCACACCAAAACCAAGCGGACTATTACCCAAGCGGGCATCAGACCCGCCCCATGGTGCAATGGTAGTAGTGGCGTTACTGCCGATAATGCTAGCAAAACCTTTTTCTGCCGCAATCAAGGAGTAAGGTGATATAGGTCCGAAGTGATTGCTACCTCGGGCAAATGCAATCGCAATTCCAAATTCTGCCGCTGCTTCAATAGCTACATCGAGCGTGCGCATTCCAACTAGGGGGCCAACACCATTATCACCATCCACCCCAATCATCGCCGGCGCTAGGCACTCAATCCGAATATTAGGTCGCGCGTTAATTCCGCCGATCTTTAGCCGATCTCCGTAAGATTCGATACGACTTAAACCATGTGTGGACAATCCAAATAGATCTGCTAACACCAGAATTCGCACTACATCGTCAGATTCTTTATCGCCCATTCCAAGCTTTTGAAAGGCGCGCTTACCTAAAGCATGAAGATCTGATTCTTGAATAAGTTCGTTATTACTGCTTTGGGTATTCATCATTATCCTAAGGTATAAAAATACTATTCAAACTAAGAAAATCAAAGCTTATGAAGAGAGCGGTCCAAACTGGGGTGGCGCCACTCTGCGTCTTGAAGCCGCTTCATAAGCAGATGCAATTTTGATTAATTGATCCTCCATGCCTGGCTCCACCCGAAATACTAAAGAAAATGGTAAGCCAGGTTTCGCAATTTCTGTGTAGGTATTGCTAGCCTTACTAATATATTTTTTACGGTCTGCGGATAATATGAATTCAGGGTCATATGCCCCGCTAACATAACCAGCTGGCACTAGAATTTCAGTTAAACCCGCATTAGGCCCATAAAGCTCTTCTTGCCTTAGATGGTTGATCTCACCTGGTTGTTCAGGCCAGCCGATCTTTGCAGGCGGCAAAGGGGTATGTAATCTAACCAGCACATCCAATTTATTTTCTAAGATGACCATCATGTCCACTCTGCGCAATAACTCCCTAAGCATAATGCGCTCATCAACCCCTTGACGTCCACCTAGTGGATTTCTAGGATCTGTAGTCTCTTCCCAGTTTTTAAAAGCAGAACGTTGATCATCACCCCAAAACTTAGATCGTTTATTTAACTCTGACCAATCGACCAGAGATTCTTGCTGGCCAATGTCTTTCCAATCCTTTGCGCGCCGCGTGAGATATTGCTTAATGTGAAATCGAAATGAGTTTGCAAGAATTTGATTCTGTACTGTTGCAATATCTAAATTCTTTGGTGGCTCAATATTCAGATCAGCAAGCTCCACTAGATAATCAATTGGCGCCATCTTGCCCGAACCAAAAATTTTTCCAGGGGCAAATTCAGTTGGCACGATTTGACTTGCAAAATCAGGGAATACAGGCTGCCCTTCTGAATTTAAACGGAATAAGAGCTCTGGCATAAATACTGGGACCAGTCTTGCTAACGCCTGAGTAAAGTTAATACTCATTTGCTCTATTGAGTCATCTTTTTTCCATAAACGATGCGATGACTCCACTAGCGTTGCACCTAAATGCATCCCGAGAATATCTTTGATTTCTTTATCAGCCGCAGAAGTAATGGGTTCAACTGCCTTCAATCCTGGATTGAGCATTGACTCTCGCACAATGCCAATCCGCGCTCCTTTTAAGAACCCATTAGCGCCTGTTGCTTCAATATGATCTTGGTAACGCGTTTTTAAAACAGATGATCTAGGGACGGTAGTGTATGGATCGCGGGAATCGTAATATCCCTGATGCTGATCTTTTAATGCATCTAATATTTTTGTACAGTCAGTCAGGTTGCGACATAAAATTCCAGTTCGATCACAATATATATCCGCCCCAATTGCACCACCATCAAAACCTAGCATTGCCTTGTGAGGCAATATCAAGGCCAGTGAATTGTGATTTGCAGGTCCCCTAGTGGACATCCTCGTTTCCTCACCCAAGCTAGCCATGACTAAATTAGCGCTAACCGAAACTCCCGATCCAGAGCTGGAACCTAATGATGCAGAACGAGATGTATCGTAAGGATTGGATGGATTACCACTCCAAGTAGAGCGTTGATACCCCAGAACTGAAGGCAATATTTGATTTGGGAAATGCTTGCCTCCAGGATCTCCTGCACGACCGTTGTATTCCGTCATGACTGCTTTTGCAAAAATAATGGCACCTTTTTTTCGCAGTTGCTCCACCAAAAGATGATCACGCGCAGGAAAATCAATATCGTAGGCTGCATCAGCGCCCCCGGTTGATCTCATGTCTTTTGTATCGAAAGCATCCTTAAATGAGAAGGTCACACCGTATAAAGGCATTTCTTCTAAATTCGGATTACTGCCATACTGCTCATCCAATGCTGCAGCCTGCTCTAAGGCATCCGGAAAATGACGGAAAATTTCACAGACAGCTGGCGCACCCTCTGGCAGAGGGCCTAAAGAAGGATGCCCATCAAAATCACCACGGCAAGTAACAGAACGTTCACCACGTATATTGATAGTTGCTAAGGCATTTAATTGTCCAGAGTTTGGTTTGCCAAGAATCATACCGAATTGCTGCATCACTCCAGGATCAGAGGCTGTAGCCTCCATCCTTCCAAACTCTAAATCAGGGCCTTGATATTGATCTAAGTCGGGCAACAATTGACTAGCTTGAATTGTTTTTCGATCGAAGCAAATCGCTTCACCACCCCTCACAACGCCTTTTGTGGAATCTATATCTTGACCGCTCTCTGTCACTAATAAACTTGATGGGCCGTTATATTGCTGAATCCGAGCGAGATACTGTTGAACAACCTGTACGCAGGTTACTCTCTTCTCTTGAATTGCTCGATGTAAATCCTCAATCGTCGCCTCTTCTACAGAAAATGGATTAGCGGAGTTCGTTACTTTCAAAATAAATCCTTCATTACGATTGGAATAAGTCTCTCACGGCTTTATAGCAATCAAACCCACCTTTGAAATCACTTCGGCAACATCAGGGGAGCTTAAGAAGTGAATCAAACTTGCGAACCATCTCAATCTGGAGCTTGGCACCAAAGGATTATGAGTATACAAATTTAAAAATGAATTTATTGAGGAACTATTCCAATCGCCTTTACCAAATCCCCATAACGCTGATAGTCTTTTTTATTGAGGGCATCAAAATACTCTGGTGACTGAGTCACCCCAATTAAGCCATATGTAGCTAGTCGCTCAGCAACTCCAGGCGCCTGAATAGCCACATTAATTGCCTGATTCATCTTGTTTACAAATTCAGTTGGCGTCCTTGCAGGAAAAACAAACCCGAACCAACCATTCACTACAAAGCCAAAAATGACCTCACTTAGTGTCGGCACTCCAGGCCATTCAGGAAGTCTTGTACCATTGGTTGTTGCGAGTAGTCGAATATTTCCAGACTTAATAAAGGGTGAAAAGCCTGAGATCCCATCAACCGCAACCATGATCTCACCAGCCCCAAGATCGGTAGCAAGCCCTGATGTCCCTTTATAGGGAACATGGGTATAAGTAAAGCCGACTTGACGTCTAAAATCCTCGAACCAAAGGTGCGAAAAGCCCCCCTCACCCGTACTACCAACCGTCAGCTTGTCAGGATTGGCTTTAGCCCAAGCGACCATCTGTTGTAGCGTTTTAAATGGTGCAGTATTAGAACCGGCCAGGGCATTGTAATTCCAGGCCGAAACAGCTACCGGAGCGAAATCACTAATGGTATTGTATGGCAGATTTTTTACGGTATGTGGCTGAACAATCATTGGACCTCCCTGAACCGCACCAAGCGTATAACCATCTGAGTTGGCGCGGGCAATTGCAGCCATACCAATCCGGCCGTAGGCGCCAGCAATATTATCAATGACGATTGATTGCTCCAATATTTCACTCACTTTTGGCTGGACTAATCTTGCTAAGATATCGATTGTATTTCCAGGAGGAAATGGCACGATTAAGCGGATAGGCTTTGATTTTGGCCAAGCGGTCTGAGCAAAACTATCTCCGACAAATGCAGCGCTCGATGTGAGTGCGGCAATCTTTAGGAAGCCACGACGATCAAAGGAATGTCGATCGCCCATAATTAAAGCCCCTTCAAACTTATCTTTAAATGAATGTGCATTAGAAATAAGCCTCGCCACGTTTTACGGTTGGCTCCCATTCACACTCAGACCAAGGACCATCGCCATTCTCCTTGATGTAGGAAATATTTCCCTCTTTGGTAGGAACCTGAGTGCCATCAAATAAATTTTTGAGCCAATCAAATACATAATCATGGCAATCCATGCCGCCCAAATTAGCAATACTCCATAAAGGATGATATTGATTCTCAAAAACCCACATCTCCTTCGGAACCTTAAGATCTTCATAAGCCTCAATTGCATCCTCTAAAGGACAGAGCGGATCAAACTCACCAGTAACCAATAAGGTAGGGCATGTAATTTTATCGAGATGTCCACGCACAGTCATATCTTTGACCACCTCATCATCAAAACGCTCTTCATCTTCGTAGCCTGCCATATACATAAACATTTGCTTAAAGCGCGGAGAGGACTGGGTAAAAATTGTATTGTTTGGGTTAAAACAAGCGACAGATGAAACTACTGCTGCAGCACGATGATCATAGCTAGAAAGTCGCAATGACCAATAGCTGCCCATACTAATTCCATAGATTGCAATCTTGTCTTTATCAACCTCAGGGCGAGTCATCAAATAACTAATCACTGCAGCGCCTGCGCGCTCATAGTTATCACCAACAGATCGTATTTTTTGTATGTTGGAATTCCCTTGACCAGGACCATCCATAGCTAACACATGAAAGCCTCGTGCCAAACCAATATTGTGATATGCCTTAGGAAAAACCTCCTTAGTTTGGTCCATTCCTGGAACATAGATTACTACAGGCGCTTTACGACGATCTGGAAGAAGATGCAACAAGCAAGATATCGTTTTGCCATCATCAAACTCCACCTCCACCCGCTCTATTGGGTAATCAGCAGTCTCACTACGCAAATCAACCATCTCCGATAATTTTATGTATAGCTTTTTCTTAACCGGATGATCATCAAAATAAATCGGATGCTGAGCATGACGATAAGCCTCAATCGCATGGTCAAAATGATAAGTAGCGGAAGCATTGGCGCCGCGCTCTTTTGCAGCCTTAGCTAAACGCTCATGTCTTTCAGCGGCCTCACGCCATACCTTGGGAAGCATGCGGTAATTTCGAGCGCGTTTGCCAGTTGGTACCTCAATGTCATCACGTTCAAAGTTTTGTACTCGACCTCGCATATTTAAAGCTAGATCTAGCATCCACTGTTGATTGTCACGTTCTGTTCTCAGTTGTTTGATCATTGTGTCTCCATTAAGAATATTTATTGGTATATTTATAAGGCTGATATTACATTTATAAAATACTATAGTGCAAGTTATTTTATTTGTCCGAATAAAAGAGTTTTAATAAACGTAAATATTCGGATATTAATCGGAATGAAGAATCCAATTAGAAAAGGTATTTCAAGATGAAAGTCCATATTCAACATCGCTACTTCACACTGTATCTTCACATATTTTTACCGCTTTTGATTTTTTTGGTTCAACCATTTTTTTTGCGTAATGTACTTGCTCAAGACTCGTTATTTCCTAATAGGCCAATTAAGCTAATTGTTCCTTTGGCGCCAGGTGGAGCAACTGATACTGTTGCTCGAATATTTGCAAAGCAACTGTCTTTAAAACTTAATACGCCCGTACTTGTTGAGAACAGGGTTGGCGCAGGAGGGATGATTGCTTTGGATTCCATGTCTAAAGTGCCAGCCGATGGATACACATTATTTATTGGCAACCTCAGTACCAATGCACTAAATGAAACCTTACTAGCAGGAAGGATGAAGAAAAAGCCTTCAGAGTATTTAGCTGGAGTCACAATCCTGGCAACGATTCCACATATTTTAGTTGCTTCAGCACAATTAGGGATCAGCAGTGTTCAGGAACTCATTACCTACGCAAAACTAAATCCAGGGACAGTCAATCATGCCTCCCCTGGCGTAGGATCCTACTCAATGCTAGATATGTTGATATTCGAAAAAGCAGCTGGCTTAAAGATGGTTCACATACCTTACAACGGTGGTGCAGGCCAATATATTGTTCCAATGGTAAGCAATGAAGTGCAAATTGCATTTATCAATGCATCATCAGTAATTGAAATGATTCGCTCCCAAAAATTACGTGCATTAGCTGTAACAACAGAAAAACGTCTACCAGAATTACCAAGTACCCCTACTATGAGTGAAGTTGGTTTTCCAGGAATTGGAACAAACGCTTGGCAAGGTTTGTTTGCCCCTATTGGCACACCAAAGCCAGTTTTGGAAAAGTTATTTAACGCCAGCTCTGACGCCCTAAAAAATGAGGAATTAAGAGATGCCTTTAAGAAGCAATTAATTGCACCAGCATCAAGCGCATCTCCAGAGGATTTTAGTCGCTTTGTACAGAATGAAGTCAACCGATGGGCTGGCATTTTGAATAATTTAGATGTCAAGTCTGATTAATTGGCGTTTCAGGCAACAAGAGCATTGGATAAATTTGATATTGCAATTCAAATCAAAGAGAACACCATATATCGAAATACCAAAACCTTGCTAAAAAAATAATCTCATCAAGCTCTATTTACTGGTATGGGTAGACTAGAAGTTGAGGCCGAGCCACTCTTTGACTTGAGCATGCAAGTCACCAGTAAATTTAGATTGATCTCCTGAAGCGGTGATGGATCCCAAACTAAGTACAAATATAGTTTGCGACATTCTTACCACACGCCGCACGTTGTGATCAATTAATAAGACTCCAATACCCCTTTCAGTAAAGCGATCTAGCCAAACAAAAACCTCCTCGGCTACTTTAGGGGATAAGCCAATGCTAGGCTCATCGACCAAACACAATTTGGGCTGCAAAATCCAAGCCTTAGCAAACTCTAGTTGTTTTTGCTGGCCCCCTGATAACTCCCCAGCAGCCTGCCCCAGCTTGTCCTTAAGTGCAGGGAACAACTCAATCACCTCTTCATAGCGCGTCTTCCAAACCTCGGCAAATAGGGGCATACGCGATTGAATTGGTAATAAAAGATTTTCTTTTACAGTCAAAAAAGGAAATAAGCTAGATTCTTGCGGAATGCAACAAATGCCTAAATCAATCAAATGATGTGGTTCGAGATCATTAATACTCTTATTTTCATAAAGAATCTCCCCATCTTTGGGGTGTAAAAAACCACAAATGGTTTTTACTAAAGTAGATTTACCGGCGCCATTTAGGCCAATTAACCCACTAATTTCTCCGGCCTTCACATGCAAAGAAACATCTCGCAATACATCGATATCTTTAGCATAACCCGCCGTAACAGCATTCAATTCTAATAGGTACTCACTCATTATCGCCGCCTAAGTAAGCTTCAATTACATTCGGGTCTTCAAGCACCGAACGAGTGGGGCCTTGAGAAATAATTTTTCCAGTATTCATGCAAATGGATTCATGGCATAAGCTTTTAACGATCGGCATATCATGGCTAACTAACAAAAAGGTTTGCCCGCTTTGATTGCGTGATTGAATAAACCTTGACATTGTTTCCCGCATGACTGGATGTACAGCGGCAAAAGGCTCATCTAATAAAGCAATTTTTGGAGGGCACATAAAGCACATACCAAATTCTAGTAATTTTTTTTGCCCCCCAGAAAGTTGACCAGCATCTAAATACTGCACATGCTCCAGCGTTAATTCCTGAACAAGGCTTTGAGCGCGTGTTGATGCCTCTGCCGCAGTTAAGCCCATGGCCCGCCCGGCAATCAATAAATTATCAAATGCAGATAGACGGCCAAAGACGCGAGTCATCTGAAACATTCGAATCACACCCAAATGAGCTAATTGTGACGGTGACAATCTAGTAATGGGGCTACCTTCGAGATAGGTAATACCTTCATCAGGAAACAGCTCACCTGATAGCATATTTAATACTGTGGTCTTACCTGAGCCATTGGGGCCAATTAAGCCAAGAATGATCCCGTGTGGTACATCAAATGAAACGTGATCAACCGCTTGGTTACCGCCAAAGCGTTTCGATATGCCATCAATACGTAATAAAGGTTCAACTTTCATCTTAATTGTGTTTCTTTGATTTCAAGCGGGCGTATATCTCAAGGAAAATACCCCATAAGCCAGTCCTGAAAAAGCGCGCAAATATCATGACCAATAAGGCAAAAACAATCAGTTGAATATTTCCAATATCTCTTAGCCACTCTGAGCTTAAATAAACCAGCAGCGCACCTAGAACGGGGCCTGTAATAGAACCAATTCCGCCAATTACCACCATCGAAATAATCAAGCCAGTTTGCTGCAGCAAACCCATCTCTGGACTCACCAGTTGACTAAAAGTCCCATACATACATCCAGCGAAGCCACACATGGCACTTGAGATAGTAAAGGCCAGTAACTTAAAGCGTACTACCGGAATTCCTCTACTTTCTGCAGCATCCGCATCATCACGAATGGCCAATAAATAACCGCCATATTTACTGCGCATCAGCAGAAAAATCAGTGAACCCATTAATATAACTAGTGCTAAGAAAAAATAGTAGTAGGCGATACGGTCATCCATCAAGGTAGGCACATTTAAACCTTGATCTCCTCTCGTGAATTCATGTGAATTGCCAATAAAGACCCGTGCAATTTCAGCAAATGCCAAAGTGGTTAAAGATAGATAAGGTCCCTTTAAACGCAATACTGTGGCGCCCAATAGAAAACCCAGTAATGCAGAACCGATAATGGCCGCAGGGATTCCAATCCACAGAGTGGCACCAAGATGAAAATTTAGTAAGGCAGTAAAGTATCCGCCAATCATGGCAAAAGCAGCAGGCGCCATTGAAAATTGCCCAGTAAAGCCAGCTAATAAATTCCATGCCAAAGCCATCAACGCAAAGTAGAAACCAACAATTAAGATCCCCAAGGTATACGGACTTAAATCTAGCAAGGGCACAAAGCACATCAGGGCACAAAGCAGCAGTAAACACTTGAGGTCGCGCGCCAACCTACGAGACCATAAATTCTCAATTTGACTCATGCGCCCCGCCCTTTTTGACCAGCTAAACCATGAGGCCTAAATATTAAAACCGCAACCAATATAAATAAACCGAAGGCATCGCGGTAGTCGTAAGAAATATATACAGCAAAGAAAGATTCAGAAACGCCGAGCAATAAGGCTGCAAACATACTTCCCCAAATCGATCCTATACCGCCCAACACCACAATAATGAATGACTTGATAGCTGGAAATGATCCAATGTCAGGAGCGGGATTCATTAGCGGGGCCATCAAAGCGCCTGAGAGCGCAGCTAACATCCCAGAAATCGCAAAAATAATACTGGTTGTCTTCACTGGATCAATACCGGCCAAAGAGGAGCCAAATCGATTTTGGGCAACCGCTTGGATTTGTCTTCCCCAAAGTGATTTTTTAATAAAAAGGGCTAGGCCACATAGCAAAGAAATCGAAATACCAGCAGAAATTATTTTTTGACCATTTAACATAATCGGACCGATTGCAATCCGCTGTGTACTCATCAGGCTTGGCCCCATAAATGGTGATGGGCCAACCACTTTATCAACAAAGTGAATTAAGAATAACGATAGAGCAAATGTCACTACTACCGCGTATTCATCTTTAACAATCGACCAACTGGCATAGCCCTGATACAGTGGGCGCATCAATAATTTCTCAATGATGATCCCTAGGAATGCGCCTCCTACTGCTGCAAGAACCAGAGCAACCCAAGGGTTGATTCCTAGCTTCATGGCTGTTAAAGCATATGCATAAGCACCCACCATGAAAAATTCACCATGCGCAAAATTCACAATGCGTAGAATGCCAAAAATCATTGCCAAACCTACGGCCATCAACGCGTAGAACAGACCCATGATGAGTCCGTTAATAGTTAAATCGAGAAATAATGGCATAAAAAATTCTTCTGCCTCAGTGTTGCAGGCAGAAGATATCTATAAAAGTAACGTTAATAATCTAAATCTACTTGGGATACTGTAATTTACCAATATTCAATGGCATACCAGGACCCTGCAAGAGAGTTGTATTGCCTGTAGCCTGATTCACTGCAGTCAATTGATAATTCACATAAGGAATATTGACCCACTGGTGATAAGTGACGCCTTGGCGTGAATCAAAAGTCATCGTGCCACGAGCGCCCTCAAACTTACCTGTTCCCATTGCTGCAAGCATTTTCGCGGGATCAGTACTCTTTGCCTGTCTCATAGAATCAACCACTACTACCAATGAATCCACTGCTTGGAAAATCAGTCTATTTGGATCATTACCAGTTTTACGTTTGTAAGCCACCGCAATTTGACGCGATAAATCGGTTTGATTCATCTCTGGGTGGTACATACCAATTGTCATCAGGTACTTACCCGCATCCTTCACGTTTTGCCAGAAGTCTGGATAGTCAGCCATTCCAGCGCCGTCATAGACAATGGTTTTTGCTGATGGAGCAACGCCCTGTTCGTAAAGTTGATTGAGGGCTATGTAAGCACCTGGCGGTAGCATTGTTAAAACAACTACATCAGGTGGATTAGCCTTCAAGGTCAAGATGGCTGGAGTGAAGTCTTTGCTGCTACGGTCTAGAGTTTCAAATTTATAATCAACATTCGGTGCTACAGCCTTCAATGCCACACCTAAGCCCTTGGCCAAACCAATACCATAATCTGTATTTTCAGCAAATGCGACAACGCGCTTCACTTTCATGGCCTTCAAGGTATCAGCCATTGATTTTGCAACCACTGAATTATAGGGGGAGGTATTAAATACTTCTGGGTATCCTTTTTCCCGTACTGAATCTGCCCAGCAGTTAGTGTTGACGTAAGGAATTTGATAGCGGTGCGCCACTTCGATTTCACTTAAACAGACAGAGCTTTGGTGTGAGCCCGCAATCGCAACTACCTTATCTTTTGTAATGAGCTTCTCAACAGCTGAGCGCCCTTTCTCTGGCAAACCTTGGCTATCCTCAAACACTAATTGAATTGGGCGACCCAGCACCCCACCCTTAGCATTGACAATGTCGCGATATATCTCGAGAGCATCCTTAATTTGGGCACCTTGCACCACTGAGCCAGGGGGGGATTGGGTAATTGCCACCCCAACCAATATAGGATCAGCGGCATTCGCCTGAAATGACGCACCTAACAACAAAGCGCCAACAAAGGTTATTTTTTTGAGTAAATAATTCAATTTAGTGTCTCCTACTTATTTTGTATTTGATTTACTGCTCACACTCTTTATACAGTAGATACCCAAAAAATGAGCCCTTAATCGGGTATTCCCTAATCCTAAGAATTATTTTTTAAAGGGCGCCACCTTTTGTGTCTGGGTACCCAAACCCTCAATACCACAAGAAAGTGTGTCTCCAACCTTGAGGTACTGTGGTTTTGGTTTCATACCCATCCCCACCCCAGGAGGAGTACCAGTAGCAATAATATCTCCGGGCATTAAAGTCATGAATTCACTGACGTAGCTAACAATGGTTGCCACATCAAAAATCATGGTTTTAGTATTGCCTCTTTGCCTTGGGTTTCCATTCACATCTAGCCACATGCTAAGGTTCTTGGAATTTTTAATTTCATCCGTGGTAACTAACCATGGGCCGACAGGTCCAAACGTATCGCAGCCTTTGCCCTTATCCCAAGTACCGCCTCGCTCTAATTGATACCCCCTTTCCGATACATCATTAACGACGCAATAGCCGGCAACATGTTGTAGAGCCTCTTTTTTGCTAACATAACGAGCTTTTTTACCAATCACTACGCCAAGCTCAATTTCCCAATCGAGTTTCTTGGCGCCTTTGGGCGAGATCACATTATCGTTAGCGCCACATAAACTAGAGTTCGCTTTAAAAAAAATAATAGGCTCTACAGGAATCGCCATATTGGCCTCAATTGCATGATCAGTGTAATTCAATCCAATCGCAATGAATTTACCAACGCCATTGACTGGCACGCCAAAACGTTGCTTACCTTTTACCAAAGGCAGAGATTCGGGTTTGAGCTTTGCAAGCTTCGCCAGTGAAGTTTTACCCAATTGCTCAGCATCAATATCGGCAATCTTTTTGGATAAATCTCGTAATTGACCCTTGCTATCAATCAAGCCGGGCTTTTCTTTACCCTGTTTACCGTAACGGACTAACTTCATTCTGAACCCCCTCCATTAAAAAAATTAATATTACTGCGACATTAATAGTACTTGCCAAGCACATTGCGCTTGCTAGTCTAATCAGAAAACTTAGCTAATGCATGCCAACCAAAACTAAGCAGCGGGAGCATGTCTGTAGCAAAGCTTGAGACCTCTTTAATTAAATCTTTTGAGCAGACAATCGATCGGGGCAGCTGCTTTCTAATAATCCAACCCTTTAGCTTAATAGCCGATTCAATTTCTTTTGGTACGTCATTAAACCCCCTGGGAATGCGCGCCAGCGTATTGGTGTAATCAAGGTCGTAGCCTTTGCGCTTCAGTGATTTTTCTAAAGATATCCAGGCTTTTGGGTTATCTAGAATGCCCTGTCTTAACTTTTTTAGGATATGGCTTTCAGGTTGCATATAACCTGCAGCACACCTACTTCCCAGAGGATCTAAACGAAAATATAAAACTCCAGGAGAATGCTTATCGCCTGTTCTTGTAAATAAACCACTAGCATGCATGTTGTAGGGATGCTTTGCCTTTGAAAACCGAGCATCTCGATTAATTCTAAAGAGAGATCTTTTGGGATCACCCCACAAGGGGACATCTTTATTATTTAAACTTTCCGAGAGCGCTTCAGTAAAGCGCTTCATGGGTTTATGCACAAAGTCTTCATATTCAGAACGATGTTCTGCAAACCACACTCTATTTTGATTATCCTTTAACTCTTCCAAAAATTTGAAGGCCTTAGGACCAAATCCAGAAAATTCAATTGCCAGACTCAAGATAAAAATCCTGTAGATAACCAAGGTACAAATGCAATCACCAGAATTCCAATTAACAATGCAAACAAGTAGCCCATGATAGGCTTTACACCTTCATCAGGATTTACTTTGCCAATCGCACACGCAGCGTAATAACCAACTCCTAAAGGCGGCGCAAACAAACCGATGCCCATCGATAGAATGACAACCATTGCATAGTGCACTTCATTAATACCTAGCTGACGCGCCACTGGAAATAAGAGTGGGCCAAATAGCACAATTGCAGGAATGCCCTCTAGAACTGAACCAAGGACCACAAACGCCAGAATGGAAATCAGTAGAAATAAGTTTTGGCCGCCATTAAGGTCCGCCATGATTTGCGTTACCACTTGAGAGAACCCAGACTGGGTCAATCCCCAAGCCATTCCGGTAGCGGCACCAATGATCAATAAAATGGCTCCTGATAAAGAAGCTGTATCGATCAACATCGGTAGGATGCGATTCACATCAAATTTTCGATAAACCACAATTCCGCAAACCAATCCATATACGATCCCGATCGTAGAGACCTCGGTAGCTGTAGCCACACCCTCCACCACCGCAGCCCTTATAACAAATGGCAAAGCCAGTGCTGGAAGGGCTATCAAGAAAAGCTTAGACACTGCAAGAATCTTTGGACGCGCAATATTCTCAATCTGAACATGGCGATTGCGCCACCAAACCAATAAACACAAAATGAGACCCAAAATAAATGCGGGTAGCATGCCGCCTGTAAAGAGCGCGGCAATTGAAACCCCTGTTACAGATCCAATCGTAATTAATACGAGACTCGGAGGTATGGTTTCAGTTTGCGCCCCAGTAGCCGCTAATAATGCGACTAACTCACCAGGGGGCGTATTGCGCTTCATCTCGGGAAACAATGCTGGTGCAATTGCAGCCATATCGGCTGCCTTAGATCCAGATATACCCGACACCAAATACATCGCACCAACCAGCACATAAGAAAGACCGCCACGCACATGACCAAGTAAAGACGCTAAAAAGGCAATCATTGCCTTAGCCATCCCAGTCATTTCCATCAAGAGGCCAAGAAATACAAATAAAGGGACTGCCAACAAGACCATATGTGACATGGCCTCATCCATACGGCCAATGACTACGGAGATAGGCATGTGGGTACTCAAACCCAAATAAGCGACCGTGCCCAGACCAAATGCGAAAGCAATCGGCACTCCCGCCAAAATACTAAAACCTGCCACCCCAACAAAAAATATTAATAAATTATATTTGCCAAGATTGGCAAACCAAGGCGAAAGGTAATGCAGAATACCGAATCCCAACAGAAACAACAGTACGCTGAAAGCAACTGCTTTTAAGCTTGCAATTCTACCTAGCCGAAACAAACAGAAGAACATCATCAGAATAATGCCTACCGGGATAGCTGAAGCGCGCCATGCATTTGAGATCTCAAGCGAAGGTGTGGTAACAATAATCTCTTCAAGCGCAAAGTGAAATGCGGGACGTAGGATGATGACAAGATAGAAAAAACAGGCCGCAATACCAAAAGCCTCTAAATATGTTCTTTTGCTCACGCCTAATCTGCTGATATATGCCGTCATGCGCATATGCTCGCCACGCTTTAAGGCAATGACAGAACCCATCATTGCGAGCCACAAAAACAAAATGGAGGCTAATTCATCAGACCAAACTAATGGGGCATTCAGTAAATACCGCCCCACTACTCCAGAAAATAAAATTCCAATACAAGCCAGCACAAGAGAAGCGGCGAACCACTCAACTATCTTGGCAACAACTGCTTCCACACCCGAGATCACACCGACTAAACTCACGCAAGCTTGCCCGTGTATTTCTCAAGCAAAGACCATGCTTCGTCCCCAAATTTCGCTTTCCATTCCGAATAAAAACCAGCCTGTCTTAATTTTTCACGGAATGGGTCTGCATTCGTGGAGTTAATCGCCATACCCTTTGCCTGCAATTCTGCCTGTAGGCCATCGTTCATCTTACGTACGTCAGCCCTTTGAAGCACTGCGGATTCCGCAACATTACGAGTCACGATGGCTTGCAAGTCTGAGGGCAACTGCTCAAATAATTTCTTATTACCCATAAACCAATAACCATCCCACATGTGGTTTGTCATCGAACAATATTTTTGCACTTCGTATAGCTTGGCGGTATAAATAATAGCTAAAGGATTCTCTTGACCATCGACCACTTTGGATTGAAGCGCTGAGTAGACTTCAGCGAAATTTAATGGTGTTGGAGATGCACCCAAAGCTTTAAATAAAGACACCCACATTGGTCCTGGAGGGGTGCGTAACTTAATCCCCTTTAAATCTTCTGGCTTATTGATTGGACGCACACTATTAGTGACTTCACGATAGCCGTTATCCCAGATCTTATCGAATGCAAAGATAGTGCCAGTCGCAGCAATTTGACGACGTACATATACCCCTAACTCACCATCCATCGCAGCCCATACTTGCTTGTAATCCTTGAACGCAAAGCCTACACCATTAATTTGTGCTTGCGGCACCAAAGAACCCAAGATCAGTGGTGACAAAGTCATAAAGTCTAGCGCGCCAGAGCGCAATTGAGACAACATGTCCGTATCATTTCCTAATTGGTTATAAGGAAAGACTTGAATATCAACACGTCCTTTTGTCTCCACTTTAATTTTGGACGCCATCTTGTAAGCATGAATATTTAATGGATGCGTAGCAGGTAAATTACTGCCAAACTTTAAATTAAACTCTGCGCTTTGTGCAAAGGTATTTCCAGTTACTAAAGGTAATGCCGTAATACCAGCATGCTTCATAAAGTCACGTCTTGTAAATGTCATCTTGTCTCCATTGGATTATTTTTAATAAACTTTTAGCGCCACCAAATACTCATTTGGCAATGCTCTTAATATACGGTCAGATTTTAATTAAACAGGAAAAATCAAGGGAAAACCAGCACGCTAATCTCCACTAGGAGCTGCCATATTACGACGTAAGGTAGGCAATCCAACGCCAGATGCTTCAAAACCGCCATCTACAGCAATTACTTGGCCATTAATAAATGTAGCGGCATCGCTACATAGGAAGCCAACTGTATTGGCCATCTCCTCGGGGGTGCCATAGCGGCCCAAAGGAATGGCATCGTAATAATCCGAGCGTATTGCAACGCTATGCACAAGCTTAGCCATTTCGGTATCTACTGGCCCTGGCGCAATCACATTGACTCGGACATTAACATTACCTAACTCTATGGCGTATTGCTTGGTTAACTGAATTAGAGCAGCTTTGCTTGTTCCATAAGCAACCCGCAAAGTGCTTGCCCTGAGGCCGGAGATGGAGGCGATATTGACGATTGCACCCCCACCATTTTTAACGATCAAACTACCAAATTTCTGGGAACATAAAAATGCACCATCTAAATTGGTTCCTAGTACCGTGCGCCATTCCTCATAGGAAGTCTCCAAGATAGGTTTAAATACAGCCACTCCAGCGTTATTTACCAAAGCATCAACATGTCCAAACTTAGAAATCACTTCATCAGCTGCACGACTTACTTGTTCTGGATTGGAAACATCACAATGAATACCCAAAACCTGATTGGGTTCGCCACTCTGCTCAACAGTTGCGTCAAGCGTAGCGGCATCAATATCCAAAAGAACAACTCTATACTGATGGCGTAAAAACCATTCACCAATTGCAAGCCCAATTCCTCGCGCGCCACCCGTTACTACCGCTACGCGTTGTTTATCCGAGGGGTCTATATTCATTTTGCTTTTCTAAAGATTGAGGCTTATTTAACAAAGTTATCCATTACCCAATTAATTCTATAGGAAGTGCCTTTTAATTCTGAAAAAAACAAAAGGCAATGACTTTCAAAGACCCCAAAACAAAACCCCCAATTTCTAGTGGGGGCTATTGGATTCAAATAACATCTAAAATAAACTTCTTTTAAATCTAACTAATCAAATAAGGACTACATGCTTAAAGAAGTCGATCTCAATGTTTTAGGGCAGCCTCTCGTCCCCTGTTCTTTTGATCCCTTAACTGGATTCTTTCGAGATGGTTGCTGCAAAACAGATGATAACGATCTTGGCAGACATCTTATCTGCGCAATTGTTACAAAAGAGTTTTTGCAATTTAGCCTAAAAAAAGGTAATGACCTTATTACCCCAAGACCGGAATTTGCCTTTCCTGGCCTTCTACCAGGCGATCAATGGTGCCTATGCATTAACCGTTGGGCTGAAGCACATGAAGCCGATTGTGCGCCTCAAATTAAGTTGGAGAGTACCCACATTAGCGCCCTTAAAACTGTCCCCCTTCAAATGCTAGAGCAATTTGCAGTTGTAGAGTGAAGGCGTTTTATACCGATCATTTTGTCTTACCATTGCCTTCTGGGCATCGCTTCCCAATGGAAAAGTACTCTCGTTTGCATGATCTTGTCGCTACAGTTCCAGAAGTTGAACTCCTTGAGGCACCTAGTGCAACTGATACGCAAATTCTATATGCCCACGATCCAGGTTATTTGATTAAAGTACTTAAGGGAAATCTAAGCCCTAGGGAGCAAAGAGAAATAGGTTTTCCTTGGAGCGAAAAAATGGTTGAGCGTTCGCGTCGATCTTCCGGCGCTACCGTCGCCGCAGCCAAAATAGCCTTTAAAGAGGGCATCGCAGCGAATCTGGCTGGTGGCACACACCACGCTTATCGAGATCAAGGAAGTGGTTTTTGCGTTTTTAATGATTCTGCAATTGCTGCTAGGACCTTACAAAAGGAAATTAATCCCAAACTTCAAATTGCAGTGATTGATTTAGATGTTCATCAAGGCAATGGGACAGCATCTATTTTAAAAAATGACTCTTCTATTTTTACCTTATCAATTCATGGTCAAAATAACTTTCCCTTCACTAAGGAGCAAAGCGATTTAGACGTTGATTTGCCTGATGGTTGTGATGATCAAACTTATCTGAATGCACTTGAAGATTCTCTTGAAAAACTCAAGTCGCGCTTTTCAGTGGATTTCGTTATTTATTTAGCAGGTGCAGATCCGTATGAACACGATCGACTAGGAAGATTAAAGCTGAGTAAAAATGGAATACAAAAAAGGGATGAAATAGTCTTTCAATACGCAATGGGAAATCAAATACCTTTAGCCCTCTCAATGGCAGGAGGATATGGAAAGCATATTGAGACTACAGTTGATATTCATTTTCAGACAATAAAATCCGCCTTGAAATTTCAACTACAGTACTAGGATTTTTTTCTTTATTTTTGACCCTTACTCGAGCGAAAGAATATCTTAGAAAAAAGGCAATGGCCTACTTACATGTTTGCTGTAGGAGCTTTTTTCCTGCAAGCATCTGAGCAATATTTTACCAATTCCCAGTTTTTGGACCACGACTTTCTCCATGTCATTTCTTTTTTGCAGACAACACAAATCTTTCTTGGTAAAAAATTTTTATTGCCCTTAAAAGAAGTGCCCATCTCAAACTCTATAGATTGTTCAGGTTATTCAAGAGTTGATCAGCATGCTCTATGATCGATTTTTGGTCTTCGTCACTAATTTTTTTAAGGTTTGCCGTCATCAGCTTTGTACGTGGACTTGACTCAAACTGACTTCGATGTTTAATTAAAAAATTCCAATACAAAGTGGTAATGGGACAAGCCACTTCTCCAAAGCGAACATCTGGCTTGTACTTGCAGGAGACGCAATAATTACTCATACGCTTTATATAAGCACCACTGGCGATATAGGGCTTACTAGTAAAGCGCCCACCATTTGCGAATAGAGCCATGCCAGCGGTATTAGGAAGCTCTACCCACTCAATCGCATCAACATAAATGGCCAAATACCAATCGCATACTTCTGATGGCAGTATCTCCGCTAACAAAGCAAAGTTGCCAGTAACCATCAAGCGCTGAATATGATGGGCATAGCCGTATCGTAATGTTTGACCAATGGCATCCTTCATGCAGGCCATATTGGTTTTTCCTGTCCAATACCATTTTGGCAAAGATCTTTGGTGGCTATAGTAATTATCTTGAGCCATCCGAGGCATATCAAGGTAATACATGCCCCTGACAAACTCGCGCCAACCTAATATTTGCCGTATAAATCCCTCAACCGTGGAAAGATCTAAGGAGTATTTTTCCCACGCCTGCAAAACAGCATTAATCACTTCACGCGGGTTGAGTAACTTTAGGTTCAGTGAGCTCGAAAGAATTGAATGCCAACCTAGCGGGGTATCAGTCCACATTGCATCCTGAAATATCCCAAAATTTCTGAGACGGTATTCCACAAAATAATCCAAGGCCTCTAAAGCTTGCTCACGGGTGACTGGCCACCAAAAATCATCTAGCGATCCAGGATGATCGGGATAGGTAATGCCAACAAACTCAAGAACCTCTTTAGTAACTAGATCTGGCTCAAATAGAACTGGAGGCTCAATCATGCCGGGACCTTTTTTAGGATAGGGCTTGCGATTATCTTGATCAAAATTCCATTGCCCACCCTCAGGGTTTCCTTCTGAATTCATCAAAATATTGTGGGTCTTACGCATCAATCGGTAAAAGTACTCTAGCCTTAACTCTTTCTTGCCAGCTGTCCATTGAATAAACTCTTGATGTGAGCAATAAAAATGATCGTCTTCACGCATCTCAAGCCCAATCGATAACTCCTTTGCAAGTTCTTCTAGCTGTTCCTTTAAGCGCCATTCACCCGGCTCAACACAGATCAAGTGTGTAACTCTTTCTTGGGTTATCTTTTCCTTTAAGACCGCGACTATTGATAGAGATGAGGCCTGAATGTATTCAAGCGGATAATTAAGCTCTTTCAGGCTTTTCGCAAAGTGGCGCATGGCCGATAAAAATAAAGCAATCTTTGCCTTATGGGACCAAACATACTGAGCCTCTGGAATTGACTCAATCATGACCACTTCATCGGTCTTAAAATCAAAATCTCTAAGGGCCGCCCCTTTTAAATCTAACTGATCCCCGAGAATCAGGACTAACCTTTTAAGAGAATTCATTTATTTTTATACTGAGTTGGGCAATATGCGCGAGCCACTAGCTTACCTCGAAGAGCAACATGCTTAGTCGCCCTCCCTGTAACGCGCTTACGCCATAGCTCAAAAGAGCCTCGCTTGAGTTGATGGCGCATTAATAGGATCACTTGTGACTCGGATAAGCCAAACGATTGCTCGATTGCATCAAATGGCGTGCGGTCTTCCCAGGCCATTTCAATCAGGCGGGATATATCAGATTCAGAAAGTATTTTTGGAGAGAATTTTGGCACCATGCAAGTTTATGACTAATTTACTAAACTTGTATTGCACATTAATATTTCAAAAAATTATATGATTGGAAAAATACGTCGAAAACTAATGACACTTGCGCCATCTCCATACCCAAAAGAGTTAGAGATTACGTGCCCTATTTGCGATCGCCTTATTCCAGAATCACAAAAAGACGCTCATCACCTCATACCTAAATCTAAGGGTGGAAAAACTACCGAGTACCTACACCGCATCTGCCATCGCCAGATTCATGCGCTCTTTACAGAAACTGAATTGGCTATGAAATTGAATACGGCCGCAGCCCTTCAAGAACATCCTGAAATGCAACGATTTATTCATTGGGTTAGATCTAAGCCTAATCACTTTTATGAAAAATCACGTAAAAGTTCACGTTTAAAAGATTAGTGAGTCTGATAGCGCTCTACCAGTAAGCCCTCATAGTTTATTTCAACTCAGACTACGATCTAAATAATTAGCAAAATCAAATACAGAATTTGGCCCACGTGGTACTTCTTCAATTTTCTTAAATTGAGTCTTCACTATTTTTTGAAACTCACCTTTGGGCTGTTTTTCCTGTTTAATATCTATTTGAATTTCTGTTGGTACATAGGATTTACTATCGGGCATAGTCTGCACTTCACTAAATCTCGGAATATAGTCTTTTATAGTCGAGGCTAAAGTGATATTAGAGATGTAGCTCATCATATAAGTTTCGAGTGATTGATAAAGTTCTTTGGCAATATCTGACACTTCAACTTTTCTTTTTTTAATTCGATTCATAGCCACCACAACATCCTTGATGGTAATAATTCGAGGATCTTTAGAAAGTTGGTAACCACCCGTTCGGCCCTTGACACCAACAACAAGCCCTGACTCCCTCAAGGGGCGTAATAAAAATTCAATACGGCTAATCGACAAATCTTGTCTTTTGGCTATCTCTGGAATAGGTACAAGCTTGCCATTTAGAGAATGACTCGCAATATCCACAAGGGTGTTTAGTGCGGCCTTGACTGCTTTAGTGACTTCCATAGTATTTTTTTGGCATAAAAGTTAGATTAGAGCTAGTATGAAACGGAATCTAATATCGTGCTGCAGCGCACTATTTAACCCTTTTTATCTCATGGTTGAAGCTACCCAAACAATACCCTCTTGCTTGTCGACTGCTCCGATTGATCGCCTCTATTTTAGCGGGTGAGCGTTTCTTAAAGTAACGCTCGCTTACCTTTGATTTCATCATCAATCTGCCCCTGTAGAATAAAGCTCATGAAGCCAACGATAAAAATAGACTATGTATCTGATGTGGCTTGCCCCTGGTGTGCGGTAGGATTGGGCAATCTCAATCTGGCGATTGCCCAGTTAAGTGATCAAGTCAATTTTGAAGTACATTTTCATCCTTTTGAACTCAATTCCAATATGCCTGTGGGTGGTCAAGATGCAATTGAACATCTCACAGAAAAGTATGGCTTAACTGCGGACCAAGTTAAAGCCAATCAAGCTAATATCAGAGCTAAAGCATTAGAAGCTGGATTTGCATTTCACCCAGAAGGTAGAAAAAGGGTTTACAACACCTTTGATTGTCACCGTCTTTTGTATTGGGCTGCCAAAGAATATGACTTGCAAAAGCAAGCTTCCCTTAAAATGGAATTGCTCAATACTTACTTTTGCTTAGCAGTAAATTTAGATGACCAAGAAAATTTGCTAGATGCGGTAATGCGTGCCGGACTAGACAAAGATCGAGCTCATGAGATACTTAAGAGTAAAGAATTTTCTAACGAAGTGCGTGAAGAGGAGTCTACCTATACAGGCGTAGGCATCAACTCTGTTCCTGCGATCATTCTTGATAATCAGTATCTTTTGCAAGGAGCCCAACCCCCTCAGTCGTTCGTGAATGCATTTGAACAGCTGATTCAAAAGAGCTAAAAGACAAAACCCCCACCATTTCTGATGAGGGTTTGCTTTTCTGGTGGGCCCACCAGGACTTGAACCTGGGACCAAAGGATTATGAGTCCTCTGCTCTAACCAACTGAGCTATAGGCCCGTTAGTCTTTGGC
>Ga0194037_1000261_pt1 | contig 41391 bp, 42 predicted proteins | sample JunL306m_MetaG_FD_148653 | JGI IMG/M metagenome (GOLD analysis project Ga0194037, IMG submission 148653) | Anoxic zone freshwater microbial communities from boreal shield lake in IISD Experimental Lakes Area, Ontario, Canada - Jun2016-L304-6m | ecosystem: Environmental > Aquatic > Freshwater >... | reverse complement strand
TTTCTGTTGATCTCCTTGGCATCAACCGGGTCTAAATTATTCCAGCTATTCATCATCTTCAAGTAGTTGGTTTGAAAAGAAGGGTAAATTCCTCCGTTGGTTGTTCCGTCCACTACTGTACTGACACCGTTTGCCCCATTCAGGGTAACCCAATTCGATAATTCATTTTCATATCGGGTGACGATATAAAAATAGGCACGGGCGATATCACCTTTCACTGCATCATTGGGTTCAAAAGCTGATGTTGCCGTTACACCAGAATAATTAGAAACTCCGATCTTGTCGAGCACAGGGTTAGGTGGCATGGGGTAACCAGGATAAGCTCCTGCAGTTGGAAACTGATAGGTAGTTGTACTAACTGTTGAATAAGGGATATTTCCGCGGTTGCCATTGATCTTGGAATCAGTGGGCCTAACAATAAATAAATCTGACTCAGTAGGTTGTTGATATGCTGAACCGGATAATTTGAACCAAGATCTTGGGAAGCTATGTTCTTTATTCCAGCACCCGCCTTCTGTACCCGGAGTTGTTCCTCCACAAAATCCGCCAGTTGGATTTTGAGCAGAAGAAAATGTAAAGGGTTCGGGGCCAGAGTTATTATTGGAATAGATATCCCAAATGATCGAACTCAAACCATCATCACTTCTGATGGTATCAACGATTGGCATCTGAATATCATCGATTGAAGAATAGGATAATGCAATATGTCCGGTGGCAATGATATTCCTTAAGGCTGTTTTGAGTTGCTGACAATTCAATCCTGCGGCCGCATTATAATACCCAACAGGGATACCTCCATTCGTTGTGGTAGCTGTTCCATTCAAACTGCTGGTATAATAGTAAGGCTCACCCGTGCAGGTGCCACTCGCCGAAAAAATAAAAATATAATATGTGGTGAGGTTGTTTAGTCCTGAAATGATAAATGCAGTATTGCTGCCATAATAAGCAATGATATCCTGCCCAATCACCTGTCCATTGGTATAGGTTGTTCCGTTTGCCGGCGTAAATCCTAAGCCACTATTTTGGCTATATACTACTAAATAATTGTTAGCAGTAGGTTCAGCAGTAAAGCTGCCAGAGATAGTGGTACCACCAGGAGTGAGGTTTAAATTTGCAGGCGCAGCAAGAGGTGCTGTACAATTGGGTAAACTAAGTGTAGTGGCTGAATTAGAGAGTGGAGTTGTAGTTAAATAATTGGGTCCTCCAGTGCAACCAGTATTATTGATTGCGAATACAAAATAATAGTATAATGTTGAACTGAGAAGTCCCAAATCTGTGAATATTGTATTAGTTCCTGATTCAACAACGATTCCATTGCCAAGTGTCTGGCCTATAATGTAATTAGTACCGTTTGTGGGAATGGCTGATAAGGTTGAGGATGTACTTCTAACAACTAAATATCCATCTGCGCTTGTTGAAGTAAATGTTCCTGAAATAGAATTTGTTGTTGGAGTTAATGATAAGCCAGTGGGTTGCGAAATTGGTGTGGAACATGGTATCCCACCATAAGAAGTCCAGGTAATATCATCTATTCCAATTCTTAATCCTGCAGTTATTTGCCTTATTTCTAGATTAAAAGTTCCGCTAACATTAATGTTACTAAAAGTAGCTGTTGAAACTGTAGTCGTAGGATTTGCAGTGCCAATTAAAATGTTGTTGATGTATAATTGCAATACAGGATTTGCTCCTGTGAAAAATTCCTGATGCTTAAAACTAAGGCTCCCAATTCCATTTGGTATATTATTGCATAGCACATGACCATTCCGGATAGTTATAGCCCTCCCAGTGATATTTTGATCTGTGCGAGAATCTGTAGCAGTCCATGGTAATCCATTATCTCCTGTCCAATTATTTAGTGTATAAGTACCTGAGCTTGTTGGAATATTAGTAAATGTTTCTGATCCTTGAGAAAATACAGTAGCGCTATAATAAATAAAAATGAGTGTAGTTAAGAAGTGTTTTAACATATTTATGTTCTTCAAATATTTAATAGCAAATATATTTTATTCAAATGATCAGATACTTCCTTTTTATCAACAAAAAAGCCCGCCAAAAAATAATTTGGAGGGCTTTTTTGAATGCTTGGTGATAATTATTTTGCTTGAGCGTTAACTCTTTTAGATAATTTACTTTTTAAGTTGGCCGCTTTGTTCTTGTGGATGGTACCACGCTTTGCCAATTTGTCGATCATAGATGCAACCTTTGGAAATTGTTCGGTAGCAACGGTTTTATCGCTGGCCTTCAAATCACGGATCGCATTACGGGTTGTTTTACCATAATAACGGTTGCGTTCGTTGCGCTTTGCACTCTGACGGACATCTTTCTTAGTAGCTGAATGGTTTGCCATTTAATTCTTTTTTTGGGCTGCAAAGATAGGGATTTGGGATTTAAAAACTGAAATTAAACAATGAATAATTTCTAATTTGTGCCATAAACCCTGTTTTATATGAAAAATCGCCTGATTTTACTGGCTTTGCATATCATTTCCCTCATCCTGCTGGGCTTTGGGTGGGTGATGGATATGCTGCATATTGATATATCTACTCATTTTATCGTCAATATCAACCTGTTCAATGAAAATCGCAGCGTTTTGGGTACCCTGCAAACACTTTGGCAAACGGCTAATTACTGGCCTTTTGCATTGATCTTCCTGTTTGGGATCCTGGTTCCTTTGTTCAAATCAGGCGCCATTTTTATTATTTTGCTTCAGAAAGAACCCAAACAGAAACTTTTTGATTTTGTTGGGGCGATCAGCAAATGGGCCATGGCCGATGTATTCGCCATTAGCATCCTGGTGGCCTTCCTCGGGGCCGGGGCCATGCAAAATACCAGTGCCAGTTTGGAGGCAGGTTTTTATTTCTTCTCAGCCTATGTGTTACTCAGCGCCATCATCGTGTGGTGGATGGGGAAAATGCAATCCCTTTCCGGAACTTCCAAAGCATAATTAACCGATATTTGCAGTCGCTTTTAGTTCAGTTAAGTGCCGGTTTCAGGCCTGTAGTCCGGGATCCCCTTCCACCTATTACCTGCATGCATACGCACGTTGCTGAAATTTCAGCATAAGTATTTAGACAGCAACATCCGAACAAATTAATTTCTTTTGACCACCATGAAGGATTTTCAGTACATCACTAGCGCCAACCCGGGATATATAGAAGACCTATATCAGGATTTTTTGAAAGATCCTGAATTGGTGGAACAAGGGATGCGTAATTTTTTTGAGGGATTTGATTTTGCGGTAACACAATTATCACAATCAGTTGATCCTATAAAAAACGTTGGATTTGTGCAGCCGGGTTCATCGGATATGTCCGCAGGCAATACTATTGACCTCTCACTTGAATTTGCTGTTTACCAATTGATACTGGCCTACCGGAAAAAAGCTCACCTGGTCGCCAATACCAATCCAATAAGGGCCAGGCGCGACAGGCATGCCGGTCTTGCATTGAATGTGTTTGGGTTAACTGAACAAGATCTATCAAAAACTTTTGAGGCAGGAAAATTTGTAGGATTGGGCAGGGCCACACTGAAGGAGATCATTCTTCAATTGGAAAAATGTTATTGTCATCATGTAGGTGTTGAAATTGGAGCACTGAATGATCAACAAAAAATTGACTGGCTCACCCATGCTGTAGAAACTGTTTTGCTGGAACCGGTATCCTTACCCAAGAAAAAAAGAATACTGCAAAAACTGAATGAGGGGGTCATGTTTGAAAAGTTTTTACAGACAAAATATATCGGTCAGAAAAGATTCTCGCTCGAAGGAGGTGAAACCACCATCGCAGCATTGGATGCCATCATCAATACGGCTGCCAATAATCAGGTAGAAGAAGTTGTGATGGGTATGGCTCACCGAGGCAGGTTGAATGTACTGGCCAATATCATGGGTAAAACCTATGAACAGATCTTCAGTGAATTTGAAGGCAATAGCACTCCCGATACCACCATGGGTAGTGGAGATGTAAAATATCATCTGGGTTTTGGTAGCGATGTAGAAACCTCCGATGGTAAAAAAATGCACTTGAAACTTTGTCCTAACCCCTCGCATCTGGAAGCCGTTGATCCCGTGGTCATTGGATTTGCCAGGAGTAAGGCCGATATCATGTATCAAAGTGATTACGATAAAATATTACCGATACTGATCCATGGAGATGCTTCGGTTGCCGGACAAGGATTGGTATACGAGGTTTTGCAGATGAGCGGTTTGCCCGGATATTATACAGGCGGAACGATTCATTTTGTGATCAATAATCAGATCGGATTTACCACCGATTTTGATGATGCCCGCACGGCCGACTACTGTACTTCTGTGGCGGCCATGGTACAGGCACCGGTATTGCATGTTAATGGTGATGATGCTGAGGCCGTGGTGAAAGCCAGTGAAATAGCCACTCTTTACCGGCAGCAATTCAATAGCGATATCTTTATCGATATGGTTTGTTACCGCCGGCATGGACACAATGAAGGAGATGAACCGAAGTTTACCCAGCCTCAATTATATGCCCTTATCGATAAGCACCCGAATCCAAGGGAAGTGTATACCCAGTTCTTGTTGGAGAATGGGGAAGCAGATGCAAAAATACTGGCCAGGGAAATGGAACAAAAATTCATGGCTGAGTTACAGGAACGATTAGACGAAGTAAAGCAACGCCCGCTTCCCTATGAATATCAACAGCCTGAACTGGTTTGGAAAAGTCTGCGCAGGGCCACCGCAATTGATTTTGAGCAATCACCCATTACAGCCATCAACAAAGAAACCTGCGACCAGTTATTTAATGGATTGATGCAATGGCCAGCAGATTTCAAACCATTGCGCAAGGTTGAGAAGCTGATCCAGGATAAAATTAAAATATACCAGGGCACACAAAAAATTGACTGGGCAACTGCCGAGTTGATGGCTTATGGCAGTTTGCTCATCACGGGAATGGATGTACGCATGAGCGGACAGGATGTGAAACGCGGAACCTTTAGCCACCGTCATGCTGTATTGTACGAAGAGCTGAATAACAATGATTATAACAGATTGGATCATTTTTTGCCAGGCCAGCGCCCATTCAGGATCTTTAATTCCCTGTTAAGTGAATATGGGGTTTTGGGATTTGAATACGGCTATGCAATGGCCAATCCAAATGCATTGGTAATTTGGGAAGCACAGTTTGGCGATTTTTGCAATGGGGCTCAAACCATCGTTGACCAGTTCATTGCCACTGCCGAAACAAAATGGCAACGGATGAATGGCATGGTGTTGCTGTTGCCTCATGGTTATGAAGGGCAGGGGCCTGAACACAGCAGTGCGCGGATGGAACGGTTTTTACAGATGTGCGCCGACCTCAATATGGTGATCAGCAATGTGACCACTGCGGCTAATTTTTTCCACTTGCTCAGGAGGCAAATGGCCTGGCCATTCCGGAAACCATTGATCAATTTTTCGCCCAAGGCAAATCTGCGTCATCCGGAAGCCAGCAGTTCCATCGCGGAGTTCACGTCGGGAGGATTTAAAGAATTGATCGATGATGACACAGTTGCAGAGCCCGGAGTCATAAAAAAAGTTTTGTTTTGCAGTGGCAAAATATATTTTGATCTGGCCGAACGCAAACAAAAAGAAATGAGGAGCGATGTGGCCATCATCCGTTTAGAGCAGATCTATCCATTGCCACAACAACAGTTGGAGCAGTTGTATAAAAAATACAGTAAGGCCATCTGGTATTGGGTACAGGAAGAACCCCTGAATATGGGAGCTGCCAGCTTTATCCGATTGAACCTGAAACATATTAATTTTCATATCATCAGTAGGCAGGCCAGCGCAGCCACGGCCACAGGGTATGCTAAAATTCATGCGCAGGAGCAACAGCAGATATTGGAAACAGCATTTACGGTGTAACCATGTTGGCTTAAGAAAAGAAAATATATATTTTAAATAATAGTATCATCGTTAAAAAAAATAATCAATTCAGATGTTCAATAGTTTAAGTGAAAAGTTAGAAGCAGCGTTTAAGAATATTAAAGGGCAGGCCCGTATCTCTGAACTCAATATTGCCAATACGGTAAAGGATATACGCCGTGCATTGGTGGATGCGGATGTTAACTATAAGATCGCTAAAGAATTTACCGATAAGATCCGTGACAAGGCTCTCGGCGAAAAAGTACTTACTGCGGTTAGTCCGGGCCAGTTGATGGTAAAGATCGTTCAGGATGAGCTTACAGAACTGATGGGCGGAACCGAAAGTGAATTTAACCTCAGTGGAAATCCGGCCATCATCCTGGTAGCAGGATTGCAGGGAAGTGGTAAAACCACGTTCAGTGGAAAATTGGCCAACTATCTGAAAACCAAGAAGGGTAAGTCGCCCCTGTTGGTTGCAGCCGATATATACCGGCCTGCGGCGATCGATCAGTTGGAAGTATTGGGCGGACAGATCGGGGTGGATGTTTATGCAGAGCGCGAGAACAAGGATGCCGTTTCCATTGTACAAAATGCGATCAAAGAGGCGCGGGCAAAAAATAAGAATGTGATCATCATCGATACTGCAGGCCGCTTGGCCGTGGATGAAGTGATGATGAATGAGGTGGCCAATATCAAATCAGCGGTACAGCCACAGGAAATTTTATTTGTGGTGGATAGTATGACCGGTCAGGATGCGGTGAATACGGCTGCGGCATTTAATGAGCGACTCGATTTTACCGGTGTGGTACTCACCAAACTGGATGGTGATACCCGTGGGGGTGCGGCTTTGTCGATCAAGTATACCGTAAATAAGCCCATCAAGTTTGCGAGCAACGGTGAAAAAATGGAAACCCTGGATGTGTTTTATCCGGAAAGGATGGCACAACGGATCCTGGGGATGGGAGATATTGTGAGTTTGGTGGAAAAAGCACAGGAGCAATTTGATGAAAAAGAGGCTGCAAGGCTGGAGAAGAAGATCAGGAAAAATCAATTCGACTTTGAAGATTTTAAGACCCAGTTGCAACAGATCAAAAAAATGGGCAATCTGAAAGACCTGATGGGCATGATACCCGGAATGGGAAAACAGTTGAAAGATGTGGATGTGAATGATGATTCATTCAAGGGCATTGAGGCCATGATCAATTCCATGACACTGCAGGAGCGCCGTAACCCTGATATCATTAACCCCAACCGGAAATTGAGGATCGCAAAGGGAGCGGGGAAAGACCTGAATGAGCTGAACCAGTTCCTGAAGCAGTTTGACCAGATGAAAAGCATGATGAAAACCATGAATAAGATGCCGATGGGGAGGATGCCTGGGATGGGTAAGCGATAAATAAGAACAAGTAGTCAGATAAATAAAAATTAGTATATTTATTATAGATCTTGCTTTGTGCCGCTATAAAGTGAAGATAATTGGACTAAACTGTATTGAACATTAGCACTGCATTATTTTTAGACAGAAAATATTTTTCATAAGAGGCAACCCTTTTCTACCTATTTGCGATTAGACATTGATTAGCTTATCAAATCTCCAGTAAAGGCTTCGGTTTTGCCAGAAGAAGAACTCGTCCATATCATTGAGGGCTGTGTAGTACACAGGCGTGAAAGTCAGCAGGCATTCTATCAGTATTTCTATGGCTTCTCCATGGCCATTTGTTTGCGCTATTGTAGTAGGAATGATGACGCCATGGAAGTGGTGAATGACGGTTTTTTAAAGATTTTCAGGGAATTGCCCCGGTTTCAACCCAGCTATGCACAGTATGAATCATCATTAAGGGGTTGGATGAAAAGTATCATGATACATACAGCGATCGACCATTTCCGTAAGCATCAGCATCATCAGCTCCATGATATCAATGAAACTCATTTTGAGAGCATTGATCATGGAGAAACCGGCGCAGATAAATTATCATATAAAGAACTGATCAGTGCGGTACAAAGTTTATCGCCCATGTACCGGGCTGTATTTAACTTATATGTGATTGACGGATATAAGCATGAAGAAATTGCCACACAGTTAAAAATATCTATCGGCACTTCAAAATCAAATTTGGCGAAAGCAAAAGAAAATATAAAAAAAATGTTGACACATGTAAATAGCACGTATTATGAGCGAAAAGCAGTTTGACGATATTGAAAATAAGATTCGGGAAGCAGCTGCGATAGAGCCAGAGTACAATGAGTTGGCCTGGTCGAAGATGGAACAGTTGCTGGATAAAGAGGATGATAATAAACGCCCTGTTTTATGGGTGGTGATAGTTTGTTGTGTTGTTACATTCGTAGGTGGTGGATTATATTTTAACAATAAGACAGATCAGCATACATCAAGGAATGAAGCAATTGTCAATACTATTCAATCAAAAAACTCACCCTCATCTGTTGTTCAAAAAGAAATGAATCCGGTTGTGCCAATGCCTGTATCTGAAGCTGGACAAGGAACCGTGGCAATTACCCAAAAAAATGTGAAAGCCAAACAGCTGGCTATTCTGGCAACCATTTCAAAAAGCATTTTGCAAGTAAATAGCATTCTCCGACAAAATAAGAATTCCAGCAATCTTGGTACAGCATTGAGTGGCGATGAAATGTTATCGGTAAATAAACCGGTTCGTATTGATCAGAAAAGTAAAACCCTAATTTCGGTTCGATCAAATATAGCGAGTTTGCCCACTGGGCAAGAAACCATGGGCGATAGTAGTATCCTGAATAATCAGGCTGTGGCCAATTCAGCTGTGGCAATGATCGTTATTAAGCCCAAGGAAAAGGATACTGCAGAAAAAAGCTTACTGCCGAAAGATAACGCTGGTAAAATAATTAAGGACCCATCTCAGGATAAAAAAATTGCTGATAAACAAAATAAGAAACAACCAGGTAGGTTTTATTTTTTAGCAGGTTTTGGAGCTGATGCGAGTAATGTTCATGCATTTTCATTAAAAAATAGTACAATAACCGCGAAGTATGGATTAGGAGTGGGGTATCAGGTCAATAAAAGAATAAGCATACAGGCGGGTGTTTTTGTAAGCCAAAAAAAATATATAGCTGGTCCGGGCGATTATAAATTATCATCAGACCCATATTGGAATACCGCAAAGATCATACAGGTTGACGCCGATTGTAAGGTGGTGGAAATTCCTTTCAATGTGCGTTATAATTTAAAGGCAACTGCAGCCAGAAAATTATTCATTACTTCCGGTTTGTCCTCTTATATCATGAAAAAAGAAGATTACACTTACCAATATACGCGGTATAATTATCCGTATACAAAAGCAATGAGCTATACGGGAAATAAAAATATTTTTTCCATACTCCGACTTTCTGCGGGAGTTGAACAAAAATTGACATCAACAATTTCGGTCATGGTGGAGCCGTCTGTTAATATTCCTTTAACTGGAATTGGAAATGGGCAAGTAAAACTTTATTCATTGGGTTTACAGGCCGGAGTTGTATACAGGCCCAAAAAGCATAGATAGTTCTTCAGGTTAAAAATTATTTTCTTCCAGGCAACCTTTTTTTCTTTCATTACGATTAGATATAAAACTAATTGTATGAATGCTTCTATCAACAAATTAATTGGAATTATATTTTTTGTAGCTGTTGTAATTGCTTCCTGTAGTAAGGAAAAAACTTCAACCCCTGTTAATCCTTGTGCCAGTAAAACATTGGGAATAACAGGTGCAGCTACACCTACTACAGGTGGATTAAGCAATGGCACACTAAGCGTAACTGCAACCGGTAGTACTGGCTTCAGTTACAACATCAACGGAGGTGCCTATCAGTCTGGTGGAACCTTTTCCAACCTGGCAGTGGCTACTTATACGGTAGGGGCTAAAGATGTGGATGGTTGTACTACCACACAAGCGTTTGCGGTAACAGCTACTCCTTGTCCTACCATTTCAGTTACTGCCACTGTAGTGGCTACTACCACGCCCGCTACATCCAATGGGTCTATAACGGCTTCGGCTACTGGAAGTACCGGCTTTACTTACAGCATCAACAATGCTGCTTTTCAGGCGTCGGGGGCATTTGCCGGATTAGCGGTGGGTAGCTATACCATCACTGCAAAGGACCTGAATGGTTGTATAGGTACTGCTGTATTTGCAGTCACCAGCGCCTCTTGTCCAACCATCACCATCTCGGCTACCACTACTCCGGCTTCTGGGCCAGCGGCCACCAATGGTGCGTTATCTGCCACCGCAACGGGAGGTACTGCTCCCTATACATACAGTAAAGATGGGGGTGTTAGTTTTCAGGCTTCCGGAAATTTCACTGGACTGACTGCTGGCAATTATACCATCATTGCTAAGGATGCAAATGCCTGTCTGGGCACATCATCAACTATCGTGGTGGCAAGCGCCGGATGTCCAACAATAAGTTTTACCACAATAATTCTGGGAAGTGATAAATGCATTAACAATACCGGTTCAATAACCATCAATGCCACCGGAAGTTCGGGTTATCAGTATAATTTAAACGGCGGTGTTTTTCAGGCTTCAAACCTTTTTGGCGGATTAGCATCAGGGTCATATACTTTGGGAGTAAAGGACCTGAATGGTTGTGCCGTAACGAATACAGCCACGGTAGGTATCGCTCCTGCGGGCCCGCAATTTACTCAAGTAAAAGCGATCTTAGCAGCCTCCTGTGCATTGTCGGGCTGCCATATTAATCCCTTTCCTCAAAACGGGATCGACTTTACCGATGATTGTACCATTGTTTCACTATCCGCTAATATTAAGGCAAGAGCAGTAGATGGTAGTCCTTCGTTTATGCCGCCAAGTCCCAACCCACAACTGTCTGGAACGGATAAGCAAAAGATCATTGACTGGATCAATGGTGGCGGAAGAAATAATAACTAAACGAAATGGCTCTGAAAAAGTTAATCATACTTGCACTAATTGCTATTGTGGTGTTGGTTGGTATTTATTTCGTGAATGAATATTTCAGAAAGCCGGCTGATATGACTGATCAAAAAGAAGCATTAATGGTAAGTGCAGAAGAAATGGCTCAGCAGTTTGAACTCAATGAAGCATCGGCCAATAAACAGTATTTGGGTAAAATAATTCTGGTAAAAGGTATAGTGTCTGACATGAGTAATCTGCAGGATAGTACATTAAATCTTGTGATTGGCAATGGTTTGCATAATATCAGTTGCCAAATGGATAAACGCCATCAACAACTTGTTCACCAGATACAGAACGGTGATCAGGTTGCTGTTAGAGGAATCTGTGTTGGATATTTAATGGATGTGCAATTGAACCGTTGCGTGCTGATAAAATATCAATAAAATATTCTAGAAATATGAAGTACAGGATACTGATGGCTGCGTTAAGCTGCATGAGTTTTACTATAATGGCCCAGCCGAATTTGTATTGCAAAAATGTGCAGGTTTCATTTTTTTCAAAAGCGGTATTGGAAAATATCTCGGCAGTAAATAATAAGGCAGTATGTGTTTGGGAATTGGCATCTGGGAAAATTGAATGTGGGGTACTGATAAAGGGATTTGAATTTCAGAAAGCATTGATGCAGGAACATTTTAATGAGGATTATCTAGAAAGTGATCAATATCCAAAGGCGTTCTTTAAAGGTATTGTTGAAAACTCATCTTCGATCTCGTTGAAAGAAGATCATACTATAAAAGTTAATGTATCGGGAGAGTTGATCCTGCACGGGGTTATACAGCCGGTTCATACCACTGCAATTGTAACGGTGAAAGCCGGTCGGGTAAGCGCTGCGGTTCAGTTTTCAGTGTTGCTTGCTGATTACCATATTAAAATTCCGGCGATGGCTGCCGGGCATATTGGCAATTCAATCGAGATCAAATTAATGGTGCCTGAGTTTCAAGTGATGGCATCTCACTAATTATTTAAATCAACATACACCCATGAAAAAGAATTTACTGGTTATCCTGTTTTTTGTTAGTTATTTATTTGTACATGCTCAGGATGGCGAACTGCTTAAAACAATCGGAGATAGTGGGCCCACAACCGAAAAGATATCGGGTGCATTTAAATCTACCCGTGTAATAAACGCACATTCCCTGGAAATGCTGGGTAAGGGAAATCTGGATTTCAGGATCATGCATCGTTTTGGATTCATCAGCAGTGGAATCAATCAGTTTTTCGGATTGGATGCGGCTTCTATGCGTTTAAGTTTTGATTATGGCATAACCAATAATCTGATGGCTGGAATTGGGAGGAGCACATTCAGAAAGGAACTTGACCTGTTTGTGAAAGCCAGATTTTTGCAGCAGAAAAAAGGTTCAGTGAATTTTCCATTTTCATTATTAGTGGCAGCAGGGTATCTGGTAAACACCGAAAAATCTTTTACTGCAATAAAGCCGGGTTTCTCAGACAGATCATCCTATTATTTGCAGATGATCGCCGGACGAAAATTTAATACTAAGTTTTCTTTACAGATAAGTCCAATTGTGGTGCATAGCAACACCCCTGTATATCCCAGCGATGACAAAACAATTGTAGCGTTGGGAGGCGGAGCACGATATAAAATTTCCAAGCGGCTGGCACTAACTTTAGATTATCATCATGCATTGGGGAATTTGGACAATAATCTAACCGATCCATTATCTGTTGGGTTAGACATAGAGACGGGCGGTCATGTTTTTCAACTGCAATTTTCAAATGCAACCGGGATGAATGAACGGGCCTATATAACACAAACCACCGGTAAATTCTTTAATGGCGATATCCGTTTTGGGTTTAATCTATCTAGAATGTTTTCAATGAATCGGAAGCATAAATGATAAAAATTGTATTAATAAGGTGCTTTTCTAAGCAAATTGTAAGGGCTGAAATTGACGATTTACTGTCTTTTATTTATGATTATTTATTTTAATATAAATTTTGAAAGCTACCCTGTTCAATTATTTGGCAATTCTCCCCGCTAATCATATCTTCGCCTACCTTTTTTAAGGAGAAACCCAATTTTATAACAACCAAAAATTTCTATTTTATGGCTGTAAAAATGAGACTGCAAAGGCATGGCTCAAAGAAAAGACCATTCTACTTCATCGTTGTTGCTGATGGCAGAAGTCCACGCGACGGTAAATTCATTCAAAAACTTGGTACGTACAATCCACTGACCGTTCCGGCCTCAATCCAGATCGATCGTCAGAAAGCATTGGACTGGCTGCAAAAAGGTGCTCAACCCACCGATACTGTACGCCGTATCCTTTCTTTCAAAGGAGTGTTGTTCCTGAAACATTTACTGCGTGGAGTAGGCCTCGGACTATTTGATGAAGCTGTGGCTATGGAAAAATTCACAAAATGGAGCAGCGAACATGAAGCGCTTGTTTCTAAACGCCAAGGTGCCCATAAAAAGGTGCGCATGGAACGTCGTGATCAACCCGTAGTTCGCAAAGTTGCAGAAAAGACAGAAGTTGCTCCAGTAGAATCAACCCCGGTTGAAGCTCCAGCAGCAGAAGAAACCAAAACAGAAGAATAATTTACCTCTGTTCAGTCAATTCATTGAAGTCCCGCTTTTTTAGCGGGACTTTTTTTATTGGCTAAGAAACGGCTAAACCAGTATCTTGCAGACCAGATGAGTCAATATTTTAAAATCGGGAAACTGGCTGCCAGTCATGGTCTTAAAGGCGACCTGGTGCTGGAACACAGCCTTGGAAAACAAACCGCTTTAAAGGGGCTGGAGCATATTTTTATTCCCGACAGCCGCGACAGTTTTATCCCTTACTTCATAACGTACACAAAAATAAAATCCGAATCAGAACTGTTCGTCAAACTGGAAGGCATAAACGATAAAGAGTCAGCAAGAAAACTTACCCCCAAAGAAGTATGGCTGGAAGAAACAGATTTCAAAAAATTTGCTGCTAAATCATCACCCATTGCCTTGCTTGGTTTTCATATGATCAATGAAGGAGAAGATTTGGGCGAGATCCTGGAAGTGATCGAACAACCTCATCAGATATTGTGTACCATCATGCTGAAGGGAAAAGAAGCCCTGATACCCCTTCATGAAGAAAGTCTGGAAAAGCTGGATACCAAGAACCGCAAAGTATATGTTTCTTTACCAGATGGGTTACTTGAAATTTATCAATAGTTTAGAGCAGCAACTTCAAACAGTAGAAGATATTATTTCCCATAAATAAATCGCGTGAACGATCCTCAACGCATCATAGCTCATTTTGACCTTGATTCATTCTTTGTGAGTGTGGAGGTGCTGAATGATCCCTCATTGAAGGGTAAGCCTGTTATTGTAGGTGGCCGGGAAAGGGGAGTAGTGGCGGCCTGTAGCTATGCTGCCCGAAAATTCGGTGTGCATTCCGGTATGCCGTCTTCCAAGGCAGTGCAACTTTGTCCGCAAGCCATATTTCTGAAAGGAACAAGGGGTGATTACAGCAAGTACTCGCGATGGGTTACACAGATCATTGCCTCCAAAGCACCATTATTTGAAAAAGCGTCGGTGGATGAATTCTATATCGACCTCACCGGTATGGAAAGATTTTTTAATCCGCTGCAATGGACCATCAGTTTACGCGAGCAGATCATGGATGAAACCAAACTGCCTATATCATTCGGATTATCATCCAATAAAATGATGGCTAAAATGGCGACCAATGAAGCCAAGCCCAATGGTTACCTGCAAGTGCCTTTTGGTTTTGAAAAAGAATTTCTTGCTCCGCTCACCGTAAATAAAATACCCGGTGTGGGCGATCATACCCATGCCATTTTAAAATCAATGGGTATTTTCCTGATCGCGGATGTATTGAAAATGACTCCTGAAATACTGGAAGAAAGACTGGGCAAATGGGGGAAAGAACTTTGGTATAAGGCACAGGGCATCCATCATAGTGAAATAGCGCAATACCATGAAGCCAAATCGGTATCCAGTGAAAATACATTTGATGAAAATAAGACCGATATGGTTTTTTTGATGAGTGAACTGGTACGGCTTGTTGAAAAGATATCTTATGAATTACGACAGGAAGAGAAGGTTGCGGGTTGTGTAGCCGTAAAGATCCGTTATCCTGATTTTGAAACCACTTCCCGGCAAACCACTATCCCCTATACCTGTTCTGATGATGAGATCATCCCCATTGCTAAGGAACTGTTCCATAAATTATATCGCAAGGGGGCTCCGGTAAGATTATTGGGTGTACGGTTAAGTGAACTTACCCATGAACCCATTCAAACCAATCTGTTTGATGATGTAGAAAGAAAATCAGGGCTCTATAAAGCGATTGATGAAGTGAAGAACAGGTTTGGGAAGAAGTCGGTAAAAAGAGCGTCTTCTAATTAAGCGCCACTATGCATCGATCAGGGTGAAAAGCGTTTTCTTTTCCAATATTTTTAAAGTAGCATCACGGGTAAGCGCCATCACTTTTTTTAATCCGCAACGGGCCTCATTACAATCCTTGCAGGGCTGGTAATAATTAAGGCTAACACAGGGGAGTAATGCAATGGGGCCTTCCATCATCCTGATAACAAATGCTAGTGTTGTTTTCTTGGGTGAGAGTATCATTAGATAACCACCTCCCTTCCCTTTTTTACTTTCCACAATGCCATGCTGCTTCAATTGCAGAAGGATCCGTTCTAAAAATTTAATAGGAATTTTTTTGGCTTTGGCAATTTCAGCGATCAATATAGGGCCCTCTCCGTATTTGGATGCCAAGTAGCCTAGGGCTTTCAGCGCATATTGGGTTTTTTTAGATAGCATATTAAATGATGTGGATAAAGTTAACTATTTTTTTACATTAATTAGTATACTGAATTGGTATAGTAATTATATTTGCCTTCTAAATTATTCATCTATGAGCTTACGATTAGGCGACATTGTTCCAAATTTTACTGCCCAAACCACTGAGGGCGAAATCAATTTTTACGACTACCTCGGCGATGGCTGGGGGGTATTATTTTCACATCCTGCAGACTATACTCCAGTTTGTACAACAGAATTGGGTAAGACAGCCCTGTTGAAACTGGAGTTTGAAAAGCGGAATGTGAAAGTGCTTGCCGTTAGTGTTGATCCATTGGATAAACATCTGGGATGGCGGAATGACATCAATGAAACACAACATTGTGCAGTTGATTTCCCCATTATTGCTGATCCTGAAAAAATTGTGGCTAACCTCTACGATATGATCCATCCCAATGCATCTGAAACCTTTACGGTTAGGTCATTGTTCATCATTGGGCCTGATAAGAAATTGAAATTATCCATTACCTATCCTGCCAGTACCGGAAGAAATTTCCATGAAGTGCTTCGGGTAATTGATAGTTTGCAATTGACAGCAAAATATAGTGTAGCTACTCCGGCCGATTGGAAAATGGGTGAAGATGTGATCGTGGTTCCTGCCGTAAGTACAGAAGATGCGATAAAAAAATTCCCCAAAGGAGTAACTGTGGTAAAACCTTATCTGCGTTATACCCCTCAACCGAATGTTGAATAAAATATAATGTGATATTTTAAAAGAGCTGTTCCTTTGGAGCAGCTTTTTTTGCTACAGAAATTCCTCCTTGAGATTAACCGATCTTATTCAGTTGTTGCATCAGTGCCCTGAATGATTTAGGCATGGGGGCGATTAGTTCATGTGCATGTCCGGAAGCATCGGTAAATATTAATTTATAAGAATGCAACGCTAGTCGGCTGATGATGGGCCTTTCAGCTTCATCATGCTTACTGAGTTTGTATTTTTTTTTCAAACTTGATAGTAACACCGGTTTGCCGTCGCCATAGAGATCATCGCAGGCAAGCGGGTGGCCTATGTTCTTTGCGTGTACCCGTATCTGATGGGTACGGCCGGTATGTAAATGAAAGGATACCAATGAGAAATATTTATTGGCTTCCAGTACTTCATAGCCCGTGCTGGAGGGTTTGCCATTCCTGTGCACCGTCATCAGTCCTTTGTGAACTGGATGTTCTGAAATAGGCGCATCAATGATTCCACTAGGCGGGGTAGGTGTACCATGCATGATGCCCAGGTAGTATTTTTCTATTTTCCGCTCTTCAAACAATTGCGAAAAATATTTGTGGGTGGCTTCATTCTTGGCAAATATTACCAGTCCACTGGTGTCTTTATCGAGTCGGTGCACCGTATAAATGGCACCATATTTTTCGATCAGGATATCTTTCAGTGATTTTTCGCTTTGCGTCCGGTCGGGAATGGTTAATAATCCGGCCGGTTTATTCACCGCCAGAAAATCATCATTTTCGAAAATGATCTCAGGAGAATTTTTTTGCACGCTTATCTTTTTTTGGAGGCATTCATGTATTTCAGCAGCCGGATCTCTTTCTCACTTAAAAACCTCCATTTGCTGCGCTCTACATTTTTTTTGGTTAGGTTGGCATACATCACACGGTCAAGCCCTTTTACATCATAACCCAGGTGCTCAAAGATCCTACGCACGATCCTATTCCTGCCGCTATGTAATTCAATACCGATAATCGACCGGTCTTTTGCATCGGCATAAGCCAAGCTATCTATTTGTACGATACCATCTTCCAGTGTCAATCCTTTCACAATTTTTTCAAAATCCTCCTTGTTCAGCACTTTGTCGAGCTTTACCTCATAGATCTTTTTGATCTCATAACTGGGGTGAGATAATTTCTGGGTCAGGTCGCCATCATTGGTTAATAGCAACACACCTGAAGTATTGCGATCGAGCCTTCCGATCGGGTAAACCCTTTCGGTTGTTGCATTCTTAATGAGCTGCAACACAGTTTTTCTTCCCTGTGGATCATCGGTAGTGGTGATAAAATCCTTGGGCTTATTGAGTAAGATGTAGACCAGGTTTTTGGTTACAAATAATTTTTTACCATTGTAATGAACCTCATCGGTCTCTTTTATTTTATATCCTGGTTCAGTAGCGAGGGTGCCATTTACTTTTACTTTACCTTCTTTAATCAGCATTACAGCATCTCTTCTTGAACAAACTCCGCAATGGGCCAGGTATTTATTCAGGGGCATCAAGGCTGTTTCAGCAGCAGCTGCTTTGGCGGCATTATTTGCTTGGCGATTGCCCGATCTTTCCTTTTTAACTGGTGCAGGATCAGGTTTAGTTACAGGAGGCTTACCGCTACGCAAGACCATTCTGGCTTCGTATTTTTCTTTTTTCAGCTTATCGAAGTATTCATTCTTTTCCTTTCGCGCCTTCTTTTTTTCCTGGCGGAATTCTTCTTTAATGACACTGTTCTTCTTTTTGGGAACAAATTTTTGGAATGGAGCTTGGCTCATGGGAGATAATTTTTTGCTGTTATTTCAACAGTAGTGAATGGCAAAGGTAACAAAAACACAGGTCTTTACCCATTGTCAAATTTCAGGGCAGCAATAAAAAAGAGGCAAATACTGGGTATTGCCTCTTGAGGGTATAGGGTTTTACAGGGGGTTTCAGCGTAAAATCTGGTTAAACAAGACTGGCGAAGCGTGTTCTAACTGGAGCACAAAGCGTTAATTGATGACGACGATGACGCGCTCTTCTTTCTGCCCGGTGCAAGCGATTTTCAAGCCGAAATGCTTTTCTTTCCAGTTTATGCCGATGTTTTTCTGCTCTGAATTGCGCCTGAGCGGCAACGCCAATCATTAAGCAGATGAGTGTGGTCAAAAATATCTTTTTCATAATTTATTTGTGTTTTGTAATTCATAGACTTTAATACTTTTCCAGGGTTTAACCGGATGCAAAAATTCCGGGCATAAAAAAAGCGTTGTATCTACAACGCTTCTTGGGGTTTTGGGTTTTAGGGGGTTATTTGGCTGATTGCTGATCAGGTCTTTTTTTCTTTCGTTCATCTATTTTTTTTAACTGGGCTTCAGTGAATATTTTATCATGGGCTGATTTAGCTTCCTTTTTCAATTCGGTCATCTGGGCCTTTTTTTGTTCGCGTGTCATGGCCTCATTCTCTTTCAGTGCCATCATTTGTTTCTTCACATTTTCTCTTTGTATTTTCAATTGGGTTACCTGAGCATCGGTGAGGACCAGGTCTTTTTTCATTTTATCCAAATGTTTAGCAAACTGTTCTTCTTTTTTTGCTGTTTCTGCAGCCTTCATTTGAGTCAACTTGTTCTTCTGTTCGGCACTAAGCATTTTTTCCATATCCTGTTTGCGGGCTTTTAGCAATGCCTCTTTCCTGTCGCGATATTCCCTTACGGTGATGCTTTCATTCTTCTCCAGTTCCTGCATTTTTTTCTGAAAATCTTCCTGTACGGCTTTTCGCTGTACTTTCTGGGAGTCGGTCAAATTCAATTGCTTACCTACCTGCTGTTGCTGGGCACGCATATTATCCTTTGGTTTGATCTCTCTTCTTTCCTGGGCTTGTAAGCTGGTAGAAAATAGCAGTGCTGCAAACACGGCTAGTAGTAGTTGTTTCATATGTATAGGGGTTTAGTCAAAAAAGTTTGACTAATGAATAACAGCAAGGTTTAATGAGGGATCGAATTATTTAATCTTTTTATTGGCCAGTTGTCCGCAGGCGGCATCAATATCCTTGCCCCTGCTTCTTCTTAACCGCACGTTTACGCGTTGCTTGGCCAGATGGTCGGTGAATTGTTGGGTAGTATCTTCATCAGGTTTGGTAAAGGAGGCCCTGTCGATCGGGTTATATTCGATCACATTGATCAGGTGAGTGGGTATCCTGCGGTAAAGTTTGATCAGGTCATCGGCATCCTGCAGGGAATCATTTACATCTTTGAATAGGATATATTCAAGGGTGATATCATTTTTTGTTTGCTCATAAAAATAATTCAAGGCATCAACCAGTGCATCAATATTATTGCTTTCATTGATGGGCATGATGGCATCTCTTTTTCTATCATTGGCGGCATGAAGGGAAAGGGCGAGGTTAAATCTAACTTTATCATCACCCAATTGCCTAATCTGTTTGGCTACTCCAGCAGTGGATACAGTGATCCTTTTTGGGCTCATGGCCATACCATCGTTGGAAGTGATCTTATCGATGGCCATCAATACATTTTTATAATTCAGTAGGGGTTCGCCCATACCCATGAAAACGATATTGGTAAGTTTGGTGCCATAGATCTTTTCGCTTTGCTGGTTAAGCAGGGCTACCTGATCATAGATCTCATCAAAGTTCAGGTTGCGTTTTCTTTCCATGTACCCGGTTGCGCAAAATTTGCAGGTGAGGCTACAACCAATTTGAGAAGAAACGCAGGCAGTTTGCCTTTTTTCGGTGGGGATCAATACCCCTTCAACAAAATGTCCGTCGTGGGTTTTAAACCTGGATTTTACGGTGCCATCGCCGCTCACCTGATTGGTATCTACAGTAATTGCGGGTAAGCTGAAATGCTCGGCCAGTTTTAACCGAAGTTCTTTGGAGAGATTGCTCATATCGTCGAAATGCTGGGCATTCTTTTTCCAAAGCCATTCATAGGTTTGTATGGCACGGAATTTCTTATCTCCAATCGATTCAAAGTATTCTTTCAGGGCTGGTAAACTGAACTCACGGATGTTTTTTTTGTCGGCCATAGCGGCAAAAGTACGAAATCGCCGGTCAGGCCACTTAAGTGGCCTGACGAATATTTCGCCGTTTTAAGTTGATTTACTTTCTTTGTATACGAAAGCAGACCTTTTTTGCATTCATTTAGCATCGAAAAATGAGCGTATTGGGGATAGAAATAGCTGGTTATTAGGAATCTATACAGAACACAAAAAATTGATTATGCAAACAGTGTATGTAGTTGATGCAGCCCGGACCGCGATTGGAAAATACGGGGGAGCCCTTAGTGGAATAAGGCCCGATGATCTATTAGCACATGTAATCAAGATATTGGTGAATCGAAATGCTTCGATCGATGTCAATGCTATTGAAGATGTGATTGCCGGAGCCGCTAATCAAAGTGGAGAAGATAATAGGAATGTGGCCAGGATGGCTGCATTGCTTGCTGGTTTGCCTGTATCAGTTGCCGCAAGTACGGTAAATCGGTTATGTGCCAGCGGACTTCAGGCCATTATGGATGGATCGCGCGCTATCGCCTGTGGTGATGCAGAACTGGTGATCGCAGCAGGTGTAGAGAGCATGAGCCGGGCTCCTTTTGTAATGCCAAAAAGCACCAGTGCATTTGCCAGAGACCCGCAAATATTTGATACCACCCTTGGCTGGCGCTTTGTCAATAAGAAATTATCGGAGTTATATTTCCCCTATACCATGGGCGAAACAGCCGAAAATGTAGCGAAGCGCTGGAATATCAGCCGAAATGCGCAGGATGAATTTGCCATGGGCAGTCAGCAAAAATATGCGAGAGCCCTGGCTGCAAATAAATGGCGAGACGAGATTGTGCCTATACAAGTACAGGTTGGAAAAGATGTTTTTGATTTTGAAGTGGATGAACATCCTCGACTTGGAAGTATGGAAAAATTGGCACAGTTGAAACCTGCATTTGCAAAAGATGGAACTGTTACTGCTGGAAATAGCAGCGGGATAAATGACGGAGCCGCAGCAATATTGCTGGCCAGCGAGTCTGCTGTAAAAAAATATGGTTTGAACCCCATGGCAAAGGTTGTGAGCATGGCCGTGGCCGGTGTAGATCCTTCCATCATGGGAATCGGTCCTGTTCCTGCTGCCAAGAAAGCCTTATACCGGGCAAATCTTGCTGTGGCTGATCTCGACCTGATCGAATTGAATGAGGCATTCGCATCACAATCGATTGCCTGTATTCATGACCTCGGACTGGATCTTGAAAAAGTAAATGTAAATGGTGGTGCCATTGCATTGGGCCATCCATTGGGTTGCAGCGGAGTGCGCATTTCTACCAGCTTGTTATATGAGTTAAAACGTCGCCGTGCAAAATACGGATTGGCCACCATGTGTATCGGGGTAGGTCAGGGTTCTGCCATCATATTTGAATCCCTATAACTTGTACAGTAATTTTCTTACCAGCCGGTAGTTCACTACGATCGACAAAATGAGTAGCAACAAGGCAACTGCAATTACGATCCAATGAATAAAGGGAGAAAGTTCATCTCTGTTATTCATTACCAAGTGCTGAAAACTCCAGTGTAAAATAGCCGTGGCCAATGTGGCGCACAAGATGATGATCACATATACCGGTATCCATTTTTTAGAGACCGTTTTGCTTAACCATTGCGGGGAATATCCAATGGTGAGTAAGAGTTGTAGATTTTCTTTACTTCTGGCGATCATCAATTGCAGATAAAACGAGAAGAGCAGCATCGCCAGTAAAATAACCAATACGCCAAATCCCGCGAGTCCGCTCACGATCGCCTGCAATACCTGCTTCACCCTTCCGAATTTTGTTTTGTCTTTGTTGATATGGTAATCTTTTTCCTGCAAAAAACTCAGTAAGGCCGGATTGTTTGCATCTCTGGTTTTCAAGAGGATCTTATTCATTTCCGGATTTCCGGCATGAGTATAATGGTTGTTGGCCCAGGTAAGAAAACTTTTGGGAACGATCACGGTATTGATGCGGTCGCTCATGGCAACTACATTTCCCCTGAATCTTTCCGTTCCATTAAACCCTTCACAATCGATTCCTATGAGCAATGATGTTAAACTTTTTTCAGAAAACTGTGGTAAGTCGCGGCTCGGCGCAAAAACCGTATTGTATAATTCAAGATAATCTGCTGCAATGATGATCGGGATCACTTGGTCACCTTCTTTCCAGGTAAAGGATGGAGGCAATGTGTCAAGGAATTTTTCATCAATGGATTCAACAAAGATATCGGAACTGAAAGGGAGGGTGGCGCCACCATTGGCCTTCATCACAAATTTATTTGATAAAAATGCTGCGGCGTCGTCAATGAAGGGCTGCTTTTGTAATTCAAGTAATTCGGCCTCAGTGAAGGCATGGCTTTGCGCCATATTCTCATTGCTGATATTTTTGGTAACGGGGATATAGTCGTACCCATCTTTTTTTGGATTCTTATTCTTCAGCAGACCATTGATGTTGATATACATCTGGATCGACGATAACAACAGCAATACCCCAATGCCCAGCCCGAAATAACTAAGCCAGCGCGAGGCTTTGTTCTTTCCGGTGGTAAGGAAGGGGGCGATATGTTTGAATGTAAGACTCATTTTTTTTACTGGTGCGTTAACTAACGTAATGGGTTATGCGCCATTTGATAATTGTTTAAAGATTGATCGTTTTGTCTGCTTTGAAATAATCGGTCGGTTTCAGATCGGCCAGGATAACGGCTGCCTGCCGCAGTGAAACTTCTTCGGCGATCAGGTCCATTACTTTTTCCCTGTTCACCTGATCGAGGTGGCTCAGGGGTTCGTCAAGCAATAAATATTCAAAAGGTTGTTGTAAGGCCCGGATGATGGCGATGCGTTGTTGCTCACCATAGCTGCAGGTTTTACAGGGCTTGTTAAGTTTGCTTTCAATACCCAGTTGCCTGGCCATGGCTTCAATTTTACTTTCGCTATGGAATGGATTCAGCTGGCGTTTGATCTCCAGGTTTTGCAATACGGTTTGTTCCGCAAAGAGCCGTAGGTCTTGAAATACGATGCTGATATGTTGTTGCCGGTAAACAGCAAAGGTTTCTGCATTGAATGTTTTAATATCTTGGTTGTTGTAGCTAACCGTACCGGAATAATCTTTCCGCATGCCATAGAGGAAATGGATGAATGAAGTTTTTCCACTACCACTGGGGGCCACTACCTGAATTTTCTCGCCCGGTTGAAATACCAGCACTTCATTCCAGATATGGGAATTTGAAATTTTTTCGGGTTCAATATACGTGGGAGCAACCCGCTGCAATTCTATTTGCATGTAATGAAGATAAAAAACCTGTAAGGCAGGGCCTTACAGGTTCATGATTCAATGGGTTATTCTTTGCCTTTTGGCATTGCCGGACTTGTACGAACAGTATCAACAACAGGATTGCTGTACTCTGCGTCCCTGATCTTCTGTTTGGATTTTTCCAGGTTACCCATATTCACCAAATACTTGAACAATTGTTTCAGGCTGTTGGTGTTCTTATCCAGCATATTCAGTTCCAGGGTTTGGTTGTATCCTCCATCGCTATAATCTCCTCCGGTGAGGTAAATATTATCCCAGGTTTTCAAAGCCTCATCATAGATCTGTTTTTTGATAGAATCAGTGCTATTGGTAGGCTGAAATGCTTTCATGATCTTTTGAAGATCTACATATCCGCCAATGGCATTGCCACTGATCTTACTTAAAAATTCGGGTTCGTTCTTAGCGTTTCCGACTAGGTATTTGCTGATGCCATCAGCTGAATTTCCGATAGCAAAATAACTTCCGTTGCTGTTATAGCTGATAGATGAATCAGTGCCGGGCATTTGATTTTTTGCGGTGTTGATGAGTTTGGTGAAGGCATCCTTATCAGCAATGGCAGCTGAAAAGAAATAAGTGGCAGAAGGTTGTTCTGAATATGTTGATTGCATAGTTCCGTCGAATCCTTTGTACGATAGTGAATCTCTTTTCACTTTTAGATCTGTAACAGCAACCATGATATCACCTTTATTGGCCTTGATAAAATCGTCCACACTAACACCTTTACTGGCGATCATGAGGTCGATGAAACCGTCCATTCCGCTGAGTTTAATCAGTTCTTTCAGTCCTTCGGGTTGAAAATGCATAGCGAATACGGCAGCAATATCTTTGGAAGGGATATTTTTGATCATATCAGTATTGATTTTGCCTCCGCTGTATTTGCTGAACAGGTCTCCCAGCTCTTTTCCGGCATAACCTTTTGATTTGAGGCTGATCTTTCCATTCTCAAAATTCAGGGTATAGGTTGAGATATTTCCTACAAGAAGTTTATCCATTTTTAACATGCTGAGTACACCCATTTGCGGAATGCCATTCATTAATTTTTCGGTATTCAGCCATACATGCATTTCACCATCGGTGTTCATTAACTCAGTAAACCTTTTGTCAGAAGCCAGGTTCTCATCGTCTTTCAGCGTGTATAATTTTTTGCAGTATTCTGTCAAAGCAGCTGTTTGGTCGGGTGCTACCGGCTGTGTGTTTGCAGAGTCGAGGGGCAGTGCAAAATTATTTTGCTCTGGCGTTTTCATGCAGGCCGCAAATTTTTCATTGTTCCAGGTAAGTACAGCTTTGTTTTTAACCGGCATCACACTGATATCACCCGATTTGCTGATCACACCTTCGGGGTATACTTTTTTGATAAAGTTTTCAAAGTCTTTGATGTCCTTAATTCCACCTTCCACTACGATCTTCATGCCGTCAGCGACCTTGCTTTCACCAAAAATGATCAGATCGGATGTACTGTCAATTCCTGTGCTCTTTGAATTGTCTAATAATTTTTTCATGAATTCCGGTCCGGTACTATCGGCTTTTAATTCGGCCATGGCTTTTTTATACCAGTCGGACCCTTTTACTTCCTGCATATTGATCTTTTCGGAAATTGATTTGGCATTGAAATGCAGCACAAATCCAGCGTCTTTGCTGATCATTTTGCCTTGTTTATTTGTTTTGCTGCAGGCACTCAGCAAGAGCAATGCCGACAATGCGGCCATTACTGGGGTACGAAATCTAAGTTGCATAAGGTTGTTTTTTGTTTTATACTTTAATTGATGAATTAGTAACCTTTAGTGGTTGTTAAAAAAAGCAGGCAATTGGTCAAAGCTCAATATTTCCTGATTACCGGTAGCCAGATTTTTTACACAACAATTATTGTCGGCCATTTCCTTACTGCCGATGATCACCACGAACGGAATATGTTTTTTTTCTGCATACTGAAATTGCTTGGCAATCTTTGTTTCTTCATGATATAGTTCAGCGGCAATACCCTGTCGGCGAAGTTCCTGCATGGCCGTAAAAGCGAATTCGGCTTCCGCTTTGCCCATATTAAAGAACAGGGCTTTTGTACCTATGTTCAGGTCCTCTGGAAAAAGTTTCAGTTCTTCCATCACATCATAGATCCTGTCTACCCCAAAACTGATACCTACCCCGGGTATTCCAGCCACTTCAAATAATCCGGTAAGGTCATCGTAGCGACCACCTCCCCCGATACTTCCCATTTGTACAGATGGGGGTGCCTTGGCTTCAAAGATGGCACCTGTATAATAATTCAAGCCCCTTGCCAGGGTAAAATCAATTACCATATTCAGGTTACGTGTATGGCCGATCACGAATTCCAGATCGGATGTTCCTGCATCTAGTTCAGCCGATTGGGTCAGTAAATTTCTTACTTGAATTATTTTTTCTTCGGAACTACCGGTAATATTCAGGTAAGTTTCAATGGTGCTGATCTGTTTGTCGTTTAGGCCCCGCTGTTGTAATTCTTCTTTTACTTTTTCAATTCCGATCTTATCTAATTTATCGATCGCAATGGTGATATCGGTTAGTTTATCAGTTCCTCCGCATGCTTCGGCCAGGGCGGCAAGGATCTTCCTGCTATTGATCCTCAATTCATAGTTTGATAGTCCTAGTAGTTGAAATACTTCATGGTAAATATGTGCCAGTTCCACTTCATTCATCAGTGAAATACTGCCCACCACATCTGCATCACATTGTGTAAACTCGCGGTAGCGGCCTTTTTGAGGGCGGTCGGCCCGCCATACCGGTTGCAGTTGATAGCGCCTGAAAGGAAAAATGAGTTTGGTATGGTTCATGGCCACATACCGGGCAAAGGGAATGGTAAGGTCGTATTTCAATGCCCTTTCGGTAATATCGGGACTGCTTTTTCCGGTCAGTACTTTTTCAAAACCTATCCTTGCTTTTTCAATATTCTTTTCATTGTTGAGTCCGTTGTTCAGGATCTTGAAAATAAGTTTATCACCTTCCTCGCCATATTTGCCGGTGAGTGTTTCCAGGTTTTCCATGGCTGGAGTTTCCAGGGGTTCAAATCCATACAATTCAAATACTTTCCGGATGTTCGAAAAAATAAAATTCCTTTTCCGGATTGTTTCAGCGGAGAAATCTCTGGTGCCCTGTGGTAAGGATGGTTTAGGCATATTTTTTTTGTTCCGGGTTTAGATGTTTTTGGATGATCTGTTCACAGGCTTTATGGATAAGTGCATATACTTCATGGTATCCGGGTTCAGTTCCATACCATGGGTCTGGAACATCCCTGTTTTCGTCTTTGAATAATTCATTCATCAACAGATCAACTTTTGAGGCATTGTATGCTTCTCCAGAAATGCGATTAATTTCATCAAGCACATCAGTAGCCATGGCATAGATCCGGTCGAATTGCGCTACATCAGACTTCGCAAATTTCCTGCTCTTCTGCCCACTGATATCAATTCCATTTGCTTTGGCCACTTTGATGCTGAGCGGGTGCGGCGGTTCTCCGGAATGATAGCCATTGGTGCCGGCACTTTCAATGGTCCAATTCAGTCCTGATTTTCGAGCCATGTCCTGCAAAATTCCTTCTGCCATCGGGCTTCTGCAAATATTGCCCAAACATACCATCAAAATTTTCATTTTGCAAAGGTAATCAGATAACTGTTCATAGTTGTTGGTTTGTGCTGAATGGGTTGTGGGGCTGTATTCCTGCTGGAGGGCATATCATTTTATGGAATTTGAACAACTACACATCTTATTGTTGAACACGGCGCCGGTTTTGATTTTATTTTTTCACCTCCCATGTAGCGGGATCAAAACCAAAAATATGAACAAGGAATTAATCATGAAAACGGATGTCCTCGACATTCTTTTCGAAAACAGAAACAAAAATTATGGAGCCTATGATCTGCGCAAGCATTACAATAATCGGCTCACCCGGTCCTTGTTGATCATGTTGGGCGGAGCCTTGGTTTTATCGGCCTTCAGCCTCATTCCTTCAAAGGAAATGATTTCCGTTACACCAGGTATTATTACCGATCCCAGTTTAGGACATATACAACCACCCAAGCAGCCGGATCCGATTAAAGTGGAAGTTAAGCCAGTGCAGCCTAAAACGCCCACTGCTAAATTCCCCAGCCGTATTGTGTTTACAAATCATATTGATTCTGCAGATAATTTAAATCGTGATCTAAGCCGAACATCAATAGGTGGAACAAATGTGGTGGTTACTAGCATAGGAGATCCTTATACCGGTGGAACTGGTGGCGGCGGAACCATTGATGTGGTAAGGCCCAACCCTGATCCCGTGGTGCCCGACAGGTCGCCAGTAGAAACTGCAGAAATCATGCCTTCATTTCCAGGTGGCATGGCAGCACTCAGGAAATTCTTAGAGCGCAACCTGCAAACGCCCAATGATATGGAACCCGGTGAAGAAGTTGAAGTAAAGGTGAAATTTGTGGTAGGCTATGATGGCAAATTGCAAAGTTTTTTAACGGTGAAAGATGGAGGGCCTGCCTATACGAATGAAGTGCTTCGGGTGCTCAGGAAAATGCCTGATTGGATCCCAGGCAAATCAAATGGCGAAAATGTAGCAGTTTACTATACCATTCCGGTAAAGTTTATCCCTGCAGAATAAGCTATCCGTGATAATTTCTGTAATTTGGCAGTTCGTGATTTTCAACCTGTGCAGGATTAACCTGCACAGGTATTTTTAAACATCTATTATGGCACTCGAAGAATTTGAAAAAGACGAGATCAGTGAACGCGACAAGGGTTATATCCGAATGCGCAGTATGATGGATTTTGGAATGGGGGTACTATGGGCCTCGATGGGCGTATTCCTCATTTTTATTAAGAAATTCAGTACCGACCTGGCCTCCCGATTCGACGATCCCATGATCAAGGTCTTTGGCGGCGTATGCGTTGTTTACGGGTTATTCAGGATGTACCGGGGGTATAAAAAAAATTATCTGCGCGACCGATGAACTTTAGCTCTAAATCCATGTTAAAACCTATTGTGTTCATCGGGTTGATCTGTCTTGTACTGCTGGGAGTAGGCTGCAATGAGGGTCCTAAAAAAGTACTGGACGACAGTCCTACAAAAGGTGTGATCCACATCAGTGTGGATGAAAGTTTTAAGCCCGTTATTGATGAGCATATAAAAATGTATGAATCTTCCTTTCCGGACACTAAGATCATCGCATCTTATAAGCCGGAAGCGGATTGTTTCCGCGACCTGATCAACGACACCGCAACACGGATGGTGATCGTAACCCGTGGACTAAATGAAAATGAAGAACAATATTTTAAAAGTTCAATGAATTATGTTCCCTCCTGGAATGATGTGGCTTCAGATGCCATTACGATCCTGGTGAACAAGAAAAGTTCAGATACTTTATTTACGCTTGAGCAGTTGCGTTTGCAATTGTCGGGGAAGCAGAAAACTGATGCCATCTTTGTGTTTGATGGTATGAATGCAACCAGTACAGTTCGATTTGCGGTAGACAGTATTTTGAAGGGCGGAAAATTTGATACAGCTGTGGTGAAGGCGGTTAAAAGTAGCCGGGAAGTGATGGACTATGTGGCTACTCATGAACATGCGATCGGGTTTGTGGGGATCAGTTGGATCGGCAATCCGGAAGATACGGCTCAGGTAAATATGTTAAAGAAGATTAAAATGGCTTACGTTAGATGCGATATTTGTTCAGATTCAGCTTATGTAAAGCCTACCCAGCTAGGCATCCTGAATCACCGGTATGCTTTGGTACGTGGTTTGTATTATATATTGAAAGAGAATTATGAAGGCCTGGGTTCGGGGTTTACAAATTTTTTGCAATATGAAAGAGGCCAATTGATTTTCAGGAGGGCATACCTGGGTGCAAGAATGGGTTTTGCCGTAAGAAATGTGATTATCAGGGAAAAATTACAAAAAGATTAATAATAATAATGGAGAGGGTGTTTATAAAATTAATATTATTGTATAGTCTAAAACAGCAAAAAATAACAATGAAGAAGCTTAAAGTAGGTGTTTTGATGGTAACTGTTCTCCTGATGGCGAATTTGAGTAAGGCGCAATCGATAGAAGAGGGCAGGGAGTTTTTATACTATGAAAAATTCATCAGTGCCAAAAATGTATTTCAAAAACTGGTAGATGCCAACCCCAATAATATTGATGCAGTTTACTGGCTGGGCCAAACATTGATCGCTCCTCAGGATGATAAGGATATCGCCGGTGCGAAAGCTTTATATCAAAAAACATTGATGGCCAACAGCAATAGTCCTTTATTAATTGCGGGTATGGGCCATATTCAATTGCTTGAAGGCAATACCCAGGATGCCCGTAACCAGTTTGAAACGGCTATCAGTTTAAGTCAGGGTAAAAATGTAGCCGTATTGAATGCGGTTGGTTTTGCCAACGCAGATTATGATTCAAAACTGGGTGATGCCGGTTATGCCATAGAAAAACTGAAACAAGCTGTTGCCATAAAAGCGGGTTCAAAGGATCCCGATATCTGGTGTAACCTTGGTGATGCCTACCGCAAACTGGCGGATGGCGGAAGTGCACAGCAGTCTTACGAGTCTGCCCTCAGCTTCAAGCCCAATTATGCCCGTGCTAAATACCGTAATGGACGTATTTATCAAACGCAGGGAGATGCTCAGAAGGAGATCGTTATTAAATATTATAATGAGGCCATTGCCATGGATGCCAATTATACCCCGGTATACTGGACCCTGTTTGATTATTTTTATCGTACAGATGTAGGACGCTCGGCCGAATATCTTGATAAATACCTGATTGCAAAAGGTTCCGATGAGCCCAATGCCTGTTTTTTAAAGGCCCAGATGAAATATGCTCAGGGGTTATTCCAGGATGCCATTCAAAAAGCAGATGAATGTATTGCTGCAGGTGGTGCTAGTCCTTACCCCAATTTATATGGTATTAAGGCTTATGCCTATTACAAACTGGGCGATTCCTTAAATGCCAAAGCATCATTTGATCTATATTTCCATAACCAGAAGCCCAATAAGATCGGTCCGTTGGATTATAAAACCTATGCAGAAGTATTGCAGAAATTCCCCGGTAATGAAACCCTGGCTGGAACATTTGTTGACAAGGCCGTTGAGCTGGATAGTACAGAAGAGGGGAAAGTGAGCTTCCTGAAATCACAGGCGGCCATGTATGAGTCGAGGAAATCATTCAAAGATGCCGGCGACTGGTACAAGAAAGTATTGTATGTAAAGAAGAATGTGAGCAAGACCGACTTATATAATGTTGGCTACAGTTATTTCCGTTCGGGCAATTTTGAACTGTCGAATGAGATTTTCTGTAACCAGTACGCCCAAAAATTTCCTGATGATATCTTCGGATATTATATGTGCGGAAAAGGCAACTGGGGTATCGATACCACTATGACACTGGGTTTGGCCAATCCTTCATTTGAGAAAGCAATTGCTATTGGTGAGGCCATGCCCGATAAATCTAAGATCAAGAATCAGTTGATGGGCAGCTATAAGTATATGATCGCGTATTATGCCAATGTAAAAAAGGATAAAGTTATCGCTATTAGCTATTGTGATAAGGCTTTACTGGTAGATCCTGCCGACCAGGAAACCATCACCAATAAAGACGTGATCTCAAAAATGAGCAACACGCCCGCACCGGCTACACGCCCCGCCAATACTAGGCCTTCGGGCACAACAAAGCCAACAGGAGGCAATGCTGCGGCAACAGAAACCAAGGCCAATAATACAAAGCCTGTTTCCGGTAAAAAAAAATAAAAATCAAAAAAAAATAGCCTTGCCCGTTACCTGAAAATGGTAACGGGTTTTTTTATTTCTTTTATTGTTCAACAAGTTTATTGATTATTGGAAAGGCTGTCTTATTTTTGTGCTCCAACTGAAGGATATATCTTATGCACTTCATTTTTTTACAAGCCACCAATTTGAATACTGCTGCGAATTACTTGCCCATTGGTCTTCAATTATTATTTGCGATCGGACTTATTGCCACCATTATTGTGTTGTCAGATTATCTGGGTCCCAAACGAAAAACGTCAGACAAATTGCAAAATTTTGAGAGCGGTATTGAAATAAAAGGAAACGCTCGTCAACCCATGGCTATCAAATATTTTTTGGTGGCCATTCTTTTTGTATTGTTCGACGTGGAAGTAATTTTCTTTTATCCTTACGCTGTTAACTTCCGAGAGTTAGGCTGGCATGGGTTCTTGGCGGTCTTACTTTTTGTAGGACTATTTGTGGCCGGTTTAATTTACATCATCCGTAAGGGCGCATTGAAGTGGGAAGATTAATCGATTAACAATTATCCATTTGGAAATTTGAAAAAATAAAGTTGAAAAAACATGTCGCTGAAAACAAAATTCCAAATCATCTATTCAACTAACTAACATGTCTCGCCCGGTACAATTTAATAATCATGTGAAATTTGAGGGTATCCCTGAGGGTTATATGGGAGAAGGATTTATGGCCACCAACTTGGAAAAAGTGGTGAGCCTGGCCCGTAAAAATTCGATCTGGCCCTTGCCCTTCGCCACCAGTTGTTGTGGTATTGAGTTTATGGCCACCGCCGCCAGTCATTATGATATTGCCCGTTTTGGCGCCGAAAGGATGAGTTTTTCTCCCCGCCAGTGCGATCTCATTTTTGTGATGGGTACCATCTCCAAAAAAATGGGTCCGGTACTTCGGCAGGTTTACCTGCAAATGGCCGAACCGCGCTGGGTAATGGCCGTTGGGGCTTGTGCCTCATCAGGTGGTATTTTTGATAGCTATTCTGTGTTACAGGGGATCGACCAGGTGATACCGGTGGATGTTTATGTGCCAGGTTGCCCTCCAAGGCCCGAAGCTTATCTGGACGGGTTTATGAAAATTCAGGAACTGGTGAATGCGGAAGGTTTGCGCAGAAGATATAGTGATCAGTATAAAGATATGCTGGCTAGTTATGGAATACAATAAATAGCGGGAACAACTTTGTCTGTACAATATCAGTACAAGGTCGTTTTTGAATGATAACTTTTGATCTTAGGAATTATGGCCTTAACGAATGAGACGATACAACAAAAGCTGACGGAAAAATTCGGTGAACAGCTTACCGACTGGCAAACGCCCTATGGCATGCTCACCTTTACTGCCCCAGCCGCCCTCAACCTGAAAGTACTTCAATATTTATACGATGATGCTGAACTTCGGTTTCAGTTCCTGACCGATCTGCAGGCGGTGCATTATCCCGATAACAAAGGAGCCGAACTGGCCGTGGTATATCATCTGCATAATCTGGTCGACAATATCCGTCTGCGGTTTAAAGTATTTGCCGACATCAGCAAACCCGATGTGTATAGCGCAACGGCTTTGTACCAGTCGGCCAATTTCATGGAAAGAGAGACCTATGATTTTTTCGGGGTGAATTTTGTTGGACATCCCAACCTGATCAGGATATTGAATGTAGACGAGATGGATTATTTCCCCATGCGGAAAGAATTTCCGGTGGAAGACCAGACCAGGATCGATAAGGATGATGAGATGTTTGGAAGAGGATAGTGGAACTGACTCACGAGGAGCCATATACGATGTAACAAGGATATTTTGTATTAACTAGTTGGAATAAAAAATTTTTACTGCGAATGACCAATACCAACGACCATATCATATTACCTGAGGGTTCGATAGAGAAACAAACCAATACCTTAAACCTGGGTCCCACGCACCCTGCCACGCATGGTGTATTTCAAAATATTGTGGAACTGGATGGAGAGCGGATATTGAAAGCCACTTCCACTGTGGGCTATATCCACCGGGCTTTTGAGAAAATTGCAGAACGCAGGCCCTTGTACCAGATCACACCACTGACCGACCGGTTGAATTATTGTTCTTCTCCGCTCAATAATATGGGCTGGCATATCACCTGCGAAAAATTACTGGGGGTTACCATACCCAAGCGGGTAGATTATTTGCGCATCATCATCATGGAATTGTCGAGAATATCAGATCACCTGATCTGTAATTCTATTGTGGGTGTTGATAGCGGTGCTTACTCGGGTTTCCTTTACCTGATGCAATACCGGGAACTGATATACGAAATTTATGAGGAGATCTGCGGATCCAGGCTCACCACCAATATTGGCCGCATCGGAGGATTTGAAAGAAATTTCAATGCCACCGCATTTACCAAACTTGAAAAATTCATCAAAGAATATCCGGCAGTGCTGAAAGAATTTGAGAACCTGTTCACCCGCAACAGGATCTTTATGGATCGTACCATCGGTACCGGCCCCATCTCAGCCGAACGCGCATTGAATTATGGATTTACAGGTCCTAATTTAAGAGCAGCCGGTGTGGATTATGATGTACGGGTACATACGCCATACAGCAGTTATGAGGATATGGATTTCATCATTCCGGTGGGTAAAACCGGCGACTGTTACGATCGATTCCTTGTGCGCAATGAAGAAATGTGGCAAAGTTTAAGCATCATTGAACAGGCCTATCAAAAAGTGCAGGAATTTAAAGGAACTGAAGCAGAAGTGTTTCATGCCGATTCTCCTGCCTATTACCTACCCGAGAAAAAAGATGTGTACACAAAAATGGAAGCCCTGATCTATCATTTCAAGATCATCATGGGTGAAACCAATATTCCGGCTGGTGAAGTATATAGTTCTATTGAGGCAGCGAATGGTGAACTGGGCTTTTACCTGGTGAGTGATGGTGGTAGAACACCGTATCGGCTTCATTTTCGCAGGCCATGTTTTATTTATTATCAGGCTTTTCCTGAACTGATCAAGGGCGGTATGCTGAGTGATGCTATCATTACTATGAGCAGCCTGAACCTGATCGCCGGGGAACTGGATGCATAACAATATTTAACCAACCTGTGCAAACAGGTTTTACATTTTGAATTATGAGTGTTGCGTTTTCAACAGAGAAATTAAATAAGGTAAACGAGATCATTTCTCGTTATCCGCAGGGCAAACAAAAAAGTGCCTTGCTTCCGGTTTTGCACATGGCACAGGAAGAGTTTGATGGATGGCTGGATGTGCCGGTGATGGATTATGTGGCTACTTTATTAACGATCACACCCATTGAAGTGTATGAAGTGGCCAGCTTTTATAGCATGTATAATCTTAAACCAGTTGGAAAACATGTTTTTGAAGTATGCCAAACCGGTCCCTGTATGCTCAATGGCAGCGATTCAATCATTGCCTATATCAAAGAAAAATTGGGAATAAATATTGGCGAAACCACAGCCGATGGAATGTTCACCTTAAAAACTGTGGAGTGTTTAGGCGCTTGTGGATATGCCCCGCTGATGCAACTGGGTAAAAATTACCGGGAGCATCTTACAAAAGAAAAAGTGGATGCCCTGATCGCATCCTGCATGGAAAAATAATTTAGAAACCGAACGAACAGATTTTTTATAAATGGCCAGAAAATTATTATTAGAAAAAGCACACGTTGAAGGCATTCGCGGCTTCGACGTTTATCGCCGCGAAGGTGGTTATCGCAGTGTGGAAAAAGCATTGAAGTCGATGAGCCCCGATCAGGTGACGGATGAAGTAAAGAAAAGCGGACTTCGTGGTAGGGGCGGAGCAGGATTTCCTACCGGCATGAAATGGAGTTTCCTGGCTAAGCCTGAAGGAGTGGCCCGTTATCTGGTATGCAATGCGGATGAAAGTGAGCCCGGCACCTTTAAAGACAGGTACCTTATGGAATTTATTCCTCACCTGCTCATTGAAGGAATGGTCGTGTCATCGTTCGCGTTAGGTTCTCATGTTTCTTATATCTATATCCGCGGCGAATATGCCTGGATCGTGGATATTCTGGAACAAGCCATTGCCGAAGCAAAACAAAACGGATTTCTGGGTAAGAATATATTGGGTTCTGGTTTTGATTGTGAAATTTATGTACAAAGAGGAGCGGGTGCTTATATCTGCGGTGAAGAAACAGCCTTGCTGGAATCATTGGAAGGCAAGCGCGGTAATCCCAGGATCAAGCCTCCATTCCCTGCGGTGAAAGGCGTTTGGGATTGTCCAACGGTGGTGAATAATGTAGAGACCCTTGCCGCGGTGGTTCCCATCATCAATGATGGTGGAGAAGAATTTGCGAAGATCGGAGTGGGGAAAAGTACCGGTACAAAACTGATCAGTGCTTGCGGCAATATCAACAAGCCTGGTGTATATGAGATCGACATGACGATCTCCGTAGAAGAATTTATTTACAGCGACGAATATTGTGGTGGCATTCCCAATGGAAAAAGGTTGAAAGCCTGTATCCCCGGAGGTTCTTCTGTTCCCATTCTTCCGGCCAATCTATTGCTCACCACCGCCAAAGGAGAAAAAAGATTGATGAATTATGAAAGTCTGAGTGATGGCGGTTTCGCCACCGGCAGTATGATGGGAAGTGGTGGTTTTATTGTGCTTGATGAAACACAATGCGTGGTAAAACATACTTACACACTGGCAAGATTTTACCGGCATGAAAGCTGCGGACAATGCAGTCCTTGTCGCGAAGGAACCGGTTGGATGGAAAAGATTTTATTAAGCATTGAAAAAGGTCAGGGTAAGATCAGTGATATCGATCTCTTATGGGATATCCAACGCAAGATCGAAGGGAATACGATTTGTCCGCTGGGTGATGCCGCCGCATGGCCGGTAGCCGCTGCCATCAGGCATTTCAGGGATGAGTTTGAATGGCATGTGAATCATCCGGAAGAATGTATTCGTTCTAATTACGGATTGGCGCATTATGCCGATCCGATCAGGGTTCCAGAAACAGTATAAAAAAAGTGATAGCATTTATTATATGGCAGACGAAATAAAAACAGCAACCGCAACATTCAAAGTCACGATCGATAATATCACGATCGATGTTGCTCCGGGTACCAGCATCTTACAGGCAGCCCGCATCATCGGCGGCGATGTAACGCCACCGGCTATGTGCTATTACAGCAAATTACAGGGTAGTGGCGGTAAATGCCGTACCTGCCTGGTGGAAGTGGCAGCCGGATCTACTGCCGATCCAAGGCCCATGCCTAAGCTGGTGGCCAGTTGCCGAACCAATGTGATGGATGGAATGATCGTAAAGAATATCACCAGCGAAAAAGTGACCGATGCCCGCAATGGCGTGGTTGAATTTTTATTAATCAATCATCCACTCGATTGTCCGATCTGTGATCAGGCAGGAGAATGTCATCTGCAAGATCTTGGGTATGAACATGGCAAAGCGGGAACACGCTATGAATTTGCGCGCAGAACTTTTGCCAAAGAAGATATTGGTCCTTATATACAATTGCATATGACCCGGTGCATCCTTTGCTACCGCTGCACATTTGTTGCCGACCAGATCACCGATAGCCGGGTTCATGGCATCGTAGATCGGGGCGATCATGCTGCTATATCCACCTATATTTCAAAAGCCATCGACAATGATTTCAGTGGCAATATGATCGATGTGTGTCCGGTAGGCGCATTAACCGATAAAACCTTCCGATTCAAGAACAGGGTATGGTTCACCAAGCCGGTAGATGCACACCGCAACTGTACCAATCCGAAATGTTGCGGTAAAGCAACTTTATGGTTGAGGGGAAATGAGGTGTTCAGGGTAACTGCCCGCAAAGATGAGTGGGGTGAAGTGCAGAGTTATGATGGAAAGACCGGATGGATCTGCAATACTTGTCGCTTTGATTCTAAGAAGACCAGCGACTGGACCATCGAAGGACTTACCCAGATCAGCAGACATTCTGTGTTGGGTGCCAATAAATATAAAACACTGGAGATGCCAAAGGAAACACTTCCTGCAGTATTGAAGGGCCGTTCACCTAAGCTGATGATGAATATCCATAATGTTAGTGAGGTGAATAATCCGAATATTGAGCTGAGTGCCATCAATGGTCCATCGCATAGCGAGGATTTTGAAAGATCGGCAGAGCATGTAAAGGGTGCCGGAGAATCTACCCAGTGGGGCATGAAAAAATAAAATTGATTGAGCGAAAAGAGGAATTGACAAATATTTAAAAGAGCGTTATGTTTTTAGTAATTGATCTGGCAATGATTTTGGAAAAACTGGTGTTGATCGTGATAGTGGTCATGGCCTCACTGGTGATTGCCATGTATGCCACTTACGCAGAAAGGAAAGTTGCAGCGATTTTGCAAGACAGGCGTGGCCCGAATCGGGCAGGTCCCTTTGGACTGTTGCAACCGGTGGCCGATGGCATTAAACTTTTTTTCAAGGAAGAGATCATTCCTGATTTTTCATCCAAATTCTTATTCATTCTTGGGCCATCCATGGCGATGATGACGGCCATCATGACGAGTGCCGTAATTCCATGGGGCGATAAATTACAATTGTTTGGCCGCGATATTCCCTTGCAGATCGCCGATGTGAACGTAGGTATTTTGTATGTATTTGCGGTGGTGAGTATGGGTGTGTATGGCATCATGATCGGTAGCTGGGCCAGTAATAATAAATATTCTTTGATGGGTGGACTGCGTGCCGCTTCGCAGATCATCAGTTATGAACTGGCGATGGGCATTACTTTGATCGCCTTACTGATGGTAACGGGTACGCTTAGCCTAAAAGAAATGGTGTTGCAACAACACTCCGAAGGCTGGCATTTTGGGTGGAATATTCGCTATCAACCACTCGGATTTCTGCTATTTTTAATTTGTGCCTTTGCAGAATGTAATCGAACGCCATTCGATCTGGCAGAAGCGGAGAATGAATTGATCGGCGGTTATCATACAGAATATTCTTCCATGAAACTGGGTTTTTACCTGTTCGCCGAATACATCAATATGTTCGTGAGCAGCGTGATCATGGCGACCTTATTCTTTGGCGGCTATGATATTCCTTTTTTGAATGAGGCAACCTTGTCGCCCAATATTGCGGCACTGGTGGGCATCGTGGCATTGATGGGGAAAGTGTGTTGCTTCCTGTTCTTTTTCATGTGGGTGCGCTGGACCATCCCGCGTTTCCGCTATGATCAATTGATGAATTTGGGCTGGCGGGTACTGATCCCATTGGCATTGGTGAATATGCTGGCGACTGGTGCGGTGGTGTTGCTGAAAAGTAACAACTGGCATTTTTAGAAATTAATTTGTAAACCATTAATCAATAATATCCCCTTCGGGAATCTGGTATGGAATCATTAACGAACAGAATACGGCAGGTTGAAAGGAAGCCGATGAATTTTTTTGAAAAGATTTATCTGGTGGCCATCGCCAAGGGTATGTTCATTACGTTTGGCCATATGTTCAAAAAAAGGCCAACGATCAATTACCCCGAAAAAACACGTCCATTCAGTCCGGTGTTCCGCGGACTGCATATCCTGAACCGCGATGAAGAAGGCAGAGAGAATTGTACCGCCTGTGGATTGTGTGCAGTTGCTTGTCCGGCCGAGGCCATTACCATGGAAGCGGCAGAACGTAAAGTAGGCGAGGAACAGTTGTATCGCGAAGAAAAATATGCAGCCCGTTACGAGATCAATATGCTGCGTTGCATTTTTTGTGGATTGTGTGAAGATGCTTGTCCGAAAGATGCCATCTACCTCAGCGAAACTTTTGCTCCGGCCGATTACCAGCGCAAACAATTTATTTACGGAAAGAATGACCTATTGATACCTCATCCGGTAAATGAACCAGATGCTTATAAAAAAGCAGCGGGTAACCGGGTGAAAGCAAAAATTATTAATTAACTAAAATAGCCATCCCCTCGGGTGCTGGCGGGCATTATGAGTATAACAGAAATATTATTTTGGTTTTTAGCTGTCCTTGCATTGGGCAGTGCCATCATGGTGATCACCAGCAAAAGCCCGGTGCACAGTGTGCTCTGGCTTATTGTTACGTTCTTCGCCATCTCGGGGCATTATATCCTGATGAATGCCCAATTCCTCGCCATCGTGAATATCATTGTATATGCAGGAGCCATTATGGTGCTCTTCCTGTTTGTAGTGATGCTGATGAACCTGAATGCAAACAGTGAACCACAGAAGAATCGTAACCTGCAATTCGCCGGATTGATATCGGGGGGATGTTTGTTCTTAGTGTTGGTAACGGCACTGATGAAATCAGATGTTAGCACCAATCACCTGATGAGCGGAGGCGATGCAGGACTGATCAAGAACCTGGGTAAAGTTTTGTTCAATGATTATTTGGTGCCCTTTGAACTGAGCAGTGTGCTTTTTTTAAGCGCCATGATCGGTGCTGTAGTGATCGGAAAAAGGAGCGATTGATTGATAAACCTAATTGAGAATTTGAACCGGAAATAAATTATTATGGAAATTAAATGGTACATCGACCTGGCTGTGGCTTTATTCAGCATTGGTGTGATAGGCGTGCTCACCCGCAGAAATGCGATCATCATTTTCATGTGCATTGAGCTCATGCTTAACGCCGTGAATCTTTTGCTGGTAGCATTTTCTAAAATGCATGCTGCTGCCGAAGTGGGAAGCATCAGTCCTTCAGTGGTGAGCGACGGACAATTGTTCGTATTCTTTATCATGGTGGTGGCTGCTGCGGAAGTAAGTGTAGGACTGGCGATCATTGTGATGATGTACCGCAACACCCATAGCACGGATGTGAATTTTTTGAACCGATTGAAACATTAGTCAGCTGAATGGCTTCAATGCCGGCAGCTGAAATTTGAAATAAGTTTTTAAATAAAATTTCCCATTACGGGAGCAGGGTATGAATAATATTTTACAATTAGTCTGGTTGATTCCTTTGTTGCCACTGGTGGGTTTTCTGATCAATGGCCTGGGTAGAAAGCATTTGTCGAAAGCCCTGTCGGGATTCATCGGCAGTGCAGTGATATTCCTTTCTTTTGCCATGAGCGTATGGGTATTTATTCAAGTGAAGGACGGCAATACACATGTAGCACATTATTTCGATTTTATCAACATCACCGCCCTGAAGATCGGATTCGATCTGCAAGTGGATCAGTTGTCTTCTCTGTTCTTATTGATCATCACCGGAGTTGGTTTTTTAATTCATGTGTATTCCACTGCGTATATGCATGATGAGGAGCCACAGAATTTCGCCAAATATTTTTCTTTCCTTAACCTCTTTGTTTTTTCTATGTTGCTGTTGGTGCTGGGCGCCAATTATGTGATCATGTTCATTGGATGGGAAGGGGTAGGGCTCTGTTCTTATTTGCTGATCGGATTCTGGTTCACTAATAATAAATTCAATGCCGCAGCCCGCAAGGCCTTTGTGATGAATCGCATTGGTGATCTTGGTTTTTTACTCGCCATCTTCTGGCTGGTGAATAAACTGGGCACGGTTGACTTTCATAATGTTTTTGCCAGCGTGGGTAATCTTTCCACGTTCGATATCACCGGTATCACCCTGTTATTATTTGTAGGTGCCACCGGAAAAAGTGCGCAGATCCCGCTTTACACTTGGTTGCCTGATGCTATGGCTGGTCCAACCCCTGTGAGTGCCCTGATCCATGCTGCCACCATGGTAACTGCCGGTATTTACATGATCGCCAGGAGCAATATCTTATATACCATGGCACCGGTTTCTCAAACCGTAGTAGCCATTACCGGATTATCAACCGCTATACTGGCTGCAACGATCGCCCTGAAACAAAACGATATTAAAAAAGTGCTGGCATACTCTACCGTTAGTCAGCTGGGATATATGTTCCTCGGACTTGGTGTAGGTGCTTATACCGGAGCTGTATTTCATGTGATGACCCATGCATTTTTCAAAGCCCT
>Ga0194037_1000260_pt1 | contig 41561 bp, 43 predicted proteins | sample JunL306m_MetaG_FD_148653 | JGI IMG/M metagenome (GOLD analysis project Ga0194037, IMG submission 148653) | Anoxic zone freshwater microbial communities from boreal shield lake in IISD Experimental Lakes Area, Ontario, Canada - Jun2016-L304-6m | ecosystem: Environmental > Aquatic > Freshwater >... | reverse complement strand
TGAGGGTCTGCTCAGTGGTCTCGTTCAGCACTTTTCGACGGTATTTCATGGGGCAGACAAGGTGATACAGGAGCAGGCTGACATTGTGGGCCTTGTGGACATGTTCATTGGTTTCCATGTTTTTATACTACCATGCCATTCCATTTTCAGATCCTCGGGGCAGAGCCCCGAGGTATCTTACGAATGAAAAACAAGTTAGTGAACGAAAAACAGCTTCTCAAAGAGAAATTATCGGCTTTTGAGCAAAAAGCGAATAATCGGTTCGAACTTACGGAAAAGTTTTTGAAATACAATATAGAATTGGCAAACGAGGGAATAAATGAAGAGAAACTTCATTTATTCAAAAAAGTCGGTTCGAACTTTTTAATTAAAGCTCGAACCGTACTTTTTGAGCCACGCGGAGCGTGGCGAACCCTTTCAGATTCAGGATTTTTTGGGGGGAATACATTTGTGTCGGCACTTCGTGCCGACCCCATTTCGGCTTCCGATTCCGATTTTCAATTTTGGCGGAGAGGGCGGGATTCGAACCCGCGTCATAAAAAAAGTACCTGGTACTTTTTCTGTTTTCGGTATTCCGTGGGAGGGATTAAACGCGCGATACGCGGACAGAATGAAAACAGAGGGTAAGGCACGGCCTTACCCTCTCATTTTTTATTCCGGGAAAAGGGAGGGAATCGATATCGGCAGCCCTTGTTCAGACTCATACGTCGGACTCCCTCGAAACCTCCGAGACGATCGCGTCCCCGTCCCGAAGCGTCTTGTACCGGATTCCGTTTTTTTCAAGATATTCAACGACCTTTTCCATATTCGCCGATTCCGGATGATCGGATCGATAATGAGGAACGATGGAATATTCCACGATTCCGAGGCCCTCGAATGATGCCACGGAAGTGTCTCCGTACGGGTCCATATGAGGATCGTCCACGAGATCTATCCCTTTCAGCGTGGGGGCCAACACGCAGATACCCGCGCTATATCCCCCATACAATAATTCCTTATTCCGTGAGAGACGACGGATTATCGCGTCGAAACCGCTTTTTTTCATCGCTCTCCGAAGCACGAACGCGTTTCCGCCGCGTACCCAGATGACGCCGAATTCACCGAGTTTCGTTTCCAATGCTGACTGCAGGCCGAAATAGTCCCTCAAATCCAATCGTTCCACATCAAGACCCAACGAGGACAGATCCTCGATGTCCGATCGCTCGCTCTTTTCCCGTCTTTCGGAATCGGTAGAAAAATCAAGGGCGTTCGGGATAAATGCCGCCTTCCTGTTCCCGACGGGGATAAGCCCTTTCAATGTTTTGAGATCGTTCCCGAGTTTATACGACGAAAGGTATAAATTCATATGAGTGTTTCCACGGATTACGGCTCGTCCCGAATGCCGAAGCGAGTCATTTGACACTTTATCCGAGCACATTGTAACATGGCTGGTCAAATGGCTCCATACCGTTTGATTGGCTCATTTACATGCGAAAAAACAACATACGACATAAATCGGAGGATAAGACGATGAACGAAAACCAGACCACGAACGACAAGGCGAACCGGTTCTTTCTCCTTGACGCCTCAGGAAAGGAAACCCCCATCAATTCGATGGACGCAAGCGAGATCGAAACGCAATTCGACCCTGCCCTGGTACGGCTGATAATGAAGGTGGCAAGAAACGGCAAATCACCGCCCGGCATCAATCCGACGAACATGATGCGGCAGCTCGAATGGATCGACTATGAACCGGCAAGTGACAGCGGCCACTTTCGTTTCTACCCTAAAGGGACGATGATCCGGAATCTCATCACGGCTTGGTGTGAACGGGTTTCGGTAAACGACTTCGGGGCGCTCCCGATAAAGACACCCTTCCTGTACCGAAGCGAGAATACCGCCGTTCGTGAACACATCGGGATATTCAGCGAGAGTGTCTATTTCGTGTCAGGCGACCGATCGGGAGCGGAGGAGCGGTTTGTGCTTCGCTTCAATGACGATTTAGGACTCTATACGATGATGAAAGACGCGCGTATCACCCTTGGACATATGCCGATCAGAATCTACGAGCAGGCACCGAGTTTCCGTTACATAAAAAGCGGGACGCTCTCCGGCATCAGGAAGGGCAGGTATTTCTCGCTCAACGACGTCCATAGCTTCTGCACCGACATGGAACAGGGGCTCGCCGAATACCGCGAAATGCACAGGCTCATGATCGGAATAGCGGACAGGCTCGGTCTTGGCCCGGTGACACATTTCCAGGTCACGCGCGACTTTTTTCCGGTCGTCAAACCGACTATGACCGCCTTGCTCTCGGGTGAGGAACAGATGCTTGTCGAGTTCATCCCCCGTCAGAAACAATACTGGATCATGAAACATATCGTGCATACCAAGGACATGCAGAGACTGTTTCATATCCAGTTCGACCTCGAGAGTTCGGCTCGTTTCGGAATCAGGTATCAGTCACCAGAAGGAGGATCGGGCGAATATGTGATCATCCATAGTTCTTTCGGTACAATCGAACGATGGATGCTTATCATCCTCGAGGACGCCCTGAAGAAGGACCCGCCCGTGCTGCCGCTCTGGTTGGCACCTACCCAGATCCGGATCATTCCGGTTTCCGAGGAAAGGCATCTCGATTTCGGTCTTGATGTGGCCCGGGAACTGAAACGACATGACATCCGTGTCGACGTCGATGACAGGAACGAGTCCCTGGGCTGGCGCATACGGGCGGCGGAACGGGAATGGGTGCCGTACGTCGCGGTCTGCGGAGACAAGGAACAGGCGGGAGGTCCCCTGTCCGTCCGGATACGGGGAGCGGCTCAGCAGCGGATGAGCATATCCGAACTGGCCGCACTCATCAAAGGGCAGACCGAGGAAATGCCGTTCTCGTTCCTCCCGGGAATCCTGGTCTCAAAGAGACCGGTATTCCGTGGGAGGGATTAAACGCGCGATACGCGGACAGAATGAAAACAGAGGGTAAGGCACGGCCTTACCCTCTCATTTTTTATATCAGAGAAACAGAATGACCGATCCTCAGTCCTTCATTCGTTTATCATGAATGGAAATATTCCTTTCTCCTCCTCTTCCCGATCAAGACAGGATTCTTCCGACCCTTCGAATCCCTCTTCCATCCGCAAAAGCGAATATCCGCCGCCCGCAGATCTACGGAGAGGGATTCGGTCACAACTCCCGAACGGTCGGTCTCGGAAGACCTCGTTCAGGGTCGCGACCCGCTTAGCGCCTTAAACGGCGCTAAGCCCTGCCTTCTGGCAGTCCGGCTTTCGAATCCCCCTCTCCCATCATACCGAAAAAATACGAGACCCCATTCAAGGGTCCCGTATTTCTTTCGGTGCAGAGAGAGGGATTCCCCTTCGGGCCACTGATTTCCCTTTCAGGGGAAATCCGTTCTCATCCCTCCCGCAAGCCAAGCAGTTGACTTGCTTCTCTTCCTCGTTCACTGCGGAGAGAGGGATTCCACTCCGTGCCACTGATTTCCCTTTCAGGGGAAATCCGTTCTCATCCCTCCCGCAAGCCAAGCAGTTGGCTTGCTTCTCTTCCTCGTTCATTTCATTCACTGCGGAGAGAGAGGGATTCCTCCTCCCTCGTCGATTCGCTGTTTAAGCGAATCTCCTCATCCAGAGCCCGGGTTTCCAAAAATGCAAAGCAGTTTGCTTTTTTGGAATACCCTTCGAATCCCCCTTCCATCCTCAAAGAAACGAATATCCGCCCCTTCGGAAGGGGCGGATATTTGCTTTTGCGGAGAGGGCGGGATTCCACTCCGTGCCACTGATTTCCCTTTCAGGGGAAATCCGTTCTCATCCCACTCGAAAGCGAAGCAGTTCGCTTTCTCCTCTTCCTCGTTCATTTCATTCACTGCGGAGAGGGCGGGATTCGAACCCGCGGTGCGGTTTTACCCGCACAACACATTAGCAGTGTGCCGCTTTCGACCACTCAGCCACCTCTCCAGTTTCTATACTCATCATGAACCGATTGTCATTCAACGTTGGAAGGATTCGCCCGGGCATTCGCCGGGTACACCACGAGAACAATGAGCAGTGTAGGCGCATGCCGGACGAACCCTCGATGGGTGTTACCCCATGCCACGGTGGCCCTTTATTCCGCCCGAGCGGAATGAAGGGCCGAAGCCGCTCAGCCATCTCTCCGTTACAACAATCATTTTCTCCAAAACAACGCCGATTGGCGCCAGATAGAGAAAATAAGGAACAGACACATGGTAACACCGTTTCCCGGGGTTATCAAGCCGGAAATGAATGATTCGAATGCCGTTGCCCGCCGAAGCGAAAAAATTAGACCGGATACAGGCTTTCCGTGGCATCACTTCTGAGACCTTGCGCATTCAGAATATATGTGATATGAATGAACTATCAACCTGAGTATCAGGCTGGTTTTGTTCTTAAACATAATTAAATATTACCATAATGGCTTTCACAGCTCCCAAAAGAACGCCTGCAACGAAAGAAAGCGCGACTAAGCTTATCGCCGCGATCACAAAAAAGTTCAGCGGGAACATCATGCCCGGAATGGAGGAGATCAAAATCGGTCAGGACGGATCTTTCCGTTTCCAGACCTGGGATCGCTTTCTCGGAAAATTATTTTTTAAAGGAACGGGTAAATTCTGCATAGCATCGGACGTATGCGGAAACTACCTCGGTCATGCCGTAACGACATGACATGATCTGTCGGAACGAACCACTACAGGAAATCGCTATGCGGCTTCCTGTTCTTTTTTTTATCGGATATAGGATTCCGATCGGCCTATTTTTTCTTTCCCGTATCCTCGACCTTCTCTTCCGGTTTCTCTTTCTTCTTGTCGAGCTTGTCGAGGCCGAGCCCCTTGAATCCGAAGTAGACGACCGCCGCGACAATCAAGAAATCGATCAGCACGCTCGCGAAATCACCCCAGAGTACATCCACGCCGAAAATCTTCACGGAGGCCTGACGAAATCCTTCCGCCGAACCAAGCACGATACTCATGACCGGATTGATGATATCCGTCACGAATGCCGTGACGACTTTCGAGACCGCACCACCGAGAAGAAAACCGGTCGCGAGTCCGACCACGCCCTGTTCCCGTATGAACTGCATGAATCCGCCGATATGGGTATCCGCTATATTTTTCACGATTTTCTTACGCATACGCCCTTTTTAGGAATAATGACAACCGCCTCATATACTCATATGATCGAATGATACCCCCGACAGCCAGCCATTGTCCACCATCAAGGCACGCATAGTCATCCGATACCCCAGATTCCGGACAGAAAATCCCGGTTCTCGAGGATGAGATTCATGTATTCCGTCTCAAGAGCGATCAATCCCCGGTCCTTGAATCGGAGCCATTCGGAAAGCCACGCGAACCGTGTCGCGAGAAGAAGATCCGGAAACCCGGCCCAGTCATCTTCCACGAACACTTCGGATTTCCGAAGCGTCTTCAGAAATCCGGTGACAATACCGCCTTTGAGCGCGTCCGGGTCTTCCATGCCGAGGCACCCGACCATGTTCGCCGCATCATAGAGTCCGGCCTTCGGACCGGCAAATTCCCAGTCGATCACGCCGGCCACGCCGTGTTCGTCCCAGATGATATTCACGGGATGGTAATCGCCATGACAGAATGCGGTAGGCAGGGACGCTTCCTGCGGGAAATATGCTTTCTCGAGATATTCCAAGACGGGCATGATGCCGGAAAGGACGTCCGGGTCTTTCCGAGTGATTTTGCCGACCAACTCATCGGTATACGCTCCGAGCAGGAACGGACCCGGAATCGGCCCCATCTCATCCGGACGGAGCGAGGCGGATGCGTGGCGCATACCGATCAGGTATTCTGCCGCGGCAACCCCGCGCCAGTCATCACCGAGATACCGGCTCCGATCAAGCGGAACACCTTCGATATACGGCACGACCTGGAAATATCGTCCATCACGTTCGAGGATATGAACCCCGTCAGGAAGACGCAGATACGGCGCCAAGGGAAGCGAAGAATCCGCCGAAGCGAGCGCCGATAGCGTCCGTGCGATCGCTTTCTTCTTTTCCAATCTCGACAATGCGACCTCCTCGAAAATATAGAGTCTTCCATCCGCATCCTCGAATGCGACCCGGCATTCGGTCCGTTCAGGACTGCCAAACAGCGGAATATCCTCGCGAAGCTTTCCAAGGACGATCCCGTATGAGGCGACGATTTCCTTCAGATCGGAAACATTCATGATCGTTTCTTTTTCCGTGAACCGGGTCCGAAGCCGAATCGCCGGGAAAGAAGACGGAACAAACCGATGGGAGAAAAGAGTACTGCAAGAGCATGCCGACGGATTGCCGGTATCCGTTCGCGCGTCGCCTTGTATCCGATGTCGATCAGTTCGTCCATCCGCTTGAAATCGGAGATAGAAAATCCCTCGAGATGCGGCCGGACGACGATGCCGTCCCGAACTGACATTTCCGCCACCTGGCCGTCGACCAGGATGCTGTACGAGTTCGTGATCACGTCGAGAACGGTATTCGCCTTCTGGAGCGTCCGCCAGTATCCGAGGTCGATACCGACCCGAGTCTCGGGCCGCATGAACCGAAGCGACGGGAGGGGCAGGTTTTCCACGATTCCGCCGTCCACAAGGCGCCTACCATCGATCTCGACCGGCACGAAGTATCCCGGGATGCAGGTGCTCGCCATGACCGCCTCGGCGAGATTCCCCTTCCGAAAAACGACTTTCTCCCCCGTGTCGATATCGGTGGCGACGATCGCAAGCGGGATGGGCGCGTCCTCGATCCGCACGTTTCCCACGAGTTTTTTCATGAGGTCGCCGACCGGTCGGTTCGAGTTGAGACCGAGCTTCGAATAGCCGAACGCGGATACGTTCGACCAGCTGAGCTTACGCGAGAGCTCGATCATCTTCTCCTCGGGAACACCGAACGCCACGCAAGCGGCCACGACCGCTCCAGCACTCGTCCCGGCGACACACGAGATGCCGATCCCCGCCTCGCGGAGCGCGCGCACCGCGCCGACATGCGCGATACCGACCGCCGACCCGCCGGAAAGCGCGAGCCCGATCTTCACGCCGCGCTCCTGTTTCTTATGCTTTTTCGATTCTTTTCTTTTCCTGTTCATCTCCGGGATTCGCACGCATTATGCCCTCATTCTATACCATTTCCATGAAAGGCCCAAAAGGGTCCGCCGAAAATGCGATTACAGCCTCTCTCAAACGATCGCTACGATATGACGCTATATGCCAGTGATCGCAACCATAAGTATCTATCTCAAATCTCAACGCCTATATAAGGCAAAAAATCCGCTTGCCGGCTGAAATCCGAAAATTTCGGCTGCAAACCATTCAAAACTCGTCAGGTTACGACAGTAGCCTTCTCTCCTTTTTCATGGTTTTCGCTCGAAATTTTCGGATTTACAGCTCGACATGAGATTTGAGATAGATACTAAGTAAGTATTCCTCGCTTCGGCGCATATACAGCGATACGGATGACCGACTGAAAAAGACCGCTCACGGTCCTTTATGCATATCCGGAAACGGTTCGACGGTTACGAAACGGCCGACTTCGCAAGCACAGTATGGATGCTCCGTGCGGCAATAGCGCCCTCGGCAGCGGCGGTAATCACCTGCCGGAACTTGTCCGACCCGTCGGTGATATCACCCGCGGCATAGATGCCGGCGACGGATGTCGACATGTCGGCATTGACTTTGATAAACCCGCTCTCGTCCGTCGCAACCCCAAGGTCGCGGGCGAAATCAGCACTCGGATCTGACCCGATCTCTATAAAAAGCCCGTCCGTCGGGAGTATATCGGAACCCTCATACGGATGATCGAGTTTCACCGCTGTAAGCGATTCCTCGCCAATAAGCGAAATGACGTTCGTATCGAGGATGATATCCACGTTCGGGCGTTCACGAAGCGCCTTCAAAAGATGTTCTTGCGCACGAAGCTGCGCGCCACGATAGACAAGTCGGACCTTGTCCGCGATGCCAGCAAGATAGACAGCTGCACCCGTGGCGCTATTATTCCCGCCGATCACGGTCACGGTACGGCCACGATAGAAGAACCCGTCACAGGTCGCACAGTACGACACGCCCCGACCCAGGAATTCCGACTCGCGGTCGATGCCGAGCGTGCGACGCCTGGTCCCGGTGGCCAATAGGAGTACCTTGCTCCGAATGACCGACCCGCCGTCAAGAGAGACGGCGAAACCGCCATCTTCCTTCGCGATATTCATCACCATCCGGTTCTCGATCGGCGCTCCGAATTTCCGCGCATGCGCGACGAGCGATTCGGCGAATTCAGCACCGTTCGCGGCCTCGATAGCGGGATAATTGTCGATCTCGTGCGTCTCGGAAATCTGCCCGCCAAGAAGATGACCGATCACGATATGATCGATTCCGTAGCGCGAGGCATAGATGGACGCCGAGAGTCCCGCCGGCCCCGCGCCGATGACGGCGAGCGGATAGATCTTGTCCGTGTTCATCCCCTTGTTACAGTTCCTTGCCGAGCTCGACCTCGAAAACGTCTTTCGGTCGGAACCCGATGAAGTCCTTGACGACCTCGCCGCCCTTGAAGAGCTTCAACGCAGGGATGCTCTGGATCCGATACTTCATGGCAAGCTCACGATGCGCTTCCTCGTCCACGTCGAGTTTGGCAATCTTCAGTTTTCCATCAAGCGACACGGAGAGTTCCTCGAGCACCGGGGCCATCATCTTGCACGGCCCGCACCACGGCGCCCAAAAGTCCACGAGGACCGGGATATCCGACTTGATCACCTCCGCTTCGAAATTCCCGTCCGTCAGTATCACGACCTGGCTCATACGTTTTTTCGGAATGACACGCCTCGGCAATGCCGAGTCGCACCGTCCCTTTCTGTTATCTTTGAATTGATTATACCCTTCCGAGGCGATGCCGTCACGCCGGCATGGCGGGCGGGTACTTCCCCGGCGGAATGAGTGAGGATGCCCTCGCTCACACTGCCGGAAAAACGGCTCCTGGCAACATTCGACTACCGTAATTTGAAAACGGTTTTCAAAAATTTCTCATCCACATCCTTCCCGCTTCGACGACAGACGAAGTCGTCCTTGAGAATCTCGATGCCGAGCATCGTGATCGCCTCGCGGACCGCAGTCACCTGTTGGATGACATCCAGGCAGTCGCGTTCCTCCTCGACCATCTTCCGGATACCGCGGAACTGCCCCTCGATACGCGAGAGGCGCCGGAGCAGACAGGCGGACACTTCGGTACGCGACGAAACCCGACCCGCTTCCGCGCCATCATTCTTCACGATCGGAGAGTTGTCAACAGTTCGTCCTTTCATACTCCCCTCCAGTATAGAAAGAAAACAAAAACGGGTCAAGAGAACATAAAACACCAGGTCTTTTTTACGTACCCGATGTGTCACCGGTCCTTCACCATGATGATCCGGGGCTGACCGTCGCCATAAAAATTTTCTTTTCGCTCTGTGGCGACAAAGCCGAGGGACTCGTAAAGCCGAACCGCGTGATTGTCCGGATGAACGTCGAGTGCCAGATGTCGGAACTCCTTCAGCTCGTCGAGCATCATGTTCATCGCCTTGCGTGCCAGTCCCCGCCGTTGGAACTCCGGCACGATGACGAGCCCGGTGATATAGGCATGATCGGCATCCTTCACCGCGTACGATATGTCCCCGACCATGACGCCGTCCTCCTCGATCAGATAGACGATATCGGTATTGATCCACTCCAAAAACTCCGAGTCGGTGAACCCCCAATTATAGACGATCAGATCTTTCGCGGTCTCCTCTATCCCGAGCAGCACCGGCATGTCGCTTTCCGTCGCGCGGATAAGATTCATAGGACTAAGCAACATTCAAAAATTGTACCTGACCCCATTTCGGACTTTATTTTCCTTTCATCAAATCCTATAAACCAAGCCATGCCCACTTAGCCGCTCTTCAGATCTTTATAGATCGCGTCACATTTCTTCACCAACTGATAATCGTCCAGATCCGCAACCGTATCGTCATATCGCGCCGGGTTCATGTCATGGAGCAAGACACGTTTTTTGGCGAGAAATTCGTCATATGACTCCTGCGTCGTTCCGATCCTGTTCTCTTCCCAGCGCAAAAAATTTGACTTTCCCATCAGGAACAGGAGCTCTTTCCGATCTTCCGGTTTCGTCATCGGGGAAAAACCCATGAACAGACCCGGCAACGCCTCGCGCATACGGATCCTGAACTTCGGACTCTCTTTCAGGAACGAATCGAATCCTTGCCGGGTTTTCAACTCCTCAAAAGCCGCCTTCTGCATATCGTCATTCTTGAAAATGATGTCGTCAGCACGATACACCGAAAACTCCTTGTCTTTCAGGTATGTCCTGAACACGCTCGAAAAATCCATACCGGGGTGATCCCCCAATATCGAATACAGGGTCTCGACCTCTTTCTTGTCCACCCCTTCCCCGAAAGTCTGATATTCTTTCCCGATAGCCTCGACAAGCGCATTCGGCAGCCCATGGGTCAGACCCTGGCGGATAATGAAGTCCAAGGCTCTCGTCGCGTAAAATTGCCGTTCCTCCTCGGGAGTCACCAGTCCTCCGGTATCGCCGGGCGTCTCCATTTTCAGGAGATAAAATGACAATATATGTCGCAATTGCTCGTCCCGTTCCGGAGCGTCTTCCCGGAGATCACGTCCGACCGCGTTGATAATCGGCTCCATACGGCTGAGCGTATAATCCAGACCCTCGGCCTTTTTCGTCTCCAGATTCCGCTCCGCCCAGGTGGCATCGACGATTACGGCGTCGGCCGCACCTTCTTGTGAAACCGTAACGAACGTATTCCACGCATGTCCGATCCTGTCGCCCTTCTTTTTTCCCCGCGACGGCGCGAATGAGTTCTCATCGCTTTCGAAGAGACAATACGTGTCGCGAAGACGATTGAACCTGGTCTGGTTTTTCTTCAATGCCTCAAAAACAGCCTTTACCGAATCGGCGAAATTCCGACAGACCCCGTTTCCCTCCCACCGTTCGTCGTTCCGTCGTACCTGTCCCTCATGCAGGAGTTGCAAGACGGTACACTGATCGGCCCGCGTTTTTGTATCGGTCGACTCCCCGCGTGCCTCCCGTTCTTTCCTCGTATCAGACTTTTTGTACTTCGTCAGATCGATGACGACTTCGGTTGCCAATGCGACCGCCTGTTTCGGCGTCAGACTCTCCAGATGATCGATTTCCAGCCGCTTGACCGTCTCAGCCCCTTCATTCTCAAGATACGAGGAAACGAAAGAAAAGAGTTTTCTCTCCCAATTCTGTTCCTTCACCGTTTCCTGATACGTAGACGACCCGGCGTCCGATCCCGTTCGTTTTTTTTCGTCTAACAGGTATTTTTCTATCGAGGCCGGGAGGGCATGGGATGATTCCGAAGGTGCGATCTGCGGATCAAAGGAATCGAAATCGGAAAAAGAGATTTTTTCCCGCTCGCCCGTCTGAATTTCAAGAATCGGATTCCTCGAAAGCTTTTCTTTTCCTTCCCGCACCTGCAGATAAAATTCCTTCGCCTCTTTCCAGGTCGCGAAGTCGCGATTCGACGTCCCGAGATAATATCCCGTTTTCGAATTATACAGCCCCGGAAGCGTCACCCGATAACCCCCTTCTGGTATCTCGTCGATCCGGTAGAATGTTTTCGTGAATGTCTTTTCAAGCGAAACCTTTTCCGCCAACTCATCAGCCCCTTTCCATATCTTGTCCGCGACGGCCAACGCCTCCTCCCAGGTTTCACACGTCCGCGTACTAAACCCCACGTTCTCGCCGGTCTTCGTATCCAAAGCACCCGGCAGAAGCACCGAGAAACCGTCGCCGTTCCTCCTGACATATCGGGCATACGGATTCGCAGGCTGCGATTCCGGGACTTCCGAAACCGTATCTTCGGCCGACACAATGCCTTCACCGGATGAAGTGTTTCCCGTCGTATCAGAATTATCCCGATAATTCTCAAAGCTCATATTTTTTTCGTTGATATACATCCGTTAAAATGGGTCGGTATTTCGGCTCTGAAATACATCCATACCGTTTTACTTTTTCTTGAAGTTGAGATACATCTTGGAGGCGACAGGCTTCTTGTCGCCGAAGTACTTGGAGTTGAGCCCCTTGGAGCCGTACGGGCGTTCACACGGCGACGAGAGCGGCTCGAAGGCGATCTGCCCGATCGCCATGCCGTAGTGGAGCTTGATCGGGAGGCGCCCCGCGTTGAAGAGCTCGAGCGTGAGGTGGAGCGAGTTGCCCGGATCGAGGTAGCCCGCGGTCGTGTGGATGATGAGTCCCAGGCGGCCGAGGGAACTCTTGCCTTCGAGGCGACCGACGAAGGCGTCGGACACGCCGGTCTCCTCGGCGATGAGTCCGAGCGCGAACTCCCCCGGATGGAGGATGAACGGTTCGTTCTTCTTGAGCTCGATCGGCTTCATGAGATTCTCGGCCGGCGCCTTGGGATCGATGACGAAGTTGTGCGTCGTGTCGAAGACGAGGAAATGCCGGTCGAGGTGCAAGTCGACACTCGACGGCTGGACGTGCTTGCGGCTGAACGGCTTGATAACAATCCCGCCCCTGCGTTGTTCTTTGATGATGTCGCGGTCGGAAAGGATCATAGGTATGGAAGTGAAAAATTTAAAGCGAAAAGTGTAAAATATCGGGACGGGAACATGAGAGTGAAAAGTTAAAGTGAAACAATGACGGACATGAGAAAAGATTCGTATAAATATGCCGTCGATGCGTTAACGATTTGTGAAAGCGATATCGAAGCATCGAACCCGTGAACACGTTAACTCGTTAACTGTCGTCTGCTCACTGTCCGTTGATGCCTACCTATTATATATGAAAAAACGGACCCCGGAAAGGGTCCGTTTTTCGCTTGAGAAAGGCAAAATTACGGGAGCTTGATGGACACGCCCGGGCCCATGGTCGAACAGAGCGTGATCGACTTGATGAACTTCCCCTTGGTCGATTCCGGCTTGGCCTTGCGGACGGACTCGCTCCAGGTCTCGAAGTTCGCGGCAAGCTGCTCGGCCGAGAACGAAAGTTTCCCGATGACCTGGTGCACATTGCCCGAGTCGTCGTTCTTGTAGCTCGCCTTCTTTCCCTTGGAAAGCATCTCGACCGCGTCGGCAATCTTCACGGTGACGGTCTCGTTCTTCGGGCTGGGCATGAGTCCCTTCGGGCCGAGGATCTTCGCGACAGCCGCGAGCTTCGGCATCATGTCCGGCGTGGCAAGCAGGATGTCGAACGCGGAACCGGGAATGATCTTCCCATCCTTGATACCCGCGACGATCTCCTCACCGCCGACAAGTACCGCTCCGGCATCGGTCGCTTCCTTCGCCTTGTCAGCCGCGTTCGTCACGACCGCGACCTTCTTGACCCGGCCGGTGCCGAAAGGCAACACGACGGTCGCGCGGACCGACTCGTCCGACTTCTTGGCATTGATATTGAGACGGATGTGTGCCTCGACCGACTCGTCGAACTTCGCGATGGCGTTCTCCTTCAGGAACGTGATGGCGTCCTCAAGCGAATACTCCTCCTTGCTGACGATCTTTCCCGCGGCCTGGCGATATTTCTTCCCGTGCTTCATATGATTGTCGTTCGTGGTGATAACGATCGGATCTTGTGACCCGCATCTCCCACAAAATTAATTATCGATAGTATCCGTTCCCTTCTCCTTATTCCCCGTCTGTCTTTGCGAGGATGTAACCATCCGTGGCAATCCGGCCAACCCTTTTCCATTCTTCCTGGTCCTGTCGCTCACGAACGACCGGACTGGATTGCTTCAATCATGAATATTCACATTCATTCCTTCGCAAAGACGGAAGGGTCTGCCCGCGTTCCCCGTTAACCGATAGCGGCTAGCTGTCTCTAGCCCTCGATCTTGATTCCCATCGAGCGGGCCGTTCCGGAGACGATCTTCACCGCGGCATCCACATCGTTGGCGTTCAGGTCTTCCATCTTCTGCTCAGCAATCACACGAACCTGCTCGGCGGTGACGGTTCCAGCCTTGTCCTTCTTTGGATTCGCGGCGCCCTTCTCCACCTTGGCCGCCTTCTTCAGCAGCTCGGCTGCCGGCGACGTCTTGAGCACGAAGTCGAACGTGCGGTCCTCATACACCGTAATCTCGGCTGGGATAACCTCGCCCGGACGGTCTTTGGTCGCCTCGTTGAACTGCATGCAGAACCCCTGGATATTGAGTCCGTGCTGACCGAGCGCCGGACCGACCGGTGGAGCCGGGTTCGCCTTACCTCCCGGAATCTGCAGCTTGATGACCGTCTTGATCGCTTTTGCCATATACTCTTGGAACCCCGCCTGCCGGAAATCACTCGATCCGAACCGCGGTGTTGTAATCTGATTATGCCTTCTTCACCTGAAGGAAGTCGAGCTCCACCGGCGTCTCGCGCCCGAAGAGCGACACGAACACCTTGAGCTTACCCTTCTCCTCGTCCACTTCCTCGACCTTGCCGTCGAAATTCTTGAACGGACCGTCCATCACCTTCACCACATCGCCCTTGCGGACATCCACCTTGTACTTCGGTTCGGAAACGCCCATCCGCTTCTTGAGCGCGTCGATCTCCTTCGAATCAATCGGGGTCGGCGTGGTGCCGAGACCGATGAACCCGGTGACGTTCGGGGTGTTGCGGACCACATACCATGACGCGTCCGTCACCATCATGTCCACGAGCACGTATCCGGGATAGATGCGCTCCTCGACGGTCACGCGCTTCCCGCCCTTGATCTTGATCTTCTTCTCCTTCGGGACGAGGACATCAAAAATATATTCCTGCATGTCCATCGACTCGATACGCTGGTTGAGATTCCGGGCGACATTGTCCTCATATCCGGAATACGTGTGAAGCACGTACCAGGCCCGACCGTGATGTTGTGTCTGCTTCGCCATAGTGCTTGGAAAAAAAGAAACGGTTACCTTTGATCTTAAAATTACCTTTGATCTTAAAAAAGGAATTTCTTCGCGAGACTCTCGAAAACGAAGTCGAGCAATCCGAGAAATACCGCCGTGGAAAGCGAAATACCGACCACGATGGCCGTATCGCGAATCATCCGCTCTTTCGTCGGCCAAACGACCTTGAGGAGCTCCGCCTTCGCTTCCTTCAGGAATTCGATGATATTCGGCATATTTCCTGTTTCAAAAAAAGCCCGTCAGAGGCTTCGTATGGGATAAGCATACCAAGCCCGGCCCATCCTGTCAACCGGCCCGCCATGAAGCGTCTTATGGCTTCGATTCCTCCAACACCCCTTTCGGGACCTTCTTCCCGGTTTTCGGTGTTTCCACGGCCGTCTCCTTGGCGCGGACATCGTACTGGTCCAGGAGCCCGCGCGCCTCGTCGATTTTTTCGGTTTTCGTCCGTATCGTTTCCGCCGCACGAAGATACGCATCGAATGCATCTCCAACCGGCCCATCGGGTATCGATACCCGTTCATACGGTTCCCCGTTTTTCCGCTTCCTCTCGTTTTCAACCGGATCGATGCCGTTCGCCCGCAGTATCCCAAGCGCCTCATCCAACTCTTTCCTCGCCACCCCGATCCCGTTTTCAGACAACCAGATATCATCCTTCGCCCATTCGATTTTTCTTGGGCGGAACAAGGTCTCCGTCATCTCGTCCGCCAGTTCCAACAGCTCCCGGGCCGATTCCTCGATAATCGCGCCGGATCGTGAATCGGCAGACGTGACGGCATCGGCAATCTTCTTTTTTTCGACTTCTATCAAAGCAAGGACTTTCTCATACCTTCCCGGCTCGAGAAAATAGTCCGTCGGCAGATTTTTCGCCCGGAACGGCCTCTCGAAGGAATCCTTCGCTCCGATCGAAAACAGTACACGCGTCGCGGCCGACCGGACGTTTCCATAGTCCTTCGCGTCAACAGCAACGCATTCCCGAAGTGCGTCCTGAACCTCGGACACCTTCTCGGACAGGTCCGCCAGTTCCAAAAGCCGCCGTGCCGATTCCTCGATCACCCTGAGGCCGGAAAGCGTCAGATGATCCGCATCACCGATTTTCCGTTTCTCCGCCTCAATCGATTCCAGGATCTTCCCGTACCGACCAGACTCAAGGGAGTACCGGATCGGCATCACATCAGGAGAGAACGTCTGGTCGGGATGATCGCTCCCACCGATCTCACGCAACAGTTTCGAAGCGAGTTCCCTGATCAGGTCAGGGTTCCGTTCGTCGACCGAAGCACACCGTTCTTTCGTCTCACTGATCAACCGCCGCTCCTCATCGGTATAAGCGGCTTCCGGCTGGAAGTTGTCCGGATTTCCGGAAAGGATATCGTGAACGCCGCTGTGTTCCCTGAACATACTCGTGACTATAACGATTACATTTCACATCAGCTCCAATTCCTTGAAAAAACTCTCATAGAAGGCCAGAAGTTCATCGGCTTCTTCCCTTGAAAGTGAGAATTCCCGATCGTGAATGATCCGATTCCGTATCTTATGCGCTTCCTGGAGCCGTTCCGCGGAAAGAATCTGACCGGGCATGATAAGACCAAGCCGCTCGCCGATATTCCCCCCTTCATAGCCGATCTCGCCAAGCATCTCATCGGCCAACGCATCCGCCTCGAGTATCGCCGCCTTGTAGTACGACGGGTTTCCACTTTCGAGTCGTGCTTTGATCGCCTCCCAACGCTTGAGGAACTTTGCCAGCGGGATGAGCGGACGACGTCCACCGAACCGCTGTTTCTGAAGACTCGACTGCACATCATGCAGAAGCAAAAGCAATATAACGTCGATGCACACCACGACCGTATAGATCTTGAGGAGCGACGCCGCGAGAGAATAGAGGGCCGACTGCTGGAGTCCGTGCCAGAGCAACACCGCTATTCCGACGATCGAAGGTATATCGGTAGACATCGGTTTGATGTTATTTTTCGGCCTTTTCGAACGCGTCTGCCCCGCGCAGAAGCGTTTCTTCGTCGAACCACGCCACCATGAGCTGTCCGCCGACCGGAAGAGCTACCCCGTCTTCCTCGACCGTCCCCATCGGAAACGATATGGCAGGAATACCGGCCAAATTCGCCGTCACGGTATAGATATCGGAAAGATACATGCCGACCGGATCGCCGGATGACTTCGCACCGAACCGGAAGGCCGGCTCGGGTGCGGTCGGAGAAAAGATAAGGTCGACATCGCGGAAGGCCTTCGTAAAATCGCTTCGGATGAGATCGCGGACGCGCTGCGCCTTCTTGTAGTACGCATCGTAGTATCCGGCCGACAGCGCGTAGGTCCCAAGCATGATACGCCGTTTCACTTCGTCGCCGAACCCGTAGTCGCGGGTATCAAGGTAGGTCTCGAGCAATGTATCGGAGTTCGCGAAACGTTTTTCCTGGTCGTTCACGGACATACCAAACCGGATACCGTCGAACCGAGCCAAATTCGAACTCACTTCCGATGGCATGATGATATAGTACACCGGCAACGCATACTTCGCATGAGGAAGAGAGATTTCACTTATTTCCGCGCCAAGCGACTTGAACCGCTCGACCGATGCGAGAAATGTCTTCCGTATCCGTTCATCCAGAGCGTCTGAGAGGTATTCCTTCGGGATTCCGATCCGAAGTCCACGGATATCACCCGTAAGGAAATCTTCGAACCGCTTCCCGTCGCTTTCGGCCGTCGTCACGTCCATCGGATCGTATCCGTACAGCTCGGAAAGGACAATCGCCGCATCCTCGACGGTATGGGTAAAGGGGCCGATCTGGTCGAGCGACGATGCCATGGCGATAAGACCGTAGCGCGAGACCCGTCCGTACGTCGGTTTGAGTCCGACCACGCCACAAAACGATGCCGGCTGACGGATCGAACCGCCCGTATCGCTCCCAAGCGCGAACACGGCCATATCGGCCGCAACCGCGGCAGCGGAACCGCCCGACGAACCACCGGGAACGCGCATCGTGTCAACGGGGTTCTTCGTCATCTTGTACGCACTCGATTCCGTGGACGATCCCATGGCGAACTCGTCCATGTTCGTCTTGCCGAGTATGACCGCGCCTGCACTGCGAAGCCGACCGACGGCAGTTGCATCATACGGGGCGATATAGCCGTCGAGCATCTTCGACCCGGCCGTCGTCCGGGTTCCTTCCATGCACATATTGTCCTTTACCGCACCCGGAATCCCTTCCAACAGGCCGATCGTCTCGCCACGAGCGATCTTCTCGTCGACGAATGTCGCCGCTCGTCGCGCCTCGTCACCGAGCACTGAAAGATATGCGCCGATATCCGGATCGCGGTCGGCGATACGAACAAGATACGACTCCGCAAGTTCGCCCGCGGTCGTTTTCTTGTTTTTCAGTTTTTCGTGCAGTGCTCGGATCATAACGAAAGTGAAAAGTGAAAATGGAAAACTTTCCCCGTGAGTACGTCTTCAAAAACGACCGAGTGAAAAACGCGAGGCTCTCAGAACACGGAACGCACCTTGATGAACCCATCCGTCCGGTCCGGGACATTTTTGAGGATATCCTCCCGCCCAAGGGAGCCGAATGCCACGACACGGTCCTCGCGCGTATCATTCTCCTTCACCGGGATGCCGTCGGCATCTTGCTCGCCCGAAAGGTCGAGTCCCTCGAGCTCGTGAAAGAAATCAAGCACGCCGGAAAGGTCCTTCCGGTACTTTTCCGTCTCCGCTTCGGACAGGCCGATGCGGGCGAGGAGCGCGATGTGTTTCACTTCTTCGGTCGTCAACATAGTATGCGATAGAAGTCCGACGACGACAGCCTCGAAAGACATGCCGAGTGACGGAAGGTATTATGGACGATATCACCCGATCATTCCGAGAAACTCATCCTCGGACAGTATCCGCACGCCGAGTTCACGTGCCTTCGAAAGTTTGCTCCCGGCGTCCTCCCCCGCAAGAACGAAGTCCGTCTTGGCACTTACCGAGCCGGCCGGATGCCCGCCGTTCCTTCGTATGATATCTTTTGCCTCGTCCCTTGTAAAGCGCGAGAGTGACCCTGTGACCACGACCGTTTTTCCAGAGAGAGCCCCGAGAGATATCGTTTCGACAGCTTCCGGGAAGAGCGGCTCGACGCCGAACTCGGCCATCTTCCCAAGGAGTCTCCGGTTCGCATCGTCGTTGAACCACTCAAAAAGGCTTTCTCCGAATTTCTCGCCGAATCCGGGAATCTCCGCCCAACGTTCTTTGGTGATTCCGGGAAACCGCTCAATGATAGCTTGCAGACTCGACAATCCCTCGGGAAACAGGTCTTGCAAATGCTCCGCGATCAGGATTGCCGACTCCTCACCGACGTGTCGGATACCAAGCGCGAACAGAAAACGCCGGAACGGGACACTCTTTGATCTCCCGATGGCGGCAACAAGGTTTGCGACCGACTTCTCACCGAACCGTTCGAGTGGCAATAGGTCACCTTCTGTCAGATCGAAGATGTCCGCCATATCGGAAATCAACCCCTCATTCAGGAGCTGCTCGACGATCTTCTCCCCCAGGCCGTCGATATCGAACCCTTTCCGTGAGACCGCGTGCACGATCTTCTCGAACTCGACCGCAAAGCACTTCGGGTTCTCGCAGTAGAGCGCGACACTTTCATTCCCGACACTGCCGGCCGTACGTTTCGAGACAGCTCCACCGCAGATCGGACACGTCTTCGGCATAGAAAACGAGCGTTCCGTTCCGGTTCGAAGATTCTCGACGACCCGGAGTATCTCGGGAATGATATCCCCCGCCTTTCTTATGACGACCGTATCACCGATCCGGACGCCAAGTCGCAAAATCTCGTCCCCATTATGCAGGGTCGCCCGTGAGACGACCGTCCCCGCGATACGCACCGGACGCAGATGCGCGACCGGCGTCAACACACCGGTGCGACCGATCTGGATCGCGATATCCTCGACCACGGTCGTCGCCTCTTCGGCTGGGAACTTGTACGCAATGGCGAAGCGCGGTGCCTTGGCGGTATAGCCAAGTGCGTCCTGAGCGACGCGCGCGTCCACCTTGATCACGATACCGTCGAGCGCGTACGGCAGCTCGTGCCGCCGCGCCGTCCACTCCCGATAATAGTCCTCGACATCGTGAAGCGTCTTACAGAGACGGGCGTTCGGATTCACATTGAAGCCGAGCTCGCGCAACAGCTCGAGTTCGCCGGTCTGGGTATCCGGTATCGGCATACCCTCGGCCGAATCGAGATCGTATACGAACGAATCCAGACGGCGACCCGCCATCACCTTGGAGTCGAGCTGCCGGATCGATCCGGCGGCGGCATTGCGCACATTCGCGAACGGCGGCTCGCCGAGAGCAGTCCGTTCGCGATTGATCCGCTCAAGCTCCGTCTGTGAAAGCCACGCCTCGCCGATCGCGGTCAGTGTGACCGGCCGGGAAAGGACGAGCGGAATCGTTCGGATGGTCCGAAGATTCCGGGTCACGTCCTCGCCGATCGCGCCATCGCCACGCGTCGCACCGCGAACGAATTTCCCATCCTCGTAGGTAAGGACGACCTTCAGCCCGTCGATCTTGAGCTCACAACAATACGCCGGTTCCGTGGCGATGCCTGCCTTCGAAAGCCATTTCCGGACACGCTCGTCCCAGGCGCGAAGCTCGTCTTGATCGAAGATATCATCGAACGACCACTGCTTGGACGCATGGCGCACCTTCTCGAATTTCTCGAGCGGTTCACCGCCAACGCGCGTCGTCGGACTCGTATCCGTCCTGAATTCCGGATAGGTCCCCTCGAGCGACACCAACTCATGGAACAGCGAATCATACGCCTCGTCCGACAGCTCGGGCGCGTCGTGCGAGTGGTAAAGCATCCGGTGCCGTTCCACCTCGTCTCGGAGTTTTTCGATGCGTTCCCGCGCCTGTTCCCGGTTCATACTCGATCGCGATATGCCGTTTATCCGCCCCTTCCGATACCTGTCCATGATACCCGACCGACGCAGAAACACAAAGGCCGCCCGAAAGCGACCCATGGGCCTATTATCTATCGCGACCTAGTTCTCGAGAAACTGGTAATCGCGGAGCGAGACCGTGGTCTGAACATTCGCGGACATCGTCGAGGTGGGAGACTTTCGTATATCGAGATACAACGTCACTCGTCCCATATGTTTCGGACTCTTGACGGAAGGATCGACGACGAACTCGCCGGAAACATACCCCGTCGTCAGGTCGAACGGACTCCCTAAGACTGAAACGCTGCACTGAGAATATGAGACGATATCTTTCATACGCGCCTGCAAGACGCCGGCTCCGGTAATTTCGTATTCAAAACAACGATTCGAGGAATAATCATAGAATACGACGGATGACGGCGTCGAGTCGATAATCGTACTTGTCCGAAGATATTTCGCGAGCGTATTCATCGCATATTGCGCCGACTCGACATCCCGCTCGAGATCGCGGGCATTCCCATAGGAAGCGAATCCGGAAGCGAATGTCGCCGAAACCGTCGTGATCATCACTATAAAGACACCCATCGAAACGATCAGTTCGATAAGCGTGAATCCCCGGAGGTTCTTTTTTCTCATAGTACCTTCATGCATACGGTTTTCTATTCCCATGGCGTCAACGTAGTCTCCGCATACGCACAGGCGTTCGATGCACTGCATTGCGAACGCACATCTGCCATAGTGGTGGAAGGTACATACGTACTTCCCCAATAGACAACGCTTATGCAGTCAACCGTCTCATTCGTGCTGTCATAGGAAAGGAATATCCTCCGATTGAATTTCCCCGATCCGCCACCATGCACATACGGCGTTCCTGAAAGGGAAAAATTCGACTGTCCGCAGGAAACAGGAAATCCGGTAGTCGAAACGGCATTATCATTGAAATCGATCCGACAGTCATTCCAGGTCGGCCCCCCGGAAGGAGGGAGCCAAACGGCAAGAGATGTTCCGCCGGCGAACGCGTTATTATCCTTCACGTTTTTGAGAAGCTCCACACCTTCTTGTGCGAGTCCGGACGCGGTAATAATGGAACGGCTCTCAAGGGAATGTTTCAAACCGCCGTTCATAGCTGCAAGGATCGGCAATATGCCGACGATTAGGACGGTCATCGACAGCATCGTTTCAGCGAGAGAAAATCCGTTCAGCACATTCCGTTTGATACGCATAGGATGGAAAGTATTGGCTGGCATTAACATCCCGACACTCCGACCGGCAACTCCTCGATCCGCCCAAGCGGATACAGGCAGACATGGCCGACTTTTCCCGCCTTCGAGAGGGAAAAATCCATCGACCCGGAAACGAGCTCATTACTGAAAGAGTCCAACGGCTCAGCGCGCGGAACAAGAAAAATCACCGTCATATCGGATGCCACAACACCATTGAGAAACGGGATGTCGACGGGGGTGGAAAATGGCCCACAGGAACCGGAAGAATCGATGTTCGACTGTGTGATGGAATACGCTCCCCCGTTCGCATGGAAACGGAATTCACAGGGAATACACGAATCCGTACCACACATCCCATTTATGTTCTTTCCGGTCAACGCATATGCCTGTGCCTCACGTATAGCAGCCGAAAGCGTCCGCTCGCCCGCGATAACGTCGCCTTGCACCCGCGAATCACTCAGGGAAACCAAAGAAATCGCCGAGATAATCCCGATCATCGCGGCCACGACCATCACTTCCACAAGCGTGAATCCCCGCAGGAAGTCCGATTTCAATTTCCGTTTTTCCATATCCGCTATACCGTAAAAAATCCGAAGGCCTCCCCGACCATTGTACCAAAGAACAGCATAAAAATCACGCTCGCCGCCAAGAAGGGACCGAACGGCATCCGGCTTTGCAGGTCTTTCTTCCGAAGCAGCATGAGTGCGATTCCGACAAGCGCACCCGACCCAAACGCAAGGGTAAGGGTCGGAAGGAGGAGTTTCCATCCGACCACCAGCCCAAGCAAGAGCGCAAGCCATGCGTCCCCCTCCCCCATCCAGGTCTCTCCGGAAAAAAAGACGAGCGCATAAAAGAGCGCGAAGGCGACCAATCCGCCGATCAATCCCGCTGCCAGCCGAGAATCGAGAAACGCCTCCCGCGGGGATGGAAGAAACCAGAGAAGGAACAGCGACAAAAGTGTCCACACCGCCCCAAAGACGAGCGCCGAGACGGGAATTTCCATATACAAGACATCGTACGTGAAAACGATAATCAACGCCGCGATGAGCCCAAGAGCGAACACTGTTTCAATCACCGACTCGGCGCTTCCGAAAATGAAGAAGGACTGTCCGGCACAGGCGAACAGGAAGGCAGTCGCGACCTCGACCGCCGGATACTGCCAAGAGATCCTTTCCCGGCATTTTCGACAGCGCCCCCGAAGCAGAAAGAACGAAAGCAACGGGATATTGTCGTACCAGGCAATCGTTTTCTTGCACGTATTGCATCGCGACCGCCCCGAAACCACCGTCTCTCCGGTATCGAACCGGAAAATGACGACATTGAGAAAACTTCCCACAAGAAGCCCGGAAATGAAAAAAAGAAACGCCATAAAAGTAAGACTGAAAGGTTTCCTCCAAAAAAGAACGGGGGACGGTCGCTAGCAACCGCCCCAACTCGTAACACCGGTTTGTTCGACCGTCCCGGTGCATGGAGTTGCCAGAGCCGTCGAATGAATATTTATTTTGAATACCTGAGTCCCAGACTGTCCGCAACTCGCGGTCACGATATCGGAACTCGTAAACGTAATTCCATCCGGCAAGACGCCTCCTCTCAAGCTCGAGATGATAGTAGTGGCATCCGGCAGTGGTTTTGAATCACATAGGTCGACAATCGCCGTCTTGAGCGAATTCACCTGTTGCTTAAACGCGACGATCTTTGTCCTTTCCCTTGCGCTCGAAAGACTCACGAGAACGATTGTGGCAAGAATACCGATAATCGCAATGACGATGAGGAGTTCGATAAGGGTGAAACCGCGAATGGAACACTTGGCGTTCATAGATGATTGATTTTATTTTCGTATATCATAGCACGACTGGAACGATTGCGAAAATCGTCATCGCGCTTTCGGAAGGACACGATACACTCCGTATGCACTGTTTTCCCTATCAAGGAATTCTCTTTTGAAACGACTCGAATGGTCCATCACATCCAATAGGTTTTGTTGGTCAAGGGAGACCACCACGATGTCGGACGAGAAATCCGTCAGGACAGAGTCAGCGATACGACTCCCTTGGTCCGTATACCAGGCCTGTTTTCCCGTTTCCCCCGCATTGAAATCCGATTGCTTACGGTCCACGGCTTCCGGACAGGCCTGTTCGACGCAGTATGCCCCGTCACTCCCGATATGGTTCCATATCCAATAGAGACGCGGGCTCAGATCATACAGGAAACGTGGCTCAAGTCCGTTGATATAACGAAATCGATCCCCTGTAAAATAATAGAGGGTTGGAAATGAACCCCAACTCGAATTGAAAATTATTTTCCCAGGCTCTACGTTCTTATTCAGCCACTCAGCCGGTCCCTGAGCCGTCAGATATGACTGAGATCTGGCAAGTCCCGTCGAAAAATCTAGCGTAAGGCTGACGAACAGATAGAGTGAGACGATCAGGAATCCGATTCCGGCCGCCTTCCGAAACACCTCACCACGTATCACGACGAACCGCAATATATCCGTCCCGACGATTGCGATATACAGGAGACAAAAATAAACGAAGTAATCGACGAACCGCGCGCTCAAGGTCGACGCGGCCAAAAATGCGATCGACGCCATAAATAGCATCGAACGGAGCGGTTGGATATCTGGGCTGATTCGCTCTTCCTCGGTTTGGATACCGCGCTTCATCCTGATGTACAGAAGGATCTCATAAGACCCAAACACGAACAACGCCGACAGGAAACCGTAAAAAGATTTCAAGATATCGAAAAAATCTTTTCCGTACACCTCGTTCCCCTCCACGATACCGGAGTCCTTTCTCAATGCCGAATCAAAAAAGACCGGGAAAATGACGTCTCGCAGATAGCTGATCACACCGGGAGAGATGCCGTATGCCAGAAGCACCGCAACCGCCGTCCCAAGGAACGGTAGCAGGATCTTCTTTCCATCAAATTTCTTCCCGTAAAAGAGCTCAAACACGACGTATCCGATTGCAAGACACAGCGGGAATATAAACGTTGCCGTATGCCAGAAGAAATAAAAGAAAGCGACCAATGCGGAAATCCCATATTTCCTAGTATGAATCGCGTAGAGCATCCCTATCAGAAACACCGGAGCCAAGGTGAATGGACGTGCCAAAGTAAATCGAACCAGCCACCCGGACTGTGCCAAAACGACATAAAAGATAAGCACCCACAGAAACGGGTACCGTACGGCAGCCTTCTTCAGGAACCAATATGTGACGGTAAATGAGACCGAGAGGGCGAAAACGCTATACCATTTGATTCCGAGGGCGAGCGGGTCCAAGAATGAGAATGGGATGAGTACGAGGTAGAACAGAAAATTATAGTACACGAGATATTCATGTCCGATCCCCATCTTGGAAAAATAGATCGATTGAAAATCCGAAAACGCACCCCATCCCTTTTCGGCGATCGTCGCCGCGAAACGGATATGAAAAAAGTGATCGTCTAAAGAATACACCTTATCGATGGTCATATACGAAACCACGAACAATAGGGCGAAAAAGAAAAAGACGAGTCCGACCTGCAAAAAAGGATGTCTCTTTACGAATGAAATCCCTATTTCGGAAACGGACCTCGTCTTTTCAAGAAATCGACGATATGTCATCATAAATACATGAACCAAGTATGTGATTACCCTCTGAGCCAGTATACTATGAAACGCCAAACGAGAAAACACCCTGATCGGATACCGTCTGAAACCGCGAAATCAGTCTTTTTAGAAAAGGAAGTAGCTCTGTTCGTCGTGGCCTACAATGCCGAAAATCACATCGAAAAAACCCTGAAACGGGTTCCCGACTGGTGCCGACCCCTCTTTTCCGAGATCTTCGTGATCGACGATTCGTCAACAGACGACACCGTCCAGATCGCCCTTCAGACAGGCACCGACCTCGGTCTGAAAAATCTCTCGGTTATGAAAACACCGGGAAACCAGGGCTACGGCGGAAACCAGAAAATCGGCTACACGTACGCCATCGATCATGGATACGACATCGTCATTTTGTTGCACGGGGACGGACAGTATCCGCCGGAACATATTCCCGACATCGTCGCGAAATACGCCGACCAGGAAACGGATGCCGTCTTCGGGTCGCGAATGCTTACGCGCTCGGATGCCCTACGGGGAGGAATGCCTCCATATAAATGGGTCGGAAATCAGGTGCTCACCGCGATCGAAAACCAGATCCTCGGGACCAGCCTCAGCGAATTCCACAGTGGGTATCGTTCCTACCGAACCGAAGCGCTTCAAAAGATTCCTTTTCACCTCAATAGCAACGACTTCCACTTCGACACCGACATCATCATACAGCTTGTCCTGAACGGAAACCGGGTCATCGAGATACCGATGCCGACCCATTACGGAACCGAGAAGTGCCACGTGAACGGGATACGATATGCCTGGAACTGCATCAAGTCGGTCACGAAGGCCAGGCTGCATCAGTCAGGCCTGTTCTTCCAACCGAATTTCGAATTTCCCGGCAACGGCGCGCGTACCTACCGGCTCAAAGAAGCCCCAACCTCGCTTCATGCGCATATTCTCGGACTTCCGTGGAAAAAAGGCGACACGGTACTCGATTTCGGGGCAAACGATGGGCAACTCGCGCGTAGAATCGCCGAACTGGGCCCGACGGTCACCGCGACGGATCAGAACGATCTGGGAGACATTTCGGGGATCCGTACCGTCAGGAAAGACCTCAACGGAAAGTTTGACGAGACCTTCGGAAAGGACTCCTTTGATACAGTGATCGCCCTCGACGTGATCGAGCACCTCTTCTCGCCGGAAGAGACTATCGAGCGTCTTCACCGGATTCTGAAGCCCGAAGGGACGCTGTATGCCTCGACGGCGAATATCGGCTATATCATCATGCGCCTCACGCACCTCTTTGGGTGGTTCAACTACGGGAAAAAAGGAATTCTCGACCGGACGCATCACCGACTCTTCACCGTTTCATCGTTCCGGAGACTACTTGAGAACGGCGGATTTTCCGTGACCGACATCCGCGGTTTCGGACCGCCGATCGCCGATGGAATCGGAAACTCACCCTTCCTGAAATTCGTCGACCGCATCGGCACTCTCCTCGCGAAAACGTATCCGACACTCTTCGCCTTCAATTTCCTCCTGGTCGCCAAACGGATACCCTCGACTGAGGAACAAACCCGGAAAACCAGCAGCACGAAGAAAACGTCCTGATATCACATCAGTTTCATTTGTGATAGAGAGCGTCTAGGGGGCAGACTTCCACATAAGGTCCAGCCTCTTCCTGGTATCGCAGTGCTTCAGCTGATTCGGATCATACGAAATTTGGTATAAGAATAGCCCGCGACGATTCGGCGAAGAAAGAGCACTTTCCAAAAGCACTGGAGTTCGCAGGAGGAAACATTCTCCAATCCGCACACTTCCACCCTTGTCTTTTGGAGAGGGCAGGCCTCGCTATAAGTGCTGCGGACAGGTGAAACATTGTGCGGATAAGGGGAACAGAAGACCGAACCGATATTTCAGATAGGATCTCCTTCAGTCAGAACCCTCCAACCGTATGATCCGATAATTCTGTATGGTATGATTTTGAAAGAAATCCACAAATACTGGAAACCGGCTTCGGATAGCCACATCGGATGAAAAAGAAAAACAGGGAATTGATCCCTGTTTTTCTTTTCTAAAAACAGCACCAAACCATCACATTTACCGTTTTCCGTATAAATATGATTTCGCCAGGTCGCTCAACGACTAACAGTTCGCCGGAAATGTCACGCCGGTCTGGTTCACTGTGGTAACATTATTCACGCAACCCAAGCCGACTGCACCGGTACCGTTGGCAATGTTCGTCGCGACGATGTTAATCTGGAACGTACCAGCACCAGCCGGCCCACAATTGTTCGAGACGGCATTGGCTGAACCGATATAGGACCCCGAGGCCGGGTTCGCGATATTAGCATTGGTGAATGCCGCGGAATCGCACGAGATTATGGCCGCAGACTGCATCGAATGGACCTGCGCCTTGAACGACGCGACCTTCGCCTTATCACGAGCACTCGAGAGGCTCACGAGGACGATCGAGGCGAGAATGCCGATAATCGCGATGACGATGAGGAGTTCGATCAGGGTGAAACCCTTCGCTAAAACTGGCTTTTTCATATTATTTTTTCATTATGGATGTGTACCGACTGAACGGTTATACTCCATGACTATTCTACCATAAAACTAAAACGAGCATAAACAGGAGTCTGGTCAATCACGAATCCGGACAGTCGCCAGCCTCCGATCAGCCGACTCGTACGAGCAGTCAACCGCACAACCGTCCCCTCCAGAAACGCATATGAACTTGTCCGGCATCGGGACAGACGAGGAAAAACGATAATAGGCGGTTTTCTCGACAATAGCGTCCTTCCGTTTCTTCATCCAGATGTTCTCCGACCCTTCTTCATCGGGTTCCAAGACGGTGTGCTTCTCCCCACACGCGGCATTTCGGGAAAATATCTGAGAAAACGACTGTCCATCGTCGGTCACCGTGACAGTATCCATCCGATTAGGAACTCTTTGTAAGGCATCATCCTGCCAGACGGACACCGGATGACTGGAAAACGAAACCATCGCGGAGGCCGAAGTCGGATACGAAAAAGATACCGTAAAAAAGCCGACTGCAGATATGATAAATCCGAACAGGATAGTCGCGTTCGGGAAATGCCAAACGAGAACGGATTCCGCAGATACGCAAGAACCTTCCTGCACTCTCGAGAAACCGAAATCTTTCATATTCATACTTTTCATTCTCTTCCTCTTCCCTCTGAAAGTATACCTCGATTTTGAAAAAAACCATAATTTCCGATGACACAAAACCGGCTTCGGATAACCACATCGGATGAAAAAGAAAAACAGGGATCTGTTCCCTGTTTTTCTTCCCCAGAAACAACACCAGACGATAAACGATCGTCCGTACTATTTTCCAGAGAAATGCACCTTTTTCGACATCGCCTAGCGATTAGCAATTCGACGGGAATGTCACGCCAGTTTCATTAACTACGGTAGGAGTATTCACGCAACCCAAGCCGACTGCACCGGTACCGTTGGCAATGTTCGTCGCGACGATGTTAATCTGGAACGTACCAGCACCAGCCGGCCCACAATTGTTCGAGACGGCATTGGCTGAACCGATATAGGACCCCGAGGCCGGGTTCGCGATATTAGCATTGGTGAATGCCGCGGAATCGCACGAGATTATGGCCGCAGACTGCATCGAATGGACCTGCGCCTTGAACGACGCGACCTTCGCCTTATCACGAGCACTCGAGAGGCTCACGAGGACGATCGAGGCGAGAATGCCGATAATCGCGATGACGATGAGGAGTTCGATCAGGGTGAAACCCTTTTTCATTTTTTTCATGTGTTGTCACCCCCTTTCCCTATGTTCATATTCTTTTATTTATTGCGAGGAACCAGGTGCCACAATCACGAGAAGTTCCCAACCACATTATATATCGGAAGCAGGATTCCCACAACTAAAATCGCGACACCTATACCAAGAAAGACTATGAGGATCGGTTCGAGCAGGGATGTCAAGTTCCGGGTCATACCGTCCACCTCCTGTGTATAAAAGGCGGCGATGTTACGGAGGATGGCGGATATCGAACCGCTCTCCTCCCCGATCTTCACCATCTGCGAGACGAGGTGTGGGATCTGCTTGGCACGAAAGAACGCGGTGCTCATGCTTCCTCCCTTCCGGACCTCCTCCATCGCGTCGACGATAATCGCCTGGAACGTCTGGTTCCCGACGATACCGCTCACGATGGACAGCGACCGGATGATCGGTATGCCACCATTAAGCATAATACCGAGATTCTCGGCGAGCCGGGAGATGAAGATATATTGAGCGATCTTCCCTACGATCGGGATAGAGAATATCTGTTCGTCCCACGCGCGACGACCGTCCGGGGTACGCAAATAATAAACAAAGGAACCGATAATGACCGTGGCCAACAGAATCACCACCCACCAATACTCCGAGAGAAAATCACTCGTCGCCATGATTGCCTGCGTATACCACGGCAAATTTCCGCCGAAGTCCTTCAGCACGATCGTAATCTTCGGGATGATAAACGTGACGACGAGAAAGCCGATGATGACGGCCGCCCCGAGCACGAACGCCGGATAATAGAGCGCACCCTTGATCTTCGACGTAAGCTGATAATCCTTCTCGAGCGTGTCCGCGATGAAGATGACGGAGTGCTGGAGCCCGCCGGAAACCTCGCCCGCATGGATAAGATTCACCGCAAGCGGAGGAAACACGTCCGGATGCTTCGCGAACGCTTCCGAAAGAGACATGCCGTCGTCGACATCGTCCTTCGTTTCCTTGAGGACGATCCGGAAATACGAGCTATCGGTCTCCTCGGCGATCGCCAGAAGTGACGTCGTGATCGGCACCTTCGCTTCGATCAGCACGCTGAATTGCCGAAAGAACGCGACAAGTTCCTTCCGGTTCACGCCTTCCCAGATCTTGGACAGGCTTTTCATGACTGTCGATCCGCCCCATTCTTCCTTGACCATGACCGGAAGAAGCCCGTTCTTTTGTAAGAGAAGACTGGCGGCGTCGCGACTTTCCGCCTCGACAAATCCCTCCTTCAGGACCCCTTCGACGCTCTTTGCCTTGAATGCGAACTTCATACTCTTTTTGCTGTTCGGTTCTTATGATCTTGACTGCGTTCTCGTGAACTGAGGTCTGGAATCGGTTCCCCTCTTCGGGAATTCCGGCAGCAGCCGATATCCGCGCCATTATCACTCACCTTTGGCGATAAGCATCTCGAGATACTGACGGTTCTTCGCGTAGGTGAGCGCGTCGTTCACCGAGATGAGCCCGCGACGGACCAGATCGGCGAGCGACCGGTCAAGCGAGACCATCCCCTCCTTGAGACTCGTCTCGATGACACTGTCAATCTGATGCGTCTTGTTCTCGCGGATAAGGTTCTCCACCGCATGGTTCTTCAGCATGATCTCCACGGCCGGGATGCGTCCCGCCCCGTCCATGCGGGGGATAAGCCGCTGGGAGATGACTCCGAGGAGGACGCTCGCCAATTGCGCACGAATCTGATTCTGCTGGTGCGCCGAGAAGACGTCGATGATACGGTCGATAGTCTGTGCCGCATCGTTCGTGTGCACCGTCGCGAAGATGAGGTGCCCCGTCTCGGCCGCGGTCATCGCAGTGGCGATCGTCTCGAGGTCGCGGAGCTCGGCCAGCATGACCACGTTCGCGTCCTCGCGGAACACGGCCCGCAGGGCGAGCGGGAACGTCTTCGCGTCGCGACCGACCTCGCGCTGGTTGATGATGCATCGGTCCTGCGTGTAGACGAACTCGATCGGGTCCTCGATGGTGACGATGTGCTTCTCCTGATTGTGATTGATGTACTCGATGATGGCCGCGAGCGTGGTCGACTTGCCGTGTCCGACCGGTCCCGTCACCAGCACCAGGCCCTGGGAATAATTCGCGAAATTGTAGAGCGAGTTCGGGATATTAAGCTCCTCCAGGTTGCGGACATGGTCCATGACGAACCGCATCGTCACGCTCACGAATCCCTTCTGAAAAAAGATGTTCGTACGGAACCGCATCCGATTCTCGAAATTATACGAGAAGTCGGTCTGACCGGCGGACAAAAGCTCGTCTTTACCCTCTTCGCTCAGTAGAATGTCCGAAAGTGCTTTCGTATCGGCCGGCGTCAAAATCTTTTCCTGCGTGATCGGGTGCAATTTCCCGTTGATGCGGAGTGTCGGATAACGGCCGACGACCAGATGAAGATCGGACGCGCCTTGCTGACCGACCAGAAGAAGCAGGTTCTTGACGCGTTGTTCGGCATGCAGTATTTCGGATCCGTCGGACATAGGTTCGTATCGGTTATGTGTTTATCGTCACGAGACCGGAATCAGTTTCACCCAAGGACGATCCTTCCTTCAGGATACCACCCTTTCCCGTCTTCTCCAAGACAGACTCCACTTTCCGAAGGACTTCGGACGGAGTGAAGTGCGACTTGATGAGGTATTCCTCCGCACCGAGACTGAACCCGTCTCGGACACCCTCACTTGCCGAGAAGTTCGTAAGCAGGATGACCGGAATATGTTTCCATGCCTCGTTCGCCTTGATCTCCCGCAACACGTCGCGGCCGTCCATATACGGCATGAAGATATCGAGCATCACGAGATCGGGAACGGATTCTTTCAGGCATTCCATCCCTTCAACACCGTTCTCGGCCGATCGGACCTCGAATCCGCACTCCCGAAGCTTCCGCTGATAGATGTCCCGAACGAAGAAATCGTCCTCGACCAACAATATTTTTTTTCCGGCGAATCTCGAAGTTTCCATATACGGTAATCCTGATTAGTATCATTATTCCTCGTCAATCATGACATCGCCATCCGTCACGAGATCGACTTCGGTCAGGGTCGTCAGCCCCCGGAGCGCCTTCAGTATACCATCCTGACGCAATGTAAGCATCTTCTGCCGACTTGCCGCTTCGATGAGCTTCGCCTCATTCGCGTGTTCGTCGGTGATGATCCGTTTCACGGCGTCATTCACCTCAAACGCCTCATAGATGGCGATCCGACCGCGATAGCCGGAATTCCCGCATGAATCACATCCTTTCCCGTGAAAAAGATGGATGCCCTCTTTCGGATCATACCCGTATTTCTCCAATTCTTCGAGATCGATATTCTCAATAGCTTTCGCTATCCTCTTCCGTAGTTCCGGACTGACCTCTATCTTCTCCCGACAATCAAGACAGATACGACGGACAAGTCGCTGCGCCGCAACCACCTGTACGGCGGAAGCGATCAGGAACGGCTCCACCCCCATATCCATGAACCGCGGGATGGATCCGATAGCACTGTTCGTATGCAGGGTCGAGAGCACAAGATGGCCGGTAAGCGCGGAGTGGATCGCCAATTCGGCGGTCTCACCGTCACGAATCTCACCGACCATGATTACGTTCGGGTCCTGTCGCAGGATGGACCGGAGCCCATTCGCGAACGTGTACCCGATTTCCGGTTTCACCTGACTCTGGTTGATGCCTTCGATGGAATATTCGACCGGGTCCTCGAGCGTGATAATGTTCCGCTCTTCCTGATTCAGGATCTGCAGGAACGAATACAGCGTCGTCGATTTCCCCGATCCGGTTGGTCCGGTCATAAGAATGATACCGTACGGCTCAGTAATCTTCTTTCGCAACAGCTCGCCGATCCGGCCCCAGAGTCCCATCTCATTGAAATCAACGGTACTTTCCTTCTTGACGAGCACCCGCATCACGACCTTCTCTCCGTCCACGACCGGCAGGGTCGAGACACGGAAGTCGACGAACTCACCGTCATGGTCCATCCGGAACCGTCCGTCCTGCGGTTTCCGCTTCTCATCGATCTTCAGGTTCGAAAGGATCTTGATACGCGCGACTACCGCCTTTCCGATCGGAGGCGGGAACACAAGCGATGAACGGAGTAATCCGTCGACGCGGAAACGGACTCGGTACTGCCCCTCGGCCGGCTCTATATGGATGTCGCTCGCACGACCTTCAATCGCATATTCCACGATCGATTCGACGAGACGGGCGATCGGCGCATCCTGAAAGTTTTCCCGCTCTTCGGGGTTCGCGGTCTTCCCGCTTCTTTCAAGGGAGTTTTTTGCACTGCCATTTTCATCCTTCAAGGAGTAAATCGCCTCCTCGAGCGCTCGGTCCGTACTGGTATATTTTTTCAACAGTTCATCGATAAGCTTCTTGGGAACCAACGCTATATCTATATTCAACTGTTCTTTTTCGGCCACGAAACGAAGAATGTTCAAGGCTTCGTAGTTTTCCGGATCGGTCATCGCCACCCGAAGCGTATTTCCCTCCTTCTCATACGCGGCCATCTGATATTTTTGGGCAGCCTCCTCCGGTATGTATTCCAATATGTCTCGCCTTATCCCTCCCTTCCCTGGTAGCACGGAAAAAAACGGCATATCGAGCACCTCGGCACGCTTCTTTAACGCATCTTCCGACGACTCCTCATTCCCGACAGAAACAGACATGATTCGTCCGGCTACTGGAATGACGCTCTTTTTTTGATCGGGAGAAACATCATTCATACCGGGAATTTACAATCATCATTGATGGTGAGGCAGACGTGGAAGGAAACGACAGGCCTGTTAGCGGAAAAAATGGACGCAATCCATCCGGAAAAACATCCGGGCTACAATCTATACTATAAAGAGAACGGGTTGTTTCGACCGGCGCCCTGCGGCTCAGCAAGTGCTGGAACGGAATTTTCCTTGGCAATAATCTCCTTGATCGGTTCAAGGTTGAACTCACTGTTCCGAAATACCGGCAACTTATATCCGTTATGATATTTCTTCTGCTGAAGATAAAAGAATTCCGCAACGATATTTCCGGAAAGCGTTCCAGAATCGGAAACCGGCTGACCGCTCGCGTTCGTGGAGGCGGCTGACTTGGTTATCGAGAACGAAGTCAGCATATACGAACGACCGGAATGCGATACCTCCCTAAGAAAAGACCTGATGCCTTCATACGATCCACTGATGTCGGCAGTCATAGTGAACGAATCGGGAACCGGCGCCACGGGCAGAATCTGACTCTCATCCGCCGATCCGTCAGGAGCGACATCGGAAATCGCCACAGGACTCGCCTTTTCAACGAACCCGACCCCGCTAAGGGAAATACCCGTCTGCATCGCATAGTAATTGAATGCGTCGACAACCCTATCCTGACTGACCGAAACAGGGAGATACTCGTATACCGCCGCTCCCTCCGGCGCCCCGAGAAGTGATTCCCGTGACGCGTAGAGGGAATCGAGATTCTGTTTCGTCCCCATGACATCGGCATTCTCGGCGATTTTCGACTCCAGCTCCGAGCGCTTTTGCAATATCGACTCTACGGTCGGCTTGACCGAAAAGACGCCTATGGTGAACGCCAATAACACGAAAATGGGGAAAGAAAGATTCTTGAGTGACATATCATTTTGTATTTATACCGATTTTCCGAGCTTTATAACAAAGGAGAACACGATAAGTCCCTTATCGTTATGCTTCAGGCTCGGAACAGAAATCGCCTCAATTTCAGGCATTTTCTTGAGGATAGTCATCTCCTGCACGACCGTACGGAATGAATCAGCCTCCCCGCTCATCTGAACTTTCCGGGAAGCATCATTAAAGGAATATTCCGACAAGACTATCCCAGGAAGAATAGCCTTTTCAATCGACCCCAATAATTTTTCGGGGTCAACAGACGATCCCTGCTCAGCGACGATATCATCCATCCGGAACTGAAAATCAACGATCGCATCGATCTTATCCTGGGACATCCCCTGACGTTCATCGGTAATCTGAGCCGATAGACTGTCGACTTCACCCGACAAAAGACTTTCATAATAAGCAAGACCTCCCCAGACTGACAGCACGACAGCCAGCATCACGAACAAGAAAAGAAGACCACGTCCGACATGTATCCCTACCGAAGTCTTCTGCTGTTGCTGCGACGCCTGTGCCAAGTTCATTCCCGGCATATGATTTCTGTTTTCGGTTTATCGACATCTCATGTTTCCAGTATACCCCGCTTCGGTCATTCCGCAAAATCAGTCACGCTTTTTCTTTCCCGACTCCGTCACCGCATACAATGCGAGCCCTATCGCCGCCGAAAACGACGCGCCAATCAATTCTATCTTCGGCTGTAGAATAGGCGCGTAAGAAATTGACCGCCACGGATCGGACAATTTCACCGGAAGATCAAGTTTCTTGGAAAGATATTCTATAAGACCCGTCAGCCGTCCCGTCCCGCCGGAAAGGACGATGCTGTCGATTTTCCCTTCCGGTCGGGTCGTTTTCCAGGATTCAACCATGCGGCCAGCCTCGTTTACGATCGCTTCGATCGCCGGGAAGATGACGGCGACATCCTTCGCGTTCAGGAAGTCTTTCGCACTTTTCTTCAACGTATCAGCTCGATCCACCGAAATATTGAGGCTTTCGGCAAGCGAGCGTGTGATATCGCGACCGCCGGCGTCGATACTTCGGCTTTTTTTCACATACCCTTCCTCGACCAGGATCAGATTCGCCGCGCGCGCACCGATGTCGATGACGAGAAACGTTCCCGGATCGCTTCCGATCACCGACCGTGTGATGGAAAAGGTTTCCAATTCGAGCAGCTTTATATCATAGCCGACCGAACTCACGTATCCCTCATACTGCCAGACGTCCTTATTGAGCGCGGCAACCAGTAGCACCTCGGTCTTCCGATGCGCTCCCGCCCCGCTCTCGCCATCAGCCGGAACCTTCGTTCCAAGCGACTCCCATGATAGCGAGACGTCCTCGAGCGCGCTCGGGATATACTTCCGAGCCTCGAATCGGACCGCCTCCTCGAGCTCCGCATCCGTCATCTCCGGAAACTCGATAAGCGAAATGAGACCAAGGAAGGATGGCATCGAAATACATATACTCCTCGTCTCCGGCTGCAACCGCTCCAACAGGGCCCTGAATTTTATTGCCACATCCTCACGAAAAGAACGGACGGCCGGTTTCCTCGAATCATGCGGTGCCGACAACAATGCCTCACCGTAATTCACAAGGAACGGATGTCCCCCACGAAGCTCAAGCTCCACCGCCTTTATGGATTCAGTGCCAAAATCGACACCAAGGAATCGTTCCTTTGCGAACATGCTCATAACGTGTCTGTATTCATGAAAAAGGAAGGGGGTCGAAAGCTATCTTTTCGAGGCCGCCCATCCGTCACGGAAAGTATACCACGATTCTTTTCAGGAGGAAAAGAGGGTGGTGAAAAGAAATGGGACATCTCATCGTCTTCTTCTATACACGACAGAATATGACATACATATTGACACGGGCCCTAAGAGAAAATACAATCAGGTATCCCGAACGCCCGAAATCATCCCAGTCGTGGTATCATGCACATATTATGAATATCGAACATCTGCCGGAAAAATTCTCCCTCCGCGCCCGAAAGATTCTCGACGAAGCCGAGGTCGTAGCGCGCGTTTCCGCCGCCACCTCGGTGCAGCCGATTCATCTTCTGGCCGCCATCCTCTCCGAAGACGGAAGCCTCGGTAGCCTTTTTCTCGTCAATGCGGGTTTTAAGCGGGAATTTCTCGGGGATGCCACACATACTCCGTCGGAGCGGAAGGAGACCGCGATGGCGACCGCGCCGGGACGGACACACCAACGTCTCTTTGCATCAATCCCCTTCTCCGCGGACACAAGGGACGTCCTTACGGCCGCGTTTCTTGCCGCGAGCCGGTTCGGCTCACCGTATGTCGGCACGGAACACCTCATCCACGCCATCTTATCAAAACCCGACCATGCGGTTCTCGCGGTCCTGACCGAGGCATCCATCGATCATCGCCAGGCCCTCGCCGACCTCGAATCCCATCTCGGCCTCGAAAACGTCCCTGATTTCGGAAAATTGCTCGACCTCCCCGAACTGACACTCGCGAAACGTACACCGGCATCGGACGGGCTTCCGCCGTCACTCTCACAGTACGCGACCGACCTCGGGCGTGAGGCGACTGAACGGGGCGATATATTCTTCGGACGCGAGTCCGAAATAGCCCGCATCACGAGCATCCTCGGCCGACGACAAAAAAACAATCCCGTCCTCCTCGGTGAACCGGGTGTCGGCAAGACGGCAATCGTCTCGGCCATCGCGAAGCGAATCGAAGAAGGCGAGGCTGGCACGTCGCTTGCCGGCAAACGCATCCTTGCCCTCGACCTGGCCCTTGTCGTCGCTGGAACGAGCTTCCGTGGCGAATTCGAGGCGCGCCTCAAGGAGATCGTCCGTGAGGCGAAGTCGCGACCGGATATCATCCTCTTTATCGACGAACTGCACACCATCGTCGGTGCAGGCAATGCACAGGGCGGACTCGACGCCGCGAACATCCTCAAACCGGCGCTCGCCCGGGGCGAAATCCGCGTCATCGGCGCGACCACGCTCACCGAATACCGCAAACACATCGAGAAGGATCCGGCACTCGGCCGGCGGTTCCAATCCGTGCTCGTCCGCGAACCATCACCGGAAGAAACGAAGCGGCTCCTCCGCGGCATCCGGCCGGCATACGAGTCGTTCCACGGAATAACGATCGGCACGAACCTACTTGATCTCGCGGTCGACCTCTCCATCCGGCACCTGCACGACCGGTTCCTGCCGGACAAGGCGATCGACATCCTCGACGAGGCCTCATCCCTCGCGAAAACCCGCATCGAAGAGACGCCGGCCGGCCGGGCCGTTGCCGCACTCGAAAGCGCCCGCAAGAACATTCTCGGTGAAAAGGAGCTCCTTATGTCCGACGGACGATTCGACGAAGCCGCAGCCATGCTCGACGAGGAGCACCGTCTGAACCGCGAGATCGCAAAACTTTCCGCGCGTGCAGCAAAGGAACGGTCCGGATCCGAACGTCCGGCCCTCACGGATCGAGACCTTTTGGAAACCGTTTCCGCTATGACCGGTATCCCTTTCGCCATTCTCGAACATGATCGACCGGAACACCGGCTAGAACGGCTCGGGCGGACACTACGAAACAAGATCGCCCTCCAAGAAGACGCCATCTCAGCCGTCGAATCCTCGCTACTGCGTTCGCTTTCCGAAGTCCGCGATCCTGTCCGACCACTCGGTTCGCTCCTTTTCCTCGGCCCGACCGGCGTCGGTAAGACGCTCGTCGCCAAGACCGTCGCCGAGGAATTCTTTGGTGGCAAGGACCGACTCATCCGGCTCGACATGAGCGAGTTCATGGAGCGACACAGTGTCGCACAGATGATCGGCGCGCCGGCCGGGTACGTCGGATACGGCGAGGGAGGTCGCCTCACCGAACGGATCCGCCGTATGCCACATGCCGTCGTCTTATTCGACGAGATCGAAAAGGCTCATCCCGACGTCGCCCACATTCTTCTGCAGATTCTCGATGAAGGGACACTCACCGACGCGGAGGGCCGTTCTGTCAGTTTCCGCGACGCGCTCATCGTCATCACGTCGAATGCCGGCACCGGCGCTTTCTTCAAGACGGACCAGATCGGCTTCGATAAAGGCGCCACGGGCGACATGAAGGCGCGCATGGAATCCGCAAAACACGTCGCACTCGAGGAACTCAAGAAAACCTTTCGTCCCGAACTCCTCGCCCGAATCGACCGGACGGTCATTTTCGAAGCACTCGGACAGGACGCGATCACGAAGATCGTCCGCCTCGAACTATCCGCGCTTAAGAAACGCCTCGCCAAACGTGGCACGACGCTTGCCGTGCCGACCGCCGTTGTCGCCTTCCTCGCGAAGAAAAGCCTCGTCCCGGAGCACGGCGCCCGCCTCGTCCGAAAGAATATCGAGGAGCTTGTCGAGAAGCCGGTCGCGACGGTTCTACTCTCCGGTACCGGTACGAAACGCTCCTTCGCGCTCTCCCTCTCCGGCGAGACGGTCGTCTGCACGGAATCGAAGAAGGCTTCCGTAAAAAAGAGGTGATTTCCTCGATACGTCATCGGTCTTTCTCAAAAACTGTTCCCGGAGTCGAACTCCGATAATCGGAGTTCGACTCCGTCCGGGTACCGATCGAAAGGTGCTTTATGGAAAACACGCCTCGTCACATCGATCTCCTGTTTCGTACGAGGGAATTCCTCGCCGATGTCCTGTTTCCGCGTGCCTGCATCGGATGCGGACGGAAGGACTCCTATCTCTGCGGCGCGTGCCTACGCAACGCTCCACGAAAACAGGAATACGTCTGCCCCTTCTGTGAGACGGTCCTCGTGCCGGAAGGACGAACCTGTTTTTCCTGCGCCCCACAGCACGCGCTCGACGGGATTTTTTCCGTGACCGCATTCCGCGAGGCATCAACAATCGCTCAGGCGATACACGTGTTCAAATACGAGTATGTCCAAGAGCTCGCCACCCCGCTCGGCGCGTTGCTTGCCGAATCGGCATCCAGGACCGAACTGCCACTCCCTGATTTCCTCGTTCCCGTCCCACTCCATGCCTGGCGACTCCGCTATCGCGGATTCAATCAGTCCGCCCTGCTTGCGCGATCCTTCGCGGCCGCGTTCATGCCGGAGCTACCGGTTCCCGTCCACGAAGACCTGCTCATCCGGCACCGGTTCACACTCCCGCAGGCAAAGAGTCGTACTGCCAGAGAACGGAAAGAAAACCTCCGAGGTGCCTTCTCGCTCCCGGTCGATAGGAGAACAGCGAGAAAGGAACTGAAAGGCAAGGTTGTCTGGCTCATCGACGATGTCGCCACGACCGGCGCGACGCTCGAGGAATGTGCCAAAGTACTAAAAAAATCCGGAGTAAAGAAGGTTTTCGGCATTGTCGTCGCCCGTTGAGCGACTACCGTCATCATGGCGCAGATACTTGATTTGTTTCCATATCCATGCTTCAATAAGATGCATCAAAACCTTAAAAAAGGAGTGCTCTCATGACCGACAAAGGAAAAGCCGGCAACGAAAAATCCCAACGGAAAAGAAGGTTGCCACCACAGGAAACCGCCCCTTCTGATAATCACACGGGCAAGGAGACTCGAAAAGGACGCGACATAAGGATCGTCACCGCTGAAAATTCAAAAAAGACACCGGCAGTCCGCATCCTCGTCAATACGAACAACGCGAATAACCTTTTTCTTCTCCCACAGAAAAAAGACCGAAAGAAATGAGGGGATGAGCCCGACAAAAAGGCCGTACATGAACAGTGTGTACGGCTTTTTATCTATATCCTCATCCGACACCGAAGCATATCGCACGTCGGCAGGATTCATGCGAAGTCCGGTATGACCAAAACCTCGTGTTCGAGTATCGCCTCGCCTTCCCCGAAAACAAACCGACCGCGGACCAGGGTTCCGGCGATCACCACCGGAAGCCAGTATCGGTCGTCCGGCCACATGAAATCAAATGGGATATCCGATACCCGGTACCGTTCAGGCCGCATTTCCTCGCTCTCGGTCGGCTCCCCTTCCCATGCTTCCGCGAAAAACACGTGCACTAACTGGTCCCAATCAGACCGGACAGAATAGCGGAACTCAAGCTCTGCCACCTGTCGCAATTCCCCGACTTTCACGCCGATCTCTTCCTCCGTCTCGCGCCGTGCCGCATCCTCGATCGATTCGCCGGGCTCGAGCTTGCCGCCTACGCCGTTCCACTTCCCCGTGCCGAACCCGCGCTTCTTCATCGCCAGACAAATCTCCGAAACCGCTCCCGCATCATCGCGCCGGACGAGAAAGAGTAGCGTCGTATCTCGCAGTTTTTCTTCCATATGTCTTATCGATACCACTCACAATACACCTCAAGTACAAACTGATCGCCTCTCCTTATTTTCTCTCGACAATTTCAAACTTTATACAGTTTATCAATAACCGTATATTTTATAAAGTTTAGTAAAATACCATGCGTGTCTCACTAAAAACCCCTCATCACACAAAATAGCCCTCTATGGGGCTGTTTTTTGACTCTTTTTGTTCCGCACGACTTGAAATGAAAAACTTGGGATACTGAAGGGGCTATTTTATC
>Ga0194037_1000257_pt1 | contig 41768 bp, 39 predicted proteins | sample JunL306m_MetaG_FD_148653 | JGI IMG/M metagenome (GOLD analysis project Ga0194037, IMG submission 148653) | Anoxic zone freshwater microbial communities from boreal shield lake in IISD Experimental Lakes Area, Ontario, Canada - Jun2016-L304-6m | ecosystem: Environmental > Aquatic > Freshwater >... | reverse complement strand
GGCCGGATCGCCGCCGGCCTTCATCTGTTCGACATTGGCCTGGGTGATGCCGTATTCCTCGGCCTCGATCAGGGCGAAGATCACCCACTTGACGATGGCGAACCATTCGTCATCGCCGCGCCGCACCACCGGTCCCAGCGGTTCCTTGGAGATCAGTTCGGGCAGGACCATGTAATCGTCCGGCTGCGGCGCCTCCTTGCTGCGGATGAAGGCCAGCGCCGAGGCGTCGGTGGTGTAGGCCTGGCAGCGGCCGCTGAAGAAAGCTTTGATCGAGGCCTCGAATTTCTCGAACACCACCGGCTTGATTTTGATGCCCTGGGCCTTGAACCAGTCGCTCAGGTTCTTCTCCGTCGTGGTGCCCGACTGCACGCAGATCTCGGCGTTCTTCAATTGCCTGGCGCTGGTGATCCTGAGTTTCTTCGGCACCAGAAAGCCCTGTCCATCGTAATAGGTGACGGCGGTGAAATGCAGGCCCAGCGAGGCATCCCGCGTCAGCGTCCAGGTCGTGTTGCGCGACAGCAGATCGACTTCCCCGGACTGCAGGGCGGTGAAGCGCTGCTGTGCGTTGAGCGGAACATACTTGACCTTGTCCGGATCGTTCAGCACCGCCGCGGCAATGGCGCGGCAGACATCGACATCGAGTCCGTTCCAGCGGCCCCGGCTGTCGGCCGAGGAAAAACCGATGACCCCTGTGCTGACGCCGCATACCACTTGTGCCCGCTGCCTGATCTGGTCGAGCGTCTTGCCGGCGTGCGCAGGGGCGAGCGGAAGCAGCAGCAAGGTCAGCGCGATGGTCAGGATTCTCATTCGGTCAGGTGGCGCAGGCGTGGTTTCGGCGGAAGGTCATTCTAGCAAGGCATGATCCGGGAAGACGCAGGGCGCACGGCTTTGGCAGGGGTTCGGCAAAGTCCAGGCACAGCGGCGGCAACCAAAACGTGCAGTTCGCATACAAGCCACCGGTTTGGGCTAGGATTGACGGCCTGACACCGGGACTCTGCCATGATCAACGAACTGTTGCCGATTCTGACGCCGAAAATCGCCGCGCTGCGCCGCGATATTCACGCCCATCCCGAGTTGGCTTTCGACGAGAAGCGCACGGCGGAGAAGGTCGCAGCGTATCTCGACGGCCTCGGCCTCGAGGTCCATCGCGGCATCGCCCGCACCGGAGTGGTGGCGAAGTTGTCGCTCGGTACCGGCAAGCGCGCGATCGGGTTGCGCGCCGACATGGATGCGCTGCCGCTGGCGGAACTGAATAGCTTTCCGCACCATTCGACGCACGAAGGAAAGATGCATGCCTGCGGCCATGACGGCCATACGGCGATGCTGCTTGGAGCGGCAGAAGCCCTGTGCCGGATGCGAAACTTCGACGGCACGGTGTATTTCATCTTCCAGCCGGCGGAAGAGCACGAAGGCGGCGGTCGCTTGATGGTGGAGGAAGGCTTGTTCCAGCGCTTCCCGATGGACATGGTGTTCGGCCTGCACAACTGGCCGGGTCTGGCGGCCGGCAGCATAGGCGTCACCGAGGGTCCGGTGATGGCCGGCACCGATTGCTTCGAAATCGCGATCACCGGCCGTGGCGGTCACGCCGCGATGCCGCATCAGGCGGTCGATGTGGTGCTGGCCGGCAGCGCGCTGGTGCAGGCGTTGCAGTCGCTGGTTTCGCGCAACACCGATCCCCTGGCCGCGGCGGTGGTCAGCGTCACACGTTTCCATGCCGGTCATGCCGACAACGTGCTGCCTGAGACTGCCCGGCTTGGCGGCACCGTGCGCACCCTCGACGGCGAGTTGCAGGATGCCCTCGAGGCCGGCTTGCGGCGCATCTGCAGCGGCATCGAGGCGACCTACCGGGTGAGCATCGATCTGCGCTATGAGCGCGGCTATCCGCCGACCGTCAATGCGGTGCAAGCGACCTGCATTGCGCGCGAAGCGGCGCGCCATGTGGCCGGGGACGAGCGGGTGCTGACGCATCTGGCGCCGAGCATGGGGGCCGAGGATTTTGCCTACATGGCGCGGGTGGTGCCGGCCTGCTATGTCTGGCTGGGCAATGGCCCGGGCGAGGGCGGCTGCATGCTGCACAGCCCGCACTACGATTTCAATGATGACATCATCGCCACCGGCATCCGCTACTGGGTGCAACTGGCCGAGCGGGCGCTGGCCGGAGGCTGACCCGCTTATCGCCGCGGACGCCGGCTCCAGCCACTGCCGCGAAGCATGGAGCGCGGCTTTGGCGGTAATGGCGAATGCGTCCCTGAAATGACAACGGGCAGCCTTGGCTGCCCGTTGTCTTGCCTGATGCGGCCGGAACCGGGTTACTTGATGACGCGGTTCTTGTATTCGCCGGTGCGCGTGTCGATTTCGATCCTGTTGCCGATCTCGACGAACAGCGGTACGGGAAGTTCCATCCCGGTGCTGATCTTGGCCGGCTTCATGACCTTGCCGGAGGTGTCGCCCTTTACCGCGGGTTCGGTGTAGATCACTTCGCGCACGACGCTGTTGGGCATCTCGACCGAGATGGGTTTGTCATCGTAGAAAACCACTTCGACGGGCATGCCGTCCTCGAGGTAATTCACCGCGTCGCTCATGTTTTCGCCTTCGACCTCGTACTGGTTGTACTCGGCGTCCATGAACACGTACATCGGGTCGGCGAAGTAGGAATAGGTGCATTCCTTGCGCTCGGGCACCACCTGCTCGAACTTGTCGTCGGCCTTGTAGATGGCCTCCGACGCGGCGCCCGTGAGCAGATTCTTGAATTTGAACTTGACGACGGCAGAACTGCGGCCGCCCTTGTTGTATTCGGCCTTTTGCACGACGAGCGGGTCGTTGCCTACCAATACGACGTTGCCGGCGCGGAGTTCCTGGGCGGTTTTCATGACGTAACTTCCTGAGGCTGAAATTGATAACCGGCTATTTTAGCCTTTCAATGCAGAACTGCACAAGCCGGCTTGCAAGATCGGGACCGGCCGCAAGCTCGTTGGCCCATTGCTGCATCGGTGCGGCGAGGCCGGGCAGGCTCGCGGCGAAATCCTCCCAGGGCGGCGTGCCGCCACCATTCCAGGCCTGCCAGAAGGCTTTCAAGCCGGGTCCGGCGGGGTGGATGGCGAGAAAGGCATCGAGCTTTGCCTGATGGGCATCGCCGGCCTGCGGATAGATCTGCCAGACGAAGGGCTTGCCCGCCCACTGGGCGCGGACGAAGGAATCCTCGCCACGGACAAAATTGAGATCGCAGGCCCAGAGCAGTTCGTCGTAGCGGACCTGGGGAAGAAATGGCAGGTTATGCACGCTCAGATTGCCGCTGCTCCGCGGCGTCTCGCTGCTGCCCGGTCGCAGCAGGCGGACCGGCCGGGGTGATGCAGCCCAGGCCCGCATCAGTTCAGGCAGCGCCGGGTTGGGGTAGCTGAACAGCGAAATCGTCAGTTCATCCTGTGCTGCCGCCGGCAGGCCGAACTCGGCGCGGAAGGCCTTTGCATCGAAGGCCTGGCGTCGCGCCTCGTAGTCCTGCTCGCGCAGCAGACCGCCGCTGTTCGCGGTGAAGCCGGGAAAGAAAAAGTGCTTGAGCAGCGGCAGCCGCGTATGCGGCGAACTCATGGCGTGGCAACCGGCGACCCAGTTTTCGGCCGAGAGGTATTCGAGGTTGAGCCAGACGGGGGGGCGGGGGCGCTGCGCCATGGTTTCGACATAGGCTGCCGGCAGTTCGCAGGCGAAGGCTTCGATGACCACGTCGGCGCAGTCCGTGGCAAGCCAGGGGGCGGTCCATGCCCTCACTTCGACCGGACCCGCGGCGTAATCCGGGGCGAGTTGCCGCAAGGGGGCCATGTCATCAATCCACAGCCGCAGCCGCCAGCCGTATTCATCGGCCAACTGCCGTGCCAGCCGCCAGCAGACGCCGGCGTCGCCGTAGTTGTCGACGACGGTGCAGAAAATGTCACAGTGAGTTGGCTTGTTGATCATGGCGAGGCGGTATCCTAGCCGAATGAATCCACTCCTGCGCTGTACCGACTGTCCCCGTCTTGCCGGGTTTCTGGCCGAGGTGCGCAGCCGCAACCCGGACTATCACGGCCGCGCGGTGCTGTCCTTCGGCGATCCGCGGGCGCGTTTGCTGATCGTCGGCCTGGCGCCCGGCATGCATGGCGCCAACCGCACCGGGCGTCCCTTTACCGGCGATCATGCCGGCATCCTGCTCTACCAGACCCTGCACGCTTTCGGCTTCGGCTCACAGCCGGTATCGCTGGCGGCCGACGACGAACTGACGCTCAACGACTGCCGCATCACCAATGCGGTGAAATGCCTGCCGCCGGAAAACAAACCGGAGCCTTCCGAGATCAGGACCTGCAACCGTTATCTGGCGGCCGAGTTGCGCGCGGCGCCGGAAGTGCGGGTGATTCTCGCGCTCGGACTGGTGGCGCACAAGGCGGTGCTCATGGCGTCGGGCCTGAAGCAGTCGGCGTTTGCCTTTGGCCACGGCGCGCGCCATGCGTTGCCCGACGGCCGCGTGCTGATCGACAGCTACCATTGCAGCCGCTACAACACGCAGACGCGCCGTCTTACCAGCGCCGGTTTTCAGGATGTCTTCCGCAGCATCCGCGCCGAACTCGGCTAGGCCCGCGCCTGCCGTCGAAGGCTTCGACAGCCGCGAGTTTCTCGCCACGCTGACGGATGCGCCGGGCGTCTACCGCATGCTCGATGCGGAGGGTCTGGTCCTGTATGTCGGCAAGGCGAAGAATCTCAAGAAGCGCGTTTCCTCCTACTTCCAGAAGACCGGCCACAGTCCGCGCATCGCCCTGATGCTGCAGCAGGTGGCGGCCATGGAAGTAACGGCGACGCGCTCCGAGGCCGAGGCGCTGATCCTGGAAAACACCCTGATCAAGAAGCTGGCGCCGAAGTACAACATCCTGTTCCGCGACGACAAGTCTTATCCCTATATCGGCATCGGTGGCAAAGACGGCGGCAGCGGGTTCCCGCGACTGTTCTATCACCGCGGCAGTTTCGAAAAGAAGTCGCATTACTTCGGGCCATTTCCCAACGGCCTGGCGGTGCGCGAGAGCATTCAGCTGATCCAGAAAAGCTTTCTGCTGCGCACCTGTGAAGAGGCGGTGTTCGCTCACCGCTCGCGCCCCTGCCTGATGCACCAGATCAAGCGCTGCAAGGCGCCCTGCGTCGGCCTGGTTTCGGCGCAGGACTATGCGGCTGACGTGGCACTGGCGGAACTGTTCCTGCGCGGCCGGCACTCCGAGGTGATCGAAGGCCTGACGCGGCAGATGGAAGAGGAGGCGACGGCGCTGCGCTTCGAGGAGGCTGCGGCCTTGCGCGATCAGGTCAGGGCGCTGCAGGCGGTGCTGCACCGCCAGTACGTCAGTTCGCCGCGGGACGCCGACGTCGACATCATTGCCGCGGTGGTCGAACGCAGCAGCCTGTGCGTCAACCTGGCCATGGTGCGCGGCGGCCTCCACCTTGGCGACAGGGCGTACTTTCCGCAGGCGGCGGCTGAAGCGGAAGCCGCCGAGGGCCTGGCGGCCTTCGTTGCCCAGCACTACGCCGCGCATCCACCCCCGGCCCGGGTACTGCTGAGTGCCTGGCCGCTGGAAGATGTTGCCGACGGCGTCAATGCCGGGCCGCCGAAGAACGAGATGGAACGCGCCTGGGTCGAGATGGCGATGACCAATGCCCGGCTTGCAGTGCAGGCCCGCTGGCAGGCCAAGACCCGCAGCAGCGGACGTCTGGCGGCCCTGCAGGAGGCGCTCGACATGCCCGAGCCGCCGCGCCGCATCGAATGCTTCGACATCAGCCACACCATGGGCGAGGGCACCGTGGCGTCCTGCGTGGTGTGCGTCGATGGTGCGATGAAGAAGGGCGACTACCGCCGCATGAACATCGACGGCATCACGCCCGGCGATGACTACGCCGCGATGCGCCAGGCCCTGACGCGGCGCTATGAGAAGGTCGCCACGGGCGAGACACCGGCGCCTGACCTGATCCTGATCGACGGCGGCAAGGGGCAGCACGGCGTGGCGCGCGAGGTGTTTGCCGAACTGGGTCTGGACCATCTGGCGAGCATCGGCGTCGCCAAGGGCGAGGAGCGCAAGCCGGGACTGGAAACACTCTTCGTTCATGGACGCAGCCTGCCGCTACAATTGGGCATGGATCATCCGGGCTTCCATCTGATACAGGAAATACGCGACGAGGCGCACCGCTTCGCCATCGTCGGCCACCGGGCGCGGCGCGCCAGGCCAAGGGGCCGCTCCAAGCTGGAAGATGTGGCGGGCATCGGGCCGGCGCGGCGCAAGAAACTGCTGGCCCAGTTCGGCGGCCTGGACGGGGTGAAGGCGGCGACGATCGAGGATCTTTGCCGCGTCGATGGCATCTCGCGGCGTCTGGCGGAAGAAATACACAAACAGCTGAGATGACATGCCGCTGAACATTCCGAACTTGCTGACCTGGGCGCGCATTCTTCTCATTCCCGTGGTGGTGGGCGTGTTCTACCTGCCGCTGACGGCAGCCGAACAGAATATTCTGGCGACCGGCGCGTTCCTGGTAGCGGCCATCACCGACTGGATTGACGGCTGGCTGGCGCGCAAGCTGAACCAGACGTCGGCCTTCGGCGCTTTCCTCGATCCGGTCGCGGACAAGCTGATGGTCGCCGCGGCGCTGGTCATGCTGGTGGAATTGAACCGCGCCGATGCCATCCTGGCCTTCATCATCATCGGTCGCGAGATTGCGATTTCGGCCTTGCGCGAATGGATGGCACGAATCGGCGCCGGCAGGAGCGTCGCCGTGTCCCTGATCGGAAAACTGAAGACCATTGCACAGATGACGGCCATCCCGATGCTGCTGTGGAACATGCCGCTGGGTCCTGTCGACGTCCATCTTCTCGGTACCTGGTCGCTGTGGATTGCAGTCGTGCTTACGCTGTGGTCGATGGTTTACTACTTGCAGAAGGCGTGGCCGGAAATCTCCGCGCGCAGTCGTTGACACAGCGAAAGCTGAGGCTATAATGCGCGCCTGTTCTGCGGGAGTAGCTCAGTTGGTAGAGCGCAACCTTGCCAAGGTTGAGGTCGAGAGTTCGAGACTCTTCTCCCGCTCCAGAATACCAAGGGAAAGCGTTTCGGCGCTTTCCCTTTTATGTATTCAGGCGATTAGTTTCAGTCACGGTCTTTCGACCCTGGCGCGATGGCAGAGTGGTTATGCAGCGGCCTGCAAAGCCGTGTACCTCGGTTCGATTCCGGGTCGCGCCTCCAAATAATCAATTGGTTAGCTGGAAACCGAACTCTCCGGTCTGCTTGATTACCCCTCGAAACGGCTCGTTTGCCACACAAAAACGGACACGAAACGCCGTTGATGTGAGTTCAAACCATCCGTTGCCGGACTCGATCGAGCGCAATTGAGACTGCGCACAATAGGTTTTGATTGCAGGGTGAAGCAGTTGTTCGCCTTGCCATCGATGCCCGCTATGCGTAGCAGGCATCGAAGCTGGTGCAGAAGCTGTCGACGTCCGATTTCGGCAGCTGATTGATGCCACCCGCAGTCTTGCGCCCGCCGCCCGTGTCGAAGCGGCGACAGAAGTCGTCGGCGCCGGTCTTGCTCTGCGCCGGAACGCGCACGCTGACCGTGTAGCCGCCGCGGGCGTTGGGGGAAAGGATGGCCAGTGCCTTGTTGCCCAGGCTCCGGATCAATTCGTTGGCCAGCACACCGATGGCGCGCCGCGCCCAGGGTTCGTCGGGCAGGAGAACCACATGCGTTGCGGCAGTTTCGCGCAGCGGTGAGAGGCGGCGCGCCTTGCTCATGTCTTCGGCATAGCCGCCGGAGAGGCGGGCATAGGCCGGGGAAAACTGTGCGAATTCCAGTGGATCGGCATAAGGCAGTATCTGTTCGGCAAGCAGCGCCGGATCGAAGTGCAGATCGGCGATGCTGTCGCCGTAGGCGTTGTAGTTGAGGCAGACGCCGAGTTCTTCGAGTACGGCCAAGCGGGGCGCATCGAGGCCGGCGGCCTGGCCGAGGGCGGCGCCGACCGCGGGCAGATTGTCGCCGAAGGCGGCGACGACGGCCCAGCGGCGGAATCTTCCCTGCAGGTAGCGATCGACCAGGATGCTGGTACAGACATCGGCAGCGGGGTCGATGTATGCCTTCAGGTACCGGCTGGACGGGATCTCTCCGGCGTGATGATGATCGAAATAGCGCAGCCTGGCGCCGCATTCCAGGAGTCCCATCAGACCGGCTCGATTGCTGTCCAGCGATATGTCCAGTACCGTGACCTCATCGCCATTGCCGGCCTTGACGCGGTCGAGCAACTTGATGTCGCGCTTGACGCCGGTGATCAGGGTCACCGGCCCGGGCTCGGCCAGGCGCAGTTGCTGCAACGCGCAGAGACCGTCGGCGTCGCCGTTATATGCGATGAAGCGTGTCATTTTTCTTGCTTCTTCTCCGGTAGTCGTGAGAGCTTACCAACAAGTCTATTTGAGATGAAGCGCTGGCAACTATGTTCTTCTGCCCGCGGCTGCGAAACATCTCCGCCCGGGTGCAATGCAAGCCGCCGGATTCTGCCGCAGCGCTCAGGCTGAAGGAACGGGCTGTTACCGGTCAGGTAACACGATTCTTAGTCCCGTCGGACGATGCCGTTGATGCAAGCCGCAAGCGAACATTGCGCGTGCGATGCCTGTCCGGATAACCAAGGAGAAAGTCCCATGAATCCAGCTTTACGCTTTGCCGAAAAAACCGTCATCGTCACCGGTGCCGCATCCGGCATCGGTCAGGCCACGGTAGTGCGTTTGGTATCCGAGGGTGGCAACGTCATCGGCGTAGACACCAATGAGGGCGGTCTCAATGAAACGGTGACGAAAGCCACGGCCAACGCCGCGTCGGGCGGCAAAGCCCGTTATATGCTCGGCTCCGTCGCCGATGAAGCCACGGTAAAGAAGATCGTGGCCGATGTCATAGCCGCGGAAGGGCGCCTCGACGTCCTCGTCAACATGGCTGGCATTCTGCGTTCGCAGGCCACCACCGAGACATCGCTCGATCTCTTTCAGGCTGTGCTCAACGTCAATCTGATCGGCACCTTCCTGTTTTGCCGGGAGGCTCTGCCGCATCTGCTCAAGTCGCGGGGCAATATCGTCAATGCGGCGTCGACCTCGTCCCTGTTCGGCCACCCCTATATGGCCGCCTATGCAGCGAGCAAGGGGGGCGTTTTTGCCTTGACCCGCACCCTGGCCTGGGAATATATGAAGCAGGGTGTCCGTGTCAATGCCGTGGCTCCCGGCGGCATCGTGACGCCGATGACGGTTGAGCAGGGCGGACGCATGGACGGTCTCGATCTTTCCTTGTTCGCGCATCTGAGTCGCCCTGACCGCGCGTTCGGCCAACCGGAGCATGTGGCGGCGGTCATTGCCATGCTTGCCTCGGCAGACGGCGGCCACATGACCGGCGAGGTGGTCAAGGTGGACGGCGGCGTACACAATTAGCGCTGCCGCGGGGACTTCGCGGACTGGCCAGAGTTCGACGGCGATCCCCGGCCAGGACATGGCGTATTCCAGATTCACTTGATACATCGCTCTGCTTCGTTTCCGCTAGAAGGTGTAGTCGGGCAGGGTTTCGCGGCCATCCAGGGTCTTCACCGTGTGGATGCCCAACTCCCGCAGCAGATCGAGGCTGAGCAGGATGCGGCCGGACAACTGGTGCGCCGGACGGCAACTCAGTTCGAGGGCGGCCTCGGCCATGGCTTCCTCGGGCTCCAGATGCGCCACCGCGTCCACCGTGCCGATGGCAATCGCGCCTTCGCTCATCACCGCTTCCACCGGCGCCAGGGTATTGACGGCGACATTGAACTGCGCCAGTTCGATGGCCTGGCCTGCGGTCATCCGCTCCAGCGCCGCCTTGCTCGCGGCGTAGATCGAGGGACCGTCATTGAGATTGAACTTCGTGTAACGCTCGCTGAAGTCGTAGGGGGCGGGTTTGGGATGGTTCACCGTGGCGCTGGAGAGATTCACCACCCAGCCGGCTCCCCTCTCCTTCATGCTCGGAAGCGCCTGCGCCGTCAGTTGCAGCGGCGCGACGACATTGATCTCGAAGGTCTGGCGGACGTCCTTCAGGGTCTGTTCATGGGTGGTCTGATAGCGGCACCAGGCGGCGTTGTTGATCACGATGTCGACAGCGCCGAATCCGGCGATGGTCTGCGGCACGATATGGCTGCGCTGTTCCTCCTTCGCCAGGTTGGCGCCGATGCAGAGGCATTCGCCGCCATGGCTCCTGATCCAGTCGGCGGTCTCGTTGAGGGAGCCCGCCAGGCGGCTGGTGCCGGCCTCCACGGTACGTGCCACCAGGGCCACTTTGGCGCCTTCGGCCGCGAGGCGCTTGGCGATTGCCGCACCGATGCCGCGGCTGGCGCCGGTGACGATGGCCACTTTTCCGACGAGTCTTTGCGGCATGCTGTTTCTTTCCTTTCGCACGGCTCTGTTGAGGCGGGTTGAATTCAGTGCTGGCGATAGCGGCGCTGCACGTGTTCCTGGCGGATGGCGATTTCGGCGCAGCGTTGTTCCGGCGTGATCAGGCGGGTTGCCGCGGGCAGGTGCTGCAACACTTCGGCCAGTTTCACTATCTTCGCCGTGGCCCAGGGCAGGTTCTCCTTGGGTTTGACGGCATAGGCCCAGCGCACCGCCATGTAGCCCTCGGGGTGGCCGGTGGTATCCACCCAGTTGGCTACGCCAGGGTCCCGGTGGGAGATCACGTAGCGCAGGACATTGTCGGCATCGCGATGGGCCTGGAGTGCGTTGAGGCTGCTCTGGTAGTTGGCGAAGTCGAGGGACTCGCCCCACATGTTGCCGAGGTGGAAGCCGATGTAGAGGGGCTCGACAGGCTGGTTCAGCTCGACGATCATGGCTTCGTCGGGTTCCAGTTCGTAGATGCCGCCGCAATAGATGTTGGTGGCCATGCCCCCCGCCGTGGCCAGCGAGGCCGCGTTCGGACGGTTGAAGTCGTTGCGCGGCATGAAGCACTTGCCGTCGCCGTTCATGTCGCCGTAGGCCTCGCAGGTGATGGCGTAGAACTCGTTCCAGAAATGCACCTGATTGCGCGTGAAGCGGCCGACGTCCTCCATCTGCTGCGCCGCCAGTTCGGGTGTGTAGGCGGGCATGGCCTGGCCAAGGAGGTCGTTGCGATAGATGAAGAGGTCGAGCAGATCCTCGTGTTCCCAGTCGCAGAAGAGTTCGCGCATCATGACCAGCTGGGTCACGTACTCCCTGGACTCCGTGCTGCCGTCGTTGCGGGTGCGGGTCCGGGTGACGCGGGTGCGCATGTAGTTGCCGGTATGGCCTGCGGGCCGCTCCGGCGCCAGGAGGATTTCGAAGCTGCCGTCGGGATTCACCTGGAGCCTGGTGCAGTCGAGGACATCGCAGTTGGCGCGACTGCCCGGCTTCATTTCCTTGATGCTGCCGCTGTCACCCGAGTAGCCGCTGGGCGCCTCGAAGATCACGTAATGGGGCGCCTTGCGGCCTTCCCTGACCGGCGGCTCGCCGCGCCAGTGGCGCGTGTCGCCGGCCTTGCCGCGGATGGTGTAGCTGTAGTTGCCGTCGATGGGCGCCGCCAGGTAGATGGCGTCGGCATTGTCGATGGTGGAGCGGTTGAGGGGCTGGATGCAGCGCACGAAGTAGGGGAATTCCTGCGTCGGGCCGAGGCCGCGGGCGATGGAGCCGTAGAGGAAGCCCATCACGTAGCGGTAGCCTTCGGCGAGGTTGCGCGGGGTCGCCGGAGCCGGCCACAGCGCAGGGTCGTCGATGGCATTGCGCGCTTCCTGCAGTTGGGCGATCAGCGTGTCCCAGGATGTCCTCAACTGCGTCGCGGCGGCCAGGGTGGCGGCGTCGGGGGGTGGAAAGGGAAGCGTGGGCATGCGGGTCTCCTATTTGGCTGCGGCCGGGGCCGCGGCGTCCCAGTCGAATTTCTTGAACAGCGGTGCCAGGCGACGGTGGATTTCTTCGTCGTCGAGGCCGAACTCGGCCAGGCTGTAGCGGTGTTCGGTTTCGTGTTTGCGCGCCTTGTCCTGTTCCTTCTGCAAGGCGGCGCGATAGCTGTCGCTCATGTCCATGCCGAGGTCGGCATAGACCTTCTCGATGGTGGCTTTGGGTTCGGCGACGAGTTGCCGGTAGTCGATCACGGCACAGGGCACTTCGGGATGGCGGGAGAGCACTTCCTCGGGGTGGAGGTAGGATTCGAAGGACAGTTCCACCATGGCGCGCGAGGACTCCCGCGTCTTTGCCGCATCGACGTCGCCCCGCAGTTTCCAGCTGGTCTGCAGCAGCTTGAGCAGGCTGGGGATGGTTTCGTAGGGATTGCGGTAGAGGATGGCGATGCGCGCGTCGGGAAAGGCTTCGAGGATAGACTCGACGCGGCCGCAGAAGGTCGGGTTCTTGCTCAGGTGGATGAGATTGCCGCCGTTCAGGTAGAGCTGGCGCCGGATGCACTGGCGATAGAAGCCCATCAGCCGGCGGCGGCTGGCGGGGGGGCGCTGGTCGATGTGGAAGAAGTCGAGGTCGCCGAGGTTGGGCATGCGCGTGGCCCAGAAGCCGGACGCGCAGGAACTGAAGAGCACCAGGTCGTCCTCCTCGGGGATGGTCAGACCCATCTTGTGGATGTGCTTCATCGGGCCGAAGTTCTTCTCTTCCCAGGCCTGCAGCCGGCGCTCGAGGCGGCGGCCGAGCAGGCTGCGGTCCAGCCGGGCGACCAGGCGCACGAGCTTCTTCTCGATCAGCGAGGGCAGCAGCAGTTCGTAGTACTTGAAGGCGCTGAAGCGCTCGTCGGCGCACATCAGGCGGTGGGCGAGGGTGGTGCCGCTGCGCGCATGGCCGATGAGGAACACCGGGGTCTTGATCTTCACCAGCCACAGGCCGGGGAAGAGCAGTCCGTCGAGAAAGAAGAAGATCGCGTGCAGCACGGCCCGCAGCGGCACGGTCAGCAGGAGATGGCGGTACTGCGTGCGGCGCCGGTGTGGCTTTGGCTCCCCGGCAACCAGGCGAATCAGCTTGAGCCAGATGGTGAAGTCGAAGTAGAAGATCATGATGGTTTAATCAGTGCTTAAGTCCGGTTCTCGATGCAGCGCACGCCTTCGCGATGGTAGTTGTATGGCACGCAGCCGTTGCAGGCGTTGCACTCGGAGTGGGTGACCAGCCCGCTCGCATGGCCGTAGCCGTTCGGGCCGCCAGTGTATCGCCGGGAGGTGCGTCATGCGTCAGCGCATGGTGGCGCCGCCCCCTGCAATCACCGTGACCTTGCCGACGTGTTTTTTGTCCATGAGTGTGGTCCTTTGTCAGTATCGGATCAGGCGCCCTCGGGCGCCCAGGCAACGCCGTTGATATGTCCGCCGCCGTCGACGAACAGCGTGTTCCCGGTCAGGTAGCGGGCATCCTCGCTGGCGAGAAAGAGGGCGACGCCGCCGATGTCGAACTCGGGGTCTCCCATGCGCCCCATCGGATTCGCCTTGGTGATGGCCGCAGCGTTCCCGGGATTCGCCGTGGCGAAGGCCTTGAAAGCTTCGGTCGCGGCCGCCGGGCAGAGGATGTTGCAGCAGATCTGGTGCCTGGCCCATTCCCGCGCCGCCGTGCGTGTCAGGGCACGCAGTGCTTCCTTGGCCGAGTTGTAGTCGACCGTGTGCATGTGGGCATTGACGCCGTTGAGCGAGGCAAGGCTGATGATGCGCCCCCAGCGCTGATCGCGCATGTGGGGAAAGACCGCTTTCATGGCCCAGAAGGCGGCCATGTAGCCCATGCGGAAGGCATGCTCCATGTCTTCGTCGGTCTTGCTTTCGACCGGACCGAAGCCGATAGACCCCGGCCGCCCCGCCCAGGCGTTGTTGACCAGAATGTCGATCTTGCCAAAGGACTTGACGGCCGTCGCCACCGCGCCCTCCACCTGCGCCTTGTCGCTGACATCGACGCGACAGAACTCGGCCCGGGCGCCGAAATCCCGCCGCAGTTCCTCGGCCACCGCCGCACCCGTGGCCTCGTTGTACTCCGCCACCAGTACGGCTGCGCCTTCGGCGGCAAGGCGACGGGCGATGCCTTTGCCTATGCCGGCCCCTGCTCCGGTGATCAGTGCCACTCTGTTTTCAAGTCGCTTCATGTTTTCTTCCCTCTGCTTGAAGTTGATGGTCGCATACCACCCGTCCAATTCATGAAATGCAATCTGCGTTGCCCGGGCAAACCGGCTCAGTGCGCGTGTACGACCGGCCGCAATTCATGCTCACCGATCATCCGCAACATCGCTTCCGGGGCGACACCGGGATACCTCGGCCATTCAAGCTCATTCACGGTTTCGGCCACTACAATGCGACCTGTGTCCGGTCGGTCGGAACCCGACGGATCAGAACGATCCGGCTGGCACGGCACTATATTGCAGGAAGCTGACCGGAGAACTACTCCCGATCGAACTCAAGCTCGAACTCACCCCAAGCCAGAACTTTCTACCAAACATGACCATCGAAATCTCCAAGGAAGCAAGGAAAGAAGTCATCGTCTCAATCGAACGCTACTTCCGGGAGAACATGGAAGAGCCGATTGGAAATGTGACTGCCGGTGCGCTGCTCAGCTTCTTCCTGGAAGAGCTTGGTCCCATCGTCTACAACAAGGCGGTTGCTGACGTGCAGGGAAACATCCAATCCCGCATTGCGGAGATCGACATCGAGATTCATGAAGACGAGTTCCAATATTGGCGAAAGTTCGACCGACAGCGCAAGAGCAAGTGAGTGTCGGGCCATATCCGGACGGCGCAGATCGACACCAATTTGACCATGCAGGTGCTGTTCGGAAGGCTCGGCATCAGCGCCATGCGCCGTTTCGACAAGCGCGCCGGCACTGCATAGCCTAAAATGCACACCATGCGCCCGGCCGCGAAATCTTGCCCCGTTTTTGCCCCGTTCAGCGGGGCGATCCTGTTGTTCCGGGTCACCCGCAGTCGAAAAAAAGCGCTTATAAGTTGATTGCCCGGATGGTGAAATTGGTAGACACAAGGGACTTAAAATCCCTCGGCGCAAGCCATGCCGGTTCAAGTCCGGCTCCGGGCACCACCAGTCACAGAGCGGCTTTGCTGGCGTAAAGCTGTTTTTGTTTCAGTCCCATAGAAACCTTCATGGGACACTGGTGGGACAGTGCCGAAAATCACTGTGCATCGATTCCACGGATGCACCGCCAGGCTGTGCAAGTCGCCGCGTACCCAGCAAATCGTCGCGATAGCGTTGCTCATAGAGTGCTAAGTTTGGCGTGCGTGCAAGCGTTACCAGTGCTGCGGAAACCATCTCAACCGCTGCGGGGGCGATTGATTCGACGGCTTCGGTGCAAATGCTATCGGCAGTCTCGCGTGCGGCGTTCACTAGCGCTCGCCCGGCTGGGCGAAGCACGGCCTGACGATCTCCATTCGCAACCAATCCCAGTGGCGCGGCAGTAGCGTGACTTCTCGCGCGACAACCCCAAGCTTTGGCCGGCCACGGCCACGTGGCTCACCAGATTCCCTGGAATCGATCAGTGCTGATTCGTTGCCTTGAAGCTGGCACCCCTCTGGAGGCAGACGTGCCAACATCTCGGCATCGCTTCCTCGAATGTCGAGATCGACAACTTGGCCAGTCTGGTCGCAGAAGGTCAGCAGCGGACTGGGTACGCCGGATGCCAGAGCGTGTTTCACAGCCAATGCATTGACCGTCAAGCTGCCAGATGCGATTCGCTTGTGGCCATTGAAGCTGGTGTAGGAAGGCGTAGCGGTATCAATCACGGTGAGATTTAGCTTGAATTGGATGAGCGAATAATACCCGGGTAAAAGTTGTCGTCGTGCTTCTGTGTCTGGCGCATCGGTACTACCAAGGCCCCCAGTCTTGCTCGACAACACCGAAGTGGATCAACTTCATGCGCCAATTCGGATAGCGCCCACCGGAGAATTCCGCTTCACCCAACGCGACTCGGACAACAGCGAACGCGCATGTGTCAAAACGAATAAAGTGTCGCGGGTTTTTAGACTTGTCCGGTTCTGTAGCACATGAATTGTCCGCTTTTCTGTTGAGGGCGGGAAGCGGCGGAGGGCGTAGCCCGAAGCCGGTTTCCGCCCTCAACGGCGCGCCTGGCGGACGGATCAGGCAGCCTGTTGCAAGTCATCGGTGATGGGTCTCCCTTCCGGCGTGAAATAGGCCAGACCACGGGGTCCGTGAAATACGGCCAAGGCACCGCTGGCGTATCGATTGACGCGTACCCGCGCCTTACCTCGGGCATTGCCTGGACATCACCGGGCAAAAACACGCTGAAGCATTTTTGCGGGAGAGGGATCAGCAGTTGCGGCTGTTCGTCGAGCATTCCCCCGTTGCGCTGGCCATGTTCGATCGCGAGATGCGCTATCTTCAAGCCTCCCGCCAATGGATGCATGACTTCGGACTCGGTGACCGCGATCTTGCCGGGCTTTCACACTACGAAGTGTTCCCGGAAATTCCGGAAATCTGGAAAACAGCGCATCGTCGCGGGTTGGCCGGAGAGATCGTGCGGGAAGACGATGACCGTTTCGAGCGCGTCGATGGCTCGGTGCAGTGGTTGCGTTGGGAGGTGCGGCCCTGGTACGACGGGGAGAACGCGGTTGGTGGAATCATCATCTTCACCGAGGACATCACCCGGCGCAAACAGCTCGAAGAAGCGTTGCGTGAGAGCGAGCATCGCTGGAAATTCGCCATCGAAGGAGCCGGTGACGGACTTTGGGACTGGAATCTGGCCGACGGCACCGTGTTTTTCTCAAAAACATGGAAAGAGATGCTTGGCTTGACCGAAGACGAAGTGGGCGATGGCCTGGAAGAATGGGAAAAGCGCATCCATCCGGACGACAAGGCCGCTACCCATGCCGTTGTGCAGGGTTATCTCGACGGCAAGACGCCGGGCTACTTCAGCGAATACCGTCTCAGATGCAAGGACGGCAGCTACAAGTGGATACTGAGCCGCGGCATGGTGGCCAGCCGTGACGGGAACGGCAAGCCCTTGCGCCTGATCGGCACGCACAGGGATATCTACCCGAGGAAGCTGTCGGCCTGAAGATGAGCTTCTTAAGGTCGGAGAGACAGAGTGAAGATTTTTATTCCCGAATGTGGGAAACAATCAATAGAGACGGGACCTGGCAGGGCGAAATCTGGAACCGGATCAAGAATGGCGCAGTGCATCCCCACTGGGTCACCATTTCGACGGTCAGGGATACCGACAATGCCATCACCAATTATGTCGGCACCTATACCGACATTACCGACCGTCAGGAGGCACTGACTGCGTTGCAGACGCGAGAGGTCTGGTTCCGCAGCATTTTTGAGAACACCAACACCGGAATTGCCTCGACTGACACCACCGGAAAGGTCACCAGCTTCAACGAGGCCTTTCGAGCCATTCTGGGCTACGATGCCGAGACACTGGGTGGCATGAACTTCGCCGACTTCACCCACCCAGACGATCTGAAACTGGAAGCCGTGTTCTTCGACGAAATCCTGGTCGGCAAGCGCGATCACTATCAGATCGCCAAGCGCTACCTTGCCAGTGACGGTCGCATTGTTTGGGTTGACCTGTCTACGGCGGCAATTCGTGATACGCAGGGTGCGGTGAAGAGTTTCGTCGCCGTTGTACAGGACATCACGGAGCGCCGGGGCACCGAGCAGCTGCTCAAGGAGAGCGAACTTCGTCTGCGCACAATCATCGACAACGAACCGGAATGCATCAAGATAATTGACGCACAAGGTAGGCTCCAGCAGATGAATCCTGCCGGACTGGCGATGATTGAAGCGGAGTCGTTGGAGCAGGTGGCGGGGCGCCCACTGCTTGATCTCATTGTTCCCGAGCACCGCGTGGCCTACGCCGACTTGCATCAGCGCGTACTTGCCGGTGAGACGATGAAAATGGAATTTGAAGTCGTTGGGCTCAAGGGCGGGCGGCGTTGGCTGGAAACCCATGCTGTCCCGATATCGGACAGTGGGGAAACAGTTCATTTGGCGGTCACCCGCGACATCACGGAGCACAAGCGGATTGCGGGTGATCTGCGTATCGCCGCGACGGCATTCGAGTCACTGGAAGGCATGATGGTCACCGATGCCGACGGTGTGGTCCTGAAAGTCAACAAGGCATTCACCGAGATCACCGGCTACACCGCAGCCGAGATCGTTGGCCAGACGCCACAAATGCTTCAGTCCGGGCGACACGATGCCGAGTTTTACCGCGCCATGTGGGAAACCATCAACAGCACAGGCGGATGGCAGGGAGAAATCTTGGACCGGCGCAAGAATGGGGAGATATATCCGAAATGGCTCACTATTTCGGCGGTCAAGAGCGACCACGGCGTCGTGACTCACTACGTCGGCACGCATTACGACATCACCGAACGTAAGAACGCTGACGCCAAGATCGAGGACTTGGCCTACTTCGACCAACTCACCGGACTACCCAATAGAACGCTGTTGCAGGATCGCCTGAAGCAGGCAACGACATCCAGCAGTCGCACCGGTAGCTACGGCGCACTGCTGTTCATCGATCTGGACAACTTCAAGACCCTGAATGACACGCTTGGGCATGAGGTAGGCGACCAACTGCTTAAGCAAGTCGCACAGCGCCTGACTCTATGCGTGCGCGAGGGCGATACGGCGGCACGGCTGGGTGGTGATGAGTTCGTGGTGATTCTCGCTAATCTAAGCATGACTGAGAGAGACGCGGCCGCAGGTACCGAAACAGCTGCTGAAAAGATCCTTGCTACGCTCGGCAAAGTCTACGGTCTGGGCAATGTTGCTCACCACAGCACAGTGAGTATTGGCGCCACCTTGTTCAACGGATCTTCCACTTCGAGCGATGACCTGATGAAACAGGCCGACCTCACCATGTACAAATCTAAGGAAGCGGGCCGCAATACGGTCCGCTTCTTTGACCCCGCCATGGAAATTGCCGTAAAGGCGCGCACGGCTCTCGAAAGTGATTTGCGCTCGGCCGTGGACGCGCAACAATTTCTGCTTCACTATCAGGCGCAGGTTGCGGGTGGCCAAGTAACGGGTGCCGAAGTCCTGGTGCGCTGGAAGCATCCGGAACGCGGAATGGTGTCGCCTGCCGACTTCATCCCCCTCGCCGAAGAGACCGGGCTGATTCTGCCCTTGGGCCATTGGGTACTGGAAACGGCCTGCACTCAACTGGCCGGATGGGCAGCCCAACCGGAAATGGCCCATCTGACGGTAGCGGTAAATGTCAGCGCACGCCAATTCAGCCAGCCAGACTTCGTCGATCAGGTGCTGGCAGTGCTCAAGAACACGGGCGCGAACCCGCATAGGTTGAAGCTGGAACTGACCGAAAGCATGCTGGCGAATAACGTCCAGGACATCATCGAGAAAATGTTCTCGCTGAAGGCCAAAGGAATCGGCTTCTCGCTGGATGATTTCGGTACCGGCTATTCCTCGCTGTCCTATCTGAAGCGCCTGCCGCTAGACCAGTTGAAGATCGACCAGTCGTTTGTGCGCGATGTCATGAGTGACGCAAACGATGCGGCCATTGCAAAGACGGTCGTCGCGCTGGCTCAGAGCCTGGGACTGGGCGTGATCGCCGAAGGCGTCGAGACCGAGGCGCAGAGGAGCTTTCTGGCTGATGCGGGGTGCCATGCCTGTCAGGGATACTTCTTCAGCCGGCCGTTAGCACTGGAAGGGTTTGAGGCATACGTGAAGACAGGGTAGCACTACCATCTGTCGCCTCAAAGGTTGTGGACTTCCTATGGCCGGCGTGGTCATGTTTGGGCCATACAATTGTCCCGACAGCGGACGCTTCAGTCGCGGAATTGAACGGCCGCTTTCTCGAGTGATTCACGCCCGGCTTGTACTTACCCGAGGGGACCGCCTATGTCACCTGTTTTTCATGGGACACTGGTGGCACAGTGCCTGATACCAATTTGGCCGCCAACGCTGAAAACGGTGATCTGGTGCCTCCCCCAAATCCGGCTGCCGTGGTCCAATGCCAACATGACGACAACTACTGAAAACCTGTGAACCCGGACGCTAAGACGCTGTGGCGCGCTCCGCAATGGGCGTTCGCCGTGCTGTTGGCCTTGCTCGCCATGCTGGGACCGTTTTCCATCGATACCTACCTGCCGGCCTTTTCCGGCATACGGCAGTCGCTGGGCGCGTCCGCTGTGCAAATGCAGCAGACGCTGTCCGCCTACCTGTTCGGCTTTGCCTTCATGAGCCTGTTCCACGGCGCCATCTCCGACAGCTTCGGTCGTCGGCCTGTCGTGCTGTGGGGGCTTGCAGTATTTACATTCGCATCGGTCGGATGTGCGCTGTCGCAAACCATCGGGCAGTTGATTCTCTTCCGCGCGATTCAGGGGCTGTCTACCGGAGCAGGCATCGTCGTGTCCCGCGCCATCATTCGTGACATGTATGCACCGTCACAAGCGCAAAAGGTCATGAGCCAGGTCACGATATTCTTTGGTGTGGCTCCGGCCATCGCGCCCATGGTGGGAGGCTGGATGCTGATACACAGCAACTGGAACGCTATCTTCTGGTTTCTCAGCGGAGTAGGGGTGATGCTGTGGCTGGCCAATTTCCGTCTGCTGCCGGAGACCTTGCACGTCACGCAGCGCCAGTCCTTCCATGTCAAGAATCTGCTGTCCGGTTACTGGCAGTTGGGCTCCGATCCCCGTTTCTTGTTGCTGGCACTGGCAAGCGGCGTGCCTTTCAATGGCGTGTTTCTGTATATATTGAGTGCGCCGGTCTTCCTGGGTGAGCTGTTGGGCCTGGAACCCCAGCAGTTCTTCTGGCTGTTCCTGCTGACGATTGGCGGCATCATGGGCGGTGCAATGTTGAGTGGTCGTCTGGCAGGCAAGATTGCGCCCAAGCAACAAATTCGTATTGGCTTCTACGTCATGTTGTCGATTGGATCCATCAATCTTTGCGCCAATCTGCTGTTCACCGCGCATGTCAGTTGGGCGCTGCTTCCAATCGGCGTGTTTTCCTTTGGCTGGGCGCTGATGGTGCCGGTGGTCACCCTGCTGGTATTGGATTTGCACCCCAGTCGGCGAGGCATGGCGTCATCCCTGCAAATGTGCGTGGGGGCCACTGCCAACGGCTTCGTGGCCGGCGTGATTTCGCCGCTGGTAATGCACTCAACGATAGGCTTGGCGACCGCATCCGTGCTGATGATGGGCGTGGGACTGAGTTCATGGATCTATATCCGCCACCGCTGGCCTTACATCGGGCAGAACATTGCGCATGCCTGATCCGTCGCCGGAAAAGCCGGGAGTCAGCTTAAACTGCTGTCTTCCTCAATCGTCCTGAGTTTCCCGAGATGGCAAAAATCATTCGCGAAAAATATGAAGGCGGCGTTCTTGTGTCTCGAGAAATAGAACGCCGCGGCGTCGGTTTCCTGAAGATTGCCAAACTGCTCATTCAACTGGTCATCGCTGTTGGCATCGCCATCATCGCTGTCCTCAGCCTTACGGATAGCCGGAATTACGACGACGTTCATGGCGCCGCAGGGATGAGCAGCGGCGCCTGTTCGCGGCCGGGTCTGACGTCCTGATCCAGCGCAGCGTGATAGTTCTCAATCTTCTCTGTGATCAGGGACACCGCTTCGAAGGCTGGTTTGCTTCGGGCGAGGCCTTTCGCAGTCAAAGCCAGCGTCATCTGGTGCATTGCCCGCAGTGTCAGACATCAGCGGTTAGTCAGCTGCCTTCGGCGCCTCACGTCAAGCGTGCGGCAAGCGAATCCGCGTTGCCGGAAAAAGTGTCGCCGGTCAGCGTATCCGGCGCGGCGCAACTGCATCAGGCTTTGATGAGCATGGCGCGGAAGGCGGAGAATGTCGGCGAGCGATTTCCCGAAGAGGCGCGACGCATCCACTATGACGAAGCTCCGGCAAGGAGCATCCGCGGTGTCGCCAGTGCCGACGAAGCCCGCGATCTGCTCGAAGAGGGCATCCTGGTGCTGCCGGCGCCGCTGGCGTCGACCGAGGAATTTCATTGAGCCTCAGTCCGGCCGGCCACGATTGCGGCAAGCTGTCGTTTCAGGATTTGGCCAACCGGGCGAGTTGATAGAGTTTTTCCAGCGCTTCGCGCGGGCTGAGTTCGTCCGGATTGAGGTCGCGCAGGGCATCGAGCGCGGGATGCGGCGCTTCGGGCAGCGCCGGTGCGCTGGCGAACAGATCGGGCTGGGTCAGCGAGCCGACTTCGCGGTTCTCCAGCAGCGCCAGGCGACGGCGTGCTTCGCGCACCACGGCGGGCGGCATGCCGGCCAGTGCGGCAACCTGTACGCCATAGCTTTGCGACGCCGGGCCTTCCTCGAGCGCATGCAGGAACACTATCTTGTGGCCGTGCTCGACGGCATCGAGATGAACGTTGGCACACACCGGATAGTCCTGCCCCAGCCGCGTCAATTCGAAATAATGCGTCGAGAATAATGTCCAGGCGCGGTTCTTGTCGATCAGGTGGCGGGCAATGGCGAAGGCCAGTGCGACGCCGTCGAAGGTCGATGTGCCGCGGCCGATTTCGTCCATCAGCACCAGCGACTGATCGGTCGCGCCATTCAGAATCGCGGCGGCTTCGGTCATTTCGACCATGAAGGTGGAGCGTCCCGAGGCGAGGTCGTCCGAGGCGCCGATGCGCGTGTAGATGGCATCGACCGGCCCCAGCCGGCAACGCGCGGCGGGGACGAAGCTGCCGCAGTGGGCGAGCAGCACGATCAGCGCGGCCTGGCGCATGTAAGTCGATTTGCCGCCCATGTTGGGGCCGGTCACCAGCAGCATGCGGCGCGTGGCGGAGAGCCGGGTGTCGTTGGCAATAAAGTTGTCGATCTGCCTTTCCACCACCGGATGACGCCCGTCCTCGATGTCGATGGCGGCTTCGTCGCAGAACTCGGGCTGGCGGTAGTCATGGCGCACGGCGGCGTCGGCGAAGGCGGCGAGGCCGTCGAGTTCGGCAATGGCGCGGGCGATGCGCTGCAGGGCCGGAATGTGGATCATGAGGGCGCCGAGCAACTCGTCCCAGAGCTGCTTTTCCAGCGCCAGCGCGCGTTCGTTGGCGGACAGCGCCTTGTCCTCGAAGCTCTTGAGTTCGGGCGTGATGTAGCGCTCGGCATTCTTCAGCGTCTGCCGGCGGCGGTAGTCGTCGGGGATTTTTTCGACATTGGCGTGGGTGACCTCGATGTAGAAGCCATGCACCTTGTTGAATTCGACCTTGAGGCTGGCGATGCCGCTGCGTTCGCGTTCGCGCGCTTCGAGGTCGATGAGGAAGGCGCCGCAGTTGTGCTGGATCGCCCGCAACTGGTCGAGATCGGCGTTGTAGCCCGGCGCGATGACGCCACCGTCGCGCACCATTGCGGCGGGTTCCGGCGCAACGGCCTGGGTCAGCAGGGCCAGGCAGGCCTGGGGTGTGGCCAGTGCCGCCGCGAGTTGGGTCAGCCGCGCAACCGGGTCGCCGCTGCCGACGATCGAGCGGATGCCGTCGAGGCGGGCCAGGCTGTCGCGCAGCGAGGAGAGATCGCGCGGCCGGGCGCTCTTCAGGGCAATGCGGGCGGTGATGCGCTCGATGTCGGCGAAGCCGGACAGCGCCTTGATCAGCGCGGCAAACGAGCCGTTGCCGGCATCGCCGATCAGGTCGGCGACGGCTTCGTGGCGTGCCCGCGGAATGCCGCGCTCGGTCAGCGGATGATGCAGGCAGTGGCGCAGCCAGCGCGAGCCCATGCTGGTGGCGCAGGTGTCGAGCAGCGAGAGCAGGGTGGGGGCGGCTTCGCCGCGCAATGTCTCGGAAATTTCCAGATTGCGGCGGGTGGCGGCGTCGAGGCGCAGAAACGTGGTTTCGCGTTCCACCGTGAGTTGCGTGACGTGTGCCAGCGCCTGCAACTGCGTCGCCTGGGCATAGCGGTAGAGCGCGCCGGCGGCGGCCAGCGCGAGTTCCTCGTCGTGCACGCCGAAGCCTGCCAGATCACGGGTGCCGAAGTGCTCTGCCAGTGCGTGCGCGGCGGCGCGGCTGTCGAAATGCCAGTCGGGCAGATGCTGGGCCACGGCGCGGCTTTCCGGCAGTGCGGAGCGATGACTGTCGGCCAGCAGCAGTTCGGCCGGTCGCAGGCGCTCGAAGTGCGCCGGCAGGGCGTCGAGCGCGGTCTCCATGAGGCGCAGGTCGCCGTTGGCGAGATTGAGCCAGGCCAGTCCGGCGCGTTGGCGGTCCACGGCCAGCGCCAGCAGCAGGCTGTCATGCTTGTCGTCGAGCAGGTTGGCATCGGTCAGCGTGCCCGGCGTCACGATGCGCGTCACGGCGCGCTCTACCGGGCCCTTGGCCAGCGCCGGGTCGCCGATCTGCTCGCAGATCGCCACCGATACGCCGAGCTTCACCAGCTTCGCCAGGTAGCCATCGGCGGCATGGTAGGGGATGCCGGCCATCGGGATCGGCCTGCCGGCAGACTGGCCGCGTGCGGTCAGCGTGATGTCGAGTTGGCGTGCCGCCTGCTCGGCATCTTCGTAGAACAGTTCGTAGAAATCCCCCATGCGGAAAAACAGCAGCTTGTCGGCATGCTCCGCCTTGGCGCGCAGCCATTGCTGCATGACGGGGGTGTGCGCCGCCAGTTCGGCGGCCGTCAAGGCGGCCGGCATCGGGCCGCGATCAGGCCGCGAGGGCCGCCGTCCGGTGCGGCGCGATCAGTTGCAGCAACTGGGAAAAAATCTTCGGATTGCCGCCGACGATGTTTCCCGTCTTCAGGTAGTTGGCCTCGCCCGAGAGATCGCCCACCAGGCCGCCGGCTTCGGTGATCAGCAGGCTGCCGGCCGCCATGTCCCAGGGCGACAGGCCGAGTTCCCAGAAGCCGTCCATGCGGCCGCAGGCCACCCAGGCCAGATCCAGCGCGGCGGCGCCGGGACGGCGCATGCCGGCGGTCTTCTGCGCCACGTCGCGGAAAATCGCCAGATAGGTGTCGATGTGGTCGAACATGCGATAGGGGAAACCGGTGCCGATCAGCGCTTCGTCGAGGCGGAAGCGCTTGGCGACGCGAATCCGCTTTTCGTTGACGAAGGCGCCGCCGCCCTTGCTGGCGGTGAAGATTTCGTTGCGGTTGGGGTCATACACCACGGCTTGCGTCATCACCCCCTTGTGCGCCAGGCCGATGGAAATGGCGTACTGCGGCAGGCCGTGGATGAAGTTGGTGGTACCGTCGAGCGGATCGATGATCCACTGGTATTCGCTGTCCGCGCTGGTGCCGGCCAGGCCCGACTCCTCTGCTAGAATTCCGTAGGACGGATACGCCTCGCGCAGTACGTCGAGGATCGCGGCTTCGGCGGCGCGATCGACCTCTGTCACGTAATCGCTCTGCTGCTTGACGTCGATCCGCAGTTTGTCGACGTCGAGGCTGGCGCGGTTGATGATCTGGCCGGCGCGACGCGCGGCCTTTACGGCTATGTTCAGCGTGGGATGCATGGATTTTTAAGGCGGGGCAAGCCAGAAGGGGCGCATTTTGCGCAGGAAGTCTGCAATTCTATCGCGGGATGCCGTTCAGACCCACAGCGACCCGGACATATCCCGCGATACCGTCCCGGCCCGCAGCGGCCCCGACATCATATGAGCGTCACGCCATTGGCCGAACCTGCCGTCCTCGATCGCATCCGCGTCGTCCTCTCGCACCCCAGCCATCCGGGCAACATCGGCGCCGCGGCGCGGGCGATGAAGACCATGGGACTGTCGCGTCTGGTGCTGGTCAATCCGAAACTCTTCCCCGATGCCCAGGCCGATGCCATGGCGGCCGGCGCCACCGATCTGCTGGTGCAGGCCGAGGTGGTGGCGTCGCTGGCCGAAGCCTTGCGCGGCACGGTGCTGGCCATGGCCATGACGGCGCGCCGGCGAGAACTGGCGGTGCCGGCGCTGTGGGCGCGCGACGGCGCGGCGGAACTGGTGGCGCTGGCGGCCACGGCGGATGTTGCGCTGGTTTTCGGCAACGAGACTTCGGGGCTGGCCAACGACGAACTGGCCATGTGCCGGCGCTGGGCAATGATTCCGGTGGATGCCGCTTTCAGTTCGCTTAACCTCGCCGCGGCGGTGCAGGTGATGTGCTACGAATTGAGGCTGGCGGCGCTCGACCCCGGCCTGCCGCCGGCCATCTCGGGTGCCGGTCTGCTGGCCAGCCATGAAGAGGTGGAGCGCCTGATTGCGCATATCGAACGCGCTGCGTTGTCCAGCGAGTTTCTCGATCCTGCCAGCCCGAAGCGCCTGATCCCGCGTCTGCGGCGCATGCTTTCCCGCGCCGCGCCGGAGAAGGAGGAGGTCAATATTTTGCGCGGCCTGTTTGCCGCCCTCGAAAAGGCGGCGTCCGGCTCGAATTGCAAATAAATCTTGACCGCGACGCGCGGGATTTCTACCATTTAAGAAACTACTAATAGATCCTTCCATGTTCTCCCGTCTGCTTGAAGATATTTCCTGCGTTTTCGAACGCGATCCGGCCGCCCGCTCCACCTGGGAGGTAGTGACCTGCTATCCGGGTTTTCACGCCCTGACGCTGCACCGCGTTTCGCACTGGTTGTGGAATGCCCGCTTGCGCTGGCTGGCGCGCTTTCTGTCGCATTTCACGCGCTGGATCAGTGGCATCGAGATCCATCCCGGCGCCACCATCGGCCGTCGCGTGTTCATTGATCACGGCATGGGTGTGGTGATCGGGGAAACCGCGGTGATCGAGGATGAATGCACGCTCTATCACGGCGTCACGCTGGGCGGCACATCGTGGAGCAAGGGCCGCCGGCATCCCACTCTGCAGCGCGGCGTTGTGATCGGTGCCGGGGCCAAGGTGCTGGGGCCGATTACCCTCGGGCCGGGCGCCAAGGTCGGCTCCAACGCGGTGGTGGTGCGTGACGTTCCGGCGGGAGCAACTGCGGTAGGCATTCCGGCGCGCATCGTAGAAGACAGGAGCGAGATCGACCGCGAGGTGAAGGCCGGTCAGATGGGTTTCTCTGCCTATGCGGTGACGCGCGCCGAAGACGATCCGCTGGCGCAGGCGATTCACGGTCTGCTCAATCACGCGGTGGAAACCGACCGGCGCATCGAGGTTATGCTGAAGACCATGGAGCGTGCCGGGGTATCCATGGAAGATGATGTGGCGACCGCTGATAAATTCGACCCGAATTACTTGTCGAAAATAGTAGACTAAAACCGACGGGATATTGTATAGTCGACAGTAATGATCGGGTATTCACCCTGATCTGCTTCCTAACTGTTTTTGCCCCCCGACGGAGATATAACATGCGACTGACAACCAAAGGACGTTTTGCCGTAACCGCGATGATCGATCTTGCCCTGCGCGAGCATTCCGGTCCGGTAACCCTTGCCGGCATCAGCGAGCGGCAGAAGATTTCCCTCTCCTACCTCGAGCAGTTGTTCGGCAAGTTGCGCCGTCGGGAAATTGTCTCCAGCGTCCGCGGACCGGGTGGCGGCTATTGCCTGGCCAAGCCGCTGGATGTGGTTTCGGTGGCCGACATCATTCACGCCGTCGACGAGTCGCTCGATGCCACCCAGTGCGGCGGCAAGGGCGATTGCGAGGGCGAGGCGCAGCCGTGCATGACCCACGAGTTGTGGACCAGCCTCAACGACAAGATGTTCGACTACCTGCGCTCGGTCAGCCTCGGCGATCTCGTGGCCCGCCAGCAGGAGAAGATCGGCGCGACCGCCGTACTGCATGACCAACGTCCGCTGCGCCGCGTGCGTCGCACGGCCGAGGCGCTGGCCGCCGCCTGATTGTTGCCGGGCAGCGCCATGTTTGCTCCTGTCTATTTCGACCACAACGCCACGACACCGCTCGATGCGCGGGTACTGGAAGGCATGCTGCCGTATCTCGCGGCGCACTACGGCAATGCCTCCAGTCGCCACGAATACGGTCGTGCGGCGCGGCGTGCGATCGATGAGGCGCGGCAGAGAGTGGCTTGTGCAGTGGGCGCGCATCCGACCGAGGTGGTGTTTACCAGCGGCGGATCGGAAGCCAACAATCTTTTCATCAAGGGTGCCGCAGCCTGCCTGACGCCCGGCGTGGTGGCGATTTCAGCCATTGAACATCCCTGCGTGCGCGAACCGGCGCAGCAGCTGTCGCATGATGGCTGGGTTGTGCGGGAGATTGCCGTCACTGAGGATGGCCGTGTCGCCGGCGCCGACTTTCACGCTGTACTCGAAGAACGGCCGGCGCTTGTTTCCGTCATGCTGGCCAACAACGAAACGGGTGCGGTACAGGATATCGCTGCTCTCGCGGCCAGGGCCAAGCCGACAGGAGCGTGGTTCCACACTGACGCAGTCCAGGCTTTGGGCAAGCTTCCCCTCGATTTTCGCGCCATGAACAGCGCCGGCGTACATGCACTGACCTTATCCGCACACAAGTCGGGCGGGCCGAAGGGTGCGGGGGCGCTGGTCGTCGACAAGCGCGTCGAACTGCGGCCGCTGATAGCCGGTGGTGGCCATGAACGGGGTCTGCGCTCCGGCACCGAGAACGTCGCGGCGATTGTCGGATTCGGCCTCGCCGCAGAATTCGCGGCTAACCGCCTCGACGAGCGCGCCAGGCATTTTGTGCAGCTTCGTGCAGAACTCGAGGCCGGCCTGGCGGCGCAGGGCGCGGCCATATTTTCTGTTGCCGCCGGACGCCTGGCGAACACCAGCTATTTCGCATTTCCCGGCATCGATGGCGAAACCCTGGTGGGCAGGCTTGATCGCGCCGGCTTTGCGGTAGCGGCCGGGGCGGCCTGTTCTGCGGCCAATCCGGAGCCATCGCATGTGTTGCTGGCGATGGGCATAGCATCCTCTTTGGCGCGCGGTGCGGTCAGGGTAAGCCTTGGTGCGGACAACACCGCGGCGCAGATACGCGATTTCCTCGCGGCACTGAAGACTACAATCTTGCAACTCAAGGGCCTGACGGCCCTGACAAGCTGAACTGGAGAAACTGGTAATGAATCAAGCCGGCATGAAGCTGCCCGTATACCTCGACTATTCGGCGACCACGCCGGTAGATCCGCGAGTGGCAGCAAAGATGATCCCGTGGCTGACCGAGCATTTCGGCAACCCTGCCTCGCGCTCCCACGTCTATGGCTGGGAGGCGGAAAAGGCTGTCGAGGAAGCGCGGGAGGAAGTCGCCGCGCTGGTCGGCGCGGATTCCAAGGAAATCATCTGGACCTCGGGCGCGACGGAATCCAACAATCTGGCCATCAAGGGCGCGGCGCATTTTTATGCCGGAACCAAGGGCAAACACATCATCACCGTGTCCACCGAGCACAAGGCGGTTCTGGATACCGTCAAGGAACTCGAGCGCCAGGGTTTCGAAGCCACCTACCTGGTACCGCAGGAAAACGGCCTGATCACCATCGAGCAGTTCAAGGCGGCCCTGCGGCCCGATACCTCCGTGGTTTCGGTGATGGCGGTGAACAACGAGATCGGCGTGATTCAGCCTCTCGCGGAACTTGGCGAGATCTGCCGCGACAAGGGCGTGATTTTCCACGTCGACGCGGCCCAGGCCACCGGCAAGATGCCGATCGACCTGAGCACGCTGAAAGTGGACCTGATGTCCTTCTGTGCGCACAAGACCTACGGCCCCAAGGGCATCGGCGCGCTGTACGTCCGCCGCAAGCCGCGCATCCGCCTGGAAGCGCAGATGCACGGCGGCGGTCATGAGCGCGGCATGCGTTCCGGTACCCTGGCAACGCACCAGATCATCGGCATGGGCGAGAGTTTCCGTCTGGCGCGGGTGGAAATGGCGACCGAGAACGAGCGTATCCGCATGCTGCGCGACAAACTGCTCAAGGGTCTGCTCGACATCGAGGAAACCTACGTCAATGGTGACATCGAGCAGCGCGTACCGCACAATCTGAACGTCAGCTTCAACTTTGTCGAAGGCGAGTCGCTGATCATGGCGGTCAAGGACATTGCCGTGTCGAGCGGATCGGCGTGCACCTCGGCCAGCCTGGAACCCTCGTATGTTCTGCGCTCGCTGGGACGTTCGGACGAACTGGCGCACAGTTCGATCCGCTTCACCCTCGGCCGCTTCACGACGGAACAGGAAATCGATTTCACCATCAAGCTGCTGCACGACAAGCTGGGCAAGCTGCGTGAGCTCTCGCCCTTGTGGGAAATGTACAAGGAAGGTGTTGATCTGAGCACCGTCCAGTGGGCAGCGCATTGATTCGGCAAGCTGCATCAATGCGCGGCCCTTCGGGGAAGGTGGACTGCCCACCCCCCAGCCCCCGCCCCGAGGGCGGGGGCGACTAGAGTTTTTTTAGGAGTAGCATCATGGCATACAGCGAAAAAGTACTGGATCACTACGAAAATCCGCGCAACGTCGGCTCTTTCGGCAAGGACGATGAAGGTGTTGCCACCGGCATGGTCGGCGCACCGGCCTGCGGCGACGTCATGAAGCTGCAGATCAAGGTCGGCAAGGACGGCATCATCGAAGACGCCAAGTTCAAGACCTATGGCTGCGGTTCCGCAATCGCATCTTCTTCGCTGGTGACCGAATGGGTCAAGGGCAAGACGCTGGATCAGGCCCTGGACATAAAGAACACGCATATCGCGGAAGAACTGGCGCTGCCGCCGGTGAAGATTCACTGCTCCATCCTTGCCGAGGATGCGATCAAGGCCGCCGTGGCCGATTACAGAAAGAAACAGGGAGCCTGATCATGCCGGTAACACTTTCCGAACCAGCGGCCAAGCATGTCGCCAACTTCATCGCCAAACGCGGCAAGGGCGTCGGGATTCGCCTCGGGGTCAAGACTTCAGGCTGTTCCGGCATGGCCTACAAGCTGGAATTCGCCGATGCCCCGGAGCCGGAAGACATCATTTTCGAAAGCCATGGCGTCAAGGTGCTTATTGATCCCAGGAGCCTGCCCTATCTTGAAGGCACCGAACTCGACTACACCAAGGAAGGCCTCAACGAAGGCTTCCGCTTCAACAACCCGAACGCCAAGGATCAGTGCGGTTGCGGCGAATCCTTCACTACCTGAGCGGCTGATGACTACGTTCGACCTGAATTTCGCTGTCGACTACTTCACTCTGTTTGACTTGCCGCGGGCGCAGTCGCTCGATATGGAGCGACTCGAACAGCGCTTTCGCTCGATTCAGTCCCAGGTTCATCCCGACAAGCATGCACATGCGGCCGACGCCGACCGGCGCCTGGCCATGCAGTGGGCGACGCGGGTCAATGAAGCCTTCCAGACGCTGAAGTCGCCGGGCAAGCGCGCGCGCTATCTGCTGCAACTGTTGGGTCATGATGCGCAGATCGAAAGCAACACGGCAATGCCTGTCGAATTCCTGATGAGCCAGATGGAATTGCGCGAAGCGGTGATGGCGGCCAGATCTGCTGCCGACGAAACTGCGCTGGAGGAAGTACGCCTGCATCTGTTGGCCGAAATAAAGGGCGAATACGAGCGACTTGCAGGGCTGATCGATGTCAGCAAGGATTTCAGTGCTGCGGCCAATGCCGTACGACAGCTTATGTTTCAGGAAAAACTGCTGAACGAAATAGACGACGCGCTCGAAGCCGTCACCGCTTAATAGAACACTTATGGCACTTCTTCAGATTGCGGAGCCGGGAGAGTCCGCGGCTCCCCACGAACATCGTCTTGCGGTCGGCATTGACCTCGGCACCACCAATTCGCTGGTCGCTACCGTAAGGAGCGGCATGAGCGTGGTTCTCAATGATGCGGTCGGGCGACCGCTGCTGCCGTCCGTAGTCGGCTACGCCGCCGACGGCAGCGTCGAAGTCGGCTACAGCGCCGAAGCCAAGCAGTTCATCGACCCGAAGAACACCATCGTCTCGGTCAAGCGTTTCATGGGTCGCGGACGCGGCGATATCGCCCACATCGAAACCCTGCCCTATGATTTCGTCGATACCGAAGGCATGGTCAAGCTCAGGACCATTGCCGGAATCAAGAGTCCGGTCGAAATTTCCGCCGAAATCCTGAAGACGGTTCGCAACCGCGCCGAGGCTACATTGGGCGGCGAACTCACCGGTGCGGTGATCACCGTGCCGGCGTATTTCGACGATGCCCAGCGTCAGGCCACCAAGGACGCGGCACGCCTCGCCGGCCTGAATGTACTGCGCCTGCTCAACGAGCCGACGGCGGCTGCCATTGCCTACGGTCTGGACAATTCGGCCGAGGGAATCTACGCGGTATTCGACCTCGGCGGCGGCACTTTCGACATCTCCATCCTGCGGTTGTCGAAAGGAGTCTTCGAAGTCATGGCTACGGGTGGCGATTCGGCCCTGGGCGGAGACGATTTCGATCATCGCATCTTTTGCTGGATCATCGAGCAGGCGAAACTGACGCCGCTCTCGCCGCAGGATGCGCGCCTGCTGCAAATGCGGGCCCGCGAGGCCAAGGAACAACTCTCCCAGCACGGCCGGGCGCCGATCACGGTCAAGCTGGGCAGCGGCGAGTACGTCGATCTGGTGCTGAGCACCGAGGTGTTCGCCGAGATCACCCGCACTCTGGTACAAAAGACCTTGGCACCGACCAGGAAGGCCTTGCGCGACGCCGGCCTGACCGTGGCCGATGTGCGCGGCGTGGTGATGGTGGGCGGTTCGACGCGGATGCCCCAGATCCAGCACGCCGTGGCTGAACTGTTCAAGCAGGAACCGCTCAACAACCTCGACCCGGAAAAGGTTGTGGCCTTGGGTGCGGCGATCCAGGCCAACCTCCTGGCGGGCAACCGCGCCGCCGGCGACGACTGGCTGCTGCTCGACGTGATTCCGCTGTCGCTGGGCCTTGAAACCATGGGCGGTCTGGTGGAAAAGGTGATCCCGCGCAATTCGACGATTCCGGTGGCGCGTGCCCAGGAATTCACCACCTTCAAGGACGGCCAGACTGCCATGGTGATCCATGTCGTGCAGGGCGAGCGCGAACTGATTTCCGACTGCCGCAGCCTGGCGCGCTTCGAACTGCGTGGCATACCTCCCATGGTGGCCGGTGCGGCGCGCATCCGGGTGACCTTCCAGGTCGATGCCGACGGGTTGCTGTCGGTCACTGCGCGCGAACAGACCACGGGTCGCGAGGCGCGCATCGAGGTCAAGCCGTCCTACGGCCTCAGCGATGATGAAATCACGGGTATGCTGAAGGACAGTTTCAGTCACGCCGGCGACGACGCCTTCCGCCGGGCGCTGCGCGAGTCCCAGGTCGAAGCGCAGCGCCTGATCGAAGCCACCCAGTCCGCGCTGCAGGATGATGCCGATCTGTTGTCCATCCTCGAGCGTGCGCACGTCGATGCGGCGGTGACCCGACTGCAGGCGCTGATGATCGGCGACGACCGCCGTGCCATCGACCAGGCGATGCAAGGTCTGAGCGCCGCCACCAATGAATTCGCCGCAAGGCGCATGAACCGGAGCGTGCAGCGTGCGCTGGCCGGCCGCAATGTCAATCAAATATCACTATGACCCAGATCATTGTTCTTCCCCATGTCGAGTTGTGTCCTGACGGTGCCGTCATCGAAGCCGCTCCGGGCATCTCGATCTGCGATGCGCTGCTCGGCAACGATATCGAAATCGAGCACGCCTGCGAGAAGTCCTGTGCCTGCACCACCTGCCATATCGTCGTGCGCGAAGGTTCCGCTTCGCTGGCAGCGGCGGAGGAACTCGAAGAGGATCTGCTGGACAAGGCCTGGGGCCTCGAGCCCGATTCGCGTCTTTCCTGTCAGGCGCTGGTAGGCGACGTTCCGCTGGTGATCGAGATTCCGAAATACACCATCAACATGGTCAAGGAAGGGCACAAGAAATGACCCGCGTCCAAGCAGCGATGCCGGGGCAGGAGGTGACTGCGCTTCGCGGTCTGTGTCCGCTCTGCCTTGATGACTTCCCACATCCTTGCGGCGGCGCTGCGGAGGCGAGCAAATGAAGTGGACCGACAGTCTCGAAATTGCCATCGCACTTGCTGAAACTCATCCGGCGGTCGATCCCGCACGCCTCAATTTTGTCGACCTCATGCGCTGGGTCATGGAACTCCCCGGCTTCGCCGAGGACCGCAGCCACTGCGGCGAGAAGAAACTGGAAGCCATTCAGCAGGCCTGGATCGACGAAGTCGAGTGACGCATGCTGGTTGACACCCATTGCCATCTTGATGCCGCCGAGTTTGATGGCGACCGCGCGGCGGTGGCTGAAGCGGCGGTACAAGCCGGGGTGGGCTTGATCGTGGTGCCGTCGGTCGGGCGTGCCAACTTCGGCGCCGTTGCCTCGGTCTGTCGCGATTATTCCTGCTGCCTTGCGGCCTACGGCATTCATCCCATGTATGTTGAGCGGGCGCTCGAGTCCGACCTCGATGCCCTGCGCGAAACGGTACTGCGCGAGCATCCTCTGGCCATCGGCGAAATAGGTCTCGATCGATTCGTCGAGCCGCGCGACGAATCGCGCCAGGAGTTCTATTTCAACGCCCAGTTGCAACTGGCCCGTGATGCCGGCCTGCCGGTACTGCTGCATACCCGGCGTGCCATTGATCCGGTGCTGAAGTTACTGCGGCGCTGTCCCGTCTCCGGCGGGATTGCCCATGCGTTCAACGGCAGCCGGCAGCAGGCCGATGAGTTCATCAAGCTCGGCTTCAAACTCGGCTTCGGCGGAGCGATGACCTTCCCCGCTGCGCGCCGCATTCGCGAACTTGCCGCAACCCTGCCGCTGGCTGCGATCGTCCTCGAAACAGACGCACCGGACATTCCGCCCGAGTGGAAAGTCTTTCCGGCGACAGAGCGCCGTGCTCGAAATACCCCCGACCAACTGCCGCGTATGGCCCGGGTGCTTGCCGCTTTGCGCGGCATCGCGGTGGCGGAGGTTGCCACGGCGACTTCCGCCAATGCTGCCGCTGCACTGCCCCGGCTTGCCTGCCTGCTTGGCGGAAACCCGGGCAGGCAAAGTCCCACGATTCACTGAGTATTCCCCACCCAACCTCAATCAGGAGCTACCCATGAGTACAACCGTAACCCTTCGCGGCAATCCCGTCCGCGTTGATGGCGATCTTCCGGCCGCCGGAGCGCAAGCGCCGGACTTCAAACTTACCAGCGGTACGCTGGCCGATGTTTCGCTCAAGGACTTTGCCGGCAAGCGCAAGGTGCTGAACATTGTGCCCAGCCTTGATACGCCGACCTGCGCCGTCTCCGCGCGCAAGTTCAACGAATCCGCCGGCGACCTGAACAATACGACCGTGCTGGTGGTCTCCGCCGACCTGCCGTTTGCCGCCAGGCGTTTTTGCGAACTCGAAGGGCTGAAAAACGTTGCCCACCTGTCCACCTTCCGTCATCCGGAATTCCTCAAGGCATGGGGTGTGGCCCTCGCCGAAGGTCCGATGGCCGGTCTCACTGCGCGTGCGGTGGTCGTGCTGGACGAGAACGACAAGGTGATTCACAGCCAGATGGTGCCGGAGATTGCGCAGGAGCCGGACTACGCGGCCGCGCTGAAGTCGCTCGGCTAAGCCAGGCGGCGCTCCGCCGGCGCCGACTTTTCAAGAACAGACGGGAGCCGCTGGCTCCCGTCTGTTCTTTGGCTGACCAGAAGCCAAGGTTCTGTTCAGACTGCATCCGGCCAGAAGCGGGCGTAGCCGGGTCGTGAGCTGCGACTCAAAATTTTTCCGGTGTGCTCCCGATATCCGCCATTCAATTTGACGATTTGATGGCCCGGTCATCGGCAGTCGGGTTTGCTGGATAAAGCAGCCAGATGGTCCAATGTGCCTTGTTGATTTCTGATTGGACGACGCCTTAATTCCTATCGGTTTGCCAACTGCGTCGTCAGCAACCCCACCAAAAGTAGTATCAAGCCCCCAGCACGCAGTGGTGAAATTTCCTTCGCGACGATCCCAAACCAACCAAAGTAATCGATTGCGGCAGATGTGATTATCTGTGCGCACACCGCAAAAAGAATAAAGTTGCCAATGCCTATCCTCGGAGCCAACAAGGTCGCACTAAAAACATAGAAGCAGACGATCAATCCGCCTGCCAACTCAAGGGGGGCGGCTCTGGCGACACTTTGCGTACTTGGCAGTCCTGAGGTCAAGGCGAGCGAAGCAGCCAAACCTGAGGCTAGCGCTACGATAAGCAAAATTACAGGTGCCTGGAGCGGATTGCCGATAGCCATGCCAAGGCGTGCATTCAAGACGCCCATTACGGGAATAAGCCCGCCGGCGAGCGCGGACCACAAAGCGTATTTGATGTACATTTTCGATCAGTCCTCTGTGCGATGTCGTGCGACTAGACTCAATAGGAGAGTTGGATGTTCAAGCCCAACGGCAATTCCGTGCCCTTATTTGTCCTTCAGTAAAGTTGGAAGCGGTGATTCGTGAAACCCAGCTCGCCAGGGTGAAGCGGTAACTCAAAGAAAGGTAATTGAGCTTCAGAGCGAAGGTCCATTTTCTGTCAGGGGGCCTCTCAGAAAACGGAAAAATCGTACGCTAAGCCTTAGCTGAAGCTCCCCCGTCTCGGATATTTCGGGGTTCTTATGGCAACTTCACAATGTTGGCGTGAAAGTCAGAAAGGTGCGAGCCAGCCCATTTACCCAAGGCTTCAAGCACAGGGCGAAGCGCTGCTCCACCTTCCGTAAGGCGGTAAGGGTTATTACGAGAAGCGGCCTCTGGGCTTGTTCGTTCGATTAGTTTCAAACACGTGAGAAGGTCAAGCCTGGAAGCCAGAATATTTGTCGCGATATGCTCAGGCGATTCAAGCAATTGTGAATAAGTTCGTGGGCCATGGATGAGTAGATCACGAATGATTAACAACGACCATTTGTCGCCGAGCACGTCAAGAGCAGAACTGATCGGGCACACCGAACGCCAATCCCCAGTTCCTTCATTATTTGCCATACCCTCAAACCTCAATCCGAAAAATGAAAGCTTTGTCAAAACTGATTCTCATGTTCGCTTCGCTAAAGGTATAGAAGTTACAAGGACCGGATATCTAAAAAGCTATCTGCCACGCTGAAGTTCAGGGTAGAGGGAAGCTTACCGATTCGGCGAACTCACTCTCCCGGGACCGTTGATCAATGTCCGTGATAACGCCAGAATCGTCTACCGTCGAGTAGCATATATCAGCTTGGTAAGCATCGAGAATAGGCTTGCCGCCTTTGTCGTCAGTCAAGGCGAGCAATTGAGGTAGGTAGCGGGAGCTAAAGCCGACCGGATGGCCCAGCTGGCCGTTATACATCGGTCTGGCAAGCTTGGCGCCATCCTGCAGTGAGCCCAAAACAGCTTGGTAACTAGCAGCCGCGATGTATGGCATGTCGGCCAGAGCGACCAGCCAGCCATCGGCGTCCGCACTGGCGGCAATGCCACAGCTCAGGCTGCGACCCATTCCCTGATCCGCCTCTTTGCATACGACGCGTTCCACCAGTTCCTTCGTTAGCAGGCTGGCCAATTCGGTATCACCGGAACGAATAACGACAATGGTGCGGTGGCAGACATGAGCCAGACGTCTGGCCGATGCCAACGCCATCGGCGTGCCGTCCGCCAAGGGATGCAGACGCTTGTCGGAGCCAAAACGCCGGCTGCTGCCTGCCGCAAGCAGAATCCCGACAATGCGCTTCATTCAATCCTGCAGGCGTAGGGATCAAACGCTTCTGCACTCGTCCGCGAGTGTTTGCCGTTTTTGATCGCCGTCATTTCAGCCAGGATGGAGACGGCAATTTCGGGCGGCGTGCGGCTGCCGATGGGCAGGCCGACGGGGCCATGCAGACGGTCGACCTCGGCCTGCGACAGATCGCAAAATTGCAGCAGGCGCTCGCGGCGTTTGCGGTTGTTGGCGTGCGAGCCAAGAGCGCCGACGTAAAAGGCCGGCGACTTGAGCGCCTCAAGCAACGCTAGATCATCGAGCTTTGGGTCGTGCGTCAGAGCCACTACTGCACTGTTCGGATCAAGCTTGAGTTCGGTCACGGCATCATCCGGCATGCCGGCAATGCGCTCGGTGCCGGGGACATCCCAGCCATCGGTGTATTCACTGCGCGGGTCGCAGATGAATACGCGATAACCCAGCGCCTGCGCCATCATCGCCAGATAGTGTGAAACCTGACCGGCACCGATGATCAGCAGGCGCAACGCCGGGCCATGCAGGGTCACCAGCGTTTCGCCATCCCATTGTTGGCTGTCGCCGGCACCGCCATCTTCGATGCTGACGACGCCTGAGGTGATGGCTATCCTTCGCTGCGCCAGTTGTCCCTCGCCGATGCGTTGCGCGAGTTGTTCAAGCAGGGCGGCATCCGGTGCCGGCTCCAGCACCAGTTCCAGCGTGCCGCCGCAGGGCAGACCAAACTGATGGGCTTCATCGGCCGTGACGCCATAACGCAGCAGGCGCGGCGCGGTGTTGCCAGCATTGCCATTGAACTCGCCAGCGGCGGCACGGCGGATCAGGTCATCCTCGATGCAGCCGCCGGAAACCGATCCCTGCACCTGACCGTCATCGCGCAGCACCATCCAAGCGCCCGGTGGTCGCGGTGCGGAACCCCAGGTGCGGGCGACGGTGATCAGGGCAAAACGATGTCCGGCAGCAGCCCAGTTACGTGCGGCGTCCAGCACCTGCGTATCGAGCGTATCCATCTCAGGCCACTCCGCTAGCCAGCAACTCGGCGGTATTGAACGGCATCTTGTGCAGGAAATTTCCGGTGGCGGCCGCGATGGCGTTGGCAACCGCCGGCGCGATCGGCGGCACACCGGGTTCGCCCAGCCCTCCCAGTTCTGCACCACTGTTGATAATCTCCACTTCAACCACGGGCGCACTGCCCAAGGTCAGCATCTGGTAGTCCAGGAAGTTGGATTGCTTCACCCGTCCCTTTTCGATTTCAATCTCACCGAAAAGTGCGGCCGTCAGCCCGAAATGCACGCCACTGCGAATCTGTGCTCGAGAGTTCACCGGATCGAGTGCAAAGCCGCAGTCCAGCGCACTGAATACCTTGGTGACCTTGACCGCGCCCTTGGCATCTACCGCGACTTCGGCGACATGGGCCACGATCGAATGGAATGATTCGGCCACCGCAATGCCGCGTCCAACCTTGTGCCCTGCTAGCGGCGCAACCGGCGCGCCCCAGCCGGCCATCTTGGCCGCAGTCTGCAAGACAGCCGCAAATCGTTGCGCCGTCGGGTCGTCCGCGTTGGCCGCGAGCAGCGCCAAGCGGTATGTCAAGGGATCTTGGCCCGCTGCGGCCGCACATTCGTCGATAAAGCTCTCAACAAAGAAGGCCGTGAAGCTGTGACCGACGCTGCGCCAGAAGCCGACCGGCACGCCGGCGTCGACCAGTGAATGGCGTACCTCCAGAGCCGGCAAGGCATAGGGCAGGAAGGTTGCACCTTCCACATTGGTCTTGTCCGGCATGCCCCCGCCAGCCATTCCGGCCATGCGGGCCGTCGCCTGGGCCATGATGGAGGGACCCGCAATGTGTGTCACCCAGCGCTGCGGCATACCCTTGTCGTCCAGCGTCGCCTCGAATCGGCCGAGTGCCGCAGGGCGATAGAAGTCGTGTTGCATGTCTTCTTCGCGCGACCAGATCGTTTGCACCGGCACGTTCGGCATGGAGCGGGCAATCTCGATCGCCTCGTTGATCACATCCATTTCAAACTTGCGGCCAAAACCCCCGCCCATCATCAGGGTGTGGACTTCAATCGCCTCCGATTCGAGCCCCGCGGCCTTGCCCGCCAGCCACTTGATCAGGAGCGGTGCCTGATTGCCGCACCAAATGTCGCACTTGCTGCCGGTGTGCAGCACGGTGCAGTTAAGTGGCTCCATGGTGGCATGCGCCAAGAAGGGTGCGCGGTACTCGGCCTTCACCGTCTTACCATTGGCGGGTCGGCTGACGTCGCCACGCTTTTCGTAGACAAAGCCTTCACCCGCATCAAGCGCTTTAGCGTAGCGTGCAAAGATATCTGCCGAATTCAGATTGGCATTGGCGCCCTCGTCCCACACCACCTGCGCGGCATCGACAGCCTGCTTGGCGGCAAAGTAGCTGGTTGCGATGGCCGCGACAAAGTTCTTGCCCGTCACCGTGCCCTTGATGGCAGCCGACTTGTCCTTAAAGTTGACGCTCTTGACGGTGCCACCGAACACCGGACTGTGCCGGATGGCGGCATACAGCTGCCCCGGCAGACGCACATCGATGCCGAATTGCGCACTGCCGTCGGTCTTCGACGGGACATCGATTCGGGGCATGCCGGTCTTGCCGAGTAGGCGGTATTGCGAGCGTGGCTTGGGCGTGCCTGGGTTCAGCGGCATTCCGGCAGCGGCGGTCGCCACGTCGCCAAAACCCACCGACTTGCCACTGGTATGGCGGATCACGCCATTGTCGATGCTCAATTCGCCCTGCGGCACGGCAAGCTTGGCGGCAGCGGCCTGCAACAACAACTGCCGTGCGCCCGCGGCGGCGTGCTGAACCGCATCAATCACGTTGCGGGTTGAACTGGAGCCGCCCGTGGCATTGATGCCAACCGCCTCGAGAATGCGCCGCATGGTCCACCGCGCCCCTTCGGCCAGCAGGCCATGATCGTCGGGCCGGAAGGGCAGGCCATCGAGCAGCATGGTCGCGTTGCTGTAGGCGGTATTGACCGGCGCCTGAATCACTCGCATCTGCGCCGGCGACGCATCAAGCTCTTCTGCGATCAAGCTCGCCACCAAGCTCATGATGCCCTGCCCCATTTCCTGGTGTGGCGACATGGCCGTGACAATGCCGTTTGGATCAATGGTGAACCATGCCCCAAACGCGGCTTCTCCCTTGCCCGGGGTCAGCACAAAAGCCTTGTTGCGCGATGCCTTGTTCTGGATGTAGCCGGCACCCACGGCCAACCCTCCACCAACCACGGCCGCCGAGATCAACAAGAGGCGACGGGTCATACTCTTTGGTTTACCGCTACTAGCGGTCTTGTCGTCAGTCTTGCTCATACCGTGCCCTCCACGACATCCTGAATGGCTGCACGCATGGCGTCATATGTGCCGCAACGGCAGATATTCGACAGCGACTTGTTGATCTGTTCGGTTGTCGGTCTTGGATTTGCGGCGAGCAGCGCACTGGCCGCCATCAGAAAGCCGGACTGACAATAGCCGCACTGCGGCACCTGATGTTTGATCCACGCCTTTTGCAGTGCATGCGATCGGTCGGGTGACAGACCCTCGATGGTCGTGATCTTCTTGCCCTCGACCGCAGACACCGGGAGCAAGCACGAGCGCTGGGCGGCACCATCAACCAGCACCGTGCAGGCACCACAGGCCCTCACACCACAACCAAATTTGGTGCCCACCAGATTCAATTCATCACGCAAGACCCACAACAACGGGGTCGCGGGGTCCGACTGGATCGGCTGGACCTTGCCATTGATGCTCAGTTCCATTGCTGGTTTCTCCTTGATCTATTTACAGTCTTTGACCTCGCGTGAGGACAGGCGACTCTAGCGACCGCTTGCAGCACCGTGCGGCGGTTGTCCCTGCATTCCAACGAGCGGTCAGAAACCCGGAGGCTCAACAAACTCCAGAGATCCGCAGTCATGATTTGGATTCATTTGGTCGACTCCTTGGGCGATGATTAGATTTATGACTTGCAAAACGCAAGTCTATAACGCTAGCTTTCAATATGCAAGCAATCGACAGAAAGTTATTCGGCTTGCGAAACGCGCGGATGTAGCCGACCTGATTTTGGCGCCTTGAGCGTCGGGTAATGGCCGGTAGATTGGGGGCGCCAATGGCCGCTTTGGAGCATCCAAGTTGGCTGAACCTGGGTTTGGGTGGCTGGCCGCTATCGGGAAACCGCTACGGCCGTTTTGGGCACTCAAGAGTCACCCGAGCAGGTCGAGGCTGAGCGGCAGCAATCTGAGTGGACCGGCCATTGGCGATGCCTTTATCAT
>Ga0194037_1000255_pt1 | contig 41980 bp, 32 predicted proteins | sample JunL306m_MetaG_FD_148653 | JGI IMG/M metagenome (GOLD analysis project Ga0194037, IMG submission 148653) | Anoxic zone freshwater microbial communities from boreal shield lake in IISD Experimental Lakes Area, Ontario, Canada - Jun2016-L304-6m | ecosystem: Environmental > Aquatic > Freshwater >... | reverse complement strand
GTGAAGGTTACCTCAGTGCTAAATCGGGTAATGACGGAGATTCTACCGCTTACCAGCTAACCGTAGCCGTTAATCCGGGTAATAGCGGAGCGCCGGTATTGAACAAGAACGGAGAAGTGGTGGGTATCATTACCAGCAAAGAAAAAAATGCCGATGGTGTAGTATATGCTGCAAAGTCAATGAATATTTACAAATTGCTTGAAGCCATTAAGAAAACTAGCGACACACAAAATATCAAATTGCCTTATAATAGCGGATTAAGAGGACTTGACAGATCACAGCAGGTTAAGAAGATGGAAGAGTATGTGTTCATGGTATTGGGTAATTGATCTTATTTAAAATAATTATAAAAAAAATCGCAGTGCTGATACACTGCGATTTTTTTATGTCGTGTTGAAGAAATTAAGCTACTAAGGGTTGGCCCCAAAGCGAAGCAGGATAAACACCAGACTGCAGAAGCGCCTGAATACTGGAGACCACCATCGGAGCATCTTCCTTATAGGTAACCCCAAACCATTGAGAAGAAGTAGGGATCACCTCGATCTTTCCTCCCTGCTGTACAAAATGATCGGCCAGAATGGGAATAAAGAATTCGGCCTTGATATCTGCACTGTTCTCTTTAACAAACTGATGAAATAGAATTTCAGTTACTGGAAATAATGCAGGATGAAAACACCAAAAATTCATGGACACGCTGGAATGAAACGGCACTTCATGCTTTACTTCATTTGCTTCATAAAAAATATGTTCACCCTCGCGGTATATTTTTGTACGCTCTTTGATACTGATCAGTTCATGATTTTCATTCACTTCACAAACACCCCTGCTTACGGTACCATGATCACTCAATGTCTTTGATAAATCATATCCAATAATGGCATAGTGCTGATCAGTACATTGATTGTTTAAAAAACCTGCGGCTTTCTGAAATGCATCCTGCCCATAATAATCATCGGCATTGATCACAGCAAAAGGTTCTTTTACCGCGTCTCTTGCACAAAGAATGGCATGACCGGTACCCCAGGGCTTTGTTCTGCCTGCAGGTATCTCCAGCCCGTTCATAAAATAATCCATCTCCTGGTAAACATATTCTACTTCAATTTTTCCAGCTAACCGGGGTTCAAAAATGGCCTTAAACCCTGCTGAAAAATCCTTACGAATGATGAACACCACCTTGCCAAAACCCGCACGGATGGCATCATAGATCGAATAGTCCATGATGGTTTCTCCTGCCGGGCCAAAACCCTGAATTTGTTTCATACTACCATAACGACTTGCCATACCAGCAGCCAATATTACCAATGTAGGTTTCATATTACTCATCAATTACAAATTAATTATTCATTTTTGCATAACGAAATTACTATAACCCACTAAACTATTTCCCATTTTATTTGATATTTCACAAATACCGATCCAAGTGATACAGGACGAAATGCTGCTTCAAAAACAGGTTTCAGTATCTGTACTACGATTGGATACCATCAACCCTGTGGTATCGGGCAATAAATTATTCAAGCTGCATTATTTTTTGGAAGACTGTATGGCATCAGATCATAAAACCCTGCTGACCTTCGGAGGGGCATGGTCGAATCACCTGGTGGCCACCGCCTATGCAGGATCGATCACTGGCATCCGCACCATTGGGATCATTCGTGGTGAAAGGCCTGCTACCCTTTCTACCACTTTACTACAATGCCTGGAATTTGGTATGCAATTGAAATTTGTTTCCCGTTCGGCATATACCCATAAATCAACACCCGAATTTGTTGAATCGCTTTCAAAAGAGGTTGGGCCAGTTACCCTGGTTCCAGAGGGCGGCTTCGATGCTAAAGGTGCCAGGGGCGCCGCCCTGATCATGGACCTGATCACAGGTATTGATCACACCCATATTTGTACTGCCTGCGGAACGGCCACTACCCTTGCCGGTTTGATGATGGGATCCCCGAAAAACAAAATAATTATAGGAGTAAGCGTACTCAAAGGAGATTCTGATATCGAAGAAAGAGTAAACGCTTTGATGGGTAAATGTTACGATCAACCGCAGCTGCAAATGCTTACCGGATATCATTTTGGAGGCTATGCAAAAAAAACAGATCAGCTCATAGCATTCATGAACCAATGCTGGAAACAGTATCAGCTGCCACTCGATTTTGTGTACACGGCTAAAATGTTCTATGCCATAATGGAATCCATCAGACTGAACCATTTTTTACCAGGCAGCAAGATCATTTGTCTGCATACCGGCGGTCTTCAGGGCAACCGGTCGCTCCCTGTGGATACTTTATTGTACTAATTAATTGAGGAGCGACCTATATTTATGTTTCAATCATGCTCGTCCATAACGTTTAGTAATATGCGAAGTTTATTTATCGGGTTGTTTTTTTTATGCTTGATCCTGGATTCACCAATCCAGGCCCAAAATGTATTGCCGCATATCAATGTAAAGAACAGGGATGGAAAGATCATCATCAGTTGGTTAAATAACTATACCCGGCCGGCAAAACTGATCAGTATCCAACGGTCATTCGACACCCTTAGGAATTTTATCACGATTGGTTCGGTACTGAATCCATTAAATAAAGAAAATGGATTTGTTGATAAACAGCCCATCAACGACCATATGTATTACCGGGTATTCGTAGCATTCAGTGGGGGTGAATACGTATATAGCGAAACAGCAAAGCCAGAAATTGAAAAACTGAATACAGAAAAAACAGTAAAACCTATAAAGCCTACTGTGGTAAAGCTGAAAAACATACCCATCATAAAAAAAGATAGTCTGATCATTGCAGCACCCGACAGTATTCGATTTATAAAACGAGATAGTATTCGATTAACCGTGCGCGATAGTATTCGCGAATTGCCGGCCATCAAAAAACCGATCGCTAAAATTCGCATTCCTAAATCCATTTATTCTCAAACCACCGATGCAAGCTGCCTTGAAGGCGGCTCAGCAATCCTTGAACTGGCAGGGTTTGAAGCGCCCTTCGGCATCACCTGGAATACCGACCCCGTTCAGTTTGGCCCCGTGGCAAACAACCTGCCACCCGGGAATTACAAGGCCAGTATCGTGGATGCTGAACAGAAAAAAATGGTATACCACATCAGTATCGCATTGATCAATGACCTCACCCTTACTGTTCATGCAGATACTACCATCTATTCGGGCATGTCGTTTGATGCTGTTGCTAACGGCAATGCTGACCAGTATAGTTGGACCCCGGCAACCGGACTCAGCGATCCGAATATTGCTACACCCGTAGTCGCTCCTACCAGTACCACCCTGTATAGCATTCGCGCCTCCAAAGGATTTTGCCAGATCAGTAAATCCTTCAAAGTAACGGTACTGCCTGCTATCATCCATGTTTTCACTACCAGAGAAAACACGGTGGTGATCAGTTTACCAGATGCCGATACAAAAAAATACCAATTGAAATTTTTTGATGAACCCGGAAAATTCATTTTCGAAATAAACCGCTTGCACGATAATTATCTGATCATTGATAATGCCAATTTTGTTCACGCGGGATGGTTCCAGTATGAAATATTTGAAGCCGGAAAAAGGATCGAGAAAAATAAATTTTATTTGTCGAAGGAAGACAAAGTACAGAAGCCCGCCGTAAATGAGAAAGGAAAAAAAGCGAATTAATATCAGCTCCTACAACAGTTCAACGTCGAATACCGAGCTGAAATGTTTTTTTATTTTTTCCTTTACCAAATCATAATCCACTGCTTCTCCCAATTCTTTTTTAATGGATGTTACCTGCTTGTTTTGAATGCCGCAGGGAATGATATGGTTAAAATAATCCAGGTTGGTGTTCACATTAAGGGCAAATCCATGCATGGTGATCCATCTGCTGCAACGCACGCCGATGGCGCAAATCTTTCGTTCTTTTCCAATGATGCCCGGCTCGATCCATACGCCTGTTTCACCTGCACTGCGTTCGCCCTTGATCCCAAATTCTGCAATTGTTAGGATAATGATTTCTTCCAGGTTACGTAAGTATTTTCCAATATCGGTGCTGAATTTCTCCAGATCCAGGATTGGATAACCTACAATTTGCTGTAAACCATGAAAAGTGATATCGCCGCCACGATTGGTGTTGTAAAACTGGATATCATGTTCTTTTAATTCCTCATCCGACAACAGCACATGCTCCTTATTCCCACTTTTTCCTAAAGTATATACAGGCGGATGCTCGCAAAAAAGAAAATGATTAACCGTATCCAGCATCAGGCTGGGGCCCCCGGGCAATTGCTCTGCCTGCTGCTGGCTTTGCCGCATCAATGATTTGATCCGCACATTTTCCTGCAGCAATGATTCCTGGTAATCCCAGGCATCCTTATACTCGATCAATCCCAGGTCCTTAAATATGACTGTTCGCTTATCCACTGCAATGTTTTAATTTGCAAAGGTAATTAGTTCATAGTTCATAGTTGGAGGTTGGAGGTTGGAGGTTGGTCCCGATAGCTATCGGGAGGAGGTTCATTAGTGTAATTATACAATGAAGCTTACGGAATCTCCTAAACGCCTAAACACCTAAACAACTAAACAACTAAACTAATACTTCAACAACCCGAAATGAGTAAAAAAGACATAGAAATAGAAGATGATCAGCTCGAAACGGAGTCGTTGTACGAGAAACTGGTGATGACGATCGACAAGGGTCAGGAACCCCTGCGTATCGATAAATTTTTAATGAGCCGCATTGAAGGTGCTACCCGCAATAAAATTCAGCGGGGCATTGATGACGAAATGGTGCTGGTGAATGAAAAGCCGGTGAAGAACAATTATAAAGTAAGGCCCGGCGATAAACTGGTAGTGTATACCAGCTATGCGCCGGAAGGAAAAGATATTTTGCCGGAAGAAATGCCGCTGAACATTGAATATGAAGATGAATCGCTGATGATCATCAACAAACCTGCCGGACTGGTGGTGCATCCCGGCAGTGGAAATCCTGGCGGCACTTTAGTAAACGGAGTAGCGTACTATTTGAAACAACAAAACCCAACGCTTGATGAAAATGATCTGTCGAGGTTTGGTCTTGTTCATCGCATTGATAAAAATACCAGTGGTTTATTGGTGATGGCGAAAACACCAAAAGCCATGACCGATCTGGCGAAACAGTTCTTTAACCATACGGTCCACCGCAGGTATATCGCCTTGGTATGGGGCGATTTTGAAAAGGACGAAGGCACCGTTGTGGCCCATGTAGGCCGCCACCAACGCTTCCGAAAGATCTTCACGGCTTATCCGGATGGCGACCATGGAAAAGATGCCATCACCCATTACAAAGTACTGGAACGATTCAATTATGTAACCCTGGTAGAATGCCGGCTGGAAACCGGTCGCACTCACCAGATCAGGGTACATATGCAATTGATCGGGCATCCACTATTCAATGATGACACTTATGGTGGTGATAGAATTGTAAAAGGAACCGTATTCACCAGATACAAACAATTTGTGGAGAATTGTTTCAATCTATGCAAACGGCAAGCCCTACACGCAAAAGAATTGGGATTCATCCATCCGGTTACCCGCAAGCAAGTACTCTTTGAATCGGAGATACCGGATGATATGCAGGCCGTGATTGAAAAATGGAGAAAATATATTGCCGATAAATAAGCATTAGGATACAGACCATGATCAGCTTTACCGCAACCATATTAAAATATGATGAGCAGGGGGAAAAGACTGGCTGGACCTATATTGAAATTCCAAAAGCTACCGCTCATCGCATCAACCCATCGGTAAAAAAATCTTATCGGGTAAAAGGAAGATTGGATGACTTTCTCATTGAGCAGGTTGCCCTGGTGCCCGTGGGTAACGGAAATTTCATCATGGCCATCAATGCCGCTATGCGCAAGGGTATTGGCAAAAGAAAAGGTGCTACTATACAAGTATCCATCGAAAAAGATGATGCACCCATTCAAATCTCAACTGAACTGCTCGATTGTTTAAGTGATGAACCATCAGCACTCGAGTATTTTAATAAGCTACCGCAAAGTCATCGGAATTATTTTACCAAATGGATCGATTCAGCTAAAACCGATGCCACAAGAACGAAAAGAATTGTATTGGTGGTGAAGACCATGCTGCTGAAAATGGATTTTGGCGCCATGCTGCGGGCCGAAAGGGAAGAACGGAAGGCATTGAGTAAATAAGTAGAAGGTTAGCGGATCAACACGGTACTCCCCTTTTGTTCAACTTTTTTTCCGGTATCCCGCTGAATATATTCCAGCATCCAAACATAGGTGCCCGGATCGGCACCCTGTCCTTTAAATTTTCCATCCCATTTCTGTGTCCAGTCGCGACTGGAAAATAACAACTGTCCGAACCGATTGTATACCCTGAACAACAATTGATCAGCCTTATACGCATTCAGCGGATACAGGTAATCGTTAAGTCCGTCGTTATTGGGTGTGAATGCATTGGGAACCGCGATATAACAACTATTGGGAACAATAATCTTTTGTCGGGCTACACTGGCACAACCCAAATTATCGTACACGGTCAGCTGAGCAGTAACGGTAGTGGTTACACGCGGTGCAAGATAAGTTTGTGGAGGCGGTTGTTGAATATTGCTCGAATTTCCATTGCCGAAATCCCATACCCAGGATACAATACGGCCAATACTGCTGTCGCGGAAAATTGCCAGGTCACCCGGACAAACCACATTACTGGCTTCGAAACGGGCTTTCAGGGTATTGTCGAGCAGGATGGGGATCACGGCACTGGTATCGCTGCATACTCCGTTGGACACAATGAGCTGGGTATGTTTTAAACCAAAATTTCCGTAGAATATCTGGGGATACTGAAGATTGCTTTTGCGTAAACTATCAAAGGTCCATTTCCAAACATTCACTTCATTTCTTCCATCATGCACATAGGCAATGGTATCCCGGTCGCAACCATATTTGATGGCATAAGTAAAATCGGCATTTACGGTATCCTTGGTAAAGAAATTAAGTGAGCTGGGAACGGGCGTTTCCTGTCCGCATTCATCAATGATCGAATTTCCATCAGAACCTTTTACCAGGGTGATCGTGTAAACTCCCTTGGTGAGAATAGGAGCTGATAATTGTATCTTGATAATATTGCTGAGGGTATCGGTACACACGCCGCTGGCGCCTGAGACAGTAACAACGGTTGGACCCGTGATCGTGAAATCGGAACCATCTGCTGCGATGGAAGAACAACGAATTCGTTTTCTGAAAACCAATTGCAATTGATCCGGAGCGCAGCCAATTTTTGAGATACTATCCATCGGCGTAGGAAACACCGGATACACCACCAGCGGAATATTTTCTCCATCTGGAATATAACGGTCGCAGTTATCCGAGATCGTATTCGCATCAGATCCATTGTGGATGGTGATGGTATAATTGCCGGGGGGTAAGGGGGTATCCAGACTAAGGATCACGGAATCCATATCAAATCCACTGCTACAACCAAAACCCCGGGCAGCGATCACATTAGAAACTGAAGGTGTGAGGCTGAATTCAGAACCATCGGCAGAGAGGGTACGGCATTTCATTCGTTTATTCAGCTTGATGGTGGTTGTGGTGCCATCGCAGGCTGCGCGTGCAGTACTCAGGTGCGGATCGGTTGGATCGGTAATATTGGCAGTACCGCCACCAAACGATAACGTGTACCCGCTTTGTGAATTGGTATAATGACTGATGAGCAAAATATAATCATGCCCCACTACCAAGGTAGGCATCTGGGCAAATGAGGGTTTATTATCGGGTGGAAAAGAGGCGCATTGAATATAGCTCACCCCTGTTGATGAAGCCCCTGTTGCCCCATAGGTACCCGACCAGTTACCGGTAACCACCAGGCCCGGGTTGGTAAACACCTCATCGGGTAAGTGACCCGTGATATCGTACAGTTGCCAGTCATAATCATCTCCCAGATCATTGGGTGTAACCAGAAAACCCAGTGTTCCGGTTTGATAGCAATGGAATTTATACCAAAAAGGATTGGTGTCATTATACACATTACCATCATTGCAACCCGGCACTACCAATGCATGCGAACTGCAGATCGGCACATTTACCTGATTGAACGGAGTGGTTCCGCATACCGGAAATGCAGTGGAAGGTGTTTGTCCCAACGCAGTACATAACTGGGCAATACCCTCTTCAGTGATAAAAAAGGTCAAAAGCAGAAAAATGATCTTCCTTGGCAACATGTAGTAAAGTTATTGAAAAGACCCGTTTACCTGTTGAACCGCTGCTGGAGTTAATAAGGTTTTAACAAAACTTATGGGAGAAAAAAACAGGGCTACAACTATCGAATCAGCAGGGAACTTCCTTTTTGTTTCACCAGCTTCCCGTTATTAGGATCGATATATTGCAGCATCCACACATAGCTGCCTGCATCGGCCCCTTGGCCTTTGAAACTACCATTCCACCGAATATTCCAGTTACGGGTTTCAAACATGAGCTGGCCAAATCGATTGTACACCCGAAACAGTAATCCCAGTACCTTATATGCATTCAGCGGGTACAGGTAATCGTTAAGTCCGTCGTTGTTAGGGGTAAATGCTCCAGGCACCGCGATCAAACAATCGCCACCAATACCCACTGTTTTAATGGTTGAATCAAAACAGCCCAGATTATTTTTAATGACCAGCTTAACCGGCACATTGGTATTGCTGTTAATGGGTTTATATACCTGTGGCGGTGGTTGCTGTTGAAGGCTATTGTTGCCATTCCCGAATGTCCAGCTCCAGGCTACGATATTACCAGTGCTCTTGTCTTTGAAAGAAGCAGGATCGCCCGGGCATACCATTGCGGTGGCTTCAAAATCGGCTTTCATCATATTATCCAGCATCACGGGCAACTGGGCTGAGGTATCGCTGCAAACGCCATTGGATACGATCAGGCTGGTCTGATGTAAGCCAAAAATATTATAACGGAATACAGGATTTTGGAGACTGCTGCTTCTCAGATTATCGAAATTCCATTTCCAGAAATTCACGCCATTGGCGCCATTGTGAAAATAATTAACAGTATCTGTTCTGCAACCATACAGTAACGTGTAGCCGAAATTTGCATTCACGGTATCCTTCACCTGAAAATTGAGGGTAGTGCCTGCGGGTGTTGGCTGACTGCAATCATTCAGTATCGTATTCCCATCAGAACCCACACGCAGGATCAATTGGAAGCTTCCTTGTTTTTGCAAAGGGCCTGATAATTGCACACTGATATTGCGGGTGAGGCCACCGGCACAATTGCCCGTAGCACCCACTACCGTAACCGGATATGGCCCGGTAACCATAAAATCAGATCCATCCGCAGCGATGGTACTGCATTGCATGCCTTTGCGAAAGTACAAGTCTAATTTATCGGGTGCACATCCAAGGGTAGTGATACTATCCATGGGTGTGGCGATGAATGGAAAAACGGTCATGGGTATGGTTTCTCCAACCGGTACAAAAACGCCACAGTTATCGGTAAGCGTATTGGCATCCAATCCGTTTTGTATGCGGATATCATAATTCCCGGGGGGCAATGGACTGGCCAGTCTTAATATTACCGAATCCATATCGAAACCACTCGTACAATTATTCCCTTTGGCTGCGATGATATTGGCCAGTGGTGGCAACAAGCTAAATTCGGAGCCACTTGCTGTGAGTGAACTGCACCTCATTTTCTTATTCAATGCGATGGTGATGGAAGTGCCGTCGCAAGCCGCTTCGGCAGATAGCAAATGCGGGTCTTTCGGATCGGTGATGACGGCGGTGCCACCACCAAACGATAACGTGTAGCCGCTTTGACTGTCGGAGAAATGGCTGACCAATAGCAGGTAATTATGTCCTACAATTAGGGTGGGCATGGAACTGAACAAGGGAACTCCCGGGCCCTCACAATTCACCAAAGAAATTCCCAGTGGCGCGGCTGCAGCACCGGTTATGCCGAAATCGCCCGACCAGTCGCAGGCCACAAACAACGACAAACTGTCGAATACATCATCAGGATTGTGGTTGGTCACGTCAAACAATTGCCAGTCATAATCTTCCAAAAAAGTATTGGGCGTTAATGTAAACCCCAATGTTCCGGAACTGAAGCAAGTAAATTTATACCAAAAGGGATTTTTATCGGTAAAAGGGAAATAGCCGCCTAATAAGGGGCACTGACTAGGAATAACACGTCCACCGCAAACGGGTACAGAATCCTGGAAGAAATCAGTTGTACCACAAACCGGGAATGCGGTGGAAGGGTTTTGTCCTAGTGTACCACAAGCTGTTTGTGACTGACCGGAATACCCATGAAAAAAAAACAGTAAGAATATAGCAAATATTTTCTGTAGCATACTTACCCTAAAGTTATAAAAAGCAATTACAATACCATGCTGGGAAATCGCTTAGTTTATTTTGCTTTTGATCTCCTGCAGTTTCAGCAGGGCTTCTACGGGGGTTAAGCGATTGATATCAACGGCTTCCAGTAACTGACGAATGGATTCGAAGGTGATGGAGTGGGCATCAAAAATACTGAGTTGCATCTTGGGGTTGCTCATTTGCTTCATCGTTTCCCCCATGTTGGATGCGCTATCTGTTTCCCTGCTATGTTTACTTTCTTCCAGCAATTTCAGAATTTCATTGGCTCGGTCGATCAATGCCGGCGGCATACCAGCCATCCGGGCCACATGGATACCAAAACTATGGGTTGATCCGCCGGGAGCAAGTTTTCTCAGAAAGATGATCTTATTGCCTACTTCTTTATTGGTAACATGAAAATTCTTAATACGAGGTAAGGCATGTTCCAGTTCATTCAATTCATGATAATGCGTAGCAAATAATGTTTTGGGCTGATGAGGCGAATGGTGCAAAAATTCAGCGATGCTCCAGGCAATGCTGATCCCATCATAGGTTGATGTTCCTCTGCCGATCTCATCCAACAGGATCAGACTTCGGGCGGTAAGATTATTGATGATGCTGGCGGTCTCATTCATTTCAACCATGAAGGTGCTTTCTCCCCCGCTTAAATTATCGCTGGCACCCACACGGGTAAATATCTTATCCGTGAGGGGAATCTTAGCTGCACTAACCGGAACGAAACTTCCCATATGTGCCATCAGCGTAATTAATGCTGTTTGTCGTAAGATGGCACTTTTACCACTCATATTCGGTCCGGTTAAAATGATGATCTGTTGTGCATCCGGATCCAGTATAATATCATTGGCGATATACGATTCACCAACAGGGAGGTAGCGTTCGATAACCGGGTGCCGACTGTCTTTCAACTCTAAAACCCCTCCGTCATGCATCCCGGGTTTTTTATACTGGAATTGCATGGCATTACCGGCAAAGCAGCAAAGCAGGTCAATTACTGCCATTTTATTCCCATTCACCTGGAGCGGAGCAATATAGTCTTGCAATTCATTCAGCAGCGATTCAAATATCCGCATTTCAATCAATGCGATCTTATCCTCAGCGCCCAGGATCTTTTCTTCATATGCTTTTAATTCTGGAGTGATATATCGCTCAGCATTGGTGAGGGTTTGCTTCCTGATCCAGTTCTCCGGTACTTTATTTTTGTGCACATGGGTCACTTCCAGATAATATCCAAATACATTATTGAAGCTGATCTTTAAGGAAGAAATGCCTGTTGCGATGGCTTCTTTCTGTTGCAATTCGATCAGGTATTCTTTTCCGCCCGAAGATATCTTTCGAAGCATATCCAGTTCTTCATCTACTCCAGGGGCAATGATCCCGCCCTTGCCGATCATGGCTGGTGGATTTTCATTGATCACCCGCAGGATCTTATCCAGCATCAGTTTGCAGGGGTTGAGTGCATCCCCGAGTCGTTGCAGATATTCATTAGCAGCGCCTGTGCAAAGCGCTTTTATTTCAATTGTTTGTTGAAGTCCGCGGGCAATTTGTAACAGTTCCCTCGGACTAACTTTCTTCAGCGGGATCTTGCTAGCGAGTCTTTCTACATCACCAGCCTGTTTAATGGGATGTTGTATGCTGGTTCGAAGTTCAGGTGATTTAATTAAGAATTCTACCGCATCCAATCGTTCATTGATCTTTTCCAAATTGTTCAAGGGCATCACCATCCAGCGTTTCAGCAAACGGGCACCCATTGGAGAAACGGTATTGTCCATCACTTTCAGCAGGGTGTTGCTGTCCGGCGCACCGCCCAGCAATTCCAGATTACGGATAGTAAAACGGTCCATCCATAAATGTTCATCCCGGTCGATCCGCTGCAATGCCGTGATATGACCCAGGTTGGGATGTTCAGTATCCTTCAGATAATGCAATACCGCGCCTGCAGCAACTATACCTAACCGTAAGTGTTCTACCCCAAATCCTTTCAGGCTATGGGTACCAAAATGTTTCAGTAAACTTTCTTCTGCATAGGCTTCGGCAAAGATCCATTCATCAAGGGTATAAGTAAAAAAACGTGCCCCAAACATTTCCTTAAATTGCTTTTGCCGGTTACGGGGGAAGATCACTTCCGCCGGTTTCAGGCTCTGCAATAATTTATCGGCATAAGCTGCATCGCCTTCAGCAATAAAGAATTCGCCGGTGCTGATATCAAGAAAAGCTAATCCCAATTGTGGTTCGCCAAAATGCACGGCAGCCAGATAGTTGTTGCTATTATACTCTAACAGTTTATCGCTGGTGGCCACGCCGGGTGTAACCAATTCGGTAACGCCTCGTTTCACGATGCCCTTTGCCATTTTTGGATCTTCCAGTTGATCGCATATGGCTACCCGGTAGCCTGCCTTTACCAGTTTATGTAAATAAGTATCGAGTGCATGGTGAGGAAACCCGGCCAGTTCTGAAGCAGCGGCATTACCATTATTCCTTTTGGTGAGGGTGATGCCCAACACGCCGGCGGCCGTAATGGCATCTTGTCCGAAAGTTTCATAGAAATCGCCTACCCTGAATAACAAGATGGCATCAGGGTACCTGGCCTTGATGGCATTGTGCTGTTGCATTAAGGGCGTTTCTGGTGTTGCTTTCGCCATGGGCGACAAAAATAACGAACCGCATTGAATTTTCAGGGTTAATTGGCCGCATCAACAAAATTTACCCGTTTAATTTTCCTGCTTTGTCAACAGCTCTTTTTTCATTTTTTCCCAAAGCCCATCAAAGCTTTGGTGGTCATCATCCTTCCACTGACTGCCAAACCGCTTCAGTTTCTCGTCGCGGAGGGGCCGCGTGATGGAGAAGAAAGATTCAATTGCCTCTTTATCCTGCTCAAAAGCCAGTTGGTTATACCATTCTTTTAGTTGCTGCTCTTTTTTAATATTTGAGCGGGCGATTTCCACTTCCATTTCTTCCCGCAACATTGATTTTTCATCATAACTACCAGAGGGCAAAATGGTTTTTGCGATCACGGGCATCAGTTCGATCAACATCAGGATAAAAACGATGAGATAATACCTGAACTGGAGCGCATCATTATGCTTTAACAAATTTTGCAGGGCTTCGATCCTTGTGAGGAATCCATTATTAAGCGTTTGGGTAAACAATGCCTCTTCCGCCTTGATGGTATTTTCCATCCCCGATAATTGGCGTTCTGTACTATCCAGTTTGGGTTTTGTTTCCAGCAATACAGTTTGATATTCATTATCCAGTTTGCTATACTCTTTTTGTTTAGCAAGTGCGATGTCTTTGATGCCTACCTTACCTGTACCCCCACTCCCATCTGTTTCGGCCAGATAATTGTTGCGCGCCTTCGACACGTCGGCATATTTTTTATCCAGTGTTTCTTGCAAAGTTTGCTTTTGCATTAGTAATTCTGATTTCCTGTTCTTATACAAGGAATCCAGTTCCTGGCGCTTCAGCATTTTACGGCTTTCATTGTCGAGCGATGTTTGCATCCTGATCTCCTGGTTGAACATATACAACACTGCCGGTTGCGCCATAAAGGTTCCAATGGTAAGGGCCAGTAAGCCACGAAATAATAATGGGGTGAATTTTCGTTTATTGAATTTGGTGATCCCCTTGATCAGTGCCCGGTCGATCGTGAGAATCACAAATCCCATGAACAAGCCCAGTGCCAGGGCCAGCCATCCATTATCGATTACAGTACTGAAAAAATAGGTCCAGGTAAAACTGGCAAATATCCAGGTGGCCAGCACCGACATACCAATGATCCGATACCGGTTGCGATCGATCACGGCATCAACCAGCAGTTCTTTTTCGGCAGTAGATAACCACCATAAAAATTCAGTGAATGCATCAGGGGTATAATGCTCCCTTTGGGAAACAGCAATATTTCTTTCCATGTTGGATAATAATTTAAATGACTGTTAGAAAAGGATCAATCGAGGAGTTGTGTTGAAGACTTGCAAAATAGTAATTCTTTCGGGTAAAAACGTACTGGCTGTTGATTTATTTTCATTTGCATTATACATTAACAGTTCCTTATCAAGCGGCATTAAACCCGGGTTGCAGATACCCGTCTATTCCTTTATCTTTGCCCCGGTAAAAACGGAGCTGATATTTTATATTTTAATATTTGAGCAATGAAGAAATTTCTGACTTTAATAACCCTTAGTACGATCCTGAGCAGCATCCTGAATGCACAGCCCCAAAAAGGCCTGGGAACCAATGACCCTGCCGCTAAAAAGATCCTGGATGGAGTAAGTGCAAAATTCAAGACCTACAAAACAATTCAGGCGAAATTCAGCTTAACCATTGAAAATGCTTCGGGCAAGAATATGGGTACAAAATCCGGAATGGTTTTCATGAAAGGTTCAAAATATCGGTATAATTTACCCGCACAGGAAGTGTTTTCAGATGGTAGTAATGTTTGGTCGGTAGATAAAGCCGCAAAAGAAGTGACCATCAACAAGATCGATCCCTCCAACAGCGGTATTACGCCTCAGAAGTTGATGACCAGTTTCTACGACAAAGATTTTTTATACAAATTCAACGTTGAAAACAAAGGCATTCAGGAGATAGAACTAACGCCGATCGACAAGAGTAAACCTTATTTCAAGATACTTATTTATGTCAACAAGGCTACTCAGTCCTTGAGTTCCACCAAGGTATTCATGAAAGATGGCTCCCGTACTACTTATTCTACCAGTGGTTTGAATACAGGCAACAATATCACAGATGATACTTTTGTATTTGATGCCAAGAAATATCCCGGAATTGAAGTGGTGGATCTGCGATAATCAATTCCACATTAAGCCTGAATTTTTCTAACAATTATTAAATTGCTGCAAGCAAATTATTGCCCCCATCGATAAGTATCAACATTGATACCTGCAAGATCAAGCACACGATCAACTACCGTTGCCGCTAATTCATCAATTGTTTTTGGCAAGCTGTAAAAGGAAGGGGTGGCAGGACAAATAATCCCGCCCGCCAAGCAGATGGTTTCCATATTACGGATATGGATCAGGCTATAGGGTGTTTCCCGTATCACACAGATCAGTTTTCTTCGTTCTTTTAAAATCACATCTGCAGCACGAGTGATGAGGTCATTCGAAATACCGCAGGCGATCCTGCCCATGGTTCCCATGCTGCAGGGCAAAATGATCATCGTGTCGTATTGTCCCGACCCCGAAGCAAAAGGAGCAGAAAAATCCTGTTGCGAAAATATTTTAAAGGGTAATCCGGCATAATCCTGATTCCCCAATTCAGTTTCCCAAACAGTCTTTGCGTTATTGGTCATCACCAGAGAAATTTCTGCAAACTGTGATGGCATGGCCAATAATTTATTAAGCAGTATTTTTGGATAGACAGATCCACTCGCTCCCGTAATGGCCACAACAATTTTGTGCATGGTTTGTCGTTTAATATTCATCTAAGCTACTAAACAAATGAATCATGCAAAAGGTTAAATATTTTTTCGGGCCGCTCCTTATCATATTAATTGTTTCGGCCTTTTCATCCCCATCCAAACCAAAAATAAAATGGCTGACAGTAGAAGAACTTCAAATAGCTTATGTGCGTGAGGCCCGACCTATCCTGATCGATGTATACACCAGTTGGTGTGGATGGTGTAAAGTGATGGATAGAGAAACTTATTCAAAACAAACTGTAGCTGACTATATCAACACACATTATTATGCAGTGAAATTAGATGCCGAATCTACATCAAGCATCAGCCTTAATGGGAAAAAATATAATTTCTTGCAATCAACCGGCACCAATGAACTAGCCAATTATCTGCTCGCCGGTCAAATGGCCTACCCCACTACTGTTTTCTTATCTTCCCTTGATGCACGGCCCGCACCCCTTGCTGGCTACTTAAAACCAAATGAACTGGAAGCCCCATTGAAATATTATGGAGAAGCTGCCAATAAACGCATGAGCTTTGATGATTACATGAAGACATTTAATGGGAGTTGGTGAAAACGATAAAACGTTTAAAACGTTTAATGGTTTAAGTCGTTTAAGGGTTGTGAGAGGAATGTTTAAAGTTTAAGGTCTAAGGTTTAAAGTTGGTTGAGGAGTTTAGGGAATTCCGTTAACTTTAGAGATTCAACTCAGTCAATGGCAGAAACTGCACCAAAACTTCAACGCAGCTTAGGACTATTTCAATCCACCGTGCTCAACATGATCGACATGGTAGGGATCGGTCCGTTTGTAACCCTGCCCATTGTGATCGGTCTGATGGGAAGCATGTTCCTTTATGCCTGGATCGCAGGCGCCGTTCTTTCACTTATTGACGCCATGATCTGGAGCGAACTGGGAGCAGCCTATCCTTTCGCCGGCGGCAGTTATAACTTTTTAAAAGAGGCCTATGGCAAAAATGGCATGGGCAAACTGATGAGCTTTATGTATGTATGGCAAACCATTATACAAGCTCCGCTGGTTGCTGCTTCTGCTGCTATTGGCTTTGCGCAATACCTTGGCTATCTGGTGCACCTTGAACCCTGGCAACAGAAAATGATCTCGGGCTCGGTGATCATCCTGATCACTTTATTATTGTACAGAAAGATCGACAGCATTGGTAAAATTGCTGTGTTACTTTGGACCGGAGTGATCTTAACCATGGGATGGGTGATCATCGGCGGTATATCGCATGGAAATTTCTGGCAACCGCTAAGGTCGATCAATGATGATTTCAGTTGGGGGCAACTGGCTTCTTTTGCTTTCGGACAGGCCTGTATCAAATCGGTGTACAGTTATCTGGGTTATTATAATGTATGTCACCTGGGCGGAGAAATAAAAGAGCCCGGAAAAAATATTCCCCGCTCGATGTTCATTTCGGTGATCGGCATCGCTGTTCTTTATCTGGCCATGAATATGAGTGTGAGCAGTGTGATCCCTTGGCCCGAAATAAAAGCCCTTACCCAAACCGGCAGTAAAGATTATCTGGTAAGCCTGTTCATTGAACGATTATATGGACATCGTGCAGCCGTAGTGGTTACCATCATGATCTTATGGGTGGCATTGGCTTCCCTATTTGCCTTATTGCTGGGTTATTCCAGGATCCCCTATGCGGCAGCAGTGGATGGCGCTTTCTTTAAAATATTCAGCAAGTTGCACCCCACCAAAAATTTTCCTTATGTCAGTTTACTGGTGATTGCTGCACTGGGATTTGCATTCAGTTTGTTGTTTCGTATGTCGGACGTTATCAGTGGAATTCTAGCCATGCGTATCGTAGCGCAGTTCATTGCCCAGGCAGCCGGCGTGATCTTATTAAGAAGAAGGAATGGCACCAGTAAACTCCCATACAAGATGCCGCTGTATCCCCTGCCCATAATCATAGCCGTTAGTATATGGATCCTGTTGTTTTGCTGTACCGGAATAAAAAGCATTACTGCCTTTGGCATTGTGTTCAGTTGCGGATTATTAGTGTATTTCATTCAGGCCAGGATCAACAACAACTGGCCATTCAATAAAGAGATCCTGAACAGTTAAAATGAGGGTAATTGAACTAAGGGCTCCAGCTTAGCTTCTTTGTTTTCAAATGCATAACAATAAGTACCATTGGTCATTACCAGAAAGGGCACGGGTAAACTGATATTGTAGCGCAATAATTGTTGTAATACTTTTTGATCAAGTTCAACCCTCATCTCTTTACATTCTACGATCATCCAGGGTTTCCATTGGCGATCGTAAACCACAACATCAAATCGCTTTTTTAATTCTCCGAGTTTGATCTCTTTTTCTACCGCGATGAGTTCGGCAGGATAGCCAGCAACAAGGATGAGGTATTGCAAAAAATTTTGTCGCACCCATTCCTCCGGCGTCAATACGATCCAAGCTTTACGCAGTTCATCAAAAATGAGTTCTTCACCATTTTCTGTTTTAATACGGGGATGATATTGCGGGTAATTAATTTTAATCATATGCAGCAAAAAGCCGACCGGCAAAGATTTTGTATCTTTATGGCGAATTGAAATTAACGGAAAGATATGAAGACAAAAGAAGAAATTGTAAAGAACTGGCTGCCTCGTTATACCGGGGAGCAACTAGAGAATTTTGGTGAGTATATTTTACTGACCAACTTCAGCAATTATGTAAACATGTTTGCCGATTGGAACAATGTACCCGTAGTGGGTTCCGACCGGCCGATGCAATGTGCTACAGCAAATAATATTACCATCATCAATTTTGGTATGGGCAGTCCGGGTGCAGCTACCGTCATGGACCTGCTTACGGCCATTGAACCAAAAGCTGCTTTATTCTTGGGAAAATGCGGAGGATTAAAAAGAAGAAATAAGATCGGTGATCTGATCTTACCAATTGCCGCCATCAGGGGCGAGGGAACCAGTACCGATTATTTCCCCGCTGAAGTTCCGGCATTACCGGCCTTTGCCTTACAAAAAGCCATATCAACCACTATTCGTGATTATGCCTGTGATTACTGGACAGGCGTTTGCTATACCACCAACAGAAGGGTTTGGGAGCATGATGAAGTGTTTAAAGAATATCTTCAACAGGTAAGGGCATATGCCATTGATATGGAAACCGCCACGATCTTTACAGTAGGTTTTTATAATAAGATCCCCACGGGAGCCTTGTTGCTGGTGAGTGATAGTCCGATGGTACCTGAAGGTGTAAAAACAGAAGACAGTGATAAAAAAGTTACCGCTGAATTTGTTGAGCGTCATCTGAAGATCGGAATTGATTCATTGAAACAATTGATCAATGATGGTTTAACGGTTAGGCATCTGAAATTTTGATCGAAGTGAATTTTACATCTTTGCCATCGACGGGTTAATGTAATTTTATACCAGATTGTTTTTTACTATTCCTAGTTCCCCATTTTGGTTATATTTATTGTATAATCAACGAATAGTATAACCCAATTGAATCCCCTCATTTCCATAAAAGACCTATCGGTACAATTCAAGCAGGACGGGCATATCCAGCAGGCGGTGAAGCAGGTTTCCTTTAACCTAAAGCCGGGTGAGCTATTTGCATTGGTAGGAGAAAGCGGATCTGGAAAATCCGTCACGGCTTTATCCATCATGCAATTGCTCTCAAAACAGAGCCATGCCAGCGGAGCAATCATGTGGCAGCCTTCAGAAAAGGACCCCATTGAACTGCTTGGTCTGTCAACTGAAAAGATCAACGGCATCAGGGGAAAATCCATTGCGATGATATTTCAGGAACCCATGACGGCCCTCAATCCGGTATTCACCTGTGGATATCAGGTGATAGAAGTATTACGCCGGCATGAAAAATTATCGCTTAAAGAGGCACGTCAAAGAACCATCGAACTTTTTAAACAGGTACAACTTCCTGATCCGGCAACTATCCTTAACCGTTATCCACATCAACTCAGCGGAGGACAAAAACAAAGGGTGATGATCGCCATGGCCATGAGTTGCCAGCCTGCTTTGCTCATTGCAGACGAACCCACTACAGCATTGGATGTTACCGTTCAAAAAACAATCCTGGAACTGATCAGATCTTTGCAACAACAAAATGGAATGGCCGTGCTGCTGATCACCCATGATCTGGGCATAGTGGCCGATATGGCCGATTCCATTGCCGTAATGTATAAGGGCGAGATCGTAGAATCGGGCGCTGCTGCCGCTATATTAAAATCACCACAGCATCCCTACACCAAGGCATTGCTCGCTTGCAGACCAGCAGGCAAACCTAAAAATGAACGATTGCCGGTGGTGAGTGATTTTATGCAGGAAGCATCGCTATCATCGCCTATCCCCGAGATCAACACATCTCAAAATATAGGACTGCCCACTGAATCTGCTCCAACCCTTCTCGAAGTAAAAAATCTTTGTGTGCATTTCCCGGCAAAAAAAAATATGCTGGGTAAAACAACTGAATTTTTTCGGGCGGTGGATGATGTAAGCTTTAGTGTACAACAGGGAGAAACGGTAGGACTGGTTGGTGAAAGCGGATGCGGAAAAACAACCCTGGGCCGAACCATTTTACAGCTGATCAAACCCAGTGCAGGCGAGATCCTGTTAGCGGGTAAAGACATCAGTCATATTGCTGCTCCGGCTTTCCGGCATATGCGTAAAGACCTGCAGATCGTATTTCAGGATCCCTATGGGTCGCTCAATCCCAGGATCAGTATTGGCAATGCTATTATGGAACCCCTGAAAATTCATGGATTGCTTGGCAACCGGAATGAAGGGAAAGAAAAAGTGATGGACCTGCTGGAAAAAGTGAGCCTATCGCCCGACCATTTCAACCGGTATCCGCACCAGTTCAGCGGAGGTCAGCGACAACGCATCTGTATTGCCCGGGCCCTCGCCACGCATCCCTCGTTTCTTATTTTCGATGAATCTGTATCTGCGCTCGATATTAGCGTTCAGGCCCAAGTGCTCAACCTACTGAATGACCTAAAGAAATCATTCGGATTTACCGCTATATTCATTTCGCACGACCTGTCGGTAGTACATTATATCTGCAACCGTATCTTAGTGATGAACAAGGGGAAAATAGTGGAATCCGGCGAAGCCAGCCAGGTATATTATCACCCGCAAAACGCCTATACGCAACGCCTCATAGAGGCCATTCCGGGGAAAAACTTTATGCAATCCGCCTGAAAACGGACATTTTTTCGTAACTTTGCACTCTCAAAATCATGCCGTAACATGATAAGTGCCTCTGAAAAGGCTATATCTAAAAGGAACCGCACGGCATGTAACCATTAAAATAGATTACATGAAATTATCCCAGTTTCGATTCGACCTCCCTCTTAATTTAATTGCACAACACCCAACCAAAAAACGTGAAGACAGTCGCCTGATGGTGATCAACCGTAAAAGCGGACAGATCGACAACATGCATTTTAAGGACATCATGCAGTTCTTCGACGACAAAGATGTGTTTGTGGTAAACAACACCAAGGTATTTCCTGCCCGTATGTACGGTCGCAAGGAAAAAACAGGTGCTAAGATCGAAGTGTTCCTGCTGCGTGAGTTGAACAAAGCCAATAAACTTTGGGATGTGATTGTAGATCCTGCGCGTAAGATCCGCGTGGGCAACAAATTATATTTTGGAGAAAGTGATGAACTGGTTGCTGAAGTGATCGATAACACCACCAGTCGTGGCCGTACCATCCGTTTTTTATGGGATGGCACAGAAGAAGAATTTCGCAACATGCTTGAGCTGATGGGCGAAACACCACTGCCTAAATACATTAAAAGAAAACCGGAAGAAGAAGATAAAGAACGTTATCAAACAGTGTATGCCAAGCACGAAGGTGCAGTAGCGGCACCAACTGCGGGTATGCATTTCAGTAAGGAACTGATCAAACGTTTAGAGATCAAGGGCGTACGATTTGCTGAAGTAACATTGCACACCGGCCTCGGCACATTCAGGCCCATTGAAGTGGAAGACCTGAGTAAACATAAGATGGATGCAGAATATTACCGCATTGAAGAAACTGCCTGCAAGATCGTGAACAAAGCCAAAGAGTCGGGCAACCGCATCTGCTCTATCGGTACTACCACCATGCGTGCCATGGAGTCTTCTTTCACGGCACAAAAAATGCTGAAACCATCTGAAGGCTGGACCAATCATTTTATCCATCCGCCTTATAATTTTAATATTGCTGATGCACTGGTTACCAATTTCCATCTGCCAAAAACAAGTCTGCTGATCATGGCCTGCGCATTTGCCGGCTACGACCTGATGATGGAAGCCTATAAAAAAGGAATCAAGGATAAATACCGCTTCTTCAGTTATGGCGATGCCATGCTGATCATTTAGTAGTTAAGATATACTTTCAAAAAGCTCCTCAACCAAGGAGCTTTTTTTGTGCCCTTGCATCAGAAAAAATGTACTATTAATTGTAATGCAGTTTTACTAACTTTAGTTTCACTAAACTTTCAGTATGAAAACGATCGGTCAATGGCTAACTGAATATGGCGAAAGCCACCAGGATCATACCAACAAAACCATTCACTGGATCTGTGTTCCCATCATATTCTTTACCATTACCGGAATGTTGTACAGCATTAAACTTCCTTATTGGATTGAGGGACATCAGGTAAATATTGCCTTGATCGCTATGCTGGTATTGCAATTATATTATATCAAGCTTTCGCCAAAATTATGGGTGGGTTTACTGGCGTTTTCCGTTTGCTGCTTGTTTGTTAGTCACCAGATTGAACGGATGAATATTGCCCCGCTCTGGATGATCTGTTTGATCTTATTTGTAATGGCCTGGGTAGGTCAGTTCTATGGCCATCATGTAGAAGGGAAGAAGCCATCATTTTTTAAAGACCTGCAGTTCCTGCTGATCGGACCGGCATGGCTGATGAGTTTTATTTACCAACGATTGGGTATCAAGTTTTGATACATGGCTTGACTGCCTGATGAGCTATAATTGCATTGGACGATCGTACGTTGAATACAATGTTCTATCCCACACCTTCAACTTATAATCTAAACAATCCCTTGTTCAGTAATTGCAGTGTTTGTTCTTTATCATTGCGTGCGATCAGCAAGGAGATATTATGACGGCTTCCTCCATAGCTGATCATCCTCACAGGTACTACAGAAATTGATTCAAAAAGTTTCTGCATGATATCCTTGGTTTCGGTGATCTCATTACCTACAATGGAAACGATGGTTTGATTGGTATCGATTTCAACTGTACCAAACACTTCCAGTTCTTTGGTAATCTCCGTTAAATAAATATCATTGTCGATCGTAACTGAAACGGCTACCTCAGAAGTAGTGATCATGTCGATGGAGGTCCTGTATTTTTCAAACACTTCAAAAACTTTACGCAAGAAACCATATGCCAGCAACATCCTGCTGCTTTTGATCTTGATGGCGGTGATACCGTCTTTTGCCGCAACAGCTTTTACCCCTACGCTTCCTGCTTTTTCTGTGATCAGTGTTCCCTTGGCTTCCGGGAAAAGTGTATTCAATAACCTTACGGGTACATTATAATATTGTGCCGGCCATATACTGGCCGGATGAAGGATCTTGGCTCCAAAATAAGCGAGCTCGGCAGCTTCTTCAAAACTAAGCTGGTCGATGGGTACTGTTTTTTCAACTACCCGGGGATCATTATTATGCATCCCGTCAATATCGGTCCAGATCTCACATACACTGGCGTTGATGGCAGCGGCAATAAGGGATGCGCTGTAATCACTTCCGCCGCGCTTCAAATTATCAACTTCTCCCCTTGCATTGCGGCTGATATATCCTTGTGTGATAAAAATATTTTTATCCTTATGCCGTTGCAGTAATTGAGCCAGTTTCACTTTTATGGTCCCAATTTGTGGTTCATCATATCCATCTATCGTCATGAAATCGAGAGCGGGCAACAACACATGATCCAAACCCGCTTCATCCAAGTACACGCAGAATATTTTTGTGCTCAACAATTCGCCTTGTGCCAGAATATCTTTATTAAGTGCCTCACTAAAAGAAATTTTCAGAATGATGGTCAGAAATTCAAAATGTTCGGCAATAATTGCCCCTGCCCTTTCAAGCGATTGCGGTTGCTTCAGCAGATCTTTTATGAATTGGCGGTAATGCAGTTCAAGCGCATCAATTTGTTCTCTGGCGGCATTACGGTCGCCCTTCGATAATGACTGGCTGATCTCCACCAGCGCATTGGTTGTTCCGCTTAGTGCGGAAAGCACAACAATCTTTGGCTCTGCATCTTTACTGATGAGCTTGGCTACTTCCTGCATGCGGTGCGGTTTACCAACGCTGGTACCGCCGAATTTCATTACTTTCATCCTTGATTTTTTGGATTGCAAATATACTATTACGCTGGGTATTTTATGCTAGAATCTGACTAGCCCAACTGCAGGTCATATTTTTTGCCGATGGCTTGAAGATCTTCCAGCACGGCATTTCCCAGGGGAATGCCATTTGCTCTTCTATCCAATTCCATTTCTCTTTCGGGATCTCCGGGTATGATTATTTTACTTTCCCCTTCAACAGGCTTTGCTTCCCTAAAGCGACGGATCCATTTGTCCATATTTGATTTGAACTCATCGGTGCTTCTGAATGCATCTATGCGCATGGCACCAAAAAAATGTCCTATCCCTTCACCCGGTAACTCGTCGGGCATGGGTACATAGGCGGGGAATGGAGGCACCCAGGGACCAAAGTTGGCTCCACTGAGTACTCCTGAAAAAATATCTACGATGGCGCCCAAAGCGTATCCTTTATGACTTCCATGCTCACGATCGCCACCGAGCGGAAGCAAAGCGCCTCCATTTTTCAATGCATGGGCATCGTTGGTGGGTTTTCCATCCTGCGTTTGTACCCAACCGTTAGGTACTGCTTCATTTTTGCGTTGCAGGATCTCGAGTTTTCCATTGGCGGCAGTGGTGGTAGCAAAGTCGGCCACAAATGGTGGCTCTGATCCGGCCGGAATGGCTACGGCAATAGGATTGGTACCCAATAATTTCTCTACGGAAAAGGTTGGCGCTACCAGGGCTGAGGCATTGGTCATGGCCATACCGATCATATCGTGAGGCAGGGCCATCATGGCATGCTGTCCGGCTATACCAAAATGGTTGCTATGTTTCACGGCTACCCAACCTGTGCCTACCATTTTGGCCTTTTCGATGGCCACCTGCATGGCATATGGAGCTACTACCAGGCCCAGTCCTGCATCGCCATCCACCACAGCAGTAGAAGGCGTTTCATGGATGACGCGAATGTCTGGAGTAGCATTCACTCTTCCAACTTCCCATAGTCTGATATATCCTGATAAACGGGCTACACCATGACTTTCAATTCCCCTTAGGTCGGCACTCAATAAACTGATCGTGGCGGTAATGGCATCTTTCTCTGAACATCCCATGCAGATAAAAATGCCCTTGGCAAATGCATATAATTGCTCGTAACTGTACATCTTATTCATCGCACAAAAATAATGATTATGCCACAGATGGCTTTGCATCAGGCATAAATAGAAAACCGTTCATAGAAATGAACGGTTTGTTTTGCTCAACCTTCTGCTTATGTAAAAAAAATGAAATGGCAATTGATCCAATTGTTCATTCAGGATAATAGATAACAAATGGGTAAAAAGGTTTAAAGCTTGCATAAAAAAACCGGTTCAATTTGAACCGGTTCATATGATTTTAGATAAGAATTACCTCAAGAAAAGTATTTCCCTGTATTTAGGCAGCAGCCAGAATGCATCATCAACCAGCAGTTCCAGTTTATCAACATGATAGCGGATGGTATCAAAATGCAAGCCTTTTACCTGATCACAATAGGCAATTGCTTTTTCTCTGGTATCAGTGATCTCATTGGCTTTTTTACGGGCTTCGATCATTTTTTCCACATGATCACTGATCACGTTGATATGATCGCTGATGGCTTCCAGTACCTGCAATTGATTGGCATATGATTTTGCTGACAGGCCAATTGCTTTTAACCCGCTGATATTGCTCACCAGCACATTCTGATATTTGATGGCGGATGGCAGTATGAAAGTTGTAGCCAAGTCGCCCATAACACGGGCTTCGATCTGTACTTTTTTAACATAGGCTTCCAGCATGATCTCGTGCCTGGCTTCCAGTTCTGCATGGTTGTATATCTCATTGCCGGCGAAAAGTTTCTTTGTATTCTCAGTTACATAAGCATCGAGTGCAAGTGGAGTTGTTTTCACATTTGGCAAACCACGTTTGGCGGCTTCCTTCTCCCATTCTTCGCTATAACCATCTCCTTCAAACAATACTTTTTTACTGTCGACGATATATTTCTGGATCACCTGCATTATCGCAACTTCTTTCTTCTCCCCTTTCTCGATCAGCTTATCTACTTCAATTTTAAATTGTTTAAGGGTTTGAGCCATGATCGCATTCAGGGTGGTCATTGCATTGGCACAATTGGCAGAAGAACCTACGGCACGGAATTCAAATTTATTTCCGGTGAAGGCAAAGGGTGAAGTTCTGTTCCGGTCGGTATTGTCGAGCATCAGTTCAGGGATGCTTTTATGTATATCGAGTTTCAGCATCGCTTCATCCTGTTCATCAAAATGACCGGATACCCTTGTCTCCACCTGTTTCAACACTTCTGTCAGGTATTTACCAATGAATATGGAGATGATGGCCGGAGGAGCTTCGTTTGCCCCTAACCGGTGGTCATTACCTGCAGAGGCGATAGATGCACGTAAGAGGTCGGCATAATCATGCACCGCTTTAATGGTGTTCACAAAGAATGCCAGAAACATCAGGTTGGTCTTGGGTGTTTTACCCGGTGCCAACAGGTTCACACCGGTATCGGTGGCCATGCTCCAGTTATTGTGTTTTCCGCTGCCATTGATGCCGGCAAAAGGTTTTTCGTGCAACAGCACTTTCAGGTTATGCCTTTTGGCCACGCGCTCCATGATATCCATCAACAGGGTGTTGTGGTCAACAGCCAGGTTGGTTTCTTCAAAGATGGGAGCACACTCAAACTGTGCGGGTGCTACTTCATTATGGCGTGTGCGAATGGGGATACCCAGTTTATAGCTTTCCTGTTCAAAGTCGCGCATGAAAGCGTATATGCGTTCGGGTATGGCTCCAAAATAATGGTCGTCTAATTGTTGTCCTTTAGCAGGTGCATGACCGAACACGGTACGTCCGGTAAGCAATAGATCAGGACGGGCATTGGCCAACCCGGCATCTACTACAAAATATTCCTGTTCCCAGCCAAGGGTAGCGGTTACTTTAGTTACATTTTTATCGAAATACTGGCAAACGTCAACGGCTGCTTTATCCAGCGCCACCAATGCTTTCAGCAAGGGTGTTTTGGTATCCAGTGATTCGCCGGTATAAGAAACAAAGATGGTGGGAATGCAAAGGGTCTTGCCTTGTCCGATCTCCATGATAAATGCCGGAGAGGATGGATCCCAGGCGGTATAACCCCTGGCTTCAAATGTGGCCCTTAAGCCGCCACTGGGAAAAGAGGATGCATCTGGTTCCTGTTGAATGAGGGCAGCTCCTTCAAATTCTTCAATGGGGGTGCCATCGCTTTTTAAGGTAAAAAATGAATCGTGTTTTTCGGCTGATAAACCAGTGAGTGGTTGAAACCAGTGGGTGAAATGGGTTACTCCTTTACTTTCCGCCCAGGCACGGATGCCATTGGCGATCTGAGAACCCATATTCCGGTCAATTTTTTTACCCCCACGTGTAGATGCAACCAGGCTTTTATAGGCTTCGTCACTTAAAAACTGACGTGCCACCTGGAGGGTAAATACATTTTCATTGAAAATGGCAGTGATCTTTGCAGATCCTTCAACCCTGATCTCAGGGGGGTTGCTACTTAAATTGTCAAGTGCTTTAAAGCGTAAAGATTGCATGTTTTATTGGTTTATGACTGCAAAAAAACATTAAATCTATTTATAAACCAAGATTTTTAAAACAAATGCACCTAAATTTAACAGATTGTGGAAAAATAATTTATATTATTTTATTTTATTATTTTAAAAATCCGGCCCCATTTGAACCAGTCGGTAAGCAGCAGCAAGGGGGTGATGATGAAAGGCAGATACAGACTACGATAGCGCAGCAATGTACCCAGGTTGGGCACGATATAGCCTATGAACAGAAATAGACTAAAGACGAAGAAAATAGAAAAAACAAGGAAACCTCGTGAATGGTCGGAGGCAATTCTTATCCGGTAAAACAAGAAAGCAAGGAATAATAATTCATAACATAGCCATTCCAGGTTCATGGGTAACAAGATGCGAGAAGGCAATTCCCAAACATAGGGCCTGAGCAGCACATGATTGAGGGCCTGTGGCATATTCACCAATAAACTTTCCCCGCTGGATGAAAGAGGACGCAGCGGAATGGCAGTAACGGAAGGGGGTAGTTGCAAAAAATCGGCCTGTTTTTGCAGCAACAATCCCATTGGATTGATGGATGGACTGATCACAGGCATAACGAAGAAAAGGATGCCCGACAATCCATACAGGATTATAAAAACGCGCAATGCCGGCATTTTCCAACGCGCAATGATACCCCAGGCGAGCAAGGCGGGCAATAGTGCCAATAGTACATAACTCCTCAGCAAAAGCAACAGCATGCCACTGCAACCCAGTATTAACGACTGTTTCCAGCCAAAACGAGCACGCTGTAATGATACATAGAAAACATAGATCAACCCCGCCAGCAAGAGGAACACGATCCCATCGCGATGAATACCCGAAGTAAAATATAAAGTAGAGGGCAATAAAAAGCAACCCAGTATGATCCAAAATTTTCTGCCAGGAAATATCAGGTTGTATAACCGGTACAGGGCCACATGACCCAAAAATACTAGAGCATTGAAAAAAAGACTATTTATATAATAATCACCCCTGCTGAAAATATTGAATACGGAAACCAGTTTAATGATGAGGTTATTGCGCAGATCATTCCAGTAGGAATGAAAAGAATCAAAAAAACCGGAATAGCCACCGTCATAATCAGAGCGGAAAAGGTTTGAAAAATACTCACCCGGATTCGTCACTAGCAACTGGTATTCTTTCCAGCCCTCCCGGTTCAGGTCCCAATAATCATTACCCCCCTGGTACAAATGCAGCGACATCCAACCAATGGCAATGCCGGCGGCAATCTTACATAAGAATAATGCCAGCAACACGCGGCTACCCAATCCTGAATTTTTGACGAATGGCAATTTCATCAACATCCAGCAAACCAGCGGCAGGTATACAAAAAATAAGAGGTAATTCAATGATTGCGTTTTCTGTGTGGGAAGATAGTTAAAATATTTGCTTTTGCTTATCCGTAATAAAGCAACACTATTCTTACCTTTGTGCCTTCAAAAATCTCCCCGCCATATTATGGAAATAACAGTACAAACTGCCGAACAACTGAGGATCACCCCGGAAGAATTTGAACTCATCATACAAAAGCTTGGCCGTACCCCAAATTTTAATGAATTGTGTTCTTTCAGTGCCATGTGGAGCGAACATTGCAGTTATAAGAATTCGATAAAATGGCTGAAAACACTGCCGCGCGACGGAAAAAAAATGCTGGTGAAAGCAGGCGAGGAAAATGCAGGATTGATGGATATCGGCGACGGATATGGTGTGGTATTCAAAATAGAATCGCATAATCACCCTTCTGCAATAGAACCTTTTCAAGGCGCTGCCACAGGTGTTGGCGGCATCAACCGCGATATTTTCACCATGGGCGCCCGACCGATCGCTTCCTTAAATTCATTGCGTTTCGGAAACCTCCAGGAAGCCAAAACACAACACTTATTAGCCGGTGTGGTTCATGGCATTGGCCATTATGGAAATTGCTTTGGTGTACCCACCGTGGGTGGTGAAGTGTATTTCGAAAACTGCTATCATACGAACCCGTTAGTGAATGCCATGAGTGTAGGCATCCTCAAGAACGGCGATACCATCTCGGCCACGGCCGAAGGCAAGGGCAACCCAGTTTTCTTTGTGGGAAGTGCCACCGGAAAAGATGGCATCGGAGGCGCCTCATTCGCCTCGGCCGATATTACCGCCGACAGTGCCGAAGACCTGCCCGCCGTACAAGTGGGCGATCCTTTTCAAGAAAAAAAATTACTGGAAGCCTGCCTGGAAGTGATCAAGACCGGCGCCGTAGTGGGTATGCAGGATATGGGTGCCGCCGGCATCATTTGTTCCACTTCAGAAATGAGCGCCAAAGGAAAATCGGGTATGCGCATCGACCTTGAAAAAGTACCCACCCGCCAAAAAGGAATGAAAGCCTGGGAACTCTTACTGAGCGAAAGTCAGGAACGCATGCTGATGGTGGTGGAAAAAGGAAAAGAACAGGCCGTGCTCGATGTATTCAAGAAATGGGACCTCCCCTGCAGTGAGATCGGCGAAGTAACCGACGATGGTATACTTCAATTTTTTATGGATGGACAATTGGAAGCAGAACTTCCTGCTTGGGAACTGGTATTGGGCGGCGGTGCCCCACAGTACGACAGGCCCTACACAGAACCTGCTTACTTCAAAAAGATCAATGCTTTTAATCCCAATACTATTCCCGTTCCTGCCGACCTGAAATCGGTAGCAGAACAATTGATCCAAATTCCGAATATTGCGAGTAAGCGTTGGGTTTATGTTCAGTACGACAGCATGGTTGGCACCGGAAATGCCAGCACCAATGCGCCCAGCGATGCAGCCATCGTGTTGGCAAAGCCCACCAATAAAGCATTGGCATTGACCACCGATTGTAATAGCCGGTATGTTTTTGCCAACCCCTATGTAGGTGCCATGATCGCCGTTGCTGAATCAGCCAGGAATATTGTGTGCAGCGGCGGACAGCCACTCGGTGTTACCAATTGCCTGAATTTTGGTAACCCTTACGACCCCGAAGTTTATTTTCAATTCGTACAGGCCATCAAAGGCATGGGAGAAGCCTGTATCAAATTTGATACCCCGGTAACCGGTGGTAACGTTAGCTTCTACAACCAGGGACCTGACGGTGCCGTATACCCGACGCCAACGATCGGCATGGTTGGACTGCTGGATAACGCTGATGATAAAATGACGATGGACTTTAAAGCATCCGGCGACCTACTCTATCTGATCGGAGAAAGCAGGAATGACATCAACTCATCCGAATATTTGCATAAACTACATCAAGTAGAGTATTCTCCTGCACCCCATTTTAACCTGGATGAAGAATTTGCCATGCAACAAACCGTTGCCTCCATCATCAAAGAGCAGCTGGTGGTTTCTGCGCATGACGTAAGTGAAGGCGGACTCCTGATCACCCTCATGGAAAGTGCGTTTAACCGAGGGCTCGGTTTTAATATTCAGGTGGACATACCTGTTCGCCCCGATGCATTCTGGTTTGGCGAAAGCCAGAGCCGTGTAGTGGTTTCTGTGAAAGGGGAAAATGAAACGGCCTTCATCAACAGGATGCAAGCATCCGGTACGCCTTTCGTAAAACTGGGAACCGTTGCTGAAGACCTGATAAATATCAATGGCAGTGATTGGGGAAGTATTGGCCACTGGAAAAATAAATACGACAATGCCCTATCCAACCTGCTTTCATCACACGAAACAGAACATGCTTTAACCGCCATATGATCATGATCAACAAAAATGCCAATATCATCGTTACCGGAGCCGCCGGATTTATCGGAAGTTGTATGGTGAGTTTCCTCAATCAACAGGGATATGAGCAACTGATATTGGTGGATGAATTTGGTGATCAGGATAAAACCCCCAACCTGGTCAATAAAAAATTTATCCTCAAAATTGAGCGGGATGAACTCTTTGTAAAACTGCAAGAAGAAAAGATTAAAATAGATTTTGTATTTCACCTGGGTGCAAGAACCGACACCACCGAGTTTGATTACCGCATACACCAGAAATTAAATGTTGAATATTCACAGAATATCTGGAATTATTGCTCCGTCAATTCCATTCCGCTGGTATACGCCTCCTCAGCCGCAACCTATGGAAACGGACAACAAGGATACCTGGACGACAATACACTGATCGATGAACTGAAACCGCTGAACCCCTACGGGATCTCAAAGAACGAATTCGACAAATGGGTACTGCACCAGGAAGATCATCCGCCATTCTGGGCCGGACTCAAATTCTTCAATGTGTACGGACCCAATGAATACCACAAAGCCCGAATGGCCAGCGTGATCTTTCATTCTTATAACCGGATCAAAGAAACCGGAAAAGTGAAACTATTCCGGTCGAACCACCCCGATTTCAAAGACGGTGAACAATTGCGCGACTTTATCTATGTAAAAGACATCGTATCGGTTTGCTACTGGCTTATGCAGCATCAGCCGCCATCAGACATCTTTAACCTGGGTACCGGAATGGCCCGTACATTTAATGACCTGGCGAATGCCACATTTGCCGCCCTGGATAAAGCACCCAGCATTGAATACATTGATATGCCAGAGGATATCCGCGACAGCTACCAGAATTTCACCGAAGCCAAAATGGATAAACTTAAAAAAGCTGGATATCCCGCTGATTTTTTCAGCCTTGAAAAAGGGGTTGATGATTATGTAAGAAATTTCCTTTCACAGCACCAGTACTATTGATATGATAAATTGGCTGTATTTATAGTCATGCCCTAGTTTGTCCAAAAAAACACAAGTTTCTCCAACCAAATTTTATTTTTTTTAATAAAAATTCACACATATTTCCTCCTGCCAAATAAACCTCCTATCTTTACACGACCTCTAGGAGTTTTTTCATTTCCACTGGTCATATAGGATCGGGTAACACAATCAGTTTATTTGCATTAAGGAAATTTTCACTGAATCTTTTTTTCAGATCAGGTAAGTTTTTACCAGACTGTGGAAAAGATGATAGATGCTATTTTGCTGCCCGTTCCAATTATTTATTTGATAATTAATTTTAACTCATAATTCATTTGTTATGACCAAGTATATTTTTGTAACCGGTGGTGTTACCTCTTCATTAGGTAAAGGAATTATTGCCGCATCACTTGCTAAGCTTTTACAGGCAAGGGGCCTGAAAGTAACCATACAAAAATTTGACCCTTATATAAATGTTGACCCGGGTACCCTCAATCCTTATGAACATGGGGAGTGTTTTGTTACCGATGATGGAGCCGAAACAGATCTAGACCTTGGGCATTATGAGCGTTTTCTGAATATCCCTACCTCACAAGCCAATAATGTAACCACCGGACGGATCTACCAAACCGTCATTAATAAAGAAAGAGAAGGTGCTTATCTGGGCAAAACAGTTCAGGTTATCCCGCATATCACCGACGAGATAAAAAGGCGCATGCTTTTGCTCGGAAGTGACGGAAAATATGATATCGTGATCACTGAGATAGGCGGAACAGTAGGTGATATTGAAAGTCTGCCTTTTGTGGAAGCCGTTCGTCAGTTGCAATGGGAAATGCCAGAAGAAGATTGTATGGTAGTACACCTTACGCTGATCCCCTACCTGAAAGCCGCCAAAGAATTAAAGACCAAGCCCACCCAGCATAGTGTACGTATGCTGAGCCAGGAAGGGGTTCATCCCAATGTGATCGTTTGTAGAACAGAACATCCGCTCAGCGACGAATTAAAAAAGAAGATCGCCCTGTTCTGCAATGTAAAAACAAATGCCGTGATCGAAGCCATGGATGCAAGCACCATTTATGAAGTGCCCATGAAAATGCTGCAGGAAGGTCTAGATATTATTGTATTAACCAAATTACAGATCAATGGATATGCCGCACCCGAACTTACTAAATGGAGGGCATTCCTGGATAAACTGAAATATCCACAAAGCAAGGTTACCATCGGATTGATCGGAAAATATATTGAATTACAGGATGCTTACAAATCGATCCTGGAATCTTTTATACATGCAGGTGCGATCAATGAATGCAAAGTACAGATCGTTAATATACACAGCGAGTTCATCACGGATGATAATGTGAAAGAAAAATTTAAAGACCTGGATGGATTGCTGGTAGCACCCGGGTTTGGACTACGGGGAGTAGAAGGAAAGATCATTGCTGTGAAATATGCCCGCGAAAATAATTTGCCTTTCTTCGGTATTTGTTTGGGTATGCAAATGGCCGTGATTGAATTTGCGAGGAATGTACTGGGTTGGACAGATTCCCATTCAACCGAAATGAATGAGAATACTACCCATCCGGTGATCGACCTGATGGAAGATCAGAAAAGTATTGAGATGAAAGGCGGCACCATGCGTTTGGGTGCTTTCCCTTGCGACATTGTGGAAGGAACGCTTGCCCATACCATTTATGGCACTACGCATATCAGTGAACGCCATCGCCACAGATGGGAATTCAATAATAAGTATATAAAAGATTTTGAACAGGCAGGCATGGTGCCCAGTGGTAAAAATCCTGGCAGTGGATTGGTAGAGATCGTAGAACTTCCCAATCACCCATTCTTTATTGGTGTGCAATACCATCCCGAACTGAAAAGTACGGTGGAAAATCCGCAACCTATTTTTATACATTTCATTAAAGCGGCCAAGGCATTTGCTGAAAAAAAGGAAACCGCTAAAACCTCCATATTGCAGAGTGAACTTTCGTAATGGAACGCAAATTTTTTCAGGTAACTATGTATGATGCGTAAACTTTCCATGGCAGAACTGAACCGTAAATCAGTGGAAGAATTCAGGCGGTCGGAAAAAACGCCGGTGATCGCCGTATTAGAGAATATCCGGAGTTCCTATAATGTTGGAAGTGTTTTCCGTACGGCTGATGCATTCTTATTAGAAGCGATCTATCTCACCGGATATACTGGTGTGCCTCCACATAAAGAGATCAAAAAAACCGCCCTGGGTGCAGAAGAAACAGTAACCTGGAAACAGTTCAAGAACGCCACTGAAGCCATCCATGAATTAAAGGCTAACGGATTTACCGTGTATGCCGTAGAACAAGCAGTCAATAGCCAGTTGCTACAAGCGCTGCAGTTTAAACAGGATGAAAAAATTGCGGTTATTTTTGGCAATGAAGTGACCGGTGTTGAGCAAGAGACCATTCAGCAATGTGATGGTTGCATTGAGATACCCCAGTTGGGCATGAAACATTCTTTGAATATCGCTACAGCAGCCGGGGTTGTGCTTTGGGAGATCATCAGAACAAGGATGCTCCAGGTAACCGATACCGTTATCAATTAATGAATGAATGAACAGACAAGTTTCCAGCATAAAAATATTTAACCATTGACTGCTTTTAAAAATTACCTAAGCCTCATTAAATTTTCACATAGCATTTTTGCGATGCCCTTTGCCTTTATTGGTTTTTTTGTTGGCATCATGTCATTGCCCAAAATTCCCAATGTTTATTATAACCTTGTCGAAAACAAATCTGCCGCAGATAAGATCCTGTTGTACCTACATTATAACGGATATTTGTTGCTCTTGGTAATCGGTTGTATGATCTTTGCCCGTTCGGCAGCAATGGCCTTCAATCGGTATTTAGACGCCGGTTTCGATGAAAAAAATCCCCGAACCGCCGTTCGTGAGATCCCCGCGGGAATTCTGAAAGCGAATCATGTACTGTTGTTCACCATCATCAGCTGCATCGCCTTTATGGCCTGTTGTTATTTTATCAATTCCATCTGTTTTTATTTATCGCCGGTAGCCTTATTTGTCGTCTTGTTTTACAGTTATACCAAACGTTTTACTGCCCTATGCCACCTGGTGTTGGGCGTGGGTTTAAGTCTGGCCCCCATTGGCGCCTACCTTAGCGTGACCGGAAAATTTGACCTGCTTCCGATTTTATTCTCTGTGGCGGTATTGTGCTGGGTAAGCGGTTTTGATATCATTTATGCATTACAGGATGAATCCTTCGATAAAAAAAATCAATTGCATTCAATACCCGCAGCACTGGGTAAAAAAAATGCACTCAGGGCTTCTGTTGCGCTGCATATTTTGTCTACCCTTGCGGTAGTATATGCAGGATGGTATGGTCATTTCGGCATCTTGTATGGTTGTGGTATCTTGCTGTTTTCGGCGCTCCTGGTATACCAGCACTGGCTCGTAAAACCCAACGACCTGAGCAAGGTGAACCTGGCCTTTTTCACCACTAACGGTATCGCATCAGTGCTTTTTGCTGGCTTCGTGATCGCTGATCTTTTTTTAACACATCCCGGCCCTGTTCAATAAATTTACTATGGCAAGAATTATAGCAATCGATTATGGTGGAAAACGTACAGGCCTTGCTGTTACCGACCCGTTGCAGATCATTGCTACCGGACTTACCACGATTGCATCGAACGAATTGATCCCCTTCTTAAAAAAATACTTCAGTGAAGAGCAGGTTGAACTGATCATCATCGGCTTGCCCAAGAACTGGGATGAATCCGATACCCATGGTACTCCCCTGGTGGAATCGGCCATAAAAAAGATCCAGAAAGAATTTCCCGATATGCCGTTAACCACGGTGGATGAACGTTATACGTCTAAAATGGCCAAAGATGCCATGCTGGAAATGGGCATGAAGAAAAAAGACAGAAGAGATAAAAAACTGGTGGACGAGATCGCAGCCACTATTATGTTGCAGGAATATCTGCAATCTGTTCGTTGAACGCTAACAATATAACGGGTTATAAGAAAATGGGTTATTTTTGCAAACGGAGAAGTTCATAGTTCATAGTTGGAGGTTCATTGGTTTAGCTTTACACTGAAGTATACGGAATCTCCTAAACGACTAAACCCTAAACTTTAAACCTAAAACCTTAAACTTTAAACTTTCTTCTCTCAACATTAAACGACTTAAACCCTTAAACGAATTAAACGTTAAACGTTAAAAGTTAAAAGTTAAAAGTTCGTCATACTAAACAAAGACCCTATTACCTCACATGATCCTTCCAATAGTTGCATACGGCTCTCCCATTTTAAGAAAGATTTCAGCTGCCATTGATCCTGACTATCCTGAGTTAGAAAAGCTTATTGCTGATATGTGGGAAACCTTGTACAACAGCAATGGCGTAGGTTTGGCTGCTCCACAGGTAAATGCCGAGATCAGGCTTTTCATTGTTGACAGTGAACAAATATTTCTGAACCAGGAAGAGGATGAAAAAGGTGAATTCCCCGACGAACCCGGATTTAAGGGAGTATTTATCAATGCACGGATTCTTGAACTGGGAGGGGAAGAATGGGCATATAATGAAGGATGCCTCAGCATTCCTAAAATCCGCGAAGATGTATACCGAAGTGAAGAAGTGACCTTACAGTATGTAGATGAACATTTTCAACCCCACACCAAAACTTTTATCGGCATCACTGCAAGGGTGATATTGCACGAATACGACCATATTGAAGGGAAATTATTCATCGACTACCTTAAACCGCTGAAGCGGAAACTCATGAAAGGTAAACTGGAAGATATTTCCAGAGGAAGGGTAAAAGTGGATTACCGGATGGTCTTCCCCAAATAATTATTTTTTCCATATTTTCTGCAGTTTATCTGTGCATAGTCAAATTGCATTGATAAAAATTTTATGCTGTAAAACTTATCATCATTGGGGTAATAAATTGAGCGCTTTTATTATACTATTGAATCAGATTATTAACCAATCTACTTGGAAATGAGAGATAGGGAAAGTTTTAATTTTATAGTTTTATTATAATATACATCATGCAGCCTATATATAAATGGGCAACTTTCATATGCTATTGTACAAATAAAGAATAAAATAATTATTGAATTATATTTATTTTGTATATATATACAATTATTTATCTACTCGATAGCTGTTATCACATTAAATTATTACCACATTTAGGAATACCCTATTTGTAGTATTTTTATTATGGATAAAAATATTTACTTTTATTCCGGATTTGAATAACTAACAATTTAAACAACGCTTATGAGAAAATTACGACTCTTGTGCTTTTCAGTTGGCATTTTCTTCTCCGCTGCTTCTTTTTCACAAAGTGTAACTCCGGCTACATTCAACACAACTGGTGGAACTAATATTTTCACCTTCTATCGTTTTGAATGGAGCTTCGGTGAAGCTACTGCTATTGAAACCATGACGACTTCAAACCTCGTGGTCACCAATGGTGTGTTGCAACCCGGTACCAATAATCCGGCTACCGTAAACAACACCAGTGAATGGGACAGAGATGAGATCAAAATTTTGCCCAACCCTACTCAATCATGGCTCGAGATTGATTTCTTCAGCAAACAATCAGGTAAGGTTTCTCTTACCCTGTTCGACGAATCGGCAAGAATGCTGGGTCAAAAACAATTTGACTACTATGGTACTGGTCGCATTGAAAAAATGGACCTATCACGTTATCCGTCTGGACAGTATTTCCTGAATATCATACTTGAACCAACAGGAACCTCTGTAGCCAAACGAGGAACTTACAAAGTGCAAAAATTAAAATAATTGCTGCATCAAACCTTCAAAAACTAAACCTTTATAAACATGAAAAAGTTTTTATTAACGATAACAACTGCTTTTGTTGCGTTATTCACCATGGCACAGTCGCCTAACCTGATGAACTATCAGGGCGTAGCCAGAAATGCCGTGGGTAATGTGATCCCTAACCAGCAGATCGCACTTCGTTTGAGTATCTTATCAGGTAGCGCAAGCGGATCAGTAGTGTACAGTGAAACCAGAACCGTTTTCACTAATGCCTTTGGTCTATTCAATGTAGTAGTCGGCAGTCCGGGTACATTGGCCCAAACAGGTACTATAGCCGGTATCAACTGGACTGGTTTTCCTTCAGGCGGTGCCAGTAAATTCTTACAGGTAGAAATTGACCCACAAGGTGGTTCAAACTTTACCAATGTGGGATCTACACAAATGGTAAGTGTTCCTTATGCATTGAATGCAGGGGCTGCGGCTCCCGTTGGACCAGCAGGTGGGGATTTAAGTGGTTCTTATCCTAACCCAACAGTTGCAAAAATTCAGGGAAGGGCTGTTGCAGCAACAGCACCCGTAAATCAAAATTTATTAATGTGGGATGCCCCTTCTACTTCATGGATTCCCGCCACAGCTGCTTTGGCAGGTGTTGTTAGCGGATCAGGCACATTAAATTATGTTCCAAAATGGACACCCAACGGAACTACAATTGGCAATTCAAGGATCTTTGATGATGGTACATATGTGGGAATCGGGACTACCACCCCAGGTGCAGGATTGGTTGTAGCTGGAAATGGTATCTGGAACAGTTCAATAGGTATATTGAATACAGGTTCTGGTATGGAATGGAGAACCAGCGTAAACGGTACAAGTTATATCGTAACAAAAGTTTCAGGTTCAACTTTTTCTCCTTTCCAATTATTCAGCACGGGTGGAATGGACTTCTCTAGTTCAGCAGGTGCATCTATTGCCAGATTATTGGATAATGGAAATGTGGGTATTGGAACTACAGCCCCAACCCAAAAATTGCATGTAGCAGGATCAGTAAGAATTCAGGATGGAACAGAGGGACTCAATAAAATATTAAAAAGTGATGCTACTGGTAATGCTACCTGGTCTACTTTAGCTGGAGCCGGAATTGTAGGTGGATCTGGCACATTGAACTATATGACTAAATGGACACCTGATGGTAATAATATTGGTAATTCATTGGTATTTGATAATGGAACAAATATTGGTGTGAGTAATATCACCCCTTCTTATAAATTAGATGTTACCCATGGAGGCGCTACCGGTATTCGAAGCCAGTCAACTGCAAGTTTTTCTGTAGTTGATATCGATGGATTTAGTGGTGATGCTGCACTTCGTTTTCAAAAAGCAGGGGTGAGTATGTGGAATACGCGTAATCGCCCGTCTGATGATAATTATGAGTGGTTTGAAATGGGTGGTGGCGGAAGCCGCATGGTTATCCAGCGTGCAACAGGTAATGTAGGTATTGGACAAACAACCAACCCCTCTTATAAGTTAGATGTATTACATGGTGGTGCTACTGGTGCTCATATTGCATCAAGTGCTTCATTCTCTGTGGTGGATATTGATGGATTTAGCGGTGATGCTGCCCTTCGTTTTCAAAAAGCAGGGGTGAGTATGTGGAATACGCGGAATCGCCCGGCTGATGATAATTATGAGTGGTTTGAAATGGGTGGTGGCGGAAGCCGCATGGTTATCCAGCGTGCAACAGGTAATGTAGGTATTGGCGAAACAACCAGCCCATCTTACAAACTTGATGTATTGCATGGTGGTGCTACTGGTATCCGCAGCCGTTCTAGCAGCAGCTTCTCTGTAGTGGATATTGATGCGGCTAGTGGTGATGCTGCCTTGCGTTTCCAGAAAGCAGGTGTTGGTCAGTGGAATACGCGCAACAGGCCAGCTGATGATTATTATGAAATCTTTGAATTAGGTGGCGGCGGAAGCCGTTTGGTAATCCAGGATGCAACAGGTAATGTAGGTATCGGTGAAACAACCAATCCAACTTACAAACTTGATGTATTGCATGGTGGTGCTACTGGTATCCGCAGCCGTTCTAGCAGCAGCTTCTCTGTAGTGGATATTGACGGACAAAGTGGTGATGCAGCTTTACGTTTCATAGCTAATGGAGTAAATCAATGGAATACCCGCAACCGCCCTGCTGATAACTATTATGAAATATTTGAATTAGGTGGTGGCGGAAGCCGATTTGTGATCCAGGATGGAACAGGCAATGTAGGTATTGGTGGCAGCGCAACAGTATCCCCAGGATATCAATTGGATGTTGAAAATCCAGGTGCAAGCGGAATCCGTAGTAAGTCTTCCGCATCATTCTCTGTGGTTGATATTGATGCGGCCAGTGGTGATGCCGCCTTGCGTTTCCAGAAAGCCGGCGTAAATCAGTGGAATGTACGTAACAGACCAGCAGATGATTATTTCGAAATATTTGAATTAGGTGGTGGCGGAAGCCGTGTGGTAATCCAGGATGCAACCGGTAACGTAGGTATTGGTGAAACAACCAACCCAACTTACAAACTTGATGTATTACATGGTGGTGCTACCGGTATTCGCAGCCGCTCAAGCAGCAGCTTCTCTGTAGTAGATATCGACGGACAAAGTGGTGATGCTGCCTTACGTTTTGTAAAAGCAGGCGTAAACCAATGGAATACCCGTAACAACCCAGCAACTGATGACTACCAGATCTTTGAATTAGGTGGCGGCGGTGAAAGGATGAGAATTGAAAACACAACTGGTAAAGTTGTGGTTGATGGTGACTTTACCGTATTGGGTGTAAAAGCCTTCACAATTGACCATCCGCTTGATCCAGAAAACAAATTGCTGATGCACGTTGCTGCAGAAAGTAATGAAGTGATCAATTTCTATAGCGGTAATATAACCACTGATGCCAGTGGAAAAGCAACTGTTTCATTACCTGATTATTTTGAAGCAATCAATAAAGATTATCGCTATCAGTTAACTGTTGTGGGCGGCACTTTTGCTCAGGCCATCATCAGCAAAGAAGTTAGCAATAACAAATTTGAGATCGCCACCAACCAACCTAATGTAAAAGTTAGCTGGGAAGTAAAAGGTGTTCGTAATGATAACAGGATGAAGAAAAATCCATTTGTTGCAGAACAGTTGAAAACGCCTACACAAAAAGGCAAATACTACGATCCTGCTTCTTACAATTTGCCTGAAAGCAAAGGAATCAGCTATGATTCAAATTTAAGTTCTTCACTTAATGATGCTAAACTATCTCCTGCAAAAGTTGCCAACCCATTAAACACTACAGGTGGTAGCCTTGTACAAATGCCAATTGTTAAACCCAATGCAAAAGTCATTGATAACACAGGAAGCGTAGCCAATCAGGTACCAGTAAAAGCAACAACAAAAACTGCTGACATTTCAGGAAGTGTACTCGATGTTGCTCCTGTAAAAACAGTGGCTAAGCCAGTTGATAATAGTGGAAGTATTGCTCCACAAATAAAGAAAGAGGAGACTAAACCAGTTGTAAAACCAACTCAAAAAGGAAGTACCGGAGAGTAATCTTTGAATTAAGTACTCTTAATAACTTGCAGGCATGAAATATTTCATGCCTGCTTTTTTTTGTGCCTATTTCATGCTTGGTTTAAAGGAAATTCTATTGTAGAATATTTACTATAAAAAGGATTTTTTTTAAAAAATCAAACATTAAGATAATAAAACATACGCACGTTTGCTCCTCAAAAAAAAATTCTGCTATTCAAAAACACATTATATTTGAG
>Ga0194037_1000254_pt1 | contig 42024 bp, 33 predicted proteins | sample JunL306m_MetaG_FD_148653 | JGI IMG/M metagenome (GOLD analysis project Ga0194037, IMG submission 148653) | Anoxic zone freshwater microbial communities from boreal shield lake in IISD Experimental Lakes Area, Ontario, Canada - Jun2016-L304-6m | ecosystem: Environmental > Aquatic > Freshwater >... | reverse complement strand
CTCCCCTTGAAGGGGAGGGAGTTAACGGCATCCACCCCGACGTAGCCGACCACGTCAGCTATGCCCGGCTGATTGATATGATGGACTTTTCACGGATTGAATTTGATAAGCAGATATTCCTGACTCCCAAAAAAACAATTGCAGTTGAATCAAAATGGCCGACAAAAAGACAGTCTGATTTAATTGAAATTATCAGTGGTGGAACACCAAATACCAGTATTCCCGAATATTGGAATGGTGATATTCCGTGGTTGAGTGTTGCTGATTTTAACAACGATTCCAGATGGGTAAGTACGAGTGAAAAGGCCATAACTGAAAAAGGTTTGAATAACAGCAATGCAACGTGGCTTAAACCGGGCGATTTGATTATTTCTGCACGCGGTACAGTCGGAGCATTAGCCCATCTTGCTATTCCGATGACTTTCAATCAATCCTGTTGTGGATTACGGGGGAGAAACGAAATTGATAACGGTTTTCTCTATTACGCACTATTAAGAGAAGTTGCTCAGTTTAAGCTGAATGCATATGGTTCCAAATTTGACTCCATAACCATTCGTACCTTTGATGACATATTTATCCCTCTCCCACCACTTGATATCCAACAAAAAATCATTGAAGAAATAGAATCCGTTGAGAAGCAGTCGGCACGAGAGGCTGTAGAGATTGACCTGTTACAGGATGAAATTCAAAAAACAATCACCAACCTCACATACCCCTTGGCTGCGATTGGTAGCATTTCAGAAATAAATCCGGGTAAAAATCATATTCGTGGACTTGCTGACGATATGGAGTTCTCTTTTATTGAAATGGCTTCTGTCAGTAACGAAGGTGTCATTGAAACTATTGCTGCAAGAAAATTAACTGAGGTTAAACAAGGATATACCTGTTTTGCAAATGGTGACGTAATCCGCGCCAAAATCACCCCCTGTATGGAAAATGGAAAATGCGGCTATGTTGAAGGGCTGACGAATAATGTCGGATTTGGTAGTACGGAGTTTTTTGTACTTCGCCCAAGCAAGGCCATCTCAGGAAAATTCCTTTATTATCTCATCAATCGTGATATTTTCAGAAAAGAGGCGGAAAAGCATATGACCGGTTCATCCGGGCATAGAAGAGTTCCAAAAACGTTTCTCGAAAACTATCAAATTCCGATTCCTCCAATCAAAGACCAAACCCGTATCGTCACCGAACTGGACACCCGCGAAAAACGTATCCGCGAGTTAAAGGCGGCGATTGTGGCGGCGGAAGGGAAGAAGGCGGAGATTTTGAATGGGTATTTGAGATGAATGGATCTGAAAACCTCCAGCTATGGGTTGATGAAGCAGAGCGACGTCTTGCTGAACTTCATGCCGGTAAAGCCCTTGAATATCCAGCAGAAGAAGTGTTACAGAGTGTGCGTACTGCGCTAAGGTCATTGCAAAACACTGACCATTTGGTTGACGTCACCGATATGGTCTAACATTATAACTGTTCAAAAAAACAGGACTATTCTTATTGAAATCGGTAAATTTATTCCATGTAGATTTTATGAAGTTTGATCTTTCACTGAGGAGAAATTATGCCAAACACACTAGCCATTGCGCACAAATTTGAACAGTTTGTTACCCTTCACGGTGACGACCCGTTTATTTCAAAAACAATAGCCAAGTTGTTTTCCACAAGGGTTGCCAAGCTCCATAAAGAACTTAAAGATGTTCAGCAGGCGCTGAACCGTTACGAGCGCAGCTACGGAAAATCATCCGAAATATTTTTTAAAGAGTACCAGGCAGGCACAGTAGGAGATGATATGGATTTTATCGAATGGGCGTCACTTGTCATGATGCGCGACCGTCTGCTGGCAGAACGCTCACTTTTGCAGAGCTGAAATGATAACCTCTAACTTCGATGAAATCCGCCAAGCTCTGATTCTTAATGAACTGGTGACATCTTTTAAAATTGTCAGAGAAATGACCGGCAGCAACGACGGTTTTATACGGGTAAAATGCCGACTTTCAGACGGCTCAATACTTGAATTTGCTGAATATCTCCAGATAGTATCAGGCAAAATTGTACGCAAGACATACAGCTACCATTGGCAAACAAGCAGAGGAACGCTTCGCAGAAGATGGGATAATGCACCACATCATCCTGAAATTACAACCTTTCCAGATCATCAGCATAACGGTGACTTGGTAGTAGAATCGAAGCCGATGACTCTTGTACTTGTGCTGATTGCCATCGAAAATATTTTCACCGGAGCAAATCAATGAAATACCAACCCGTCATCGGACTTGAAGTCCATGTCCAACTCAAGACCGATACCAAGATATTCTGCGGATGTTCGACGCAATTCGGCGCAGAGCCCAACTCCCAGACCTGCCCTGTCTGTCTCGGTATGCCGGGCGCACTGCCGGTGCTGAACAATAAGGTCGTTGAATTTGCCATCAAGGCAGGGCTTTCCACCAATTGCTCCATAGCTCCACGCAGCATTTTCGCACGAAAAAACTACTTCTACCCGGACCTTCCCAAAGGGTACCAGATCAGTCAGTTTGAAGACCCGATCTGCCAGCGTGGCTGGCTGGATATCCAGGTTGAAGGTCAGGAACTGAAGCGGATCGGCATCACCCGCATCCATATGGAAGAAGATGCCGGAAAACTGGTGCATGGTGATGTCTCCGGCCTGGATGACGGTTCGGGTGTCGACCTTAACCGGGCCTGCACGCCACTGCTGGAGGTGGTCTCCGAGCCGGACCTGCGCTCGTCTGATGAGGCGGTGGTTTATCTGAAAAAATTGCACCAGATCGTGACGTGGCTCGACATCTGTGACGGCAACATGGAGGAGGGAAGTTTCCGGTGCGACGCCAATGTCTCGGTTATGCCTGTTGGTTCTGACAAACTTGGTACGCGTGCCGAGATCAAGAATGTCAATTCTTTCAAGTTTGTCAAACAGGCCATAGAATATGAGATCCAGCGTCAGATCGACTTGATCGAAGAAGGAGGAAATGTTGTTCAGGAAACGCGCCTCTTTGATCCCAACTCGGGCACAACCCGTTCGATGCGCAGCAAGGAAGAGGCCCATGATTACCGTTACTTCCCAGATCCCGATCTGGTGCCGCTGGTTATCAGTGAAGAGTGGGTAGAGTGCACACGGAAGAAATTGCCGGAGTTACCGGAACAGCGACGTCAACGTTTTGTCGACGAATTGAGGCTGCCGGAATACGACGCCGAGGTGTTGACAGCCAGTCGGTCGCTGGCAGAGTATTTCGAGGCAGGTGTGAAAGAACACCGAAATGCCAAAATGGTTGCCAACTGGGTGATGGGCGAGATTACAAGATCCCTTAACGACAGTGGTGCGTCAATAGAAGCCTGCCCGGTTACTCCATCGAGGTTGGCGGAACTTTTGAGGCTGATTGACAACGGTACGATTTCCGGAAAAATTGCCAAGACGGTCTTTGAAGAGATGTGGCAGAGTGGCAAAGCACCTCAGGTGATCGTAGAAGAACAGGGACTTGTCCAGGAATCTGACACCGGGAAAATCGAGTCCATCATTGATGAGATCATGACCGCCAATGCAGGACAGGTGGAAGAGTATCGTGGCGGGAAGGAAAAAGTTTTTGGTTTTTTCGTGGGACAGGTCATGAAGGCAAGTAAAGGTAAAGCCAATCCGTCTGTGGTGAATGAGCTTCTGCTTGGCAAACTCAAGCGGTAGGATAGAGGTTATGAAATGGTTCCGATTTTTCAGGAAAACCCGGAGGGCTGATATATGGACATGTCCCAGTACCGGGATCTGTTCGTCTCCGAAGCACGCGAACATCTCAACACGTTCAACGAGCTGATTGTTCAGCTTGAAGATACCGGCGGAGACAAGCTCACGATTGACGAGCTTTTTCGGCACGCGCATTCTCTTAAGGGAATGGCCGCTACCATGGGCTATGATCCTATTGCCGGTCTTGCCCACATTATGGAAGACCAGTTGAGTCGTGTACGTAGCGGAGAATTATCCTTTGTACCGCAACTTGCCGATCTTATGCTTGAATCTGCTGACAATCTGTCGGAGATGGTTTCACAGGTAGAATCAGGAAGCGAACCAATCAAGGAAGCAACCATCCTGATAGAGAGGCTTTCTCTCTTCAACCCCGACACAATAAAAAGCGGAACCTTCGAAAAACCGGATACTGGCAGCTCCGAGCAGCAGTCCTCTCCATCACATCGTTTCCGCGCGTCAGACTCATTCAAAAGCATTCGCATCAGAACTGAGACGCTCGACCACCTCGTCAATATTACCGGAGAATTGATCACGAACCGCTATCGCCTGGTTGATTGCGCCCGCCGGAGCGGTGTAATCGAGTTTGACAGTCCCATTCGCCAGATGACGGCTCTCCTGCGGGATCTGCGCGATGAGGTTTTCAAGGCTCGCATGCTGCCTTTTGATTTCATTGCAGAGAGGTTTCCGCGACTTGTCCGGGATCTGGCCCGCAAGCAGGGCAAGGAGATATCATTCCATCTTGATGGAAGAGATATCGAGCTTGACCGAGGCATCCTGGAAGAGATAGCCGAGCCTCTGGTACATATCCTGCGAAATGCCGTGGATCATGGTATGGAAACTCCCGACAAACGTGTGGCGGCAGGCAAACCATACAGCGGTGATATCCGCCTGACAGTGGTCCGTGACAAGGATCATGTGGATATCGTCATTTCAGACAATGGTTGCGGGATGGATCCGGACCGCCTCAAGTCAAAAGCCGTAGAAAAAGGAATCATAAGCGCAGCACAGGCTGCTTCCCTGACTCTGCAGGAATCCTACATGCTGGTATGTGCCCCCGGGTTTTCCACGGCCGAGACGGTCAGCGACGTTTCAGGGCGAGGAGTCGGCATGGATGCTGTTCGAACGACCGTACATTCACTGGGTGGAGTGCTGACCATCCAGTCGGAAATCGGTTTTGGCAGCCGGTTTATAATCAGGCTGCCAATAACGGTTTCGATCATTAACGCTCTTCTGGTAATGAGCGGTGTATTTGAGCTCGCCTTTCCAATAAATTCCGTTAAACGTACGCTTGAAATGAGGTCAGTTGAGATTATTGAAAAATCCGGACAAAAAACGGTCCTGGTTGACGAATCTTTTGTGCCGGTCAGGAGCTTGAACCGTCTTCTGGGACAGACTGTTCAACCTGATTCCGGTGTTGCCCTGATTCCGGCGGTTTTATGCGAGACGGGCGGCAACCAGGTCATCTTCGTGGCAGATCGCCTGTGCGGCCAGCAAGAAATATTTGTCCGGCCTCTCGGGTCGCCACTTTCCCGGTTGCGGGGAATAAATGGCGCGACAATAACCGGTGATGGCCGGGTTGTCTTTGTAGCCGATGCGGCCTCACTGGCGTGAGACCAGCGTTATGTCTGCCGTTAAACAAACTCCATTCGCCAGTGAATGATCAGGAAGGAAAGAGCACTATGAAACAGACGGAGGCGATGCAATTGACAGGTTATCTATTGTGGCTGTTTGCGGGAATTTTCATGCTCGGCACAACAACTGTATGTGTGGCTGCCGACAAACCGGCCCCACTCAAAGATGTCGTAGCGGCGCTTGAGAAGGGGTATGCCGGATTGCAGGATGTCCAGGCGGATTTTGCCCAGAAGACAACCATATCTGCGGTTAATCGAGAACAAAAAGCTTCCGGCGAGGTTTTTCTGAAGCGCCCCGCTTCAGCCACCGCCATGTTCCGCTTCAACTATGCCAAGCCAAAGCAGCAGATTGTTTCCAACGGCAAACAGGTCTGGTTCTACCTTCCCGAGAATAAGCAGGTATTAGTCAGCAATGTTGCCGACATGTTCAAGGGTGGCAATTCGATTGCCCTCTCATATCTGACTGGTCTGGGGCATGTTTCACGTGATTTCAATGCAAACTTTGCAAAAGAATCGCAGGATAAAAATGGAAATTACCAGCTTGAGCTGATCCCGAAACAGGCAAGCCCGGTTCTTGTAAAACTCCAGTTGACTGTATCTGCGGAAGCGGTTGAACGATTTTTGACCGACGGCGATGTGAAAGATCTTTTCCCTGTAATCTCCTCGATCGTGCATGATGCCGGCGGTAACCAGACCCGAATTGACTACAGCCGCGTAAGGGTTAACAAGGGGCTTGACAACGGAAAATTCAACTTCAGGATCCCCGAGGGGGTCGAGATCATGAAGCCATAGCATTTCAGTCAACAGGTCAAGGTGGAGGTTTGAGAAAATTCTTTACCTCTTCCTGAATTTAATTTTGGAGGGAGCATCCATGCCGTCGTTCGACATTGTTTCAAAGGTAGACATGCAGGAGGTCGATAACGCCGTGAATCAGGCGGTCAAGGAGATTGGCCAGCGCTATGACTTCAAAGGATCCAAATGCCAGATCACGCAGGAGAAGGATTCTGTTAAAATTCTGGCAGATGATGATTACAAACTGAAAGCTGTCGTAGATGTACTTCAGTCAAAATTCCTGAAGCGCGCCATATCCATCAAGGCTCTTCAGTACGGCAAGATCGAGCCTGCCTCAGGCGGGATGGTGCGCCAGATCATCTCCGTCCAGCAGGGGATTTCCAAGGAGAAGGGCAAGGAGATCGTTGCAATCATTAAAGAGAGTAAACTAAAGGTTCAGGCCCAGATCCAGGATGATCAGGTGCGGGTGACCGGTAAGAACCGGGACGACCTCCAGGACGCGATCCAGTTGTTGAAGGGGAAGGATTTGGATGTGGAGATGCAGTTTACGAATTTCAGAGAGTAGTCATTCTGCAGATGAAGAGAGGAACAAAGGTGGCACCGACCAGCTTTGAGATTGAAAACCAGACATGATGCTATGGCGCCGAATATTCCACCCGGTTATTGCGCTGATCGCCATTCAACTGGTATGGATCACAATGGTGTTTTTCTGGATCTACTGGTTTATCGGCAAGCACCGCGAATTTCGGGGACTCGCTGAAAAATACCGTCCCGAGCTTTTGGGACAGGGTTTCAACTGGCCGGTCATGGTGGAAGGCCTGGTCATGCTGGTATTGATTCTGGTCGGCGTTTATGTGATTTTCGTCTTCTGGAATCGTCAATCAAACTTGTATTCCCAGCAACGCAACATCATGTCCCAGGTAACGCACGAGCTGAAATCACCATTGGCGTCCATTCAGCTCCACCTTGAGACAATTCGACTGCGTCGACCGACTGAAGAGCGGCTTGACTCGTTTGTAGGCACCATGCTGGCCGATACAGAGCGACTTCATTACCTGATCAACAACCTGTTGATGGCGGCGCGCCTTGAACAACGACGCAAGCCTGCCGAAAGGCGGCTGACTGATATCTCGTCCCTGATCGCCGATTACGTGGAACAGGAGCGCTCAAAACTTCCACAAGGAGGAAATATCTCGCTGGAGAGCGAACCCGGAGTGAAGGCGATGGTAGATCCGGAAGAGATGGGCATGGTACTGCGTAATCTGTTCGAGAATGCAGTACGTTATTCTCCCGAAAGTCCCGACATTTCAATAAAGTTAGCCAGATCGGAAAAAACTCTCGCCATTTCTGTCATGGATCATGGCCGGGGTATTGAAAAAAAGGATCAGAAACGGGTTTTTGGCATGTTTTACCGCGTCAAGCAGCACGGTGACTACGTCAGAGGCACCGGGCTCGGCCTGTACATTGTAGAGTCGGTCATCAAGAGCCACGGTGGAACCGTCCATGTAACAAGCGACGGACCGGGCAGGGGGAGTACATTTACCATCAAACTCCCGGTGGTGTGAGGAACGAACATGATACTGACTGAAAAACCTTGTATTATGCTGGTTGAGGATGAAATTCATCTGGCTCGGGGAATCTGCTTCAATCTTGAAGAAGAGGGTTTTCGTGTCAGTCACTTTGAATCAGGCGAGAAGGCGTTGACAACTCTTGAGGTTGAGCATTTTGATCTGATCATTCTGGATGTAATGCTGCCCGGTCTGGATGGGTTTCAGGTTTGTCGGGCAATACGTCGATTGGATCCTCGCGTCCCAATCCTTATGCTGACTGCCCGCTCCGACGACGCCGACCGGGTGGAAGGGCTGGAAAACGGCGCCGATGACTATCTCACCAAGCCCTTTAATCTGGTGGAATTTCTTCTGAGGGTTAAAGGAATGTTGCGACGCTCGTCCTGGTATCGCCCCGATCCGGTCGAGGAAGGATACTGCTTTGGTGACAATGAGGTATTCCTGCTTTCCTACCGGGCCCGAACAGCGCAGGGGGAAATAGACCTGACTGAAATGGAAGTGAGGGTGCTGGCTATATTTTTCCGGAAAGAGAGCCAGGCGATTCCTCGAGGTGAATTATTGCAAACCGTCTGGGGCTACACCAGCGATACCGAAACCAGAACTCTGGATAATTTCATCGTCCGGCTCCGCAAATACTTCGAACCCGACCCTGCTCATCCGATCCACTTCCAAACTGTGCGTGGCGTCGGTTACAGATTTGACCAGAAAAGCAAACGAGACAGCATCTGAATCGCCGGCAACGATGCCGACACCATACGGCTATTTCGCCATCTGCTTCAGCATCTGCTCCAGTTTGCGTAATTCCTCGCCATATCCGGCCCAGTCCCCCTGGCGCTGCAGGTTGATCGCCTTCTCATAGATAACCATCGCTTCCCTGGCCAGCGTGGCTGGCGATGCTTTCGGCTCTGTCGTGACACCCCTGTCGGCAGCGACAACCGCTTTTTTACCGCCGAAGAGCCTTTGCAGAGCCAGTTCCAGGTTTTCCTCCATGACAACTTCATCACCAAAAGCGACAATCACCCTTTTCAGTTCCGGCAGAGCGGATTTGTCGGCTGCCAGAAAGAGCGGCTGAACATAGAGCAGTGACTTTTCAATCGGGATTACAAGCATGCTCCCCCGGATGACCTCGGAGCCACGCTGGTTCCAGAGCGTCAATTGCTGGGATATGAAGGAATCCTGGTTGATGCGGGCGTCAATCTGCTTCGGGCCATAGATCAGACGGTCGCGCGGGAAAGTGTAGGCCCTGATCTTTCCATAATTCGGGCTATCACAACGGGCTGTCAGCCAGGCCGCCAGGTTGTCCCGCTTGGAGGGGGTAAACGGCAACAGCAGAATGTACTCTTCCACTTTCTCACCCGGCAGTTTCATGATCGTGTAATAGGGTTCCATAGGTTTTTCACCCAGAGTGGGAACCTGCCAGAGGTTTTCCTTGTTATAGAACACTTTGGGATCGGTCATATGGTAGGCTGAAAACATGGCGGCCTGAAGCTGGAGGAACTGGTGCGGGTAACGTATATGTTTGCGCAGGTCGTCAGGCATGGCGCTGAAAGGTTTGAAGAGTGCCGGAAACATCCGGCTGTAAACTTTTACCAGAATATCATGCGGATCACTGATATAGAAGTTGAGTGTGCCGTCATAGGCGTCCACGACCGCCTTGACGGAGTTTCTCATGTAGTTGATGCCTCCGTTGACCGGTTTTGAACAGGGGAGACGGTCAGAATAGGTGTAGGCATCTATGATCCACATGAGCCTCCCTTTTTCATCCACTACCATGTACGGATCACCATCGAAACGGAGAAAGGGTGCCACCGCTCTGACCCGTTCATTGATGTTGCGATTGTAGATAATCCGGCTCTCGGAGGTAATATCAGATGAGAGCAGAATCTTTTCAGTCTTGAATCTGGCGGCGAACAGCGCTTTTTTCAGCAGAGAGTCAATCGGCACGCCGCCTTTTCCGGCATAAGTCGTATTGATATTTCCGGTCGCGGTCGGATAGCTGAATTCCGGCACTCTTGTCTTGACAACCACATAGTCGTTGGACAGCTCACCGAAATAAATTTCCGGTCTGGATACCTTGATGTCGGCCAGACTGACAGGCGGGATATCCTTGACAAAAAACTCGGGTAGCCCCTCTTTGCTGATCCGGCTGACCGGCCCGAAGGTAATCCCGTTGCCGTGAGTGAATATCAGGCGCTCGTTAATCCAGTTTTTGCTGGGCAGATCGGCGTAGGAAAGTTCGCGCGGCGACAGCATGACCTGGGTGTATTGACCGTTCACTTTGTAACGATCATTATCTACATCAAAAAACTTGTAATAGGTCCTGATTTGCTGGAGCTGACTGTAGGTCTTGAGCAACGGGGCGTGATCCCAGAGCCGGATGTTTTTGATAGTGGCTTCATTGTTGGCTATGTCGGCAGCGGAAAGCTTCGTATCGACATCGAAAGGTACGGTTTCAATTTTTTCCAGATCGTAACCAAGGCGGGTGAACGTAAGATTGTTGACGATGTAGGGTGTTTCCAGGGCCAGTTCATTGGGAGCTACCTTGAATTTCTGAAGCAGCCCCGGATAAACCCGGATGCCGATAAAGTAGATTGCGACAACGATGACCGGTGGCAGCAGTGCCATGCGCCACGCACCTTTCCAGATGCCGACTGCCAGCATGGCGCCTGCCAGTGGAGTCAGGCATGTCAAAATCCGGTAGGTCAGCAGACGGGAGTTGACATCCACGTATCCTGCGCCAAAAAAAGAGCCGTTATTGGAAAGCAGCAGTCTGAAACCGTCCAGATAGAAACCGGCAGCAATTACACAGGCGGAGATACCGGCCAGAACCGCAAGATGTCGACGAACTTTCCCGTCAAACTCTGCACCGCGATCGGTCAGAGTGATGCCGCCACGCACAAAATACGCTGCCCCGACTGTGGCCGCAGTTACCAGCAGCGCAGAACCGGTAAAACCTTTGAGTACCTCCCAGAACGGCAGGCTGAACAGGTAGAAGCCGATATCCATGCCGATGACCGGATCAGCGATTCCGACGTTCACCCTGTTTGTGAAGAGCAAGACTTCTTCCCATTGCATGGCGCCCCAATTTCCTGCAAAGAGAGCAAGGAGTATGCTGAGCAGTATGCCCGCAGGTTTAACAAGGCGCGCAGCTTCACCCCTGTTAATCCGGAGGGCGCCAACTCCCACGATATATATGCCTGCAAGAGGGAATTGCGCTCTGTCAGCATATAAGAGATTAACTATCATCACCGTAAACAGGGCAATTCCGAACAGCAGCCCTACCTCTGTTTTGGCATACAGCGTTGTGAAAAATACCGATGAGAAGCCGGTTTCAGCAAAAAAAAGCCACTCGGTGAAGAAAGCGAGTACGGACGATATGAAAGGCAGCATCACGGCGATAATGATAAAAATGAGAATTACCCTGTTTTTAAGCATTCTGTACCCCCTCAGTGTATGTACTCTCAATAATGACAGTAGATTCGCAACAACCTTATGTCAATAACCTTCTTGACATGCCGCAAGGGGCGTGGCATTCTGACCGGGCTGCATCTGCAGGTTGTATGACAGTTGAATAACGGATCACGGTGCCCTGACGGGCTTGATAGGGAAGAGGGGTGTAAATCCTCCGCGGACCCGCCGCTGTAAGCGAGGACAAAGGGCATTTTGTCACTGGTTGGAAGACCGGGAAGGCGCCCGGAGGGTGAGTCGCGAGCCAGAAGACCTGCCATGATCTTAACACTCGTCAGTTCCCCGTGGTAAAGGGAGAGTGAAGCCATCATCAGACTTTGAATACGAAAAGTCCGCATACTGCTTTGTGCAGGTACGGGCTTTTTTTATTTGCGGACGCCATTCATCGAAACATCGGGGAGGCTGTATATGCACATCATGGAAGGTTTCCTGCCGGTCAAACATGCCATTGGATGGAGTGTTGTCTCGGCCCCTGTGGTCGCCTGCGGGCTCTACGCAATCAACAAAAAAATCAAGGAGCAACCTGAACACCGGATGCTCCTGGGAGTTGCCGCCGCCTTCACTTTTGTTCTCTCGGCCCTGAAATTGCCTTCCGTCACCGGCAGTTGTTCACACCCGACCGGTACCGGTCTGGGGGCGATACTGTTCGGATCGGCCGCCATGGCTCCTATCGGCGCAGTGGTGCTCCTGTTCCAGGCGATCTTGCTGGCCCACGGAGGTCTGACCACCCTGGGTGCTAATATCTTCTCGATGGCGATTGTCGGGCCTTTGGCTGCCGCCGCCATCTTCCGCATGGCCAAAACCGCAAAACTCCCCTTTGGCATCTCGGTATTTCTGGCTGCGTCCCTGGGAGACCTGCTGACCTATGTGACTACCTCCGCTCAACTGGCACTGGCCTTTCCGGATCCGGTCGGCGGATTTGCCGCATCGTTCGCTAAATTCGCTGCGGTGTTCGCAGTAACCCAGATTCCGCTGGCCATAAGCGAAGGACTTTTGACCGTAGTAGTCTTTAATGCTCTGGCCCGTTTTAACCCTCAGGAGCTGAAAGAGATGAATGTCGTAACCGTACAGGGGGCTTAAGCATGAAACGATATCAGAATCTGTTGTTGATGATTGCGGTCGTAGTGCTGGCGGCGGTCCCGCTCAGGATGTTAGAGAAACCTGCTCCGGGCCCGGATGGAAAAGTTGTGGAGATTTTCAAGGGGGCCGATGATCAGGCCAAAAATGTCATACATGAGATTGCACCGGGATATCGGCCCTGGTTCAAGCCGCTGATGGCGCCTCCCGGCGAAGAGATCAACACACTGTTTTTTACCCTTCAAGCGGCACTGGGCGCCGGATTTATCGGCTATTATCTGGGAATGTCAGTGACCCGGGCCAGAATGCGACGGGAGCTGGATAAAGAAGCGGAATGCTGATTGAACAGTCCGCCTATACAAACCGCTGGCGGCGGGTTTCACCCTCTGCCAAAGGGGTAACTTCCCTGTGCGGCATGCTTGCCGCGTATGCCGCAGCGACTCCCGTAGCCGCCTGCGGAGTGGCTGCGATTCTCTGCGTTGTCACCGTTCTGGGAGCAGGAATACCCCTGGAGCGATACCTGCGGGTAGCGGCTCCGGCGTGCCTCTTTTTGACTTTCAGTGCTTTATCGCTCGCTGTTTCACTTAACGTTGGCAATTCATTCGGTGATTTCGTGCTGCTGCCGGTACATTCGGAACTGCAAAAGGTCGCCCAGGTATGCGGTCGATCTCTGGGGGGACTGGCCGCGCTCCTTTTCCTGGCGCTCACCACGCCCTTGATTGACATCATCGCTCTACTGAGACGGCTCGGCGCACCTGAAGTTCTCCTTGATATAATGATTCTCTGCTATCGCACACTCTTCGTATTTTCCGAAGCGGTTCGCGAAACCGTCACGGCCCAATCCGCCCGCCTGGGGTATACCACCATACGTCTTTCCATGCGCTCTTTGGGTGGACTTGTGGCGAACATTGCCGTTCAGGTGTGGCAGCGTTCGCAAGCGCTTCATCTGGCAGCCATGGCCCGCAACAATGACGGACCGCTACGTTTCCTCGAACAGACCTATCCACATTCGACAAGGGACATCTGTGTTGCGGTCAGCGGCGGGGTCGCTCTGATTGTTCTCACCTTGATGATTCCATGATCCGGCAGGCGACAAAACATATTCTTGAATTGAAGGAGACCAGTTTCCGCTACCCCGACGGCAGTGTCGGGCTCGACCGCTGCTCTCTCACCATCCTGCGCGGAAGCCGCACGGTTGTACTTGGCGCCAATGGCTCCGGCAAGACAACATTATTTGTTCACCTGAATGGCATTCTCAGGCCGCAGACCGGGACGGTCCTGTACAGCGGGGCACCTCTGGAATATAGCCGTAAAGGGCTGCACAGCCTCCGCTCACATGTTGGTCTGGTGTTCCAGAATCCAGACAGTCAACTCTTTTCTGCAAGTGTCCGGGAGGATGTCTCTTTTGGCCCGCTCAACCTGGGGCTGGATGTCAGGACAGTTCGTAAACGGGTAGAAGATGCGCTGCAGGCGGTGGGTATGGTAGAGTGCGCCGACAAGCCGGTTCACAATCTGAGCTATGGGCAGAAAAAACGGGTCTGCGTAGCGGGGGTGCTTGCCATGCAGCCGGAGGTAATTGTTCTTGATGAGCCGATGGCGGGGCTGGATGTCGCCATGCAGAAAGAATTGACTGCCATCCTTGATCGTTTGCATACTGCCGGATTAACCGTTCTCATTGCGACCCATGACATTGATTTTGCTTATGGATGGTCAGACGAGGCAATTGTGTTACAGAAGGGGCGACCGCTGTCGCAAGGAAACGCAAAAGAAGTATTACAGTTGTCCGAGGTACAGACAGAGCTCGGAGCTTCACCGATTGTGGCCGAGATCGTCCGCTCACTCGCCTTGACCGGAATTGACGTATGTGCTAATGGAAATCCGCCACGTAACAGGGCGGAACTGGTGAAAGCCATCGCAGCTCAGACGAAACAGGAGAGTAACCGATGATCATTGTAACCGGTGGCGCAGGACTGATCGGAAGCGCCGTGATACAGCGGTTGAATCAGCTTGGAAGAGAAGACATCCTGGTGGTGGATCATCTCGGTCGGTCCGATAAATGGCGCAACCTGTCACCACTACGCTTCATGGACTACCTGGAAAAAGATGCTTTCGAACTGCTGCTTGACAGCGGAGCCCTTACGAGGCGTCTGTCCCACGACATCAACGGGTTGGAAGCGGTCTTTCATCTGGGTGCCTGCTCAGCTACGACTGAACCGGACGCTACCTACCTGATTAAAAACAACTTTGAATACTCCCGCAAGCTGGCTCTGGCTGCTCTGGCTGCCGATGCCCGCTTCGTCTATGCCTCCAGCGCTGCAACCTATGGTGACGGGGAAAACGGTTTTATCGACAATGACGCGCATGTGCATCAGCTCCGTCCGATGAACATGTATGGCTACTCCAAGCAGCTCTTCGACCTGTGGGCGCTTCGTCAGGGTTATCTCAATCAAATCGTGGGGCTCAAATATTTCAATGTATTCGGCCCGAACGAACAGCATAAGGGCGAGATGCGTTCACTCGTTATGAAAGCCTTTGAGCAGATCAGCGCCACCGGTGCTCTGCGCCTGTTCAAGTCCCATCGTCCTGAGTTCAGCGATGGCGAGCAACTGCGTGACTTCATTTACGTAAAGGACGCCGCAGCCATGACAGTTCATTTCCTCGAAAACAGAGTGACCAACGGCGTCTTCAATATCGGCGGTGGAGTAACCGTGAGCTGGAACAGGTTGGCCCGCGCCGTCTTCAGCGCCATGGAACGCCCGGTAAACATCGCGTACATCGACATGCCGGAATCGATCCGCAGCACCTACCAGTACCTGACCTGCGCCGATATTTCAAAAATCCGTTCGGCTGGCTGTACGGTTGCGCTTACAACTGTGGAGGATGCCGTCCGGGATTACGTCAGAAACTATCTTATTCCAGGCAGACGGCTGGGAGAGTAGAATGTGTTGTTTCAATGACCGGTTGAGATGCTTGCTTCCACGGCAAAGCGCTTGATTTTTCGGGTTGTCGTTTTGGGGAATTCATCTTCGCGGATTGTGAATTTGCGAACCCGCTTGTAATCAGCCAGACCATTACAGGCCTTCTGGACTTCAACCCGCAACAGTGCTTCGACATCAGCCTCGCTCATCGGGTATCTGCCGTCGATGCGACTCTGGTTATCAAGCGCTTCCTGATTGAGGTAGATGATAGCATGAATTTCTTCGGATGACGTTCCGACCCGGTGTCCATAGACCATGACTTCAGCTATGAACGGGCTTTTAAGCAGTTCGTTTTCCACTTCTTCAGGATACACGTTCTTGCCGTTGGGGGTCACGATCAGATTCTTGACCCTGCCGCTTATGGTTAAAAAACCGTCTTCGCTGAGCACACCCAGATCACCGGTTCGATACCAGCCATCCGAGAGCACTTCCGCCGTGGCTTGCGGATTCTTGTAATACCCCTGCATGACATTCGGTCCTTTTACAATGATCTCACCCACACCCTCATTGTTTGGTCCATCAATCCGTACCTCAATGCGATCCAGCAGGCGCCCGATGGTGCCGAGCCGCTTGGCTCCCGGCTGTTCCGCACTGATGATCGGTGCTGTTTCGGTAATGCCGTACCCCTGATAGATTGACAAACCGAATTCCGTCATTCCCATAGCAATAGCCGGGTCAAGCGCTGCCCCGCCACTGATGAAGATAGTGCCGGAACCGAAGGTCTGCCGCACTTTCGATGTCACGATCGATCGAGTGAGCGGAACAGAATACAGCAGCTTCGAGAGCTTTCTGGAGTTGATATTTTTTGTGATCCGGTCAAGGATCATCCGGTAAACAGCCGGAACGGCCAGAAAGAAGGTCGGTTTTACCTCCGCCAGGTTTTCTCCCAGTTTTTTCAGCGATTCCGAGAAAGAGACTCTGCCCCCAAGTGAGAGTGGCAGCAGAACTCCGCATACCTGCTCAAAAACGTGGTTGATCGGCAGGAATGACAGGGTGTGGATGCTGTCGTCGAGCTGAAAATGCCTGGCCGCTCCCTTGATGTTGGATACGATATTGGCGTGACTGAGCATGGCGCCCTTTGAGCGTCCGGTTGTGCCTGATGTGTACAGGATCACTGCCGTATCGGTATGGTCACGTGGTTTTTCGGGAAGCGGTGCGCTATGGCAGAGAGTGTTCAGAGACAGGAGCTTTCCTCTGCGGGTGAGCTTTTTGCGGAGCCTTTCCGCAGGATCAAAAGGGTCGGCCGGCTCTGTCACGGAATCCGTTTCAGAACTTAAAGTACATAGCTGCCGGTAAGCCTGTCGGGCGAGCAGTTCCATCGTTGTGCGACGATCCACCGGCAGATCTACGGCTGAGACAAGTTCACGCCACTCTTCGATCAATGCATCCAGAACCTCCACAACCCGGGAATCTGCACCATCAACGGAGGTCGGAGCGAGAGTCACAATTCGTTCAAGCCCGGCAATATCCGGAAAGATTTCCAGAACAAGATCAAGGCAGGGTGGATCGCTGAAGACGAAGCGCGCATCGCAATCGGCCAGAATGTGCCGTAGTTCGGTCGCCTTCAGTTCTTTGTCGATCGGCACGACAACTCCCCCGGCTTTGAGAATTCCCAGGTACGCTGCTACCCACTGGGGAGACGATGGCGCCAGCAGGGCAGCGTGATCGCCAATGTTGAAACCGCTCTTGATCATGCCGGCCGCAATCCGGTCGGACAGCTCCCATAGTGCCCCATAGGTCATGTTGTGCCATACTCCGGCAATCTTGTAGCCCAGCGCCGGTTGGTCGCTGTATTTTTGGCAGCTCTCCCTGATAAGTGAATCTATGGTTTGCACACCCAACCTCCAAAACGGCGTTTTGACTGCATAATAGCATGACTGAGCCATGCTTTGTCAAAGTTAAATACATTCCCGGCGGTCAGAAAATGCTTTTTCGGAGTGGACGGTAATGATATGATGATCTTTCGCAATTCACCGCATGCAGTGCCAAGCCAAAGGAGAACGTAATGCCCGAACTTCGAGTCCGTTTTGCCCCCAGTCCAACCGGTTACCTGCATGTCGGGGGTGCCCGCACCGCACTTTTTAACTGGCTGCTGGCCAGAAAACAGGGTGGTGTATTTATTCTGCGCATTGAGGACACGGATGTGGAACGTTCCACCATGGAGTCTGTGAATGCAATTCTGGAAGGAATGAAGTGGCTCGGGCTCGACTGGGACGAGGGGCCGTTTTATCAGTCGGATTCATTCCCGCTCTACAAGGAATATGTCCGGAAGCTGCTGGATGCCGGCAAAGCATATGCGTGCTACTGCTCAGCCGAAGATCTGGAGGCCAAACGGAATCTGGCCATGCTGGAAGGGCGCAAGCCCAAGTATGACGGAGCCTGTCGTGAACGGGCTGACCAGCCTGAAGGACAGCCGTTCGTCGTACGTTTTCGGGCGCCGCAGTGCGGAGAAGTCGCTTTCAATGATCTGATCAAAGGACGCATCGCTTTTCAAACCGATGAGCTGGACGATCTGATCATCCAGAGGACGGATGGAACACCGACCTACAATTTCTGCGTGGTGATCGATGACGCCACCATGAAGATTACTACCGTCATACGCGGCGATGACCATGTCAACAACACGCCCCGCCAGATCCAGCTGTACGAGGCATTGGGGTTTCCTGTTCCCGAATTTGCCCACGTCCCGATGATTCTTGGTTCGGACAAGGCAAGACTCTCAAAGCGTCACGGCGCGACCAGTGTGATCGCCTACCGCGACATGGGTTTTCTGCCTGAAGCCCTGATCAACTATCTGGTCCGCCTGGGGTGGAGTAATGGCGACGACGAGATCTTCAGCCGGGAGGAGATGGTTCAAAAATTTGACATCCACAACGTTGGTCGTTCGGCCTCGGTCTTCAACACCGACAAACTGCTCTGGCTGAATGCCCATTACATAAAGAATGGTGATCCGGAGCGCTTGGCGGATCTGCTGTTGCCGCACATCTCAAAACGCGATGTTACGACTCTGGGTGGCCCGGATCTGATGGCGGTAGTAAAGACCTTGCAGGAACGCGCCCAGACACTCGAAGAGATGGCCGAGCGGGCCGTCTTTTATTACAATGCTCCGGTAAGCTATGATGATGCCGCTCTGGCAAAGTTTGAAAAAGAACAGCTTCAGGCGGTTTTTGAAGCTGTTGAGAAGAAGCTTTCAATTGTATCAGCAGACGATGCCTCCGGAATTGACGCACTCTTTAAGGAAATATGCCTTGAAAATGGCTGGAAGATGGGGCAGGTGGGACAACCAACCCGCATCGCCCTTTCAGGAGGAACACAGGCGCCTGGCATTGGTGAAATTGTGGTGACGCTGGGAGTGGCGGAAACGATCAGGCGCATTCAGAAGGCGCGGGATTACGTATCAGAAAAATGATTCCAAACTGTTGAATCCGGGTTCTATTGCAGTTCAGATTCTCCCGTCAGCACCCGTTGCAGTTCCTCACTCAGGTGTTTAAACTTTTTTCATATGTCACTATTTAATCTCACAACACACTTCCTCCCGCGCGGCGATCAACCTCAGGCCATTGACGAACTGGTAGAGGGAATCGAGCGTGGCGATCGCCACCAGACTCTGCTGGGTGTTACCGGCAGCGGAAAAACTTTTACGGTTGCAAACGTCATTGCCCGCACAGGGCGACCGGCGCTGGTGCTGGCCCCCAACAAAACTCTGGCTGCACAGCTCTACGGGGAATTCAAGGAACTCTTCCCCGATAATGCCGTGGAGTATTTCGTCTCATATTACGACTATTACCAGCCGGAAGCCTATATTCCGACCAGTGACACCTATATCGAAAAAGACTCAGCCATCAACGATGAGATCGATAAATTGCGTCATTCAGCGACCCGTTCGCTTTTGACACGCCGGGATGTCATCATCGTAGCATCGGTATCCTGCATCTACGGCATCGGGTCTCCCGAGGCCTACCAGGCAATGCACATCTTTTTCCATCAGGGGGATGATTATGGTCGGGACGAACTGCTGAAAAAACTGGTGGAGATCCAGTACGAACGTAACGACATCGATTTTCATCGCGGCACCTTCCGGGTGCGGGGCGATGTAGTGGAAATATTTCCGGCCTATGACAGTGATCGGGCTCTCAGAATTGATTTTTTCGGTGACGAAGTGGAATCAATCAACGAGATTGATCCGCTGCGTGGAACGGTGCTGCAAAAGCTCTCCAAATGTTCCATTTATCCGGCCTCGCACTACGTCTCAACCCGCGAGACTCTCGAACGTGCGGTGGAGCAGATTCGTATCGATCTGGGGGAGCGCATTCGCTATTTTCGAGAACAAAACATGCTGTTGGAGGCGCAGCGCATCGAACAACGCACCTTCTACGATATTGAGATGATGGAGGAGATGGGCTTCTGCCACGGGATTGAAAACTATTCGCGTTACTTCGACGGCCGTCAGCCGGGTGAAGCTCCGTATACTTTGATTGATTATTTTCCGGAAGACTTTGTACTGTTCGTGGACGAGTCGCACATCACCATCCCGCAGACCGGTGCCATGTACCGTGGCGACCGATCACGCAAGGATACGCTGGTAAACTACGGCTTCCGGCTTCCGGCTGCGCTGGACAACCGTCCACTCAACTTCGGGGAATTCGAGAACCGTATCCGTCAGGCGGTCCATGTCTCGGCAACACCGGCCGATTACGAGCTTGAGCGGAGCGGTGGCGTTTTCGTCGAACAGGTCATCCGTCCGACAGGACTAGTTGACCCGGTGATTGAGGTGCGGCCGGTAACGGCGGGTAGTACCGTCGGCCAGGTGGACGACCTCCTCCACGAAGTCCGCGAGACCGTGGCCCGGGGCGAGCGCGTGCTGGTTACAACCCTCACCAAAAGGATGTCCGAGGAGTTGACCAATTATTATCGCGAACTGGGGGTGCGGATAAAATACCTTCACTCGGATATCGACACTATCGAAAGAATGCAGATCATCCGCGATCTGCGCCTGGGTGAATTCGACGTGCTGGTCGGGATCAATCTGCTGCGGGAGGGGCTGGATCTGCCGGAGGTTTCACTTGTTGCGATATTGGATGCCGACAAGGAGGGGTTCCTGAGATCAACCCGTTCGCTGATCCAGACCTGTGGCCGAGCCGCCCGCAATATCAACGGCCGGGTGTTGATGTACGGTGACAGCGTGACCCGTTCGATGCAGGCCTGTATTGACGAGACCGGCCGCCGCCGGCTCAAACAGCTGGCTTACAACATGGAACACGGTATAACTCCTGAAACCGTCAAGAAGGGATTGCGCAGTATTCTGGAATCGATAGAGGAAAAAGATTACGTCACGCAACCTGCCGGGGTAGCTGAGCCGGGAGAGGAGTATCTCGCTCCGAAAGAGATCCCGAAACTGGTGAAAAAATTACGGAAGGAGATGCTGGCAGCGGCCAAAGAGTTGAATTTCGAGAAAGCGGCAGAGCTGCGCGACCGGCTAAGGAGGCTGGAGGCGATGGAGTTGGCGTTGCGGTGAGCTTGCTGAAACCGGGACATCTGACGAATGTCTTTCAGAAAAACGGTGAGATCCCTCCGCGGGTTGTCACTGCATTTCGTACGATGATCTATGCACATTACCGTTCCAGTCCGCGACCGATGCCGTGGCGCGAGACCGGTGATCCGTACCGGATTCTAGTGTCGGAGGTCATGCTGCAGCAAACACAGGTAGAGCGGGTCAAGCTCAAATATACTGAATTTCTGATGGCTTTTCCGACAGCAAAAGAATTGGCCACAGCACCGCTGCCGGAGGTGCTGGGGCTCTGGCAGGGTTTGGGTTACAACCGCAGGGCAATCGCTCTAAAGCGATGCGCAGAGCAGATCATGTCCCGCTTCAACGGTTGTTTTCCCGTAACGGCATCAGAACTGGAATCGCTGCCCGGAATCGGTCCATATACCGCCCGTGCTGTTGCTGCCTTTGCCTTCGGCATTGCAGAACCTTTGATTGAGACCAATATTCGAACCGTTTTTATCCACTTTTTCTTCCATGGTCAGGAGAAGGTCAATGACCGGGAGATTCTGCCGCTGGTGGAGAGAACCCTCGACCATGATAACCCGCGTGACTGGTACTACGCACTGATGGATTATGGTGTGATGCTCAAGCAAACGCTCCCCAACCCGGGCCGACGCAGTCGGCACCACACTCAACAAAGCCGGTTTGAAGGATCAAACCGGCAGTTGCGCAGTCGGATATTACGAGAAATAATGAAACAGCCGGGGATAGCACTGGTGAGTCTGCTGACAATGCTGGTGGCAAAGCGGGAAGCGGTGGAACTGAACCTTGTGGCGCTGCAGCGGGAAGGATTCCTGATTGAAACGGAGAGCGGCTTCAGGGTTGCAGGCGAAAAAAATGAGGATAACACTGGTATGTTACCCTCATTGTAAACGTTTGGCTTAATCCAGCTGCTTACTTCACATGGCAATCCTTGCAGCCGGTCGGCCCTTTTTTACCTTCGACGTGGCAACCCTTACAGACTTTGTGAGCCCACTCCCTGCCAAAACCTTCGATCTTGCCGGGGGCTTTCTCGTGGCACTTCCTGCAGTCCTTCACCAGTACCTGATGAACCTTGTGAGGAAAGGAAACCTTGCCCTGTTTCGGAGAGGCAAATCCAAGCATGTCGGCGGCGCAGGCGGCGCCTGAAAAGGACGACAGTGCAATTAATACCAAAAACGCCTTATTCATGTATTTGTCTCCAATGAGTGGCGCTGATTCCTTGCCTCTGTCACATAGAGCCGATTGTTGGTAACCCGCTTATTTCTTGTGACAATCTCCACACTTCGTCGGGCCTTTGCCGCCATCGGTGTGGCACTTCTTGCAGGTATTATGCGCCCAGTCCTTGCCGAGATCGGCGATCTTGCCGGGTGCCTTCTCGTGGCACTTCTTACAGTCATTCTTGACTAACTCCTGGTGTTTCTTGTGGGAAAAAGCAACATTACCATTTTTTGCCGGCAGTGAAATCGTTTCGGGGCCGGAGGCGAAGGCGGTACCTGCAAAGGCTACCAGGGCAAACAGTGCTACAACGGTTTTTTTCATTTTATTTCTCCTTTGTTTGTTTTTCTGCGCATATGTGCAGATTCTGAGTTGCTGTTTACATCCGCTTTATGTTTATACATTTCGCATGCCAAAAGCAATAATAACGCTAAGGTATTGATACTATTGAATGTACGCTCTTGCCTAAAATGGCCGTAAACATACCATAACGCAATTGAGGCAGTCAACGTTCCATTTGAGACAGTACGAAAAAACTTAAATATCTTGCCATACGTTGTTGATTATGTAAAATTAAGAGCCTGATAATATCATTTCAAAAGGAGACGTACTAATGGCACATATCCATGACAAGCGCGGTTTCACCCTGATCGAGATCATGGTGGTTATCGTCATACTGGCGCTGCTGGCGGCACTGGTCGGACCCAAGCTGATGGGGCGGACCGATGACGCCAAGATCACCGACTCCAGGGTCCAGATCAAAAATATTGAGACAGCCCTCAAGCTCTACAAACTTGACAATGGCAATTATCCTTCCACTGAACAGGGGCTCAACGCTTTGGTGACAAAACCGACGGTCGGTGTTATTCCCAAGAATTTCAAGGAAGGGGGATATCTGGAGAGCAAGAAGATACCCTCAGACCCCTGGGGCAACGACTATCTGTACGTATCGCCGGGCGAACATGGCGATTACGATCTCTTTTCTTACGGTGGAGATGGTGTCAAAGGTGGTGAAGGGAAAAACGCAGATATCACCAGTTGGGATACTAAATAAAGGAAGGAGACAGCACAATGGCGCAGAAGTTTGTGTATTTTTTTGGAAATGGTCAAGCCGATGGACGGGCTGACATGAAGAATCTCTTGGGCGGCAAAGGGGCCAATCTGGCTGAAATGACCAGTATCGGGCTTCCCGTTCCACCGGGCTTTACCATTTCAACCGAAGTATGTACAGAATTTTACAAGAACGACAACACATATCCCGCCGGGTTGTCCGCTGAAGTCTCCGCACATCTTTCGGAAGTCGAAGCTCTGATGAACCGGAAATTTGGTGACCCGCATAATCCCCTGCTGGTTTCAGTCCGTTCCGGCGCGCGCGCTTCCATGCCCGGCATGATGGATACCATCCTCAATCTGGGACTGAATGATGCCACTGTGCAGGGCATCATCGCTCAAAGCGGCGATGAGCGTTTTGCCTATGATGCTTATCGGCGCTTTGTTCAGATGTACTCGGATGTTGTCATGGGAATGGACAAGCATATTCTTGAACATCTGCTGGAGCAGAAAAAAGAAGAGAGGGGTGTTCATCTCGATACGGAATTAAGTGCCGGCGACTGGCAAGATCTGGTGGCGGCCTTTAAAACCAGAATCAAGGAAGAGCTTGGAACCGCATTTCCGGAAGATCCGCATGAACAACTATGGGGAGCTATCGGCGCCGTATTCGGTTCCTGGATGAACCAGCGGGCCATAACCTATCGCCGGCTGAACAATATTCCGGCCGAATGGGGGACCGCCGTTAACGTTCAGTCGATGGTGTATGGCAATATGGGAGATGATTGCGCTACCGGCGTGGCCTTTACCCGCGACCCGTCCACCGGCGAGAACTACTTTTATGGCGAGTACCTGATCAATGCCCAGGGCGAAGATGTTGTGGCCGGTATCCGTACCCCCCAGCCGATCAACCGCGCCAAAGCCACGACTCTGCCGCCGATGGAAGAGGTGTTGCCAGAGTGCTACCGGCAGCTGGCCTCAATCCGTGACATCCTTGAAAAGCATTACAAGGATATGCAGGACATCGAGTTCACGATTGAAAAGGGCAAACTATTCATGCTGCAGACCAGGAACGGCAAGCGCACCGCTCCGGCTGCTATCAAGATCGCCGTTGATATGGTGCGCGAAGGGCTGATCGACGAAAAAACCGCCGTGCTGCGTGTGGCGCCATCACAGCTTGACCAACTTCTGCACCCTTCGCTCGACCCGAAGGCAGTAAAGAACATCATTGCCAAGGGGCTGCCGGCCTCGCCGGGCGCCGTCTCGGGTGAAGTGGTCTTCACCGCCGACGAAGCCGAGGCCGAAGCCAAGGTCGGTCGCAAGGTAATTCTGGTACGTGTTGAGACATCGCCCGAAGATATCCACGGTATGAATGCGGCCCAGGGGATTTTGACCGCTCGCGGTGGTATGACCTCGCACGCGGCGGTTGTTGCCCGGGGAATGGGCAAATGCTGCGTGGCCGGCTGCGGTGATATCAAGGTAGATTATGCCAATCAGACCTTTACAGCCAAAAATGGCGTCGTGGTCAAAAAAGGAGATACCATAACGCTGGACGGTTCCATTGGCGAGGTCATGTTGGGAGCGGTGCCGACCGTATCACCACAACTGACCGGAGATTTTGCACAACTGATGCAATGGGCGGACACATTCCGCACCATGAAGGTACGCACCAACGCCGACACGCCGCACGACTCCAAGGTTGCCCGTGAGTTCGGTGCCGAGGGGATCGGCCTGTGCCGTACCGAACATATGTTCTTTGATGCCGAACGTATTGCCGCAGTGCGTGAGATGATACTGTCCGATGATCTTGAGGGGCGCGAGCGGGCTCTGGCCAAGATCCTGCCGATGCAGAAGGGTGATTTCACCGGCATCTTCCGTGAGATGAAGGGACTGCCGGTCACCATCCGTCTGCTCGACCCGCCACTGCACGAGTTCCTTCCTCAAGCTGAGAAGGACATTGAGGAGTTGTCAAAAATCATGAAGGTGCCGGTCAGTACTCTCAAACACAAGGTCGAGCTTCTGCACGAGTTCAACCCCATGCTGGGACACCGCGGCTGCCGCCTGGGCATTACCTATCCGGAAATCTACGATATGCAGGTGCGGGCCATCATGGAAGCGGCCTGTGAACTGGTAAAAAATGAAGGTTTCACCATCGTGCCGGAAATCATGATCCCCCTGATTGCCACGGTCAAGGAGCTGTCAGTTCTCAAACAGAACGCCGTGGCTATCTGCGACGATGTCATCGCCCGCCATGGCGTCAAGGTGGAGTATCTGATCGGCACCATGATCGAGCTGCCGCGCGCCGCACTGACCGCCGACGAAATCGCTGTAGAAGCCCAGTTTTTCTCATTCGGCACCAACGACCTGACCCAGACCACCTTTGGCCTGTCGCGCGACGACGCCGGTTCGTTCCTGCCGTTCTATGTCGACAATGGCATACTGCCGGAGGATCCTTTCGTTTCCCTTGACCAGAACGGCGTCGGCAAACTGGTCAAAATGGCCTGCGAACTGGGGCGCGCTGCCCGTCCAGCCATCAAGCTCGGCATCTGCGGCGAGCATGGCGGTGACCCGGCATCGGTGATATTCTGCCACAAAGCCGGCCTGGACTATGTCTCCTGTTCACCCTTCCGGGTTCCGATAGCCCGGTTGGCGGCTGCTCACGCGGCAATCGGCTAGTATCAGTATTCCACCGTCAATAAAAAAGGATGGGCCGGTTAAGGTCCATCCTTTTTTATTCCCCGAAGACCAGTGCGCTGAAGATGAAGATATCGCACTCCCCCTGCCAGGCATTTTCCGGCAGTCCCGCCTTGATGCAGGTGTGCCGCAGGAACTCATCGCGGTTCCATCCGTAATCGGTTGCCACTTGTGGCAGCAGCACCCCGCGGTAGCTCCCCTTGACGATATAGATGCCGTGAGTGCCTACCCGGATCTCCTCGACAGAGGTAGCCTTTTCCAGAGGCGATAGTACCGAAATTTCAAGATCGAAATTCTCCAGATCGTGCACCTTCATCGGGTAGAAGCGCGGGTCGCGGGTCGCGGCCGAAACCGCCATCTCCTGCACGAGTTTGCAGAGCGGCTGATCGGAGACAAAATTTCCGATACAACCCCGCAACTGACTATTCTGCTTGATGGTGACAAAACATCCCGTTTCGAGGTTCAGCCCCTTCGAAGACGTCTCTATGGCAGGCACCTTGCCGCTGGTGATATAAGAGTCAATGGTGTTACGGGCGATCTTCAGCAGTTCCTGCTGTTCGTCCCCGGTCAAGAGTTCAGCCATAATTCCCCCTACAAATAACTTTTCCGTCGAAACAGCCCGGTCTTGATGCTGACGATGCGATCGAGAAAGAGGATACCGTCCAGGTGGTCCATTTCGTGCTGTATGGCGACTGCTTCGAAGCCGCTGGCCTGTATTTCCCGCTGAATGCCGTCCGGTTCGCTGAATCTCACCGTAATTTCCGTTGCGCGCTCTACGTCGCCGGTGTAATCCGGAACGCTCATGCAACCTTCCCGCATTATGGCGGCACCACTGCGGGCGGTGATCTCCGGATTGATCATTCGCAGCAGGCCGTGGTTGTTATCCCTGCCGTGCCGGTTCTGCGAGACATCCACCACGCAGACCCTCAGCGTAACCCCGATTTGCGGTGCAGCCACTCCAACAGAACCGGGTCCGTCGTGCATGGTCTCCTCAAGATCCGAAATCAGGTTGCAGATGTTCTGATCGATCTGCTCGACCTTATGGCAGAGTTTTTTCAACACCGGATGCGGATAACGTAAAATCGGTTGAACCGCCATCGTCAGAAGGCCACCGGCGTTATGACTCGTACACTGATCTCGACATTCAGCTCATTTTTCAGGGTTTCCAGCATCTTTTCAGTCCCTTCCGCTGTTTCGCCATCCGGTAAAGCGACCTCCAGCATCATTACATAGACCGGTTCATCATGCGTACCGATCAGCTTTGTGTTGAGATCCATGATGTTGATGCTTCTGCTGGCCAGCTCGCGGGTCACGCGGTACACAATGCCGGGCTGATCGGCGCCATAGACCGATATGGTGCAGATTTCTGCGTCCGTTTCCTGGCGGCTGATCTCGTCGGCGTGCAGGGTGCGCATCGACAGCGACATGCCCATGCCGTCGCAGACCGGTTTCAGTTCATCAAACAGGCGACTCTTGCTGAAGGGGCGCGCATGCGAGATGATCAGAATCATGGCGAACTCGCCGGCCAACATTGTGCAACTGGAATCGGCGATATTACACCCCAGCCGGAACAGCACTTCAGCGATGCCGGCCACGATACCGGGGCGATCCTTACCGACCACGGAAACGGCGTAATGCAGGATTTCAGGCTGTTGTGTCATGGTAAACCTCACGTATCATAGTGGTCTGGTTATCGCACCAAAACGATTTAATGTGCAATTGTTTTTTTGACGGAATGATGTTCATAATTGTAATTTGACTTAAACGACTATAACGTCTATTTTGCCAGAAATAAACAAAACGGAGAATACCGGATTGTGTACCGGGTGACATAGAGTGAGATACTGAAGATAACCGAAACAGGAAAAAGAAACGATGACGATGTGTTTCGACGCCTCAAGAGGTAAGTCCCAGGAGTTCGATCATGCCTGAAACCCACACCACACATCTGCCCGTCCTTCTGGTGGACGATGATAAAACCGGCTGCTCAATGTTGGCTCTTACGCTGAAAGAAGCCGGCATAACCAACTTGCACTGCATTGCCGACAGCCGTAAGGTGTTGCCGTTTATTGAGGAGCATGGTGCCGCATTAATCCTCCTGGACCTTCTGATGCCTCATCTGACGGGAAAAGAACTGCTGAGCTTAATTCGTCACGATTATCCGGATATTCAAGTTATCGTGATATCAGGCTCCAATGAGCTGAATCTGGCGGTTGAGTGTATGAAACTGGGTGCGCTCGACTACCTGAACAAGCCGATTGAAGCCAACCGGTTGATAGTCAGCGTAAAAAATGCGCTCAAGATCAATTCCATACAGGGTGAATTGCTATCGCTTAAAAAGCGGATGCTTGGGGATTTACTCGTCCACCCGTCAGCTTTCGAGGCGATAAAGACGTGCAGCGGCAAAATGCGCGCTCTGTTCCAGTATGCCGAGGTAATCGCCGGTTCACCGCAACCGCTCCTGATTACCGGCGAGACCGGTGTAGGAAAGGAGCTTATGGCCAAGGCAGTGCATCATTTAAGCGGCGTCCATGGTGAATTTGTCAGCATAAATGTTGCAGGTCTGGATGATACAACTTTTTCAGATACGCTTTTCGGCCACAAAAGAGGAGCATTCACCGGAGCAGAGCAGGCGCGTAACGGATTGATCGCCCGCGCTGCTGACGGCACCCTTTTTCTGGACGAGATCGGTGATCTGGAAGAGCGTTCGCAGATAAAGCTGCTCAGGCTACTACAGGAAGGGGAATATTATCAGGTAGGATCAGATGCCTTGAAAAAAAACACGGCACGAATCATTGCTGTCACCAACAAGAATCTGCCAGAACTGGTTGCTTCGAAGCATTTCAGGATGGATCTATACTACCGGCTTCGTACACACGAAATTAATGTCCCTCCGCTTCGTGAACGTTTTGAGGATATTCCGATCCTGCTGGACCATTTTCTCAACGAAGCGGCGCTAACGTATCAAAAAAAATCTCCCAATGTCTCGTTAAACGCACTTTCCTACCTGCTGGGATGGAGCTTTCCCGGAAACATCAGGGAATTAAGAGCACTGGTACACGATGCCGTTGCGCGCAATAGCGGGGAAGAGCTAACGGCCCAATCTTTCGGTGACCTTAACAGAAACCAGAAAAAGCAGGCTACTTTTAATAATGTGGATGCGGGCAGTGAAACCGGCTATTCAATTGAGGCTATCTTCGGGCGTTTTCCGACTATCAGTGAAATGGAGGATTATCTTATCAATGAAGCTCTACGCCGAACATCGGGCAATCATAACATGGCTGCCGCAATGCTCGGCATAACCCGCCAGACTATTGCCAACCGGCAAAAGAAATACCCGTCTTCCTGAAGTAAAATATATTACTTTTCCGTAAAAATTTTACCTTGTACTAATCAACTGTTTTCTTGTGGTTTTATGTATATCCTCCATTCTATTCACCTTGAAATTACCAAATTTTTTACCTTCGTCTGAACTCAAATCATCCTCAACTCCTCGTATTTTCTAGCTATTTCGATAGAAATTTATACAGTCTGTATTGGCACGCAACCTGTAACGAAATTCGCATTCACTGTGACAGATTGATTTAACAACTGAGAAGAATGTTCACAATCGCTGAAAACAGGTTCGGAAACTCCGTTTCTCAATAGTGAAGATGGGGGTGAGTATGCCGAGAGACAATATTATCATTACTGGTCAGCTTAAGACGACTAACGGAACTAATCGGAGCTCCGGCAGATGTTCCTTTAATACTATCTGCAGAACCTGTTTTCTCATAGAGGATATTTATCTGTGCCAAATCAGCAGATCAGAATGTGAACACGCATTCTCGTATGAGACAAACTACTTGTGCAAGTCTCCATACCGCAAAAAGTATTCAAAAAGATACTCATAGGTTCGGAAGGGAGGTGCGCCAATGACAGGCCAGAGACGTCATGTAAGGATAGTTGATGGAAACCGCTGTAATCTCCGCCTTAGAGATGCGTACTACTTTGCAAAAGTTAAGAACATATCTCTGAGCGGCGCCCTTATGGAAATATACTTCCCGACGGAGGGTCTTCATGTGGGAAACAACTGCCAGGTGAATCTGTATGGAGACGACCTTTACAACTATGATTGTGAAGTTGTAAGAGTTGAAAATACCAATATTGCCTTGAGGTTCATCGACAAGCGCATACCTAATTAGTTTTTTACCACGGAATTCACCGGTCGCGGTCCCGGTATGTCGGCCATACCCGGAATAATCAAATCCCATTTCAGAGTAATACAACCTTTATAATTTTCCTTCCGCTGACTGAATCGGTTGCCTGAAAAAAAGGCTCCGGTATGGACCGAAGCCTTTATGAAATCCAGATGCATCCCGGTTCTATTTCTTTGTCTGAGTCATCACAAAATACTTCGCACCATTGATTGTACCGGTAAAAGTCATTGATAACGGGTTGTTGCCAGTCACAGTGGAATACTGCGTATTACAGGGATCCGGTGGTGGAGTGGTACTGGCTGTGGTGGTGGGGTCCGAACAGGTGCTTCCCCCCGAAGAAGTTACGGCCGGAGTTGTGAAGCCGGCGACGGTCGTCGTGCATGTCGAAGAGTACGTGCAGTTTGTGCCGTATGTGTACGTACAATCCATGTGCATCGTTACAGTCGGAGACACCTTGCAGGAGGCAGATGTGTCTGCGTACGAATCCATGGTAACGGCCCATGTACCGGTCAAATCCTTGCCTGTTATACCCGAAGTGTTGGTTCCGGTTGTTGTACCAGTGGTGGTTGCAGTTCCGGTGCTTGTGGCCGTTGCTGTGCTTGTGGCAGTTCCGGTGCTGGTAGCAGTCGCTGTACTTGTGGCAGTTCCGGTGCTTGTTGCGGTTGCTGTGCTTGTGGCAGTTCCGGTGCTGGTAGCAGTCACTGTGCTTGTGACCGTTCCGGTGCTTGTTGCGGTTGCCGTGCCGTAATTGGGACTACTACTGCCACCGCAACCCGACATCATTAAAACTCCGGCAAAAGCGGCTACACACAACAATTGTAACATATGGCTTCGCTTCATACAGACCCCCTTTCAAATGATACAGCATTACATCATATATATTTTTTTTCAACCTGGATTTCAAGAATTAAATTTTGTCCGTAGCAATCTTCGCTGCCATGTCCGCCAGTTTATTGATTTTCGATATCCTTAAAAAGTAGCTGCCGGTGATCTGATATTCCGCCAACGGCGGATTCAGAATAAACTCAGAGTCGAGAACCTGTGTTGTAACCGGTTTATAATCCGAATAGGCGACATGTTGAATCACTATAATATCACCATAGAGATTGTTCTTCAGTTCCACAAGCAACTCGTTCTTGTGTTTATTGGCGTACTCAAAATCAGACGCCCCGTACTCAAACGCGGTGTATATCCCCGGTCTGTCTGTAACGATAAAAATATTTTTGTTTTTGAGCTGCTCCAGAAACGACTGCACATGTTCAGTCTCGCGGATCAATTCAAGCGATTGGGTAAAGCGGTCTCCGCTCGTCACCGGAAAATAGAGCAGGAGCAATCCGGTTGCTCCTGTCAGTAACAATCGTTGGGAAAAAATAACGGGCCATACCCGATGCGCTATGATGGGAGCCAATGCCATTGCAACAACCGGCAAAACAAAAAAACGCGCTGCGGTAGGATGCCTGGGGTCACCAAAATAATATGAAAACACTATAAGCAGATACACACTGAGGCATCCCAGCACAATATATACAAGCTGACGATGTCCTGTGTTGTCGGAGAGCAACGTTCTCCTTAAAAAAGCAGACAAAAGAAACGGGATCAAAATCAGACATAACCATAATAACAGGCCGGGGTACGGGAAAAAGAACGTCGTATCTGAAATAACTTCAAAAAAATGGCGAATGTTCGCTATGAAGTGTTTGGCGGAAAATGCGTCGACACCCGGAGGCTGCTCAAATTTGCTGCGGCATAGTATGCGTTGGAATACCAGCGGCACCAGTGCAAGCGGAGTGACAAGATAGACATGGCTGAAGCGAATAAACAACTGCTTGTCCAGCCGCCTGAAAAACAGTAAACCAGCGATAATTATAACTGAAAAGACGAATGATTCATACCGGGTATGGGCGAGCAACAGCAGGTTCATCCATAAAAAAGCAAAGCTTTCAGTTGTCTGGTGTTGTATGAATTGCCCCAGCACGACAAAAGTCCATCCCAGGAAACATGCAGACAGTAAATCAAAGCCGCCGGATGTGGCGGTTAATGTAAGTATCGGGCATAGAAACACAAGTATGACAGCGGCAATCCAGACATGATTCGATTTTTGATCATTGATACGGTTGTAAGTATGCCGAACCAGGATGCCAACGGAAGACAGGAGAGTAAAATGCAGCATGAGATTGAATAAAAAGAGATTATTGACAGCGTATCCCCGGATAATGTGGAGGAAGTGAACAAAAAAAGGGAACAGCATCGTTCGCTTATCCAGCTCAGCTATTATCGGGTTAAACGTAAAATAATAGTTTTTTCCGATCGTATAGTTAAATACGGTTTTACTGTCAATCATAGATCGGGAAATTGATGCAAGATTTGTCTCATCACTTAATACGCGAAGCTTCGGATGGTTTGTCACTGCTGTTATTATCGTCAATATCAATGCAAGAAGCATTACCGGCCATACATCACGAAGAAATGTTTTCCATGAAAAAGCTATCGATTCCAGAAATAGACTACACTGCACAATCCAGACAAGGAACATGATCCAGAGAATATAGTAGGTCGTTTTGCCAAAAACGTCCTGCATCCGGTTTTGGGATGAACTGCCATATAACAAAAGGCACATTGCGACAATCACAAACAGCACTGAAATCAGATGGGATGCGTTAAACCGACCAGTGCGGGACAGCTCACCCCGGGATGATGATTCGTCCATAAAATTATCTCCAAAAGGTTATTGATGGTACATGACAGGTAACAAAACTACCCGCTGCCAGACGCGGATATGCAATCCGTTCCGGATAATAGCGGTAACGATCGGTATCGTCAATGCGCTTGCATTTTTTTCCACTGGCGCTACACTGCGTCTCAACGGAGTATACCGTTCATCCGGGCACGATAGCCATCGCCAGATCAGCAGCAAAGTTGTTTGTGCAAAAATTATTTTTAAGAACGAGGAGGTAACGTGAACATGAGCAAGGTTTATTTCGCCGACATGCGGACAAGCCAGAAAGAAAATCTGTTCGACAAGATTGCAAAGCTGCTGACAGTGGCCGGGCTGGCTCAGCACGTTGCAGCAGGGGATCTGACGGCGGTCAAGATCCATTTCGGCGAAAAGGGAAACCACACCTACATCCGGCCGGTTTTTGCCCGGCGGGTGGTGGAGGAGATAAAAAAACTGGGGGCGCTGCCGTTTCTGACCGACTCTTCTACGCTCTATCCCGGCCAGCGCAAGGAGGCTGTTTCGGCCCTGACCTGTGCTATTGAAAACGGCTTCGGATACGCCTGCGTCGGTGCTCCGCTGGTTATCAGCGACGGCTTGCGGGGTGTGACCGAGACAGAGGTTGCCATTGCGGGAGAATTGTTGAAAAAAACCTACATCGGCACTGAGATCGTTGAAGCCGATGCGATAGTAGCCATGACTCACTTCAAGTGCCATGAGCTGACCGGCTTCGGCGGCGTAATAAAAAACATCGGGATGGGATGCGCCAGCCGCAGGGGGAAGCTGGTGCAGCACTCGACGGTAGCTCCCAAAGTGGCGCAGAAGTATTGCATCGGCTGCGGCATCTGCCCCCGTTCATGTGCGCACGACGCAATAGTCATCACGAACGACAAAGCCTTCATCGATCCACAGAAATGTGCCGGATGTTCGCGCTGTATTACTGTTTGCCCGGTCAAAGCCATCAGCATTCAATGGAACGAAGCAGCCGATCAGGTCATGCGCAAGATGGCCGAATACGCCAAGGGCGCGCTGACCGGCAAGACGGACAAGGCGATCTACATCAGTTTCATCACCCAAGTTTCGCCGGCCTGCGACTGCTACGGTCATTCCGACGCCCCGATCGTCAACGATATCGGCATCTGTGCTTCGACCGATCCGGTGGCGATCGATCAGGCCTGCGCCGATCTGGTCAATGGCGCCCGCGGCAACGAAGGTTCGGCCCTGCTGAGTGGTCATGAGCCGGGAGGCGACAAATTCCGCGGATGCTGGCCGGAGATAGAGTGGGAAGTGCAACTGGAGCATGGCGAGCGGATCGGGTTGGGAAGCAGGACGTATGAACTGGTAAGAGTCTGACGCGTTGTATCTCTTCTGGTTTCGACTCCGCTCAGCAAACTCTTCGTTCCCTGAGCGGAGTCGAAGGGAACGACATCTCAGTTCCCTGTCTGAAGAACTCTTCCATTTTTCTGAACATATTCTCCGAATCCCCCTTCACAATTCCGGTATCCGGCAGTGACCGCAAAAATATTCTGCCATAGCCTTTGTTGATTACCCGGCGATCCAGAATCAGCACCGCCCCGCGATCATCGCGGCTACGTATCAGGCGTCCGAAGCCCTGGCGGAACTTTATGACCGCTTGAGGCACTGAATAATCACGGAATGAATCACCCCCATCGGCTTTGATCTTCTCCGCGCGGGCCTGCTGCACCGGTTCTGTCGGCACCTGAAAGGGGAGCCGGGCGATGATCACCAGCCTGAGAGCCTCCCCCTTGACATCAACACCCTCCCAGAACGAATCGGTACCGAACAGTACAGCATTGCCTTCTGTGCGAAACCGGGCCAGCAAGGCGTGACGACCGGTTTCCCCCTGTTTGAGCGTTGTCAGTCCCAGCCGTGTCAGATCAGCGGACAGACTGGAGTAAACCTTGTTCAGCAGTTCGTATGAGGTGAACAGGATGAAAGCTCCACCCTGAGCAATGGTGACGGCCCGCAGGATGCGTTCCTCCAGTGCCTTGCGAAAACCTGGGTTGGTTGGTTCCGGCATATCCTCCGGAATGGCGACAAAAGCCTGTTTGGTATAATCGAAAGGGGAAGCCAACTGCAGTTCGGTCAGGCGCTCTTTCGGCAACAGGCCAAAACCGGTACGTTTTTTCAGGTAACCGAATTCTCCACCCACCGTCAGTGTGGCAGACGTGACAATAATGGTCTTAAGGCGATCCAGGATGGTCTCCTTAACCTGAGCCGATATGTCAAGCGGCGCGGCGCAGAGTCTGGCCTGCACCCCTCGGCTGCCGGCAGAGGTCTCGATCCAGCGACAGTAACCTTCAGCTTCGGTTGTGAAGAACAGCAGCCCATCGGCCATGGATTGCAACCGCCCCTCAATTCCGCCGGTATCCAGCAGCTGGTCGGAAAGTTTTTCCCGCAGCGGTTCAGGCAGCTCTTCCGAGCGGCGTAAAAGGGAGCGCATGGCAGAGGTGTAGTCGTTCAAAGCGTCTGCCAGCCTGTGCAGCCGAAGGCGAACCTCCTGCCAAAAAGGTTTGAGCTCGATCTCGGGGGTAATCCGCAGCTTCTGCTCCCGTTCGGAGAGTCCGCCGGTGTCGTGCCTGATAGCTACTGCAAGCCAGTCCATGGTTTGCTCGGTCAGTCCAGCCAGATCATGGCCCTTGGGGAGCAGGTGACTTTCCAGTAATCCGGATAACTCTGAATAGAGACCTTCCTGAGAATCCGGCAGATCACGGGTGATACGCGACGAAATCAGGGTTAACAACCCGGCCCGGTTGGACTTTTGCGGCATCAGACGATGCAGCTGTTTGAGGATGCCGCTGCGGGCAATTATCAGCGAGAGATGACTGGTGGCCACATCTTCCAGATGGTGTCCCTCGTCAAAAATCAGCCGGGTGAAGGGGGGGAGAATGGCTGTGGCGTCGTATCCGGTTTCTTTTCGCAGGACAATATCCGACAGGAGCAGGGCATGATTTACGACCAGTACTTGCGCTGATGACGACTCTCGCCGGGCACGGTAAAAATAACAGCGGCCAAAGTGTTTACATTTGGAACGGCCACATTGGTCGGTCTCGCAGCAGACCTCTTCCCAGGTGTTGCGATGCGGGACGATGGCCAGGTCGCTGCGACAGCCGTTCTGACTGCTGCGGCTCCACTCGATTATAGTCGTCAGTTCGGCGGAGGATTCATCAGGAAAGAGAGATGGTTCAGCCTCGGCGTGTTCCAGTTTGCGCAGGCAGACGTAGTTGCCGCGCCCCTTGACAAGAACCGCCTTGAACTCGACCTGCGAGTTGCGCGCCAGAAAGGGGAGATCCTTATTGATCAGCTGTTCCTGCAGATTGATGGTGTTGGTCGAGACCACTATCCGCTGGTTGTTGCGCACCGCCCAGAGGATAGCCGGAACAAGGTAGGCCAGGGATTTGCCGGTGCCGGTGCCGGCTTCCACCAGAGCCACCCTGTCACTGTTAAATGCATCGGCAACCGCAAAGGCCATGCGCAGTTGCTCATCGCGCAGTTCGTAGCCTTTGAGGCGAGCCATTACTCCATCTGCAGCGAAGACCCGGCCAATCTCATCCAGTGATAGAAACTCCCCTTTTTTCTCGGTGTATGGGGCAACGACCTGATAACAGCGGGTGCAACCGTTATCAATGATAGCGAAACCGATACCCTGGTTGCCGCAGACCGACGCAATGTCCATATCGGCAGATGAGGGGGTCAGATCGCCGGAGGGGTGGTTGTGAATAACGACGTCGCCGCCCGATGCACGGGTAATGATGGCCGGAACGGCCACTTTGCTGCCGCGGGCGATGGTCTCGGCTTCGCAGATGATGCCATCGACATTGGTGCGGGCGATGAAGAAGACTTCGTTGCCGCCCGCTGCGGAGATTTCATGACGCATCAGGGCGCGGCAATCCGGCGTGAAGTAATTTTCCATGAAAGCGTTGAGCTCCAAAAAGTCCTTGAAAAGATTTCAGTTCTGAACAATTATTCCGATAGTTTTATCATAGAGGGAGGAAAAAGGACATGGTTACGAATCTTTCAGCATTTAAAGAATTGATGTTGGCCTCTTCCGGCGGTAAATCGAATTCAACATTGCGCAAGGCTGAACGTGTCGTTGCAGACAGTGCCGATCCGGTCGCGTTGCTGCCTGAAAATGCCGGGCATGTATCAGGTGATCAAGCTGCTGATGCTGTTTCCGTCGAGCTTTCCGCGTCGCATGACGTGTTTTCGGCTGTCGACGATTTCTTCAATCTGGGCAGATCCGGTCGTTTTGACGCTTTTCACAAGTTAACCCCCGCTGACAAGGAGCAGTTTGTCAAGATCGTGGCTGAACTCGCAAAATCAGGGTACGTCGGGTACGAGGAACTTATTGTACACAAAAAGGTGGAACGGCACGAAATCCTGACACAAATCGGCGATGATCGATTGCGAAATGCCAAGGTATATGATAATTCGAAAAATCCACACAGCTGATTCCATTTTACGAATATACGTCTCAACAGCCCCACCGTATCTGTTTCCAGAATCGATTAAGCTCACCAGCAAGGAGTCCCGTCATGTCCTTCCGAACCATTGAATGGTGTAACGATGCCGTGATCATGATTGACCAGACCCGCTTACCGGACGAAGAGATCTACAATACCTATACCGATTTTCAATCAGTGGCCGAGGCCATCAAGGGCATGGTCATCCGTGGTGCGCCGGCTATCGGTGTCGCTGCCGCCATGGGGGTGGCGCTTGGTGTGCGCGACATCATCGCCGACACTCATGAGTCCTTTTTCCGTCAGCTGGCAAACGTTTGCGACGTGCTGGCCCGCACCCGGCCCACGGCGGTGAACCTGTTCTGGGCTATCGAGCGGATGAAGTTGATTGCGGAAGCCAATCGTGGTAAGGAACTCGACAAGATTCGTGACATCCTCAAAAAAGAGGCGATCCGGGTTGAGCGGGAAGACCTGACTATCTGCAGAAATATCGGCATGTGGGGAGCAACGCTGATCCCGGATGGCGCTACTGTGTTGACCCACTGCAATGCAGGCGGACTGGCCACGGCCGGCTACGGTACCGCATTGGGAGTGATCCGCGCCGCCCATGAGGCAGGCAAAAAGATCCAGGTATTTGCCGATGAAACCCGTCCCTGGCTTCAGGGCGCCCGCCTGACCGCCTGGGAACTGATGAAGGAGAAAATTCCCACGACACTGATCACGGATAACATGGCCGGTTTTTTCATGAGCCGCGGCGAGATAACCTGTTGTGTCGTGGGTGCAGACCGCATCGCAGCCAACGGCGACACAGCCAACAAGATCGGCACGTATTCGGTTGCCGTTCTGGCCAAAGAGAACAACATACCCTTCTATGTAGCGGCACCTGTTTCGACCCTTGACCTTTCACTCGGTGATGGAGGCAAGATTCCGATCGAAGAACGCCCAGGCACCGAAGTGACTCACATCAAAGGAATCGCGATCGCGCCTGAGGGTGTCAAAGTACGTAACCCGGCTTTCGATATAACTCCGGCTCGTTACATCACGGCCATCATCACCGAGAACGGCATTGCCAAAGAAGATTACCGTGCCGGACTGAGGAAGCTTGCAAACCAGTAGAGTCATTAGGAACCGGATATGCACATAGAACGTTTCTTCCACGAATTCACCCACATCCTGTCTCTTGATGACTCAAGTGTCATGGTGCAGGATCTATCCTGCTTCCTGGAATCGATCGGGTTTCAGTACGGAGCGCGCTCAGCAGAGAATATCCTGCTGCTTCAGCGGTATTTTACTGTAGAGACACTGCACCGCATTGTCGTCAATGCAATTATGACCCCTTCGCCCGATCAGGCACTGAATGCATTTGAGCGGTTGGCAGGAGTTATTTCTCCTGAAAATCTGTCCGAACTGGCCGGACGAAAAAAACGGCTGGCTCAATTTGTTCTGCTCTGCGGCTCATCCCCTTTTCTGGTCAATCTGATATACAAAACTCCTGATACATTGCGCTGGCTTTTTCTGGAAAACGGCATCGATCTTTCCCGTTCATCCGGAGAAATGCAGGCTGCTATACGGGCCACCGTAGACGAATCAACTGATTACATGGCGCTTCAGAGGTCTCTGCGCTGTTTCAAACGACGTGAAATTCTGCGGATAGCCGCCAGGGATCTGAATAATCTGGCTCCGCTGGAAGAAATTATGGCGGAGTTATCTGATCTGGCTTCATCTACTCTGCAGATTGCCTATCTGGTCTGTCGGCGTTGTCTGATACGAGATCACGGAATCCCTTTAATGACTGGAGACAATCTGATGCCGCGCGAGGCGGAGATGACGGTCATCGGTATGGGCAAGCTGGGCGGCAGGGAACTGAATTTCTCTTCCGACATAGATATTATCTATTTTTACGAATCGGACAAAGGGGAAACGGCTGGTTTCGAAGACGGTTTCGGCATCAGAAAGGGTGTTGTGTCTCTACACACCTTTTTCAACAAACTGGGAGAGATGATCAGCAAGGCGCTTTCACAGGTTACGGAAGATGGTTTCGTTTTCAGGGTAGATGTCGGTTTGCGACCCGAGGGAAAATCAGGCGACATGGCGGTTTCACTCCGTTCAGCCGAGATCTATTACGAATCCTGGGGACAGTCATGGGAACGTACTGCCATGCTCAAAGCACGGCCTGTGGCTGGTTCGCTGGATCTTGGCGAACACCTGCTGAAGATGCTGCAGCCCTTTGTATACCGCAAATACCTTGACTACAATCTGATTGATGACATGAAACAGATGAAGCAGAAGATTGACGCTTCACTGGCTCGTTCCATGGAAGGGGAGAAAAATCTCAAGCTTGGCCGGGGCGGCATCCGCGAGATCGAATTCTTCATCCAGGCCCTGCAACTGGTGTATGCCGGCAAGAATCCCAAGTTGCGGGAGCGAAATTCGCTCAATGCTCTGGACACACTTCTGACCGCCCGGCTGATCACTGAGGATGATCATCGCAAGCTGCGCGATGCCTATCGCTTCCTGCGTAATACCGAGCACCGTATCCAGGTGGTACAGGAGCGTCAGACGCATAATCTGCCCGCCAAGACGGATGAAATACTGGCTTTGGCCCGGCGTTGCGGTTATCTGCGCCTAAATGGTCTGGGGCGTTTTCACGAGGTGCTGGAAGAGCACCGCAACAATGTTTCCGTCATTTACAGCACTCTCTTTCACGCACGGGATGAGAAACTGCAGCAGGATCTGAACCCGGAGGTACTTTTTTTCCTCGATTCCAAGGCAGATTCCGACCTGGTCAAGGATATGCTTGCCGAACGGCATTTCGAGGATGTTGACCGGGCTTACGATAATCTGGCGTCACTACGCCGAGGACCGGAAAAGGGGAACCTGACCGAACGTTGCCGCCGCATTCTGGGGAAGGTCTTACCGCTTCTGCTTCAGGAGGTCTTCGTATCTCCCGATCCCGACATGGCGCTGGCTAACCTGGAACGGTTCCTCTCGGTCATTGCCACCCGTTCATCTTATTACGCACTGCTGGCCGAAAACCGTGAGACCATCAGGTTGCTGGTATCTCTGTTCGGCATGTCCGAATTTCTTTCCAAAATACTGATCAACCATCCTGAATTGCTCGACAGCCTTGTAGCTCGCAGCCATGTCTCGGACGTCAAGACCAGAGAATCAATGGAAGCCGAGTTGGATTCACTGCTGGAACAAAGTGATTATTTCGAGGACCGTCTTGATATTCTGCGGCGCTACCGTAATGAAGAGTTTCTGCGCATCGGCCTGAATGATATCCATGGCAAGATTCTGCAGGGCGAAATTGCAGCACTGCTCAGTCAGCTGGGTGAGGTCTGTCTGGCAGCGGCGTTCCGGCTGGCGGTAACGGAATTACAGCGTTTTGGTCACCCGGTCTACCGGCGTGAGGGATGCGACATCAAGGCAAGCCTGGCGATCATTGCCATGGGAAAACTTGGTGGAGAGGAGCTCAACTACCATTCTGACCTCGACATCATCTTTGTCTACGATCATCAGGGCACGACCGATGGCGACAAACAGATTTCGAATCACGAATATTTTGCCAAGCTGGCCCAGAAAATCATCTCAATTCTGACCATGCAGACCCGTGAAGGGCATGTCTACAAGATCGATACCCGATTGAGACCTTCGGGGAATGCCGGTCCTCTGGTCACATCGCTGGATTCGTTTCTGGATTACCACCGTAAAGAGGCCCAGATCTGGGAACGCCAGGCTCTCACGAAGGCCCGTGTCGTTCTCGGGAACGAATCTCTGGCGATACAGCTGTGCCACGTAATCCGCCACACGGTCTACGGCAGCACGATAGATGATGAGGGGCGCACCGAGATTCGCCGATTGCGGATGCGGATGGAAAATGAGCTGGCTCGTGAGAAAGACGGCAGCTACAACATCAAGACCGGCAGAGGAGGCATAGTAGATGTTGAGTTTGCCGTCCAGTACATACAACTTCGGGAAGGCTTCCGATTTCCGGAGTTGCGCACCACCAGCACAATTGAGGCGTTGAAAGAAATCAGCGTTCTGGCGTTATTTCCGGAGGGAGATGCCGGTATTCTGATGACCGGTTATAAATTTTTGCGTAAGTTGGAGAACCGTCTGCGCATAATTCATGACTATTCGGTCAACGATCTCTCCGGCACGAGAATATATTTGAATAAATTGGCGCGTCGCCTGGGGTACGACCCCAAACTGAAAGATCCGGGGGCCGCATTGGTCTGCGACTATGAGGAGATGACCGGCAGAATCCGGGATGTGTTTCTGAGGATATTCGCGCCAGGGGAGCTTTGATGACGGTTCTGTAAAAAAAACGTTTTATACTCTTGACAATGTCCTGTTCAGTGATGTTTATTAGTTCTGCTCATATGACAGCCGGTGCCCCGAAAGGAGCAATAAACAATGAAAAAGATTCTGTATGGAATAACGATCATACTCCACATGACGCTGCTTATAGCCTGTGGAGGTGGAGGGGGTGGCGGGAGCGCCGGAACCCCTTCGGTCACAACAGGCGGCACAATCAAGGCGGTCATAAAAACGAGTGCCCTGTCAACCTCGCTGAAAGTGGCAGGGATTCAGCTCGCCTTAACCGTACCGTCCGGCGTTTCGCCGCCCATGCTTGCGAACGGTACGGTAGACTCGGCCGCGGCGATTGAAATCACCAGCGCCGCACAGCAGAGCCACACCTTGCCGGGAGTCAGTTTCACCCCGGCCACGGCGTCTTCAGTGGGGCGGCTGACAGTGATAGGGATCGTGGCCGATGGTTTTGGCTCAAATGATCAGATCACCATCCATCTGAATATAGCGGTCGGAGCTTTCCCGAAGGAGAGCGATTTTTCGTTGCTGACCTTTGAAGCACGCGACACAAA
>Ga0194037_1000251_pt1 | contig 42469 bp, 37 predicted proteins | sample JunL306m_MetaG_FD_148653 | JGI IMG/M metagenome (GOLD analysis project Ga0194037, IMG submission 148653) | Anoxic zone freshwater microbial communities from boreal shield lake in IISD Experimental Lakes Area, Ontario, Canada - Jun2016-L304-6m | ecosystem: Environmental > Aquatic > Freshwater >... | reverse complement strand
CCTGACTGCACAATGGCAGCCTGTGTCTTGGCCGTCAGCACATCACAGACCGCCTGCTGGAACGAAGCACACAGATCATCGGCACCCTGGCTTGGAATGATCACCGACTGCTTGGCAACCTGCTGCAGCAGGGCGGTTTTCAGACCGCTGAAGCTAAAATTGAGGGTGCCGTCATGCAGCAGCGGACGTGGAAGCCGGATAGCACCTGCATCGCCGGATTGAGCCATGCGGTCGATCAACACGCCGCCCGGATAAGCCAACCCCATGATCTTGGCGCTCTTGTCGTACGCCTCGCCAGCCGCATCGTCAATGGTCCTGCCCAGAGTTGTATAATGACCAAAACCTTCGACGTGAAACAGATGGGTATGACCGCCCGAGACCACCAGCGCCAGAAAGGGAAACTCGACAGGTTGTTCCAGAAAAGGGGCGAACAGGTGCCCCTCGATATGGTGAACACCGACAAACGGGATCTGACGGGCGGTGGCGATCGCCTTGGCGGCCGAGAAACCGACCAATAGTGCCCCGGACAGACCGGGACCACGGGTCACGGCAACCCCTTCCAGATCAGCCATTGTGCTGCCGGCTTCCTGTAGCGCCTGACTGATAACCGGAGCAATCGACTCCAGATGAGCCCGCGAGGCTATTTCCGGTACGACACCACCATAGGGAGCATGGATGGCAACCTGGGAAGAGATGACGGAAGAGAGGATTTCACGGCCGTCGCGCACAACAGCGGCGGCCGTTTCATCACAGGAGGATTCAATAGCGAGTACAATCATTTACAACAGATTCGCGGCCAGTTCGGCCAGTTCGGAACGTTCGCCCTTGGTCAGAGTGACGTGTGCGGCGATGCGCTGCCCTTTAAACTTCTCCACCAGGTAGGTCAGACCGTTGCTGGAGGAATCGACGTAAGGGTTGTCGATCTGGTAGGGGTCGCCGGTCAGAACGATCTTGGTCCCCTCCCCGACCCTGGTAACAATCGTCTTGATCTCATGCGGCGTCAGGTTCTGGGCCTCATCAACGATCAGGTACTGATTGGGAATCGAACGACCACGGATATAGGTCAGCGGCTCGATATCCAGAAGCCCCATCGCCATCAGCTCTTTATAGCCCTTGCTGTGCCGTTTTTCCGATTCATGCCCGGAGATCAGCAGTTCGACATTATCGAAGATCGGCTGCATCCAGGGGGTCAGTTTTTCCTCAATATCACCCGGCAGAAAGCCTAGATCCTTCCCCATCGGAAAGACCGGTCGCGACACCAGCAGGCGGTTATAGACATTTTCCTCAGCAGTCTTGTGCAGGCCGGCGGCGATAGCCAGCAGCGTCTTGCCGGTGCCGGCTTTGCCGACCAGCGTCACCAGCTTGATAGAATCATCCATCAGGACATCCAGCGCAAAGGACTGCTCGCGATTACGTGGAAACAGGCTCCAGATCCCCTCTTTAGGGACCTTGCGTACCGGCACGATGCGGGCGTTGGCCGGATCATTGCGACAGATAGCCGAGTGAGTCGGATTGGCGCGGTCAACGATAGAGATAAATTCGTTGGGTGCCAGTTCCATCGGTGCTTCAAGCCACCCCTGACCGTAGAAACGATCGACTTCATCCGGGGCAACTTCAATCGTGCGAGTGCCGGAATAGAGGTCTTGGATATCGACCTTGTCAGATTCATAATCCTCAGCTATCAGACCGATTGCATCGGCCTTGATGCGCAGATTGGAATCCTTGGTCACAAAAATGGTGACCATATCCGGAAATCGATCATGAACCGCCTGGGCAACGGCAATAATGCGGTTATCACCGTTATCAACCCGCAGATCGACCGGCAGATTTATGAAATGTTTTTCGGTAAACATCTCTACCCGCAGAGAGCCCCCCCCCGGCATCGTCACACCTGACGCCAGTGAGCCCTTCTCACGCAGAGAGTCAAGAATGCGTGAAACCATTCGTGCATTACGGCCGGTTTCATTCATATCCTTCTTGAAACGGTCAACCTCTTCAATCACCGTAATCGGAATGATGATCGTGTTGTCCTGAAACTTGAACAACGACTGCGGGTCATGCAGCAGGACATTGGTATCGAGAATAAAGTTTTTCACAGGTCACTTCCTTTTTATGCGCTCGTGATTTTGGCCAGGCATTGTACAACGGCATCAGAAAAAAAGGCAATCTCTTCACCGGTGGTGGACCAGCCCGGACTGACCCTGACGGTGCCACTCGGCAACGTTCCCAGGGTACGGTGTGCCTGTGGCGCACAGTGCAGACCGGACCGCACGGCAATATCAAAACCATGGTCAAGCTCGACTGCCAGGATGGACGGATCAACGCCGGCCACGGTAAACGACAGCACCGCACCGCGACAAATCGGGTCGCGCGGGCCGTAGATGGTCAGCCCCGGAATCTGGCTCAACAACGCTTCTGCCTGCTGTATCAGCGCCTGTTCATGCCGACAGATAGCATCAATGCCCCGCTCAAGAATGAAGTCGACTCCTGCTTTCAAACCTGCTATTCCGGGAAGATTAAGCGTACCGGCCTCAAAACCTTCCGGCATGCTCAGCGGCTGTGTTTCCAAGGTAGAGTGGCTACCGGTGCCACCCTGCATGAGCGGCGTGAGTGCGACGTGCGGGGCAGCATACAGAAAACCGGTACCGGACGGGCCCAGCAGCCCCTTGTGTCCCGGCGCCGCCAGCAGATCGATCCCGATGCGGCCGACATCAATATTCCGGTATCCGGCCGACTGGGCTGCATCAACCAGAAAAAGGGCTCCGGCCTCATGGGCGATCGCCGCAAGCTGCTCAAGAGGCTGTACGGCGCCGCAGACGTTCGAAATATGGCTGACCGCTATCATCCTGGTTTCCGGCCGCACTGCGCACCGGATGGCAACCGGATCAACCATCCCGTCCGCTCCGGCAGCAACAGTGGTTACCGCAACTCCGTGCCGAATAAGAGCCTGCAGCGGACGCACGACCGAGTTATGCTCCATCGAAGTTGTTATGACATGATCACCGGTTTTCAGGACTCCCTGCAGCGCCAGGTTGAGCGCCCCGGTGGCGTTGTGTGTAAAGATTATTCGCGATGAATCCGGAATTGAAAAGAGCGTGGCCAGAGCCTCACGCGCCTGGAAAACGATGCGGGATGCTTCCAGAGAACGGCGATAGCCGCCTCTCCCCGGCGATGCGCCGATATCACGCATGGCATGCAGCACAGCCTGATAAACCTGCTCAGGCTTGGGATATGACGTGGCGGCGTTATCAAGGTAGATGGACATACGAAGGAACTCCTACGGATCCAGAGACGGTTTTTCGAGCAACCAGGGGAAGAGCAGGACTCGACCGGTGGCCGGTATGCTGGCAGAGTCAAAAATTTTGGACGTGATGACTGGTTTGGCTGCACTACCCCACCAGTTCAGGCGGGCGTTCACCTCTTCACTGCCGGCATTGTACAGATTATAGCCGCCATTGGAACTGAACGAATTATTGAACAGCAGTGCACGGCCATCCTCAAGACGCACGGCATCCTGGCGGTTGTCGTCAAACCTGCAGCGCTGAATCTTCAGTCGTGCTGTGGAAAGCTGCAGCGCAGTTCCGCTGTTGCGCATGAATCGGGTCGTCAAAATCTGTCCTTCGCCACCGATAAACGTAGCCCCCAGTGCATTATCCGCCACCGTTCCTGCAGCGATTTTCAGACGGCACTCTTCCGCTTCCAGTCCGACAAAACTGTTTTTCAGGATGCTGACCGAAGAAAAGGCAACCGACGAACGGTGCAGCAAGCACCCTTTGCGGCAGGAACTGACAATTATGTCGCGGGCTTCCAGTTCACTGTCATAGGATTCCAGACCGATGTCGGAGTCCGACAGAGTGCCGCCAGTGATTTGCAACAGCGAATCACGGACCTTCACGGCAGTACGAGTCTGTACGATCGAAACCATTTTCAGGGAAAGTGACGAAAAAAAGAGTGCCAGACCGGTATCGGCATTTTCAATCCGGCACTGCTCGATGAGATTCTTTTTTTCCGTAGAGACAAGGACGACCCCGCCCCAGGCACCGCGCTGCGGACGGGAACTGTCGGACGTTAACACAATCGGCTGTTCTGATGTCCCGATGGCCTGAATACGCCCCTGAATGACCAGTTGTGATGTGATGCTGGTGCCGAAGGCGGTCGAGAACCGGACGATGGTGCCGGGGTCAATCCGTAACGTCGCCTGGGGTGCCACGACTACAGAACCCTTGACGTAGATGCTGCCGCGCCAGGTGGTATCTTCCGTCAGCACGGTGCCGTCCGGCTGCACAGAGATCGGATCGGCAGCCATGGCAACGAAGGAGGTCATACTCAATAAAAAACAGACTACAGCAAGGATTAGATTCACGGCGGGACTCCGGATGTAGGTACCTGAAAGCTCTATCACAAATCACCGGAAGTGTAAATTTAATGTTGTCTATTAATGACAAAAACCAAATATATTAAAAACGGGATCGCTTCCTGCGTTCTTTCAGGAAGTTAGATTCTTGTCAAATATTATTGTTGACAGCACATACATGTTGTGGTTTTATCCCTGCCCTCCACAAAATATAGTGGAAAAACACCCAAAACAACAAAGTACTTTAAATTTAATATGTATGCTGTTTTTACTACACACAGGAGCTCTTGAAATGAAAAAATCTACCGACAGCAGCACAATCCCCGGACTGACTAAGAATGCCACCACCGTACTTGAAAAACGATACCTACGGCGCGATGAAAGCGGTACGGTACTTGAGAACCCGGCCGATATGTTCCGGCGGGTGGCCGACACAATCGCGGCGGCCGACAAGAAGTTCGATAAGAAAGCTGATCTAAAGGGTCTTTCTGATACGTTCTACCGCATGATGACCAATTTTGAATTTCTTCCCAACTCACCGACGCTGATGAATGCCGGACGGCCGCTTGGCCAGCTTTCGGCCTGTTTCGTACTGCCGGTGGGGGATTCGATGGAAGAGATCTTTGATGCGGTCAAGTTTACCGCTCTGATCCATAAATCAGGAGGCGGAACCGGCTTTTCATTCTCGCGTCTGCGCCCGGCCAATGATGTTGTCAGCACCACCACCGGCATCTCCAGCGGTCCGCTTTCGTTCATGCGCGTTTTTGACGTCGCCACTGAAACCATCAAGCAAGGGGGTACCCGCAGAGGCGCCAACATGGCTATCCTGCGCGTTGATCATCCCAACATCATGGATTTCATCATGTGCAAGGCGGATCAGAAACAGCTCAACAATTTCAATATTTCGGTCGGTCTGACTGAAAAATTCATGGAAGCGGTCGGGCACGATGAGGATTACAGCCTGATCAACCCGCGCGATAAAAAAGTGAGCGGCTCACTGAACGCCCGCAAGGTTTTTCAGCGCATCGTCAAACAGGCCTGGGAGAACGGCGAACCAGGCATCGTTTTCCTTGACCGGCTCAACCGCGACAACCCTACCCCGCTGGTCGGCGAAATCGAATCAACCAACCCCTGCGGCGAACAACCACTGCTGCCCTACGAATCCTGTAACCTTGGTTCCATCAATCTGGGTCAGTTCATACATGAAGACAGTATCGACTGGAAACGGCTGCGGGAGACGATCCACCATGCCGTACATTTCCTTGACAACGTCATCGAAGCCAACAACTATCCGCTGCAGCAGATTCATGACATGACCCACGCCAACCGCAAGATAGGGCTGGGCGTCATGGGATGGGCCGACATGCTGATCCTCTTGGGGATACCGTACTGCTCGGAAGAAGCGGTCAAACTCGGCAAAAAGGTCATGAAATTCATCAACGATGAAGGGCATCTGGCATCGCAGGAACTGGGCAAAAAAAGAGGCTCGTTCCCTAATTTCAAAGGGTCAATCTTTGATACTAAAGGTGCTTCTCCGATGCGGAATGCCACCGTCACCACCATCGCACCGACCGGCACTATCTCGATCATCGCCAACGCATCTTCGGGTGTTGAGCCACTCTTCGCCGTTTCCTACATCCGTACCGTCATGGATAAAAACGTACTGGTCGAAGTCAATCCGCTCTTTGAAAAGATTGCCAAGGAGCGCGGCTTCTATTCCGAGGAACTGATGCAGAAGATCGCCGAGCATGGCACGCTGCATGACATCGCCGAAGTCCCGGTTGATATTCGCAACGTCTTTGTCACCTCGCATGAAATCACCCCGGAATACCACATCCAAATGCAGTCGGCGTTTCAGCAGTACACCGACAATGCCGTCTCAAAGACGGTCAATTTTTCCAACTCGGCCACGATTGAAGATGTTGAAAAAGTCTATATGCTGGCCTACGAATCGGGCTGCAAGGGTGTCACTATCTACCGTGACGGATCGCGCGACGAGCAGGTCCTCACAACCGGCAAAAAAGAAGAAACCGTTACTACTATTGCAGCAACACCGCTGGAAGCTGACCGCAAAGCCGTTAAGCGCGAACGCCCCAAAGCCTTGAAGGGCTGTACCCATCAGATGCAGACCGGCTGTGGGCCGCTGTATATCACCGTCAATGAAGATGAGAACGGACTGTTCGAACTATTCACCACCATGGGAAAAGCCGGCGGCTGTGCGGCTTCACAGTCGGAAGCCATCGGTCGCATGGTGTCACTGGCATGGCGCAGCGGTGTTCAGGCCCGTCAGGTCGTCAAGCAGCTGCTCGGCATCTCCTGCCACTGCCCGTCCGGCTTCGGCGACAACCGTGTCACTTCCTGCGCCGACGCAGTAGCCAAGGCCATTCAGAACCATATGCTTGACGGCGGTTACGACGTCGATGCCGAAGCCATCATCCGCCACGAACGCGGCGCCTGCCCCGAATGCGGCGGCATCGTCGAGCACGAAGGGGGCTGCTCGGTCTGCCACGTCTGCGGCTATTCCGAGTGCGCCTAACGTCGGTAACGTAGATAAAATAATGCTGACATCCATCAGACCTCCGAGGTTTTTAAAACCTCGGAGGTCTCCCCCCCTTGCAAAAAGCTCCTCACAATGATAGTCCTGCTGTATGAATACCTCCCTGCAGAAGATCTCACGTCTGATGCCGATCATCAGCTGGCTACCTGCCTATCGCGCCACGTGGCTCTGGCGTGACCTGATCGCCGGACTCACCTTGGCGGCCTATGCCGTCCCGGTAGCGATGGCATATTCGACTCTGGCCGGCCTTCCCCCTCAGTCGGGAATTTACTGCTACATCTTCGGCGGCCTGACCTACGCGCTGTTTGCCTCATCCCGCCATCTTGCCATCGGCCCTACAGCTGCCATCTCGGTTATGACCGCTTCGGTATTGGGAAGTCTGGCAGCCGGCAACCTCGCTGATTACGCCACCATGGCGGCCCTGACCGCCGGAATGGTCGGCGTGCTCTGCCTGTTGGCATGGAGTATGCGGCTCAGTTCATTTGTCAACTTCATTTCCGAGTCAATCCTGCTCGGCTTCAAGGCCGGAGCAGCACTCAGCATCGCTATCCTGCAGCTGCCACCACTTTTGGGTATTCCGGGTGGTGGCAGCACTTTTTTTGAACGCCTTCTGCTTCTGGGACAGCAGTTCGCTACCGCCAACATCACCGTCATCAGCATCGGAGCCAGTGCCCTGCTGCTTCTGCTGGTCGGAGAGAGATTGTTCCCCGGCCGACCGGTGGCACTGGCCGTTGTCGTACTGGCAACTGGTGCCGTTTCAGCATTCGGGCTGATCGATCATGGAGTCAGGGTTGTGGGGACAGTACCGGCCGGTCTACCGGCGCTGAAATTACCGTTGATTCAGTACCACATTATTGAACCGCTTTTTGGAACTGGCCTTCGCCTGTTTCCTGCTTTCGTATGTGGAGAGCATTGCCGCTGCACGTACCTTTGCAACACGGCACTGCTATGCGGTTGATCCACGGCAGGAGCTTCTCGCGCTGGGGGGGGCCAATCTGATGGCAGCTCTTGGACATGGCTACCCGGTAGCAGGCGGATTGTCACAATCCGCCGTCAATGAAAAAGCCGGAGCACAGACACCGCTGGCGCTGTTCTTTGCATCCGGCGTTCTGGCACTGGCTCTGTTCCTCCTGACCGGACTATTGCGCAACATTCCGGTTACTGTTCTGGCAGCCGTTGTGCTGGTGGCGGTATCAGGCTTTATAAAAATAGATGAATTCAAACGTTTGTGGCAGGTCAGCCGTCTTGAATTCAACGTGGCACTGGTAGCATTTGTGGGGGTGCTGCTGCTCGGCATCCTGAAGGGGGTCACCATATCGGCAATCGCCTCGATCCTTTTTCTGCTGCGCCTGCTGGCGAATCCGCACGTATCCATTCTGGGAAGAATCCCCGGCAGCAACCGTTTCAGTGATGCCGGCCGGCATAAAAGCAATCAACTCTTTCCGGGACTGTTTCTGTTCCGGATTGAAGCACCGCTGCTCTACTTCAATGTAGATACCATTAACACAACTGTTCTGGCCGCCATCCGCAGCCAACGTGCAGTTGTCAAACTGGCGGTCTGCGACCTCTCAACCTCCCCCTACATCGACGCCGCCGGTGCCCGTATGCTGGAAAAACTGGTCGAAGAACTGGATCGTGACGGCATTCAGTTCCGGATTGCAGAAGCGCATGCCGAAGTTCGCGACATTCTGCGTGCGACCGGCATCAGCGAGACCCTGGGAGGAGTCAGCCGGCATACCGCTCTGGCCGACATCGTCGAAGATTTTGAACGTGATGCGCTGCAGGGCGCGGCAGTAAAATCCCCGCCAGAGAAGGAGTAGCAACCGTGAACCTGCTGCGTGATCAGCTAATTTCCTGCCTGAAAGAGATTTTCCCGGCACGGTTTCATAGCCGCATATTTCTGGTTGGGGGCAGCGTGCGCGATCTGCTGATCGGGCGTAGCGGGGCCGACCTTGATCTGGCAACGGCACTCTCTCCGGCGGAATATGGCGACTGCGGCTTCCATCTGGTATCCGGGCGAAGCACCGCGCCGATCTGGTTCCGGCACATTCCGGAACTGGGGACCATTGAAATAACCCCGCTCTCCGCAGTTTCAGATCTGACGAGTGACCTTACGCGCCGGGATTTTACCGTCAACGCCATCGCTCTGGATATGGCTGGCCGCCTGATTGATCCGCTACATGGTGAGCCGGATCTTCAGCAACGATTGTTGCGCCCCTCTTCTTCAGAATCATTCAACTACGATCCGCTGCGAATCTTCCGCGCCCTGCGCTTTGAGGCGGATGGCTGGTGCCTGACGGCAGACGCAAAAGGTCTTATTCGGGGGCGTAACTGGAATGAGCTGTTGCTAAAAAAGCCGGTCGAACGCTTCTCGCGTGAAATGTTGAAGGCACTGGCTGCACGTCAACCGGATATTTTCTTCCAGCGCATGTTGGAGTTTCAGGTAGGAACCGGCTTCCTGCCGGAAATTTTCCGTATGCCGGACATCCCGGCCGGGCCGCTGATCCACCATCCGGAAGGGGACCTGTTCACTCACAGCCGCCAGGTACTGATGCGTGTGGCTGAACAGTCAGGAAATCCGCTGGCCCGCTTCTGTTCATTCCTGCACGACCTCGGCAAGCTCTCCACCGATCCGACCCGCTACCCCAAACACCATGGTCATGATCAGGCCGGCTTTGATCCGGCCCGCTCCCTCTGTGATCGATTACGCCTGCCGGCCAGCTATCGCACTGCCCTGGCCTGGACCAGCCGTCTGCACGGCACGCTTAACCTGTGGCAGGAATTGCGTGACGGGACAAAAATAAAGACCGCAGAGCAGGCGTTGAAGTCAGGACTGGCTGACATTCTGCCTCTGGTGGCAGCAGCTGATAAAGAGGGTGGCAGCGTGCCTCCTGGCTGGCGGGACGCGGTCAGAATTGCCGGTTTGTCAAACAACGAGTTGGGAATTGAAACCGCTACGCTGGAGAATCTGCCGGTTAATAAACGTTCTGGCTACATTTTTCAAAAAAAGGTAGAACAGTTCAAAAATCGGTACCTGATGTGTGCATAAAACAGATCAGGTTCTCTGCAGTGGACATATCGTGAAAAGAGTGGAGCGAGGTCATGAGTAAACGATACAAAATACTGGAGACTGAACAGCAGCATCTGCTGGACCGCTACCGTTCCATTCTTCAGACATCCATGGATGGCGTATGGCGGGTTGACATGCAGGGACGCGTGGTGGAAGTCAACTCCACCTATTGCACTATGTGCGGTTACAGCGAGCAGGAACTTCTGAATATGAATATTGCCGATCTGGAAGCACAGGAGTCGGTCGGCGATATATCAGACCACGCCCTCAAGATTTTTGAACAGGGGGAAGACCGCTTCGAAACCCGGCATCGCCGAAAAGATGGATCTGTTTTTGATGTTGAAATCAGTGTCCGTTACCTGCCCGGCCAACCGGATCAGATGGTGGCGTTCCTGCGTGACATTACCCAACGCAAGCAGGCAGAAGAAAAACTCTGGAACGAAAAAGCGTTTCTGCGCTGCATTATCGACTCTGCCAGCGACCTGATCTATATCAAGGATATTAACAGCGTCTATCTCGGGTGTAACAGGGCCTCCGAGATATTTACCGGTCTTCAGGAATGCGACCAGATCGGAAAAAACGATTTCGACTTATTGGACCACGACACAGCAGTTCTCTGTCGCGAACGAGATCAAACCGTCCTGGCAGGAAAAAAAGCTGTGCATGCCGAAGAGTGGGTGACATATCCGGACGGCCACAAAGTATTACTGGACACCCTTAAAACTCCCATTTTTGATAAAAAAGGCCAACCGGTCGGCCTGGTCGGAATTTCGCGTGATATTACCGATCGCAAACAGATGGAAAATGCATTGCGGGAGAGCGAGAATCGCTACCGCAGCCTGATGGAAAACATTCCGGCCATTGTGTATAAATATTCAATCCGACATGGCGGCATGTTTTACTCCCCGCAGGTTGAACAGGTTTTTGATTACCCTTTGCAGGCCTTTTATGAAAATCCGCTGCTCTGGAAAAGCTCGATTCACCCGGATGACGTCGGGGCGGTTGAATCGGCCATTACCAGAACCTGTGAGCATGGTGAAGAGGGGGTGTATGTCGAATATCGCGTAAGAAACCGTTCAGGCACGTGGGTCTGGTTACGTGACAACCTGATTCAGCGGGAGATCGGCTCTGCCGGTATCGAACTTTTCGGTATCGCCATAGATATAACAGAACGAAAGCGGGCCGAGGAAGAGCGGCTTCTCATGGAAGCACAATTCCAGCATACTCAAAAATTGGAGAGTCTTGGCGTTCTGGCCGGAGGTATTGCTCACGACTTCAATAACATCCTGGCAATCATCACCGGGCATTGCTCACTGGCTCAACTGCGACCGGAATCGGCTCCGGAGCGTATTACGATTATTGAAAACGCTGCCGAGCGGGCCGCTGAACTCTGTCGCCAGATGTTGGCCTATGCCGGAAAAACCGAATTCATACAGAGTCGGATCGATATGCGGGAACTTGTGGATGAAATGGTCAGGATGCTGAAATCTACCATCAGCCGCAAAGTCACCATCACGCAGGATATTTCCGATGACATTCCTAATATCACCGGAGATGCCAGCCAAATCAGACAAATCGTCATGAATCTGATCATCAATGCCACGGAAGCCATCGGCAATGCGTATGGAGAAATTAAAATCGCGTTGCAGACCTCCGTAATAAGAGCGGAAGAAGCAGAAAAGGATCACCTTGGCAACACCATGTCGCCCGGCAGATACCTCTGTCTGGAGATTTCCGACAACGGTTGCGGGATGGATGAAACAACCAGGCGTCGAATCTTCGAGCCATTTTATACTACCAAATTTACCGGACGCGGCCTGGGGTTATCAGCTACCCTCGGCATTATTACGTCGCACGCGGGAATGTTGCAACTCACCAGCCAAACGGGCCGGGGCACAACCTTCAAAGTCTATCTACAGGTTCAAGACCCTGACTCCCGGAATGAGAGCCATCTCGACCACACCGATTCATTGGAGCAGTGGCAGGGGGTCGGCACGATTCTGCTTGTGGAAGATGAGGAGATGATTGAACAGGTTGCCAGAGCTATGCTGGAAGAGCTGGGATTCTCGGTCATTACAGTGAAAAACGGGCGGGAGGCGCTCGATCTGTATCAGCAGAAAAGTGACGTCATCAGTATGGTTGTAACTGACATGGGCTTGCCGGTCATGGATGGTTATGAACTGGTTTGTGAGCTGAAAAAGCTGCGCCCGGAGCTGCCGATCGTCATTTCCAGCGGTTTCGGAGATACGGAAGTATCTTCACGATTAGAGCGCAGCATAATCGCCGGCTTCATCAGCAAACCGTACGGCTTTGATCAGCTGCGCGAGACAATGCAAAACGTATTAGAAAATCAAGGAGGGATACTGCCGCTTTATTCGCCTTTGCAATCAAGATGACACTAATTTAAGGCGAAACCTCTGAGGTTTTAAAAACCTCAGAGGTTTGATTGATGTCAGCTTGTTTGCAAAGTTGAATAAGATGAAATTACCGTTCCCTGCGCTCCCGTCGAGGCTCTCTGTCTTTGCCACCCTCCCTGGTATCCCGTTCACCGCTCTGTTCCGGCGATGACAGTTTCCACACATTTCTCGGTTTCGCCTCTCCCGGTGTACGCTCGCGACTGTTCAGCTCATTGCGTGCGGCCGGTTTTTCATGCGGAATCGTTACTGCGGGAGCAGTTCTGTCTCCTCGCGATCGATCTGTTCGAGGCCCCCCTGCCGCCGGTACAGCTTGATGTTCTGCCGGAGCAGTTACGTGTGGAGGTTCATTCCGTTGCGATGGGCTTGTAACCGCTGCGGGGGGCGGCTGGAGATGCGACGGATGTCGGTCAGGCTTACGGGTTTCGTCTTCCGGGCGCGGCTTTAGCTCTGATGGAGCCGACGCTGTCGGGCGTGTTTCCTTTCGCTCCCTATTGACCGGCTGTTGAGATATCGCTGATGGTGCGGGACTAATGACCGGCTGCTGCGAGCTCCCCTGGCGATCGCCGTTTGGCTTTATGCGCGGAAAGCGGGTTCGCAGCTCCTGATGATCGGACCGCTCAATCCGGGGCGGTACAACTCGCGGCGGAGTCTGCTTTATAATCGGCATACGTGTTTCGCGGATCGGCTGGACACGTGGACTACCGATAGACACTGATACGGAGAGCGACGGACTTCTGGTGCCGGTTTGTGACGTAACCCGCCCCCGTAAAAAATCATTCTGCTGAATAACGGTCAAACCGCCACGTGCATCCCGGTTGCGATAGACGATACTGCCCGGCACGACCTGGGTCGTCGTAATATTGATACTGTGTCGGCCATAATTCCTGCGACCGTAAAAGATCTCGCCCGGCGCCAGTGGAGTCCAGCCTATCCGATTACCGTCGCGGTGCCAACCGACGTAGCCGGGCCCCCAGAAAACATCACCCCGCTCAGGCGGTACCCAGCACCAGCCGAATCCGGCTATAACCGCCCAGCGACCGTAGTGATAGGGGAGCCAGCCCCAGTTTTCGGAGGATATCCAGATATAATCATCCCCTTTCCAGATCCAGCGACCGCTGCGATAGGGAGCCCAGTCGTCCGAAAGAATAATCGTCGGACGCCAGACCATACCGTATTCCGGGACCCGTTCCCACCTGCCGTTACTGTCAAGTTCACTGGAATAGCTGCGCAGTTCCTCCGGCAGGTATGAATCCGCTCTGGCAGAGCGGGACTGGACAAGATCCCTTTCCTTGTTCCAGAGTTCCCAGGAATCAGGCGGATTGAGCGAAAGAAGCTCCTGGTGACCATCTTCCAGCGCTATCTGTTCACCGGCCCGCACCCTGGTACGGCTGCCGTTCCCTTCCACATAAGCCGATCCTTTAAAAATGGCGACTTCCTCCAGACTGTTCGGCAGCATGTCGATCCGCAGACGTGTGCGTGCTGCCGGGAGCACGGTGGTATCGTCAGCATCAATCTGAAGCGACTCTTTGGCCATGCCCTGAGCTGATCTCAGATAGAGCTTTCCGCTGGCCAGATGCAGATGCGTGAAAGATTTCTCAATGGCCAGCAGGTCGAGCTGCGTATCACTCTCCAGGCGTATGACCGTGCCGTCAGCCAGTTGAAGCTCTGCTCTTGAATCATCCGGACACCAGATCGAATCCCCTTCGTCAAGAGGGGTGTTGATCGCCACCGTCAACCATTCCTCACCATCAGGAGTGCGAAAAAGGACCTCACCGTCTGAAAAAGTTATTCTGGCAGGTGCCACGAGACCAGCCAGCGAGATGGAGGGAAGAATCAGAATGCTGAGAGTAATGAATATCCAGATCAGGCGTTTCATGAGAATCTCCTCTTTTGTAGCAACGTTGTTATCTGCAATTAAAGATAACGCAAGTACCATGCCGTTTCAACCATCCATGATTATGGACATTTCAGATAGCTGACCGTCCGCATGAAACTTCAAATAAGGTTTTTACGTGTCGTTTTAGAGTATGTATGTGAGGAACGGGCGGGAGCTGAATCAGACTGCATGTACGAATGAATCGATAATCCAGCGGGCGATGCTGCGTTCCGTAGGCAGGTTGGGGAGTTGATCACGTTTGAACCAGCGGGCATCTTCCAGTTCTGACTGTTCAATAACGATTTCACCGTCGGCGTAATCGGCGATAAAGCCGGCCATCAGCTGGGCCGGAAACGGCCAGTTCTGACTGCCGAGATAGCGCAGGTTGCTTGTTCTGATGCCGGTTTCCTCAAACACCTCGCGCATGGCACACTCTTCCAGAGATTCGCCGAATTCCAGAAACCCTGCTACCAGGCTATAGCGGTTAGGAGGCCATTCCGGTTTGCGGGTCAGAAGCAGCTCGTCGCCGCGCGTGACCAGTACGATGGCGCAGGGATGCAGGTGCGGATAATGATCACTGCTGCAGGCGCTGCAGTGTTTGCCCCAGCTGCCCGGGATGCGCTCTGTTGCGGCGCCACAGCGCTGACAGAAGAGGCTTACCCGATCCCAGTGCAGTATCTGCTTGCCAAGTCCGGCCAGCGTCAGGGTCTGTGCATCAAGGGTGTTGCGGACCGTATTGAACGTATCGGTCACATAGGGGGAAGCCAGAACAAGGCTGCTGCTGACGGTTATTGCGCGCAGCGGCTTGCCGTGCCAGCTGCCGATACAGATCGGTTCCTGCTGCGGCTTCAGCCAATCAGGTAGAATTCCGCCGGGAAGAATCAGTCCTTGGGATGTCTGCTCCAGCACAGCACTGGTCCCCTGGATAATAACCCAGTGCCCTTCTTCATCTTCTGGAGGATTCAGGCCGGGCGTACTGAATTCAAAATCATCACTAATGCACGAGAAGTTAAAGGGGAGATCAATCGGTGTCGGATAATTGGATGGTGTCATAGTGAGGTGTATGTAACAATAATGACGTGATATGTCAAGGCATGTACTGTTCGGCGTTACTGCTGCTTGACTCACACACAAAATTTTCCCATAATGCGCGCCATGCTCCCCACACAATTTCAACCTCAACAATTTCTCGTCAGCGCTGTCAGGATTTTTCTGATCAGTCTGATCATCTGGTATCTCTACTGTCTCTTCACTCCCCCCGGCTCCGGTAACGTTGTACACGATATCTCGTTTCCTCCCGGAAGCGGTATCCGTACCCTTGCGCAACAGCTCAAAAAGGAAAAGATCATTCGCAGCTCCCGGCATTTTGTACTCGTGGCCCGTCTGCGCGGAAGCACTCAGCAGCTTAAAGCGGGCGAGTACCGTCTGAACGACGGTATGACTCCGGATCAGATCCTGCATAAGCTGGTCAGCGGTGATGTCGATTACCGTAAATTCACCCTGCCGGAAGGGTATTCCATCTACCAGGCGGCAGAACTGCTTGAGCAAAAGGGATATTTCAAGAAGGCCGCTTTTCTGGCTAAATGCCGGGACAGTGCAGCGCTGAAACAATTCGGAATTACCGGAATGAGCACCGAGGGGTATCTCTACCCGGCTACCTATAACCTGTCGCGCACGGAACGTGAAGAGCAGCTTATTGAGCAGATGATCAAGCAGTTTGATCGAAAATACGCTGAGCTGCCTGTTACTGCGGCAGAATCGACAGGAAAAACATTTGATCGCCGCCAAATTGTCACCCTGGCGTCAATGATAGAAAAAGAGGCTGTTTCACCGGAAGAAAAGCCGCTGATTTCTTCAGTTTTTCATAATCGCCTTAAAATCGGCATGCCGCTGCAGAGCGACCCGACCGCCGTCTACGGTGTGCGGGCTTTTTCGGGGACCGTTTCAAAGTCTGATATCTTGCGACCGTCACCCTACAACACCTATCTCATCAAGGGACTGCCCCCCGGCCCGATCGGTAATCCGGGAGTTGGCGCACTTCAGGCGGCCCAGCATCCTTCAAAAACCGAGTATCTCTATTTTGTTGCCCGCCAGGATGGAACCCACCAGTTTTCACGAACCCTTGAGGAACATAACCGGGCCGTAGTCAAGTACCTCCGGAATCATTAATGACCTACTGTTATACAACTCCCTACTCCCCCAAATAGGCCTTACGAACCTCGGGATTTTCAGCCAGCTCCCGGGCATCGCCGGAAAGTACAACCTCACCGGTCTCAAGAACGTAGGCGCGATGAGCGATTGAGAGGGCCAGAGAGGCATTTTGCTCCACCAGCATGATAGTGGTGCCGGCTTTGTTGATTTCAACGACAATCTCGAAGATCTTTTCCACCAGCATGGGGGCCAGCCCCATAGATGGCTCGTCCAGCAGCAAAAGGCGCGGGTTGGACATCAGTGCCCGTCCCATGGCCAGCATCTGCTGTTCGCCGCCGGAGAGCGTGCGGGCAGCCTGTTTGCGGCGTTCCGCCAGTCGCGGGAAGAGGGTGAAGGCCCGCTCGATGCCATGCGCGATAGCGCTCTTGTCGGATACGATGAAAGCGCCCATTTCCAGGTTTTCCTGAACGCTCATGCGGGCAAAAACCCGACGCCCTTCCGGGACCTGGCAGATGCCTTTACGGACGATCAGATGGGCGGCCAGGCGGGTGATCTCCTGACCCTCGAATGACACGCTTCCGCCGAGTGAGGGAACGATGCCGGAAATGGTGTTGAGAATGGTGGTTTTGCCGGCGCCGTTGGCACCGATCAGGGCTACGATTTCTCCCTGTTCCACACGGCAGGATACCTGGTGTAGAGCACGGATGGCTCCATAATTGACGGACAGGTTCTCAACAGCCAGCATCACTGTGCAGCTCCTTTTCCCAGATAGGCTTCGATCACGGCCGGGTTGGCACGCACCTCTTCCGGGCGTCCATCGGCAATCTTGCTGCCGTAATCCAGCACGGCGATTCGGTCGGAAATTCCCATGACAAACTTCATATCGTGTTCCACCAGAAAAACCGTTACCCCGCTATCCCGTATGGACCGCACCATCTCCAATAGAGTCTGCTTTTCGTGTGGATTCATACCAGCGGCCGGCTCGTCCAACAGGAGCAGGGCTGGCTCGATAGCCAGCGCCCGGGCTATTTCCAGTCGGCGCTGTTCACCATAGGGGAGACTGCAGGCCGGTTCGTACGCTTTACGCGCCAGACCAACCTGCGAGAGACAGTGGATGGCCAGTTCGAGCAGACGCCCCTCTTCTCTGCGCACAGAGGGGAGAAACTGCAGTAGTGCTCCGGTTAGATCCCAGTTGCCACGGGTATGTGCGCCGATCAGGACGTTGTCGAGTACGGTCTGTTCGCCGAACAGGCGGATATTCTGAAAGGTTCGAGCGACACCACCGGCGGCGATGACGGAGGGGGACAATCCGGCGATACTTTTACCTTTGAAGGAGATGTTTCCTTCCGTGGGGGGATAGATGCCGGTGATCAGGTTGAAGATAGTACTTTTGCCGGCACCGTTGGGGCCGATCAGAGCCAGTATCTCTCCTTCGTGTATTTCCAGGCTGACGCTGTTTACCGCTACCAGCCCGCCAAAGCGTATGGTCGTGTTTTCCAGCATGAGCAGGCTCATTGAGTATCCTCCTGCTTGCGAGCTGCGCTGCGTGGCTTGACACCCAGTTTGCGCAGTACCAGTTCGGCACAGTCAATTCCGCCAAGCAGGCCGTTAGGGCGGAAGACCATCAGGAATACCAGCAGGGCGCCGTACACCAACATGCGGTACTGCGACATGAAGCGCAGGAACTCGGGAGCGGCCGACAGGAGCGAGGCGCCCAGCACGGCTCCGGGAATGCTTCCCAGCCCTCCCAACACGATCATGCTGAGCATATCGATCGATTTTAAAAAGCCGAAGTCGGATGGGTTGATATACCCCAGAAAATGTGCATACAGGCAGCCGCCGACACCTGCCATAAATGCACTGATGGCAAATGACTGTACCTTGTAGCGGGCAATGTTGATACCCATCGATTCAGCAGCGATTTCATCGTCACGGATGGCTTTGAGTGCTCGCCCGAAGCGCGAGTTGACGATAGATGCCGAAGCGATAATGGTAAGAATGACGACGATCAAGACGGTGAGCGGCATGGCCAGTGCCGATGCGGGAGTCGGCACGGTCAGGCCGAGGGCCTTGTTGGTGATCTCCAGGTTCAGGAAAACGACCTTGATGATCTCGGCAAATCCGAGCGTGCAGATAGCCAGATAGTCACCGGTCAACCGCAGAATCGGCCAACCGATGGCAGCCGCCACCATTGAGCTGATCAGGCCGCTAAAAAGGATTGTGAGATAAAAGGGGAGGCCGGTTTTGATGGTCAACAGCGCCCCGCTAAAGGCACCGATACTCATAAACGCTGCATGACCCAGCGAAAGCTGCCCGGTCAGGCCGGTGATAATGGTCAGACCCAGCGCCAGAATGATGCCGATGCCGATATTGACCAGAATCTGCATCGTATAAGGATCGATGGAAGCGGTAATAGCCGGGAGCATCGTTACACCTTTTTCTGAATCTTCTGGCCGAGTAGCCCGGTAGGGCGCACCAGAAGTACAAGCACGAGGATTGCGAAGGCGATCGCGTCGCGGTAGGAGGAATAACCGATGGCAACGCCGAAAACTTCGGCCACGCCGAGTAGCAGACCACCCAGCATGGCGCCCGGAATAGATCCGATACCCCCCAGAACTGCTGCGGCAAAAGCTTTCAGGCCGGCCATCAATCCCATGTTAAAAGAGACCGAGTTAAACAGAACCCCCACCAGAACGCCGCCGGCCGCCGCCAGGGCAGAGCCGAGCGCAAAGGTGAACGAGATCACAAAATTGACATTGATACCCATCAGCGCGGCAGTGTTGTAGTCTTCAGATGTTGCCCGCATGGCCTTGCCGATTTTCGTCTTCTGGACGATGAATTCAAGTGCAAGCATCAAGAGCGCTGCCACACCGATGATCAGAAGCTGAAGCGTTGATATGTCGGCACTGCCAATGTGGATCTGGTGAGAGGGAAAAGCACTTTCAGGGAAGCCCTTGGCATTGGCGCCGAAAACCATCATGGCCAGCGACGACAGAAAGATGGAGACGCCGATGGCCGAAATCAAGGCCGAGAGCCGTGACGACCTGCGCAGCGGCCGGTAGGCGATATATTCGATGACCATCCCTAAAATCATACAGAACCCCATGGAAGCGGCCAGTGCCAGGAAGAGGTTCATCTTGAAGTATTCCACCATCAGCAGACCGACAAAGGCACCAACCATAAAGATCTCGCCGTGTGCGAAGTTGATTAGCGTGATGATACCGTACACCATGGTATAACCCAGGGCAATCAGGGCATAGGTGCTGCCGAGGGCAATGCCGTTAATGAGCTGTTGCAGGATCATAAGACCTGTCCAGAGATGCTCGAAAGTGGGTTAATGTGAGACCTGACAGATGTTGAAATGATAGAAATTTACCGTTATTACCATGCAAGGGACGCATTCGCAAGAGATTGGTTATACAATTCACTTTGATTCTGTCACTTTGATTCTTGACAGATTATTTAGAATCCGTCATTACTTGCAAATTATGTGTGCAAACATTCCCCAGAAATTTTTTTCACTGCTTCTTACTCTGGTCATGACGATCACTGCTGTCAGTGGTGTGCATGGCGGCGATCATACTCTGCAGAGCAATCAGACCATTGCCGTTGAACAATCATCTCCGTTACCTGTTTCTGATCCCGAGCAATGCCCAGCATCTCCCCGTGAACAGCACGATGATTTTGATGGGTGCGATACCTGTGTAAACTGTGCCTGCCACGCTCCGCTGATCGTCCAGGCGATACAACTCAGTTACAAACCTTCCGTACGTGAAAATGTGACCAGATCCACTCCTTTTAACTTTTTACCTGAAGTCTATCTCTCTCTCTTCGTTCCACCCGATTCAGCTGCAGTGTAACCTCCTGTAACATTCAATAATTCAAGAAAAAAACATATCGTGCGGCCCGCGTGTAGCTGCGCCTGCCGTAGTAATTCCTATGTGGAATAATCCTATCGACCTGGAGGTATTACCGTGTTCGTAACAACACTGGTACGAGGTTGCGTTCTTTCCCTGATGCTGTCGACAGTAAACTGTCTGCCGGCGTTGGCCGAACCCGCCCCCCGCAGTACCAATGAACTTGTTAAACTGGCCCTGAAACAGAGTGCCGAGCTGTCTGCATTGGACAAGGATGTCACCGCCAAGCAATCGTTGGCGCTTCAAGCCGGCACACTTTCCAATCCGACCATGGAGCTTCAGGTATCTACCGGCAGCCTGACCGGCAGCCCCGAAGAGCGTACTGCGTCGATTGGTATTAACCAGGAGCTGCCGCTGTACGGCAAGCTCCGACTGAGGCGCGAAGCGGGCCAATATGAAGCCGAAGCCGCCGGACGCTATCGAGATAACGCTGCACGACTGCTCAAGGACGAGGTTGCCACGTTGGTCCTCGATTTTTCGCTGGCCTCCACACGTTATAAGCTTGCAACCGATCTGGTCAAACTTAATCGTGAACTGGTGGCCGTTGCCGGAGAACGTTTCAAAGCGGGAGATATCCCCGAACTGGAACGTAACCTTGCCACTGTTGAACTGGCCCGTGCCGAGAGTCGCCTACTGGAAGTTGAACGTGAGAAATCTCCTCTGCGTATCAAAATCGCATCATTGACCGGCCTGAACGAAGCTGACATCAATCTGATTAACACCCTTTCCGCACCGAAACCAGCGCCCAAAACCCGGGATCTTGTAAAGCAGGCTCTGTCCGCGCGCCCGGATTTCCTGGCGCTGAAGCTTGAGCGGACCAAAACAGAAACAGAGTATCGTCTCGCTCACGTGGAGGCGCTTCCAAATCTAACGGCCGGACTTTTTGCCCAGTGGCAACGAAGCTCGGTTGAGGTGGGTGGCATGTCATCAACAAGTAGCGATACACAACTGGGGCTGCGTCTGTCAATGCCGATCCCGGTATTTGACCGTAACACGGCTGCCCTGGCAGCTGTTCATGCACGTCTGGATGCCGCCGACTCCCGCCTCGTGGCGTTGGAACGGACAATCACTGTCGAGGTGGAGGCCGCCATCGCGCGTCTTTCATCGTCGGAGCGCATTCTGGCCCTTCTCGAACGTGGTATCGTCCCGCAGCTGAACGAAAACCTTAAGCTGACCCAGGAAGCGTACCGACTCGGTGAGGTTGGAATTCTCTCGGTGATCGAAGAGCAAAAAAAATTCTTTGAGGTTAACGACAGTTACCTGTTGGCCCTTCACAGCAGGAGCTTGGCATTTACAAAACTTGAACTATCAGTTGCAACTGAATTGAGCGGAGGTGTGCAGTGAAACGAACAGGAATCATCATTGGACTTATTCTGGCAGTAGCCCTGGCCGGGGGCTTTTTCTATCGTTCCTCCATCATTAAAAATATCGCCGGGAAACCATCTGATGCGAAGCAATCCGACCAAAAGGAAGAAAAAGCGGGTGGGCAGAATGAAGACAAGGATACGGAAAAGAAGGAATCAGCACGCGTCAAGATGACAGCCGAGCTGCAAAAGCAGAATGGTGTGGTCATCGCTCCGGCACAAAAACAACGCCTGGGTGGCGTTATCAGCGCAACCGGAAAGGTGGAAGCCAACGCAGACCGGATTGCCCACGTATCGCCGCGTATCTCGGGTAAGGTTGTTGCCGTCAAAGGCTCACTGGGGGATAGCGTCTCTACGGGGCAGCCGCTGGCAACTCTGGACAGCGTCGAACTGGGCGAAGCACTCAGCCGCTATAACCAGTCAAAGACAAAACTTGCGCTGGCTCAGGCCAATATGGAGCGCATCAAAAACCTGGTGGAGAAGAAAATCGCAGCCCGTAAGGATATCCTTCAGGCCGAGACCGACTTCAAGACGGCACAAACTGAGCTGCACACCGATGAAGAACGATTGTCGCTGTATGGTGTTTCAGCTGCTGACCTAGGAGGCGACGGGCATACAAGGCCGCTCTTGGCGGTACGTTCCCCTATCAGCGGTATTATTACGGAGAAGCACGCTATTGTCGGCGAACTCTCCGACCCCTCCAAAAGTCTCTACACGGTGGCTGACCTCTCCTCTGTCTGGGTGATGGTTGACATCAACGAAAAAGATCTGGCCAAGGTGCATAAAGGGCAGACAGCTTCTGTGATTGTGGGCGCTTTTCCTGACCAGAAATTTCGCGGGCGGATCAATCATATCGCCGATGTTCTCGACCCGTCCAGTCGTACGGTCAAGGCGCGCATCGAAGTTGCCAATCCGGGTCGCAAGCTGAAACCGGAAATGTTTGCCACGGCTGAACTGTCGTTGCCGGCAGATACTGCTGCCGTTCTGGCTGTTCCGGAAGACGCCCTGCAGGAAATTGACGGCAAAAAGGTACTCTTTATTATGGATGGCTCCGGTGTGGAGTTTGTACCCCGCCCGGTTGAATTAGGGCGCACAGCCGGAAGTATGGTTGAAATTGTTTCCGGTCTCAAAGAAGGTGAACGCTATACCATTAAGGGGTCGTTTATTCTTAAGTCGGAACTTAAAAAAGGTGAACTGGCGGAATAGTGGCACCATTTTCTATACAAGATGACGTAACAGGAGAGGCATACGAATGCTAGGAAAACTAATTGAATATACGCTCAAGCAGAAAGGGATGGTCATATTCCTGGCGCTGCTGATAATCGTTGCCGGATTGTATTCATATCAAAGATTGCCGATTGATGCCTTTCCGGACGTTACAAACATTCAGGTAGAAGTCATCAGCCATGCAGATGGCCTCTCTGCGATAGAGATCGAGCGAAATGTAACCTATCCGATCGAGATGGCGATGCGCGGTCTGCCGGACATTGAACAGATGCGTTCGGTTACCAAGTTCGGCCTGTCAATCGTTACGATTGTGTTTAAGGACAGTGTTGATATTTATTTCGCACGGCAGTTGGTGTTTGAACGCCTGGCTGAAGCGCGCGAGAAGGTGCCTAAAGGTGTTAAAGTAGCCATGGGACCGATCGGGACGGCCATGGGTGAAATCTATCAATACACACTCGAAGGAGACATGCCGAAAGACCCGCAGCAAAAACTGGCCTACCTGACCAATTTGAGAACGATCCAGGAGTGGATTGTCACTCCGCAATTGAAGAGTGTTGCCGGGGTCAATGAAATCAATTCGTTTGGTGGCTATTTCAAGGAGTATCAGGTAATTGTTGCGCCGGAAAAACTAGTGAAATATTCACTGACCGTAGACGATGTGTACGCTGCCATCGGCAACAATAATCAAAACGTTGGCGGCAACGTTCTGGAAAAAAACAGTGATCAGTATATCGTCCGCGGTGTCGGACTGATAAAAAATATCAGCGATATTGAAAATATTGTCCTGAAATCTCAAGGAGGCACACCGACCTATCTGCGGGACGTAGCACACATTAAGGTTGGTGAAGCAGTACGAATGGGCGCTGCCATGAAGAACGGCAAGGATGAGACTGTGGGTGGCATCGTCATGATGCTGCGTGGCGCAAACAGCCGTGACGTGGTTAACCGGGTTAAAGAAAAAGTAAGCGAAATTAACGAAAACAACGTCCTTCCGGAGGGGATCAAACTTGCACCGTATTACGACCGCAGCGATATCGTCAATGCCAGCGTCAGCACCGTCAACAAGGCACTGCTGGAAGGCTCAATTCTTGTTTTAATCGTACTCTACCTGCTGTTGAACAGTTTCCGGGGAAGTATCGTCGTTTTGATTGCGTTGCCGCTCTCCCTGCTGGCAACCTTTGTCGTTATGAAACTGGCTGGTATTAGTGCAAATCTGATGTCGCTGGGCGGCCTGGCAATATCGATCGGCATGATCATAGACACGACCATAATTCAGGTTGAAAATGTCCAGCGTCATTTAAGTGAAGATGGGGGCACGCATCCAAAATTATTAACCGTGCTGAAAGCGGTCATGGAGGTGAGGAAGCCGAGTATCTTTGGCGAACTGATCATTGCCATTACCTTTATTCCGATTCTTTCTCTAGAGGGAATCGAAGGAAAAATGTTCGGGCCGCTGGCCACTACCGTCGCTATCGCACTGCTGGCCTCGTTATTACTGTCCGTATTTATCATTCCGGTCCTCTGTATCATCTTTCTGAAACCGCATGAGGAAAAAGAAAGTTTTATCATGCGTCAGGCAACGAAATGCTATGTGCCACTTCTGGAATATGCGATGAAACAGAAAAAAGTGATCCTGAGTACCGCTGCCGTCTTACTGATCGCATCCCTGTTTCTGGTAACAAAATTAGGAACCGAATTCATACCGACGATGAATGAAGGTTCCTTTGATATGGATGTCTCCATGCTTCCCGGTGTTTCCCTGGCGAAAGCAATGGAAGTGAATCAACGTGCTGCTGAAAAGCTGAAAAAATTTGATGAACTTGATATCGTGACTTCCCGGACAGGACAGACCGGTGTTGCACTCGATACCCGAGGCCCCGATAAAACCGGGTATGTGGGTATATTCAAGCCCAAGAGCGAATGGAAACGGGATATCTCCAAAGAAGAGTTGACCAATGAAATGCGAAAATCGCTGGAGTCGGTGGCCGGCATCACCTTCGGCTTCAGCCAGCCGATTCAGTGCCGGATTGATGAACTGGTGGCCGGAACACGGGCGCAACTGATTGTGAAGCTGTTTGGTGATGATCTTGAAGTATTGAATAAAAAATCGGCTGAGATTGCCAAGGTTCTTTCCACCATCAAAGGTGGCACCGACCTGGCTGCTGAAAAAGTCACGGGACAGCCGTATCTGACGGTCAATATTGATCGCTCAAAAATAGCCCGCTACGGGCTGAATATCAGTGACGTTCAGAATGTCATCGAAATAGCGGTGGCAGGAAAGTCTGCCTCCACATTTTATGAGGAAAACCGCAGCTTTGACATAACGGTTCGCTTGCCGGAAGAGAAGAGAAATTCACTCGAATCGATCAAAAATATTATGGTCACCACAAAAGCGGGTATGAATATTCCGCTTGAACAGTTGGCCGACGTTGCAATGCTTGAGGGACCGGTGCAGATCAGCCGCCAGGATGGTGTCAGAAGAATCGGGGTTGAGATGAATATCACCGGTCGGGATATTGGCGGTTTTGTTGCGGAAGCAAAGCAGAAGATCAAAGAGAAAATCAAGCTGCCGGCCGGTTACTATCTTACCTGGGGAGGACAGTTTGAAAATCAGCAGCGCGCAATGCACAAGTTGATGATCATCGGACCGGTTGCCATCAGTCTGATACTGCTGCTCCTGTATATTACGTTCCGCTCAATCCGTCTGGCGCTGCTGGTCTTATCCAACCTGCCGTTCGCGCTGATCGGTGGTGTGTTCGCGCTTTTCATATCACGGCAGTATCTCTCTGTTCCAGCTTCGGTCGGATTTGTCGTGCTGTTCGGTGTTGCGGTATTAAACGGGCTGGTGCTGGTTTCACGCATTTCGCAACTCCGTGAAGAAGGTTTTGAACTGCAGGAAGCGATCAGAAAGGGGAGTCTCGACCGACTGCGTCCGGTATTGATGACCGCTTCTATCTCCATCTTCAGTCTGATCCCGATGTTGCTGGCCGGTGGAGCAGGTTCTGAAATTCAGAAACCGCTGGCAACCGTTGTCGTCGGCGGCCTGGTCACATCCACACTGCTGACGCTCTTAATTATTCCATCGGTGTACAGCTGGTTTGAAAAAATGAACCATGAAAAGAATAAAGAAATTTGACTTCTCTCGCTTTCGTGATAGATAACGAGAGCTATATCCATATCGAATTGAATTATTGGAGGTATTTATGTGGGGCATTAAAACGCTTGTTGCGCTTGCTCTGGCAGCAGCTCTTCCATCACACGCCATGGCAGAAGAGCCAAAGAAGATTCAGGATAATTCATTCCTCCTGGAGGAGGCCTACAACCAGGAACCTGGAGTAGTTCAGCATATTCAGACCTTCATGTATCTTCAGAAGTCAAAAGACTGGGTGTATACCTTTACGCAGGAATGGCCTGTTCCGAAAGAGACACATCAGCTCTCCTATACCATTCCTGTAGTGCATACAAGCGACCCGGCAAATTCAAGCGGAGTTGGTGACATTGCCCTTAACTATCGTTATCAGGCAGTTTTAAAGAATCATATCGCCTTTGCTCCCAGGATTTCTATTATTTTACCTACCGGTGATTACGAGAAGGGACATGGAACCGATTCAGTGGGACTGCAGGTCAACATCCCGCTGAGTGTCGAACTGACTGACAAATTTGTTACTCACTGGAATCTTGGAGCTACCTACACACCAGACAGCAGAGAGTCAAGTGGTGCAAAAGCCGACACTACGGCATTTAATTATGGTGCCAGCCTTATCTACCTTGCGACAGAGAATTTCAATCTGATGCTTGAAGCTGCAGGCACATCAGGAGAATCAGTCCAACCTGACGGCAGCAGACAACAGGCAAGCACGTTCTTCATCAACCCGGGCGTTCGTTTTGCCATCAATTTTAAATCCGGCCTGCAGGTTGTTCCGGGAGTTTCTATGCCGATAGGGGTCGGACCTTCCAAGGGAGAATATGGCGGACTGGCATACCTGTCATTCGAACATCCGCTCTTTTAACATCTCTGCATAAGGAAAGCTCAATCCATCTTGACCGGTACTTTGGCCTTTAGTACAAACGTGCCGTCTTTGACAGCCAGGAGTGCCAGCGGTGTCTTGATCGGTTCGCGGTTGGCGCGGATAGTAATCGTGCCGGAAACGCCTTTGAACTCTTTGGTCTTGGCAAGAGCATCTTTGAAAAGCTTAGGATCAGCACTATTGGCTCGTTTCATGGCGTCTGCAAGCAACAGGATGCCGTCATAGCCCTGGGCGTCGAAAAGACCCGGTTGAGCGCCGTTAAACTTCTTGCCAAAAGCTTCTATGAATTTTGCGGTCTCCGGAGAGGCCTGCTCAGGGGAGAAACCGAGCGCGGACATGGAACCTTCAACGGCAGTGCCGCCCAGTTTTATGAACTCAGGCGAGAAGAGACCGTCGCCGCCGAACATATTGGCTTTGATGCCCTGCTTGCGGGCTTCCTTCATAATCAGGGCACCTTCGGTGTAGTAGCCGGAAAACAATATGACGTCCGGTTTTTTTGCCTTGATGTTGGTTATCTGGGCGCTGAAGTCCTTGTCACCATCTTTGATTTTCTCGTCGGCAACAATTTCTATACCCTTTCCTTTTACGGCATCACGGAATGTCTGCGAAAGGCCGACGCTGTAATCGTTGTTGTCGGAGGTGATCACGGCAACTTTTTTGTATTTCATGACGTTAACAAAGTAGTCAATGGAAGCCGGAATGGCAACGCTGTCCAGCAAGGTGTCACGGAAGATGTAATCGCCGATTTCAACCAGACCGGGACCGGTTGAGCCGGCAGAGAGCAGGACCACACCCGCTTTCTGGGCGATAGGTGCAACGACTTTTGAGATGCCGGTAGTCGGGTCACCCAAAATAGCGACGACCTTGTCGCGGTTAATCAGCTTTTGGGCAACAGAAGCGCCTTCCTGTTTGTCGCCTCGGTTGTCGGCTTCAACGATCTCGATCTTTTTACCGTTGATACCGCCGGCAGCGTTGATTTCCTCGACAGCCATTTTCATGCCTTCCAGCGTCGGCTTTCCGAACATAGCCACGTCACCGGTCAGGGCGCCCATAAAGCCGATTTTGATCGTGTCGCCAGCAGCTTTGGGAGCCTCAGCCGGTTTTGCTTCTTCCTTTTTCGTACACCCGGAGACCATCAGGCCGGCGACTACCGCCACGACTGCTGAATATAATACAATTTTTCTGAGTTTCATTCTTTGTTCCTCCCGTTGTTTAGAATAAACATCCTTGATCGTTGTCCAGCAGTTTCCTGATCGGCGCATACGTTATGCGGTGAGCAGGGCACGGACCATATCTGCTAAGAGCTTCAAGGTGCGCTTTCGTCAGATATCCTTTGTGTTTATCAAATCCATATACGGGATATGTAGCATGTAATTCAAGCATATTCTGGTCGCGAGCGACCTTTGCAATGATAGATGCAGCACTAATAGCAGGCACCGTCAAATCACCCTGAACGATCGTAATGACAGGAATAGACAGTGCCGGAGCCTGGTTTCCGTCCACCAGCACCAGCTCAGGTTGTACCTGCAAGCCTTCCACAGCCCGTGTCATAGCCCGCAGTGTTGCACCCAGAACGTTAAACTCTATGATCTCAGCAAGTGATGCCGTTGCGATATTCCAGGCAACAGCTTTTTCCTTGATTTCAACGGCCAGAGCTTCTCTTTTTTTGGCACTGAGGAGTTTTGAATCCGTAAGGCCCGTGATTGTAACCGCAGTGTTCAAAATGACTGCACAACAGAAAATTTCACCGACTCCGGACCCGCGACCTGTCTCATCCACTCCGCATGTTGTTTCATTACCCATGGCGTATCCTTTTCAGAAACAAAAAAGCCCCGCATGAGCGGGGCTTTTTTGGATTACTTTGCAACAGGAATGTATTTCTTTTCACGGATTCTGGCAGCCTTACCACGCAGTTTGCGCAGGTAGTAAAGCTTGGCACGACGGACATGCCCGCGTACCATGACTTCGATATTTTCGATGCTGGGTGAATGCAGCGGAAAAGTTCTTTCTACGCCGATGCTGTTGGAAATCTTGCGCACCGTAAACGTTTCACGAACGCCGCCGTTCTGGCGGGCAATGCAGACGCCCTGATAGGCCTGTATACGCTGTTTGTCGCCCTCAACGATTTTGACGTGTACCTTGACGGTATCGCCAACTTTGAAAGGGATAACATTTTTCTTCATTTGGTCAAATTCCAGAAAATCGATGGTGTTCATTGTCGTACTTCCTCCTGTATGATGGTTCCTGATAGTGGTGTATGCAACTTCCTGATTACCTGCCGAGCAGCCTGTCCAGCATGATAGCAGCTGCCGAACGAACTGAAAGATGATTATAGTTTCCGTTTCCTGCGATCGGTTCCAGAATATAGTCAGCAGCTGAAAAACATTCTTCTGTCAGCCCCCAGCCGGTTCCCAACAACAACAAACAAGGCCGGCCAAGCTCCAGTACCGATGTTCTGAACGTCGAAAGCGACACTGAGCCGGGTCGCTGAGCTGCACCGGTTATAGCAACGATGACCGGTTCCTGAAAATTGGACTGAAAATCAGCCTGCGCCGCTGCTAATGTCGAACAGACCCGCACAATATCGAGTGCCTGTCGTCGGTCTGGGTTATATTCGGCACCCCATCCTTGCTGCCAGTGACCGCTGATCCGTTCCGCCAGTTTACGCTGCTCCTCGGAAGGGGTAACGATGTAAAACCTGTCAAGACCGTAGGTTTTCGAAGAACGGGCAATGTCGTGCTGATCAAGGTTCGTAAGGGCCGATGTGACGACCTCATGATGCTTGTTATAAACCGGGTAGTGCACAAGTGCCAAAGCCAGATTTTCAACTGCCATCTACAAGCTCCTGCTCGATCTCTTTCAGCATCTTCCGGTCTTCTCGTGTCAAATCAATTTCAGCGATCAGGTCTGGTCGAAGCAGGGTTGTTTTTCGCAACGCTTCTTTACGCCGCCATTTTCTGATCAACTCATGATTTCCGGAAAGCAATGTTTCCGGCACTGCAAGATCTTTAAATTCGGGCGGCCTGGTATAGTGCGGATATTCCAGCAGACCATCACCAAACGAATCGGTCCCAGCAGAATCTTCACTGCCTAACACGCCGGTAATCAGTCGCGATACTGAATCAACCAACGCCATGGCAGCAATTTCACCGCCAGAGAGAACAAAATCACCCAGCGAAATATCATCTTCGGCATACAGGGTGCGAATTCTTTCATCAATGCCTTCGTAGCGACCGCAGATAATGATCAGACCGGCTCTGCCCGTGAGTTCGGTCGCCACACGGTGCGTCAATCGCCGTCCCTGCGGTGACGTTAATACAACAGTCGATAATGGCTGCAGTGCTTTGATTGATTCAATGCAGGCGGCCAGTGGTTCCGGCTTCATAACCATGCCGGCGCCGCCGCCATAAGGTGAATCATCAACGGTATGATGACGATCGGTCGCCCAGTCACGAATGTTGTGCAGCGAAATGTCAATGAGCTGTTTTTCTTTGGCGCGTTTGATAATACTTTCATCAAAAGGGCCGGCAAACATCCCGGGAAACAGGGTCAGTATGTCGAACTTCATAGATCCAGCAGCCCATCCAATGGCTTTATGGTCATCTTGTTGCTGCTGATATCGACATTTACTATTACGTCAGCGATGGCCGGTATCAAGTATTCTTTACTGCCGCCCTGAACGACATAGATATCACTGCTGCCGGTTTCAAAAATATCTACGATCCTGCCAAGCTCCAATTCCTGATCCGTCACGACATCCAACCCGATCAGGTCGCGCCAGTAATATTCGTCTTCTTCCGGTTCCGGCAATTGATCCCGCCGGAGGTTAATCTCAGATCCAATCAGCGGCTGAGCCAACTCGATGGAGTCATAGCCGGTAAAACCGAGAATGAAACCACCGCTGCGTAAGGCAATTTTTTGAAGTTCCACTTCCTGATTAAAACCGGCACTTCCTTTCAGGAAAACAGTTTTAGCCGATTTCAGGCTATCGATATTTCCGGAAAAAGAAAAAACCTTTACCAGTCCCTTGATTCCATGCGTGCCAATGATTTTACCTACCGGGATTAATTCATCCTGTATCTTCATCTATTCAACAATCTTGAGGATCGCCTTCTTGTTGTCCTTGGTTGACACGGCATTCAGGATGGTACGGATAGCTTTGGCGGTCCGCCCCTCTTTGCCGATAATGCGACCCATATCTTCCTTTGCGACAGTCAGACTGATTACGAGTGTATCCTCTTCAGTCTCTTCGGTCGTCTTAACAAGTGTCGGATCGTCAACCAGTGCTTTAGCAATGCTTTCAACAAGTGTCTTCATGGCGGTATCCTCTGCTCATTTAAAATGACCGGCGGACCGGGGAACCGGATACACTATTCGGCAGCAACCACCGCAGTATCATACAAACCGGCATTCTTCAGAAGTTGACGGACAGTATCGGTCGGCTGTGCACCCTTGCCGAGCCATGCAGCAGCTTTCTCGGTATTCAGTTTAACAACAGCCGGATTCTTGGTCGGATCGTAGGTACCGACGTTTTCAATAAAACTGCCATCTCTGCGGTTGCGGCCATCTGCAACTACGATCTGGTAAAATGGTCTTTTTTTAGCGCCTGCGCGAGCAAGCCTGATTTTTGTAGCCATGGTGTTCCTCCTGATTTTTACCTTTTACAGGTAGTGTGATATGTGAATTTGTTAATCGATTGTTCGTATAAACTTTCTATCTGAACGGCGGCATCCCCATGCCCTTACCGAGTCCCCCCATGCTTTTCAGGAGACCTTTGGGGCCAAGTTTCTGCAGCTGTTTCATCATTTTTTGAGCATCTGAAAAGCGTTTCAGAAGCTGGTTAACTTCCTGGACAGTGGTGCCGCTCCCCTTGGCTATACGCAGTCGCCTGCTGCCGTTGATAATGCTATGGTTGGCGCGTTCACCGGGAGTCATTGATCTGATGATCGCTTCGACACGCGAGATTTCTTTTTCACCTGGTTGGGCACCCTTCATCTGCTTCATCATTTTGCCCATGCCCGGAATCATGCCCATGATTGATTCCATCGAACCCAGCTTCTTAATTTGCTGCATCTGAGCCAGAAAATCCTCCAGATCAAACTGATTCTTCTTCAGTTTCTGCTGGAGCTGGATAGATTCTTTTTCATCAAACAGAGACTGTGCTTTTTCTACGAGAGTAAGCACATCTCCCATACCAAGGATTCGGGAAACCAGACGGTCAGCGTGAAATACTTCCAGCGCATCCAGCTTTTCACCCAGGCCGACAAACTTGATCGGTTTGCCGGTAACCGCCTTAATAGAGAGGGCTGCGCCACCTTTTGCATCACCATCAAGCTTTGAAAGAACAACGCCGCTTATATCAAGGCGATCATTAAAACCGGCAGCAACATTTACCGCCTCCTGCCCGGTCATGGCATCCGCCACAAACAGAATTTCACGCGGCTGAACGGCAGATTTGATTTCAGACAGCTCATTCATCAGATAGTCGTCAATCTGATGGCGACCGGCAGTATCAATAATAACGGTATCAAAACCGTTCAACTCGGCGAATTGCATGGCGCGAGTACAGATGGCTACCGGTTTCTGGTCAGTTGAAGATTCGAACACCTGCAAGCCGAGCTGGCGTCCTACGGTTTGAAGCTGATCAATAGCGGCCGGACGGTACACATCGGCAGGTACCAGAAGTACCTTGCGTTTCTGCTTTTTGAGCAGGTTACCCAGCTTGCCGCAGGTCGTCGTCTTACCGGCACCCTGCAGGCCAACCATCATGATTGCTACCGGCGGCTTTGCAGCCAGATCGAGGGCGTTACTCTCAGCCCCCCCCATCAACTGCACCAGTTCATCATGTACAATCTTGATGATTTGTTGGCCGGGAGCCAGACTGGAAAGTACCACCGTGCCAACAGCCTTGGTACGTATATTTTCTACAAAATCCTTAACAACCTTGAAATTGACATCAGCTTCAAGCAGGGCCAGGCGGATTTCGCGAAGCGCCTCCTTAATATTCTCCTCAGTCATAACTCCCTGGCCACGGAGTTTCTTGAAGACTGATTCCAGCTTGTCGGATAGGCTATCAAACATGGTTAATTATAGAGTCCCGATTACAGAAATGATCCAAAAGGGGGTCACTATAGAGTAATGATCAGATGACTGTCAAGACTATTCGTTTTTAAAGCCGTATTACAGAATGTTGTCACGAAGGAAGTCTTTAATATTCAAGGGGTCTGTTCATGAGTATCGTGCTCTTCCGACAGAGCGGCGGGTGTATTCTGCTGATTCCAGACTGTTTCATAGTTTGATTCTGTTATGCGGCGATAGACAATAACCGGCAGGATATTCTGCTCCGTCAGTGCCTGTATCACGGTTGCTTCGAATTCGACATCGTAACGAATAGCAAGTCCGCAATCGTTTGAAATCGCCCGGGGTGAGGGGATCAGTAACACGGGAAGTTTTTGCCCCTTTAACACGCTTTCGGCTTTCATAACGCGGTGGGCTGAATTAAAAACCGCCAGTAACTGACCGTTTTGAAGCATCTAGAAGTCCTTTCAAAGTAACAAGCTTTAGCGCAGGTACCGAATGCTAATTGACAAACGGTTAACGAGTTTCTACTATGCCCGAAAAGGAGTTGTACATGCAAGGCACAATCCTCATCATCGGGCTGATTCTCGTAGCCTTCGCTATCAGCGTTCCCTGCGGCTTTATCCGCCAGAATTACGCAAAATATTCATTCATGTGGTTTCTACTGATTCATCTGCCGATTCCCGTGATCGTACTGCTGCGGCTCAAAGCCGGTCTCAGCTGGCACTTCATCCCCTTGACGCTAGGGGGCTCGATCGCAGGTCAGATCCTGGGCGGAAGACTGTTCCGACGGAGAAAACGGAATGCAGAAACGCCCTAGAATGTCATTCCCACGCCCGTTGCCGGGACTTTTAAAGGAAAGCCTGCGCGGACTGGCACTTGGTGAGCGGCTGCGCGAAACAGAAATCTGGCGCGTCTGGCCGGAAGTGGTCGGTCCGGGACTGGTTAATCGGGCCCGTCCGCTGCGAATTATCAACGGCACGCTGACCGTTGCGGTGTCGAGCGCCCCCTGGATGCAGGAACTGCGCTTCATGACTGGCATGATTAAAGACAAACTCAACGGTCGCCTGGGTGCTGAAGTTATAAAAGAAATTGTGCTCAAGGCCGGGCGGGTAGATCTGCCGCTACCTGAAGCGACCGAAGACCTTCCCACCCCCCTTCCACTCACCCCACATCAAAAAGCACTTATTGAAGAACAGGCGGCGCACATCGAAGATCCGGAAACACGACAGGCGTTTGCCGAAATGATGCAGGCCAGCCTTTCCGGGTAGTTCAGCAAGGGCGGATCACAGACCGCGCCCCTGCAAATTTGTGTCTGAAAATGGGCAGAATTAGCTACTGCCACGTCTCTTAGTCAGCTACGATCTCGTCAGCTGCCGATACTTGATCCGGTGCGGAATATCGGCAGCGGAACCTAATCGTTTCTTACGATCCTCTTCATACTCCGAGTAGTTCCCCTCGTACCAGACTACTTTTGAATCCCCTTCAAACGCCAGAATGTGGGTGGCAATGCGGTCCAGGAACCAGCGATCGTGGGAGATGACGACGGCGCAGCCGGCAAAGTTTTCCAGCCCCTCTTCCAGAGCCCGCATGGTGTTGACATCCAGATCATTGGTCGGCTCATCCAGCAGGATAACGTTGGCGCCGCTTTTAAGCATCTTGGCCAGATGAACCCGGTTGCGCTCGCCCCCCGAGAGTGTACCAACTTTTTTCTGCTGGTCGCTGCCGGAAAAATTGAAACGTGAAACGTAGGCCCGCGAGTTGACCGACAGCTTGCCGAGCGGAATCATCTCCTGTCCGGCTGTAATCTCCTCCCAGATGGTTTTATCCGGATTGAGCGCATCGCGACTCTGGTCCACGTAGGACAACTGCACAGTTTCTCCAGTACGGAATGAGCCGGAGTCAGCGGTTTCCTGCCCGATAATCATACGGAAAAGCGTCGTCTTGCCGGCGCCGTTGGGACCGATGATGCCGACGATGCCGCCGCGTGGCAGATGGAAGGTCATTCCCTCCATCAACAGCCGTTCGCCGTAGGCCTTGGCAACATTATCCGCTTCGATGACGATATCTCCCAGGCGGGGACCGGGCGGCAGGTAGATTTCAAGTTCACGGGCATGTTTTTCGCTTTCTTGAGCAACCAGATCTTCGTAGGCACTAATTCGTGCCTGTGACTTAGCGTGTCGCCCTTTGGCAGACATCCTGATCCATTCCAGCTCTCGCTGCAGCGTCTTCTGGCGATCGCTCTCCTGCTTCTCCTCGTTGGCCAGGCGATTCTGTTTCTGCTCCAGCCAGGAAGAATAATTCCCTTTCCAGGGGATGCCTTCACCACGGTCCAGTTCCAGAATCCAGCCGGCAACATTATCAAGAAAGTAGCGGTCATGAGTCACAGCAATAACGGTACCGGGATAGCTGTGCAGATGATGTTCGAGCCAGGCCACGGTTTCGGCATCCAAATGGTTGGTCGGCTCGTCCAGCAACAGGATATCCGGTTTTTTGAGCAGCAGTCGACAGAGCGCAACGCGTCGTTTTTCACCACCCGAGAGAACCTTGACAGCTGCCTCCCCGTCCGGACAGCGCAGGGCATCCATGGCCATCTCCAGACGACTGTCAAGATCCCAGGCATCCAGATGATCGAGCTTCTCCTGCAGAACCGCCTGACGGTCACACAGTTTTTCAAAGTCGGCGTCCGGCTCGGAAAACTTGTCGGTGATGGCATTGAATTCAGCCAGCAGATCAACGGTTTCTTGAACCCCCTCCTCTACAATCTGGCGGACGGTTTTGGCTTCATCAAGATGCGGTTCCTGCTCCAGGTAACCGACCGTATAGCCCTGCGACAAAACGGCCTGTCCGTTAAAATCCTTGTCGACACCGGCCATGATGCGCAGCAGCGAAGATTTACCGGAACCGTTTAAACCCAGAACACCGATTTTGGCCCCGTAAAAGTAGGAAAGTGAAATGTCCTTTATGACCGGTTTTTTATCGTAAAACTTACTGACCCGCATCATCGAATAGATAATTTTGTTTGGTTCCACAGCCATGTCCCAACCTCCTGATTTAATCTTATAAAGTCTGACTCTTGTACACGTCGCAGCGCTTGACTGTCAACCGCTTTGGATAAGCCAAAGTGACCGTCTGTCGACCCAAGATTGACTTGACAAACAGGACTAAAATGGTAGTATTCGGCATCTCAGCGATTCAAGAAAGGGGAATACACATGACAATTGATGTACAGGACGCTATCAAACGCTCCATTCAAACCGAAAAAAACGCAATGAACTTTTACCTGCTCGGTTCTCAGCAGATGAAAGACCCTGATGCGAAGCGTACCTTTGCACTTCTGGCCAAAGAGGAACGTGAGCACGCGGGTCAATTCCATAAAATTTATACCGGCACCGACATTCCCTCGCTGGATACGTTTCTTGATGAACTCGGCGACAATGAATCAAGCTGGGTAATTACCATTTCACGTTCGATTTCTGATGAATTCAGCGAAAAACAGGCTTTGGAACTTGCTTTGGAAAAAGAGAAAAACCTGGAAGAAACCCTGCTGGCAACTGCATCCAGAATGACCGATCCTGAAATCAAGGCTGTCTACGAATTGAACGCCCAGGAAACCCGCCACCACTACGAAATGATCGAGTCCGAGTACGCCCGCCTGATGGGCATGGTGCACGAATCCGATCTCGACACCTTTGTCAGAGAGTAGTTATTCAGCACCATATTCAACCCGAATCAGCCCCTTGGAAACGAGGGGCTGTTTTTTTACAATCTAGTAAGCGGTAGTCGGAGAATTACATGAGATCGAGCAAAGCGTGGACCGCACGCGGCAGTATGATGCTACTGGTGATGGTCGCACTTGCAACTGTCGCTGCCTGTGCAAAAAAAGTTGAGAAGCCGAAGGGGCGACCACCAGCGCCCGTGATCACCGCAATTGCTTCGCAGCAGGATGTACCTCTGCAGCTCAGGGCGATCGGCACCATGGAAGCCTCCGAGAGCGTCACGATCAGAACCCAGATTAGCGGCGAGATAACGAAAGTTGCCTTCCGTGAAGGTCAGGATGTTCAGAAGGGAGCACTGCTCTTTCAGCTTGATCCGCGAGTCTATCAGGCGGCCATCCGCAAAGCCGAGGCGACTCTGGCCCGCGACCGGGTCATCCTGACTAACGCCCGCAAGGATTTTGAACGCTACTCGCAGCTGGTCAAGGATGGCATAGTCACCCAGGAACAGGCCGAAGGATACCGTACCAGAGCGGAATCAGCGGCAGCCGACCTTAGCTCCGATCAGGCCGCTGTCGATAGTGCCCGGGAGCAACTGGCCTACTGCACAATCACGGCACCGATCGGCGGTCGTCTGGGAGTTCTGGCGGTTGATCGCGGCAACGTGGTCAAAGCCAACGACATCGCGCTGGTTACGATCAACAAGCTGACCCCGATCCATGCCGGCTTCACGATCCCCGAAAAAAATCTGCCGGAGATACAACAGCGCCTAACCGGCGGAAAACTGGCCGTCGAGGCTGAAGTGCCTGGGGGTACCGGTGTCACTGAAAAAGGGTTCGTTTCTTTTTTTGACAACACGGTTGACCCGGCTACCGGCACCATCCGCCTGAAAGCTGCTTTTGACAATACTAAAAAACAGCTCTGGCCCGGTCAATTTGTAAATCTGACCATCACCCTGGCAATTAAGAAGAATGCCGTAGTCGTACCCGGCCAGGCGGTCCAGACCGGTCAGAAAGGGCAGTATGTTTTTGTCGTAAAGCCGGACCTTACGGCTGAAATTCGTCCGGTTGTCTCAGGCCCGGCCGCACGGGGGATGACGACTATCGAGAGCGGTCTCAAGCCGGGTGAACAGGTGGTTATCGACGGTCAGATGCGGGTTGTCCCGGGCGGCAAGGTAGAGATCAAGCCGCCGGAAAAACCGGGGGCGGCTAAATCTGCAGGCACGGCTTTTCCGGAAAAACCGCTGCAACCGGGGACTAACGGAAAATGAACATCTCCGAACACTTTATAAAGCGTCCGATAATGACCAGTCTGGTCATGCTGGCGGTCATGATCTTCGGCCTGTTTGCCTATCGCCTGCTGCCGGTCAACGATCTGCCGAGTATCGACTTTCCGACCATTCAGGTCAGCGCCAACCTGCCCGGCGCCAGTCCGGAAACCATGGCTTCTTCAGTGGCCACACCACTGGAGCGCCAGTTTTCGACTATCGCCGGCCTGGACTCAATGACCTCCACCAATGGTCAGGGGGTCTCGATCATCACCCTCAAGTTCAGCCTGGAAAAGAGCATCGATTCGGCCGCCCAGGATGTGCAGGCTGCCATATCCAAAGCGGCCCGCCAGCTTCCCCAAAATATGCCGACGCCCCCTTCATACCAGAAGGTTAATCCGGCCGACCAGCCGGTGCTCTATCTGGCGCTCAGTTCTCCAACTCTGCCGCTGTCGGATATCAATGAGTTTGCCGATACGATCATCGCGCCGCGCATCTCCATGATCAACGGTGTCGCCCAGGTGCAGGTCTTCGGATCACAAAAGTACGCCGTACGGGTACAACTGGATCCAAGAGCCCTGACCAGCCGCAAGATCGGCCTGGACGAGGTTGCGGCTGCCCTGGACAAATGGAACGTAAACCTGCCGACCGGCGGATTGCAGGGGGCCCGCCAGGCTTTCACCATTCAAGCCAGCGGTCAGCTGTTCGATGCCGAGGCGTTCAAGCCGTTGATTGTTGCCTATCGTGGCGGAGCGCCGGTTCGTTTGCAGGACATCGCTGTTGTCTCCAACAGTGTCGAGAATGACAAAATCGCCGCCTGGTACAATACCAAGGGGGTCTCAACGCGCGCCATCGTGCTGGCTATCCAGCGCCAGCCCGGCACCAACACCATCGAAGTGGTGGACAGCATCAAACAGCAGATGCCCTCGTTCCGCAGTCAGCTGCCCGGTTCGGTTGATCTGAACGTCCTCTTTGACCGCACCGTCACGATCCGGGAGTCAGTGGCGGATGTCAAATTCACACTGCTGCTGACGATCTCTCTGGTGATCCTGGTCATCTTCCTGTTTCTGCGCAATCTCTCGGCCACGGTCATCCCCAGTCTGGCGCTGCCGCTTTCGATTATCGGCACCTTTGCGGTCATGTATGCGCTTGGATTTTCGGTCAATAACATCACCCTGATGGCGCTGACACTGTCGGTCGGCTTCGTCGTTGATGATGCCATCGTCATGCTCGAAAACATCGTCCGCCATATGGAGCATGGCGAAACGCCGATGGATGCCGCCCTGCGGGGATCGAAAGAAATCGGCTTCACGATCATATCGATGACGATTTCGTTGGTGGCGGTCTTTATCCCGGTGCTGTTCATGGCCGGCATGCTCGGCAGGATGCTGCACGAATTCGCCGTGACAATCACCTTTGCAATCCTGATTTCGGGAGTCGTGTCACTTACCCTGACCCCCATGCTCTGCAGCCGCTTCCTGAAGCCGGCCGCCGAACAGCGGCATGGCCGCCTGTACAACGCCATGGAACGCTTTTTCGACGGCATGCTGCAGATGTACGAGCGTTCTCTCTCCAGGATCCTCCGTTTCCGTCGTACGACCGTAGTCGTGACCTTCCTGATGATGGTCGTTACCATCTGGCTCTTCACCATCATGCCGATGGGACTCCTGCCGGCTGACGATATCGGTGCCATCTTTGCCAGCACCGAGGGGGCCCAGGGAGTCTCTTTTGAGGAAATGAAGGTACAACAGAACAAGCTGATGCAGATTGTGCTGCAGGAACCGAACGTCGAAGCCTTCATGTCGTCGGTCGGGGCCAGCGGAACGCGGGTCGGTTCCAACAGCGGCTTTATGTTCATGAAGCTCAAACCCCGTCACGAGAGGAAACTTAACGCCGACCAGATCATCCAGAAGCTGCGCCCCAAAGTCATGGCGGTGCCGGGCATTATGATGTTCATGCAGAACCCGCCCCCAATCCGGCTGGAGGCAACCCTGGCCAAGGCTCAGTACCAGTTTGTACTACAGAGTCCCGATACGGACGAGCTCTATCGTCAGGCAGCGGCTTTTGAGATGAAGGTGCGTGGTCTGCCGATGCTGCAGGATGTGACCAGTGACCTGCAGATCAAGAATCCGCAGGTTACACTCGATATTGACCGCGACCGGGCCGCCTCAATGGGCATTACCGCCCAGCAGATTGAAGACACGCTCTACTCAGCCTATGGTTCCCGACAGGTCACTACCATCTACTCTCCCACGAACCAGTACAAAGTGGTCATGGAACTGGAACCCAGGTATCAGCTGGACCCGGCCGCGCTGGGACTGCTGTATGTACGCTCCGGCGGCGGTCAGTTGGTGCCGCTGGCGTCACTGGGTACACTCAGGAATAATCTGGGACCGCTGTCGGTTAACCATCTTGGCCAGATCACCGCAGTGACGATCTCGTTCAATCTCAAACAGGACATCCCGCTTGGTGATGCCGTTGCAGCCGTTGAAAAAGAGGCCAAAGCCCTGCCCGCTTCGATCACGACCGGTTTCCAGGGTACGGCCCAGGTTTACCAGGCCTCCACCAAAGGTCTGGCTCTGCTGCTGATCATCGCTATTCTGGTGATCTACATCGTGCTGGGGGTACTCTACGAAAGTTACATCCACCCGCTCACAATCCTGTCAGGATTACCGTCGGCCGGTTTCGGCGCGCTGATCACGCTGCTGATCTTCGGCAAGGATCTGAACCTGTACTCGTTTGTCGGCATTATCATGCTGGTTGGGATTGTTAAGAAGAATGCCATCATGATGATCGACTTTGCTCTTGAGGCCCAGCGCAATGAAGGCAAAACCCCCATGGATGCCATCTATCAGGGCTGTCTGGTCCGATTCCGCCCGATCATGATGACCAGTATGGCGGCGCTGATGGGGACCCTGCCGATTGCCATCGGTTTCGGTGCCGGAGCCGAATCGCGGCGCGGCCTCGGTCTGGCGGTCGTCGGCGGCCTGCTGGTTTCGCAGCTCCTGACGCTTTATATCACGCCGGTGGTGTATTATTACATGGACCGCATGCAGACATTTGTCGTCAAGCGGCTGAAAAAGCCTGTAGAAAAGTCCTGATCTGCCGATCTGATAACGAACGCAGTAATCGATATTCAGTAGCAATGAGGTTTGGACGTGGCCACGAAGGAAGAGATAAAAATACCTGCCGATATCGAGTTCAAGGTTATCGGCAACGCTCTTGGGCTTCTGATCGCTTCAGCGGGAATTCTGGCCGGTTCCATGGTTCGCATGAATGATATCGACTACTGGCCGGATGATATTGTACCGCTCCTGATCTCCGCCTGGATGGCGTTCAGATTGTTTCGCAACGTTCTTTCCACTATGCTGGCCTACCCGGACGTACCGGTTCGTCGAAACCCTGTTAAGCGCTCAGTATAATTTTTTTACATCCCATTCACATCAAAAGCCGCTCGGTGCATCCGGGCGGCTTTTGATGTTTATACAGCTGATGGGCACAAGAATTATTTCGGCGCTTTTTTTGGCGGTACTGCTGCCGGAGCAGCTGCAGGTTCGGCCGGTGCTGCGGAAGAAGTTGTCTTTGGCGCTTCAGGTTTAGTTCCTGTCGGTACAGGTCGTGCCTGCTGCACCAGATAATTCGTTACAAAAATATACTCGTCGCGGAAATCGCGTACACCATCCTGATTGAGGTCATACAGAGGTACCTCGACTGTGCCGCTGTTTTTGAGAAACTGATTCCAGCCGGCCTCATCCAGTTTCAGAGCTGAGTTATGCGGCGGTGCCACCGTCAGCGGATATTCAAATCCTTCACTACCGGCCAGAATTGTCAGTGTTGCCGTAGAGGTCGATTTTTCGGGCAGCACAGACAGTATCCAACGCCCCTTCATGGTCGGTTCCTGTTTGTGTGACAGCAGCTTGGCACCGTTCATGGCAAAATTTGGCGCGTCGGTGATACGTGCCGGCAGGTCAACGGTCAGGGTAACCTGCGTCGTTCCGTCACTCAAAACCGGTGACGGCCCCTGATGGATGTTGGTTGCAACCTCACGTTTATAGAGTTCACTCAATTTAGCGAGCGTTTTCTCGCCGCTGTACTGCTTGAAACGGTCGACGACCCCTTTGTACACCAGATACTGCTCTGTTACATTTTCCGCTTCTTTTTTTGAGGGTACTGATTTATCTGCCGCCTGTGGTTGCTCGTCAGGGATGCTGGCTGGTTGTTCCCAGACCGGCTGTTCCTGCTTGGCAGCGGGGGGTTTAACATCCGGTTTTGAAGCAAAATCCTGTGGCAACGAAACAGTACCCGGATAGGTTGGTGTTGTCTGTGTCTGTGACTTTGCCTCTGCCTCTGCCTTTGCCTTTGCATCTGCCTCTGCCTTTGCCTTTGCATCTGCCTCTGCCTTTGCCTTTGCATCTGCCTCTGCCTTTGCCTTTGCCTCTGCCTCTGC
>Ga0194037_1000250_pt1 | contig 42473 bp, 33 predicted proteins | sample JunL306m_MetaG_FD_148653 | JGI IMG/M metagenome (GOLD analysis project Ga0194037, IMG submission 148653) | Anoxic zone freshwater microbial communities from boreal shield lake in IISD Experimental Lakes Area, Ontario, Canada - Jun2016-L304-6m | ecosystem: Environmental > Aquatic > Freshwater >... | reverse complement strand
GCATATTATTGGCTAAAAATAAAGTGGCATTATTTTTATTTTTTGCACGTGATTTATAATCGAGGTATTCTGCCTCTGAAACATTAAAATAAGCATACACCGATTTATTATTCGATAAGGTGGTAAGTAAAGTGCCTTCGTCTATTAAACTACCCATTTTAAATTTTAATCTATCAATAGTACCTTCAAAAGGTGCTTTAATTTTTGTATAGCCTACGTATAATTCAGCTAGGTTTTCATCGGCCTTAGCTTCGTCAAGCTTTGCCACAGCCAATGAAAGCTCATTAGGAGAAACTATATTTTTCTCTGCTAACTTCTTCACATTCTGTAATTCTAATTCAGCCTTTTTAACATTGGCCTTTGCTTTAATAAGCTCGGCCTCATACTCTTTGGGTCTAATAGTAAATAGTAATTGACCTGCACTTACATGCTGCCCTTCATCTACATTAATATTTTCTATAAAGCCTTTTACTTTGGCGCGTATTTCAATATTTTGAAGCGATTGTATTTCAGCTACATAGTCCTTAGTAAAAGAAGTATCCATCATTAAAGGGTTCGTAATAGTATACTTACCTTCTTCCAATTTTTCTTCTTTTTTAGAACTACAGGCTGTAAATAGTACAGTACTTAAAAGGGCGGCGAACAGGATTGTTTTATTCATATCATTATATATTTTGAAAATGGACTTTATCTAATTGTGTAATAAAAAATAGTATATACTAAATTTTAATTTAATCAATTAAAAAATGAGAAGTAGTTAATGCTGGAAAATGCTAGCAGTTAACAAAAAATAAAATTAGAGTCTAAATACGCTAATAAAAATAAAAAGCGGACTGTGTAAAAAGAAAAGATACTTATTGGACCATATCTTATTTAAAAATGTAGCGCTATAATGTTCAACTACAAAAGAAATAGTTTTTGAATGAGCCTTATTAAGAGAAAGTGTTTTTCTTACAGCATCATTAATATCATCATCGGCCTCAGATATTATATAATCGTCGTTGAAAAACAGGTCGGCTTGGATGAAGTTTTGAATGGCAATGTTTTGCTTTTGACTTATTTTAAAATCATGCGTATGCATTATCCCCTTTGAATAAGTAATATTGGGGTGAATGATAGCAAAAGCAAAGCAAAAGAAGAAAATGAGTTTTTTCATAACCGGGTCAAATATACAAAGACTATACTTAACGGAAGTTTACTTTAACATTTAATATACTAAGCAGGTAAAGCTTTCTTATACTTTAAGTAGTCCTTTTTGGCATCTTTAATAAAGGCCTGCTCAGAACTAGCATGGGTAAACTTATAGGTAATTCGGTTTTTGTCCACCGTTTTGCCCTTTATTTGATTCGGATAGTGTTGAATTGAAAATTTCATTAATTCCATAAGTAAAGGAATAGTACTGATACCTTTTTCTGTTAAAGTATAAATAAATACTTTTTTATTGGTGGGGTGATTGTTCTTTTCAATTAAACCATCTATTACCAATTTCTTTAAACGGTCGGCTAAAACCCTAGTAGCAATTTTTTCACGATTGTCCATCAATTCCTTATAGGTACACTTTTTTAAAAAAAGCATATTTCTAATTATAAGAAGTGACCATTTATCTCCTAAGACATCTAAGCCAGTGGCTACTGAACAAATGGAACGAAATTTAGTTTTAAGCATATTCGAAGTATTTTAACAAAGATAATTCAATATGAGTAAATTCAATTTATTGTGGAGGCATTTACATGAGTGGCTTCTACATATAACAGATAAATGACTTTTACTTGTAGTTTAAAAATATAGGAATCAATTATTTAGACAATTTTATGACAATAGTCATAGGTTAAACAAGTAAAACGCTAGAGTATATTCTATTGAAGAAAGACCTAGGTAGTTCTTATTGGCGTAGGTGGAGATTGTTTCTTACCTTGAATACTTGTATCTTCCATCTTGATGCATGAAAAAAATAAAATAGAGATGAATAGAAATGTTAGGAATAATTTAAATTTACTCATAGGGATTAATTGAATTTGAAATAAATTATTAGTATCATTTATTTATACCACAAAAATATAAAAAATTGTTCGCCATGAAAACAAAAATTTTCTTACCCTTTTTAATCTTAACATTTTTTTATAGCCTCTTAATAAGCTGCTCTACTAGCTCCACGAGTCCTAAAGAGGGTTTTATAGACGTAAAAGGCGGTAAGGTTTGGTACCGTATTAATGGCACAGGCACAAAGCCTGCGCTTCTTTTATTACATGGAGGGCCGGGCTCTTCTAGTTATGGCTTAGAAAATTTAAAGGAATTAAGCAATGACCGTCCTGTTATATTTATAGACCAGTTAGGTTGTGGAAGGTCTACAAGAATTACCGATACCTCTTTAATGACTATTGAAAATTATGTAGAACAGCTTGAGCAAATTAGAACAGCTTTACACTTAGAAAATTTTTATTTATACGGACATTCATGGGGAACCATGCTAGGCATTGACTATTACATTAAATACCCGAAGCATATAAAGTCAATTATTTTTAGTAGCCCTTTATTTAGTACTGAAATGTGGACCAAGGATGCAGATACTTTAATTGCATCCCTACCCGATTCTATTCAATCGCATATTAGAATAAATGAAAAAAATAAAACCTACAATAACCCAAAATATCAAGATGCGGTAACGCTTTATTATAAAAACTTTTTAAGAAGAACGGAAAGAACAAAAGAACAATCCGATACATCTAAATTATTTTCAGGTTCTAATGTTTATGAATTTATGTGGGGACCAAGTGAGTTCACTGCTACTGGTAATTTATTAAAATATGACCGCTTAGTCTTTCTCTCTACCATTAAAGTGCCCACCTTATTAGTAGCAGGCGAATTTGATGAAGCAAGACCAAGTACTATTCAACATTTTCAAACCATGATTCCTGGTGCTGAGTTTAAGATGATTAAAAATTCAGGTCATGCTACCATGCAAGATAATAAAGTAGAATACTTAGCAACCCTTAAAGCCTTTTTAGGTAAGGTAGATAAGCTGCAGCAATAAAATTATTACACTTATTTAATTAAACCGTATACCAATACCTGTCCAGAGAAGGTAGCTAAGTATACATGGCCATTGGCAATAGTAGGTGAACAAAATTTTGCAAAAGAAGGAACAAAGTCACCAGGGTTATTATTACTATTCCATAATTCTTTTGAAATATCATTAGCATCGAAGGCTCTTAGTATTCCTTTCATTGTGCCATTTTCTGCATCACCAGAACTAGCATAGGAAGCCCAAACAACCCCTGTGCCTGCCTTCCCATTATCAGAGGAAACCGATATCATTGCGCCTGTTTGCCCAGAAGGACCTGGAACATTAGAAAATGTTTGAGTAGTATTAAAACTATTAGTAGCTCTATCAAATTCAATAGCTCTTAACCTATCGTTCTCCGACCATATATAAGCATACTCTTTTCCAGCGCCTTTATAATAAGCTGGCTGACAGTGTAAATTGCCATTAATTCTAATGGTTTGTTTGACATTATTAAAATTAGCAGCATAGCTACCCATATTATCTTTGTCTAAAATATAGAGGTTGCCATCCTTGGCACCCGTAAAATAAATATTGGTATTAGGTACTAATAAAGAACCCATCACTCCATAATCATTATCGTTCATATTCATTTGAACATAATTAGTAGGCGTAAAATAACTGGTAATTTTTAAAGATGCATTAGCAGATGGCGTAAGCTTAATAGCGCTCTCCGACCTTCCCGATAAATTTTCAGGAAAAATACTTGCAATATTTTCTGCAGTACCATTTCCAGGTATGATACTATAAGGGCTAGGTGTGCCCACTGTCCCATTACCCGTTACTATATATAGGTTGCCGCTTTCATCGGCTGCAATGCCCATACCACTTTGCCATATACCTCCCTCTTCGCCATCGGGTGTGGTATTGTATACATATTGTTGTTGTAAATTTTTTGCATCATAGCCTAATACCCATCCATGAAAAGGATTTAAATCGCAATGCGATGCATAAGATATATACACCACACCATTCACTAAGGCTAAACCTTGTCTTTGATTATTTCTAAGGGGATCAAAAGAAACTTTATCATTATTACTTGCATCTCCCTTACCTGCGGTTTGTGCCGTTATTTCAACAGGACTATTTAATTTTTCATTACCAGTTACTAAATCAACCGCATGTAAATGTTGCTTAAATATTATTCCGTCTGTACTTCTTGCAACAAAATAAATAGTCTTGGTAAGAGAATCAATTACTGGAGAGCCAATAATTCCAATAGAGGCTGTTATGTTTAAATAAGGAGTACACCAAGACGATTTTACATCACCTGCCATAGGCGTTCTCATGCCATTCACTGTATAGTTTTTCTTCCAGTATAAGTTTCCATTATCCCCGTCAAAAGCGTATAAAGTATTACTCACTGTGGCTACGAATACAACATTATGCTTGCCCCCACTTATTTCAAAATTGCCCATGACCAAGGGCTGTGCATATACTTCGTCATCTACTAATAAAGAAAATAGTTTTCTAAACTGGGTGCCATTCACGGTACTAGTATTAAGTAGGGTTTCATTATTATTATGGCCTGTTCTCCCATTGTCATTGTGTTGCGTAGTAACAGATATATGTTGTAGATTAGTGTTAGCAATAATATTGGTGGTGGTGTCTACAGGAATTTTTGTAGTAGTTGTGTCAGAAAAAGTTTGTAATTTTTTACAACCGCCTATAAAAATAAGAATAAGTAGTAAAGCGAAGAAAGAGGAACTATTTTTTAATGAATACATTGTAAAACTTTATTGAAGAATTATTCTAGATTTGAAATATAAAAATAAGAAATTAAATTGCTAATAAATAATTAATACAGTAAATAATTAACACGCTTTAAAATGATAAACTCAAGAAGAAATTTTGTAAAACAAGCAGGCGCCACTATTGGGGCTTTAAGTTTACCTAGTTTATTACAGGCCGCTCCTGTAGATAATATAAATAAGAAAAAAATTGTATGTCTTGGCGGACACCCCGATGATCCAGAAAGTGGATGTGGTGGCACTTTAGCTAAATTAAGAAAGGCGGGGCATGAAGTAACCGTCATATATTTAACAACTGGGGAAGCGGGCATACCCGGCACTTCACATGATAAAGCAGCTAGCATTAGAAAAGCAGAGGCCATTGCTGCTTGTAAAATATTAGATACTAAATATATTTTTGCAGGTCAGATAGATGGAGATAGTATTATGAACAATGAATGGGTAGAAAAAATTAAAACCATCATTGCCAATGAAAATCCAGATATTGTTTTTACGCACTGGCCTTTGGATATTCACAAAGATCATCAAATTGCAAGCTTACTAGCCATTCAAGCCTGGGTTAGACTGGGCAAGAAATTTCTTTTATACTTTTTTGAAGTTTGTACCGGCGAGCAAACCTTTATATTTCATCCCACCGACTATGTAGATATTACAGAAACCCAAGCGCAAAAAAAACAAGCGCTATATTGTCATTTGAGTCAAGACCCTCCGGGCATCTACCAATGTGGTCATGCCGCCATGGAAGAATTTAGAGGTCGAGAAATGGGCGCTAAAGCAGCTGAGGCCTTTATTAGAATGAATGGAAAATTATTTTTATTGTAATAGTAGCAGGGTATAACCATTGTCTTAATAATTATAATTAAATTTACTTATTAAGTGAACAATATGAGGTTACCTATAATTTTATTGGGGGCTCTTCTTCTAGGTAGAGGACTAGATGTAAAAGCGCAAACTACATCAACCGGTTTTACCGTTATTCCCCTTGGTGTAAAAGGTGGGCTAGACGAAGCCAACCTCTCCTCCTATATGGTGGCTGCTAAAGGTTCTAGTAATTATATTTGTTTAGACGCAGGTACTATTAATGCTGGATTACAAAAAGCTCTAGCTAATAAATTATTCACCGAGTCTAGTGCTGAAGAAATTCAAAAAAATAAAATCAAGGCATATTTTATTTCACATGCACATTTAGACCATGTAGCAGGACTTATTTTAAATTCACCTAATGATAGCCCAAAAAATATTTATGGGTTTAGCTCGGTAATAGAGATAATGAAAAATAATTATTTTACCGCTAAGAGCTGGGCCAATTTTGGAAGCGAAGGTGACAAACCTATATTAAATAAGTATACCTATAACTACTTAACCCCTGGTAAAGAAATTGAAATTCCAAATACGGAACTAAGTGTAACGCCCTACATACTAAGTCATGTAAACCCTTATGAAAGCAGTGCATTTTTAGTACGTAATCAAAATGCTTATTTACTTTATTTAGGAGATACAGGTGCCGATGAAGTAGAAAAGTCGAATCAGTTAGCATTATTATGGAAGGCCGTTGCAGACAAAGTAATGGCGCATACACTGAAAGCCATTTTTATTGAAGTATCTTTTAATAATACCATGCCCGATAAAGCCTTGTATGGTCATTTAAACCCTCGTTTATTAATGCAAGAAATGAAAGTATTAAATAAGCTGTCCAATGGCCAACTACAAAAGCTGCCCATTTATATTACCCATATTAAACCATGCGCTACTTGTGAAATTTCCATTAAAAAGGATATAGCACTGTCTAACACTGAGGGGCTTACTATTCAATATGCTGAGCAAGCTAAGCGTATTGAATTATACTAATATGGCATTGATATCTACTATAAGTATATAGTAGGGTTATACGCTTGGTTACAATAGCAACCACTTATCCCTTTTCTTTTATTCTTTAACATAATTTTCCTAATTTAATACTCTAATCAATTAGGTCATTTAAAACTTTATTGCAAAGTATTTTTTAGCCTTTATGAGTTAGTCAATACATTAAAAAATAAAACTAAATATTATGTCAAACAGTAAGAAAACTATTCAAAACAGTTCACGCCGTAACTTTCTATACCAAAGTTCTTTAGCTTCATTGGGCTTAGTGTTCATGGGCAAAAACACATTAGCTGCTAATTCATTATTCTTAAGTAATCCTTTATCTACCATTAAGGGTGTACAAATTGGCGCTATTACTTATTCTTTTAGATCTATGCCAGGAAGTGCAGAACAATTAATACAATATTGTAAAGAAGCTGGTATCACTGCTATTGAATTAATGGGAGACCCTGCTGAAGCTTATGCTGGAAGCCCAGTAGGTGTTATGCCTCCAATGAATTTTAGACCACCAGCAGCGAATGAGCCTGTAAAACCTCCCATGTCTCGTGAAGACTTTATGAAATCAATGGAAGAAAGAAATGCAAAAGCAAGAGCTTGGAGAGAAACAGCTTCAATGGATAAATTTGTAGAGCTAAGAAAATTATTCAATGATGCAGGTATTACTATTTATGCATTTAAACCAGATGCAGCACTAGGTGTGAAAAGTACCGATGGCGAAATTGATTACGCTATGCGTGCAGCTAAAGCATTAGGCGCTACTTCAGTGAATGTAGAAATTCCAGAAAATGCAGATCATTCAAAAAGATTAGGTGAGTTTGGTTTAAAACATAAAGTATATGTGGGTTATCATGCGCATCTGCAAGCTACCGATACTGCATGGGATGTGGCTTTGAGCCAATCTCCTTACAATGCTATGAACCTTGACTGCGGCCATTATATAGCAGCAGGTGGAGCCAATACTACAGCGTCTTTATTAGCCTTAATTGAAGCTAAACATGATCGCATCACAAGTATGCATATCAAGGACCGTCAGAATAAAGTGCACGGTTCAAAGAATATGCCATGGGGTGAAGGCGATACTCCACTTAAAGAAGTACTTACTTTATTAAAAACTAAAAAATATAAAATACCTGCTTCTATTGAATTAGAATATGATATTCCAGCAGGTTCTGATGCAGTGAAAGAAACAAAAAAATGTTTCGAGTATGCTAAAGCCATTTTAGAAGGATAATATTTAAATTTTAAAAGACTCCTATTTTAGATAAGTTTTTTATAATGACTAAATTGATTAACTTTCGGGTGAATTAATTTAGTCATTTTTTTATTTAGTAACTATTGAAAATTATGAATCATAATATTTCTAGTAATATTTTTGTACACCATGTACTTTTTTATTTAAAAAATCCCGCGTCCGCTACAGATAAAAATAAATTATTAGAGGGCTTGCAAAAATTAGCCACCATTGAATGTATTCGTTTTTCGGATATTGGTACACCGGCTGCTACTAATAGGTCGGTGATTGAAAGAGATTATACTTATTCTTGGTTATGTATTTTTAATACTGCCGAGGAAGAAGAAATATATCAGAAGCACCCTATTCATGATGAATTTAGAAACAACTACGCCCATTTATGGGAGAAAGTAGTTATTTACGATTCAAATACCAATACACAGGAAAGCCAGTAGCAATAAGGCTTAAGCCCCAAATAGCTTCGTATGGTTTATTCAAAATGGTAATCACAAACAAGGCGGCACAGAATAGTAGAAATAGGCCTGGTACAAAAGGGTAGCCTATTACTTTATACTTTCTTTCGTATTCAGGATGCTTTACTCTTAATATAATTACACCTAGAGCGGTACTTCCATAAAATATAAAGGAAGCAAATACTAACATATCGGTTAATTGATCAAAGCTACCCGAGAACACCAGGGCAATGGCCCAAAAGGCTTGAATGAATAAAGCAATATCGGGCGTATTGTATTTTGGATGTACGTTCGCTGCCTTATAAAAAAACAATTTATCTCTGGCCATCGCATACATCATTCTAGCCGAAGTTAAAATGGTGCTATTGGTGGCATTCAAAGTAGTCACTACTATTAAACTAGCTACTAAGACCATTCCAATATGTCCACTTAGTTTACCTGCCACTTCAACTGCAGCAATTTTATTAGGAGTGAGTTGTATGAAATAATCAATGGGTAAAATATATACAAACACAATGTTTAATAAAACATAAGCAGTCATGACTATTAAAGTACCAATGCCTAATGCCAGTGGTAAATTTCTTTTTGGATTTTTTATCTCTTCTCCAATATAAGCAATCCCATTCCATCCTTCATAGCCCCAAAAAGCGCCCAAACTAGCCACGAATAAGGCTTTCAGCAAACTAAACCCATGTAAATTGGGGGCATTGGGTAATTGGCTAGGGGTTGTTATATTAGCCATACTTCCTTCTGAAGAATCAAAACCAATAGCTAAAAAAGCAACAATACTAGTTAACATTAAATAAGTTAAGACCGTACTTAATTTACTTGCAAACTGAGCACCCCTATAATTTAATAAGGTAAGTGCTATAATTAAAAAGGAAGCAACTAATTTAATAAACAAAGCCTGTGTAATGGCTATACCTAAAAAGTTTATACTGTCTCCAACTATGGGAAGCGGAAATAAACTAGTTAAGGATTGCGCGAAAATATAAGCTAGTGCTGCAATAGATGCGGTTTTAATAACAGTGAAACTGGCCCATCCATACATAAAAGAAAAAAAGCGACCATATACTTTTTGAAAATAAAAGTACTCCCCTCCTGAATTGGGAAACATACTTACCATTTCAGCAGTGGACAAAGCACCTGCTAAACTAATAAGGCCTGCTAATACCCAACAAAGAATAACTAATAAGGGAGAGCCCAATGTTTGAGACATGGGTGCCAACTTCTTAAACACACCAGAACCAATAATTACACTTACCACTAAAAAAGTAGCAGCACTTACTCCTATTTTGGGTTTTAATACTTCCATTCTACAATTTAAGGTATTCTATAGAAACTACATTATTTCTAATAGCTAGTTCACTATAGTTTTGTAACCCCAAAACCAGGCTGGCTATTAATATGCATATAGCCATCAATTAATTCAAAGCCTCCTGTAACCAAGTCTTCTGCTAAATCAAAGCTGCCATCTAAGTCGATATACTTAGTATTGGAACAGCAGTAAGCTGCATGCAAGGCTGCGGTAATGCTTATGATACTTTCATCGTTACAGCCCCAGAATAAATGAATGTTTGCGTTTTTAGCAATGGTGGCTATTTCCATAGCGCCCATGATACCACCGCATTTCATTAATTTAATATTGTATACACCGAAAGGTTTGCTAATAGCATATTCCAATGCAGCCTGCGGGTCCTTTAGTGATTCATCTCCCATTAATATAGAACGGTAGGCAGGATCTACTTTTAATAATTCTAATTCTTTACCAACGGGTAAGGGTTGTTCGATTAACTCTATTTTTGATTTTTTAGTGGCTTCTATAAATTTATTTAAATCGGCTAAGCTATATCCCTGATTCGGATCTACTCTTATTATATATTCAGTGGGATATTTTTCTTGAAGCTTTACAATTTTTTCAATGTCCTCTTCAACATTCAAACCTAGTTTTACTTTTAATACTTTAAAGCCAAGGCTTAAAAAACCTGCAGCGTCTTCTAAAGTTTCTTCTACAGTTTTAATGCCAATGGTAATAGAGGTAGGTAAGGCTTTAATTTTTTGTCCATAAAAATCAGCTACTGAAATGCCCATGAATTTGCCAAAGGCATCGTGCATGGCTATATCAATGGCGGCCTGTGTTCCAGGTAAGTGATCAAAATGTTGTCTGCTTTCATAAATCATTTTTTGAAAATGACGAATATCTCTGCCTACAAAATTTTTAACAAATTCGGTTTCTAAATTAACAGCAGTTTGTGCAGTCGTTTCTCCCACCACTTCTCCCGCTGGGCTTCCGCAACCAAAGCCCACCATGCCATTGGCTAACTCTACTTCAAAAAAAGCTAAACTCACATCGGAGAAAGTACTATAGGCAATGGTATAAGGCTTGGTCAAGGCCATTTTTTTTAGATAAGATCTTACAGCTACTATTTTCATTAGATATTTATTATTAATTTATTTTTTGAACCATTCATTATACTATTGTTAAAAAATTTACTAAACTATTACTCATTAAATAATAATTTTGTAAATTCTTATTATCTAGTTCTTTATTAATTTTTTTAATGTAGGTACTATTTTATCTACACCTTCTTGAATAGGCAATAATACAGGTATGTTTAATTTTTGCTCATACTGCTTTTGAAAAGCAAAAGCTTCTTCGGTGGTACAGTCTTCGGTATGAATACCCACGGCTATTACTTTTGAACCTAATTTTTCTATAATCTCAATTTCCGATTCAACGCTTGGAATAGATCCCCATTTTTCATCATGGTCAAAATATTTACGTTTAGGAGCAAATAATAATATGACATGTTTAGCATTCCCTGATATTAATAATTCAATACCACAAGGACCACTCGGATTTCTTAAAGAAGACTGACCTTCTAGGAAAATAAAATCGGGTTGCGTTTCTTTCCAACAAGAAACAATAGCATTTTCTAATTCTCCAGAAACAAAGTCGTTTAAAGTTGAATCAAAAACAAAACCATATTTACCCCCTTGCAACCAACCTGTTTGACCAGTGTAAATCATATGGGCCTTGAGTCCATCTGCTTCGCAAGCCTGTCTTAGCATTCTAGCTGTAGTTCTTTTACCCATGGCGCAGTCCATACCAATAACAGCTATGATGGGCGCTGTTACTTTATAAATATCTCCTGTCCAAAAACTAAGTTGCTCTCTTGTTTTAGGTTTTCTTACATCAATTAATTCTACCCCTTTTTCTTTAGCAAGTGCTACTATCTCAGGCTTCTCATTTAAATATTCATGTAAACCATTGACAATAGATAAACCTGCATGAATAGCTTCAACAATAGTAGTTAACATATTACCTGGTAATCTTCCTCCCACAGTAGCCACTCCTATCACTAAAAATTGAATATCAGTAACTGAACTTATTGCAGCACTTAAATTTTCAAATACTGGTATATTTCTGTTTTTACCATCTAATAATGTTCCTGCATCTTGTCCAGCAGTAGCTGCGCAGTCTACCACCCCTTTAATGGTAAAGCGCTCTGTACCTCTAATTAGTCCGTGTGCAGTTTTGGCATCCAAGGCTTTTAATAATCCATTCGTTAATACAATTGCATTGTTCATCTTTCTAACCTTTCTTTTATTTTTATTATAAAATTTATTTTCTTTTGATAAGCACCCCTGGGTAATTACCAGTAGCCTTTTGATTTTGATAAGTAAGTTGTCCATTAATCCAAACCATTTGAATACCTGTTGACAAAGCCCTGCTATCTTGAATTGTAGCATTGTCTTTCACTGTTACCGGATTCAATAAAACTAAGTCGGCGTAATTGCCTGCTGCAATAATACCACGGTCTTTAATACCTAAATGTGCAGCAGTTAAGCCTGTCATTTTATGTATGGCATTTTCTAAGGTAATAATTTTATCTTCTCTTACATATTTTCCTAATACTCTTGTAAAAGCACCATGGCCTCTAGGATGGCCGCCTGCATTACCATCAGAACATATATTCGCATAAGGCCAAGCAATAAAATTAGCTACATCCTTTTCAATCATAGACTTTGCAGCAATGGCTTCTACCGTTCCTTTAAAATTGGGATTCTTTTCTTTAAAATCGGAAGCAATCGCAATCAATGCCATTAAAGTAACAGATGGTTTTTCATTTCTCATCGCCGCAATAGCTGCAATTGTCTTCCCTCTGTACGCTTCAACGGGTGCATACTTTACTAAATAAGATTCATTCACATCAAATGTATGATTCACTGCAAATTCGGCACTCACCGGATTTGTATAATCTCTTGTAGGAAATAAAACTCTTAAAGTGGAGTTCCAATAAGTATAAGGATATACATCGGCAGTAATATTAATTCCAGCAGCTCTTGCTTTTTCTAATTTAGCAATTAATGTAGTAGAAGTTTCCCAATCATCTTTTTTAGCAATTTTAATATGTGAAATTTGTACAGGCATTTTAGTGACCCTTCCTATTTCAATAATCTCATCAATGGCGTCTTGTAATCTTACATCTTCACTTCTTATATGACTCATGTATCTTGCCTTAGCAGCAGCAGCTATATTTGCCAATTGTATTACTTCATCTTTGCTTGAAAAAAAAGCTTGCTCATATTCCAGCCCAGTTGACAAACCCAATGAACCTTTATCTAATTCTTTTTGTAAAATAATTTTCATTTTATCTATCTCCGCTTGACTAGCTTCTCGATACAGATCCTTCTCGCCCATTACTTCTTCTCTTAAACTTGCCTGGCCTGTATAGGTGCCCACATTTACAGCCATGGAATGCGCTTTAAACATTTTAGTTAAGGTATCCATTGCATAACTTCCTCCATCCTGACCTATAATAATAGTAGTAATGCCTTGGCTATTGGTAGGAATGGCCTCCGGATGATCATCTAAGTCTCCAAAATGATGGCTATGAGAGTCAATGAAACCAGGCGCTAACACAAGGCCATGCCCATCTATTACCTGCTCGTTTTGATTGGCTTTTAATTGGCCTACTTGTATAATCTTCTTTCCCTGCATTCTTACCGATGCACTATACGCAGGCTTACCTGTACCATCAATTAATTGCACATTCGAAATTAATTGTGTTAGTTGATTAGAATTATTTTTTTGTGCAAACAAACCTGTGCTTATTGTTAGAAGCAATAGAAAAGAAAATATACTTATAAATTTTATTTTCATTTTAATAGGTTGTTTTAGCATTTTAGTTTTTTTATCAATTTATTCATGATACATTAAATCATACAAATTTATTACCAAAAACGAATATACATAGCAGCTACTAATCCAAGAACAATAATCACCATTGCTAAATTCGCATTTGTCAATTTATATTTAGTACTGTCATCTATTAAATCGTTTTCATGTGTTTGTCCGCTCTTATCTAATAAACTTACTAGCACAATAGTAATCATAGTAAATGCAAATACTAATCCCATTTGAATTAAATAAGGAATTTCAAATCCGCCATGTCCATTAGAATAAGCTGTATATAAAATAGTTTCATTACCCGCCCAGCCTACAATAAACTTATCAAATACAATAGATAAAATAACACCTACAATAATTCCAGTAATAGCCGCTTTTGAAGTTGCTTTTTTCCAGAAGAAGCCTAATAAGAAAACAGGGAAGATAGCAGGTGAGATATAACCTGTATATTTTTGAATAAATTCGAAGCCTCCTTTTCCACCAATGCCTAATGCATCGTTCCAATTAATAATAATAGCAATGATTAAAGATATAATAATGATAACGCGTCCAGTAGTCACTATTTTTGTATCGGTAGCGTCTCTATTAATATATTTTTTATAAATATCTAAAGAATAAATAGTAGAAATACTATTTGCCTTGCCAGCCAATGAAGCTACAATAGCAGCAGTTAAAGCCGCCATAGATAAGCCTTTCAGTCCAATAGGTAAAAATCCTACTACAGAAGAATAGGCATTGTCCTGATTCAAACTACCATTACTTAACATTTCTTGTTGTAGTTCTCCATTTTGATGAAGCACATACGCTGCAATACCTGGAAGTACCACTAATATGGGCATTAATAATTTTAAAAATGCTGCAAATAAAATTCCTGTTCTTGCAGTTTTTAAATCGGCGCCTAAGGCTCTTTGTGTAATGTATTGATTACATCCCCAATAATTTAAATTCGCTACCCACATACCAGCAGCCATCATGGCTAGTCCAGGTAAGCTTGAATAATCGTCAATTTGTTTTTGCGTAGCGCCATTACCTGGCTTATCAAAAATCATTTTAAAATGATCGGGTGCTACTTTTATTAAATGATTAAACCCTGCAATGGCATTACTACCATAACCAAATTTTTCTCCCACTACCGTTAAGGCTATATAAGAAGTAATTAAACCTCCCACTGTTAATACCAACACTTGTATTACATCGGTGTAGCCAATTACCTTCATTCCTCCTAAAGTGATAAACAAGGCAAATAGCGCAAGGCCTATCATTATTAAATGAAAGTTGGCACCCCCCGTTAAATTATTAATAGCAATGGCGCCTAAATATAAAATGGATGTAAGGTTTACAAATATGTATAAGAACAACCAAAAGATAGCCATGATCATGGCCACTGTTTCATTGTACCTTGTTTTTAAAAATTGTGGCATGGTGTAAATTCTGTTTTTCAAATACACCGGCATAAAAAATACAGCCACTACTACTAATGAAACGGCAGCTATCCACTCATAGGCAGATATAGCTAGACCTAGTCTAAAGCCATTACCACTCATGCCAATAAATTGCTCTGCAGAAATATTAGAGGCAATTAAAGAGGCACCAATAGCCCACCATGTTAATTGACCTTCTGCTAAAAAGAAATCGGTTGAATTAGCGGTGGCAGTTTGCTTGCGCTTATAAATCCAATAGCCATAGCTGGCAATTATTAAAAAGTAGAGTATAAAAACAATGTAATCATAGCTTTGCAATGCCTTAGTCATAGAAATTGGTTTTGGTCTTAAAATTAGGCTATAAACTTAAAAAGGCACCCTTTGAGAGTGCCTTTTTTTTCAATACCAAACCTCCAGTTCTAGTCCAAACCAAGTTTAATGATGTTTCTTATTTGAAATCCTAAGTATATAATAACCGCCCATACTAATAGTATAATACCATAGGCCAATAATTCAAGCCAAATAGGCGAATGACCCCTTCTTGCAAATAAGCTTCTATGATTGTAATTCGTTGTATACACTAAGGGTTTTCCCCAAGGAACTATTGTTTCTGCTTCTATATTTCCATAAACATCGTTGTCTATAATATTGGCAACCAAGATTAAATTTCCTTTTTGATCTCCTGGTAAACTATCTCTTTTAAATTCACCGCTAATGGCACCTGCAGAATCGCTTGTATAGGTAGCCGTTTCACTAATATTCAAATTCCCATCTAGTCTTTTTACAGCTAGCACCATTTCCACTCCTGCCATAGGTTGCCAACTGGTATCTACTTTAATGAATAACTTTGCATGCACTATTTTTCCATCTGCAGTATCAATTTTTATTTTTGCTTTGGTAATAGTTGTTTCTGCTCTAGCTTCCTCATATAATTTACTAGTAGCACTTATAGCTATAAAATTTTGAGTAGCCGATTTTACCCATTCTGTTTTAGCAGAAGGAGGAATAAATAAAATAAACTCACCTCTCTCTGAGGTAATGCCAGCCCCTATGAAATTATTTTTATTTGAATCGTTGGTAATAAAAACTTTCACTGAAATATTTCCTATTTTTTGAAACTTGCCATCTATTTTAGATTTAGCCGAGATCACTAAATGTTGTGCAGCATTATTATCGTTATAATATTTTACGCCCAGTACTAATGTATTTTTTTCAACAGCCTGCGCCATTAAAAAATGAGGCATGAAGGCCGCTATTAATACAATTATTTTAAAAATGTTTTTCATTCTCTAAGCTTTCGGTTTCTATAATGGTTTCGTGAATAGGGATGATAGGAAATATTCTTGCAAAAAAAGTAATCACTAATAAAGCACCTGCTAAAGAACCTCCTGCAATGGCCCATTCTTCCCAAGTTGGAATATAATGATGATAATTGGCTGGTACATCATGCATAGGTAAAAAGGGATGAAGTAAAGTGGGCGTAACTATTAAAAATCTTTTAAACCAAGAACCTACTACAACAAGTATACCTGCAATGAAGGCTGGTAAGGGTCTTCGGCCTTTTTTAAAAAGCAATATAAATATGGGAATAAACATGGAAGTAAAAATGGCAAACCAAAATATGGGCGCAAATTCTCCAGTAAATAATCCCAACAAATGCTCTTCCTCCGATTTTTTCATTTTAAAAGCAGGCACTAAAAACTCATTGAAATTAAAATACAAATACAACAAGGCTAGTAAGACTAATACTTTTCCCATTCTATCAAAATGGTCATTGGTGATATATTTTTCTAATTTATAGTGCGTTCTAAAAATATACATAGCTACTACAACGCCACCCGCACCCACTAAAAAGGCGCCTGAAATAAAATAAGCGCCAAAGTTGGTACTATCCCAACCTGGACTATAGGTAGTGGCAAATAACCAAGAAGTAACTGTGTGAATAGAAAAGGCAACAGGAATAATGGCAATGGCTAAAATATTAATAGCCTTATCGGTTATTTTAAATTGTGCTTTTGTATTTTTCCAAAAGGACCCTAAAAATTCATATAATTTTTGTAACCATTTTCCATTGCGCTCTTTAAAGCCAATCATAATTTTCAAATCGGGTAACAAAGGAAAATACAATAACAATAAACTTATAAAAAAATAAGTAGTAATAACTATAACATCCCAAATAATGGGAGACTGCAAACGACCATGTAAAAAAAGATTATAAAATCTCTCAGGGCGGCCCATGTCTACTATAATAATTAAAGAAGCAAATGTAATAGCCGAGACTGCAATAATTTCTGCAATTCTTGTCAAAGGTGTACTCCATTTTACATTGGTAAGTCTTAATACCGCTGTAATCAAGGACCCTACTAAACTTATGGCCACAAAGAAAACGAAGTTAGATATGTAAATACCCCATGATGCATAATCTCGCATGGCAGTGACCTCTAATCCATAATACAATTGTCTTCCATAAGCAAATACACCAAGGGCTGCAAAAAATAACAAACAGATCACCCAAATTCTTCCTTGTTTGCCAAATTCCTGTGGTAATAAATCTGCTATAATTTTATCTTCTTTTAATTTATCCACTTTGAATAATTTTAAAATGAGTTAATACCTATCCCTTTTTCTCTTCTACACCAGACTCAACTTTGTTTTCAAAAGGAAAATTTCTATTAACTGGTGGTAAATAGTAAACACTTGGCTTTGTGCCTAGGTCCTCCATTAATCTGTACCCCGCTTTGTCTTTAATTAGTTCACTAAATCTGAAAGTCTCTGAACCATTAGTAACTGTATCTTCTAATATGTCTCCAAAAAAGAAAACACCATTCGGACAGGCCGATACACAATGTGGCAAGTTGCCTTGTCTCACCATATCAGGACAGAAATCACATTTACCTACAGTACCTACTTTTTGTGGCACACTGGTTTCACATGAATAAGGTTTATCCGCAATTTCTTTTTCAATTTTAGGTTCTTCCCAATTAAATACCCTGCTAGAATATGGACAGGCTGCCATACAAAAACGACAACCAATACATCTATCACTATCAATTAATACAATGCCGTCCTTTCTTTTAAAAGTAGCATCCACTGGACAAACTTTTACGCAAGGTGGTTCGTCGCAATGCATACAAGTAGTGGGTTGCCAATAAGGTGCTGTATGTTCAGCGTCCTGCATAGGATACACTTTAATCCAGTTTTGTCCTGGATGAATATGGTGCATATGATTACAAGCAGTCTGACATTTTTTTACACTTTTGCATCTTGATAAATCAATCACCATAGCAAATTTCTTACCTGCAATACCCTCTCTTTCTATGGTATTCATGGAAGCGGGCAATGCAGGAACTGGTTTTAAAAATGCTTTATCCACTTCTATAATTTCTCCATCAACCGATAACAATTTCACCATCTCACCAGAAGGTTTCACATCTGGTATTTCTTCTGCAGTAAACGGATTTTTTGTTGCACAACCCGCAAGCGTTACCCCTGCTACTAAACTGCTTGCTATAAAATCTCTTCTTGTATTTTGACTCATTTTATTTCAACTATTTATGCATTACAACTCTTTATTCACCCAGCTTTGTAATTGTTGATTAGATATTTTTTCTTTGCCAGCTTTAATCTTAGAAGCGTCTACTTCTACCAGTGTTCCATCCTGTGTTAAAAACTTAACAGTTTTAAGTTCTGGAGCACAAGCAATCACTTCTTTCTTATTAAAAGCAGTAGCCATTTTTGCAATTGGGAATAAACTTAAAACACCTAGCCCTGCAATTAATTTTCTTCTGCTATTGTCTTCTTTATGAGTTGGATCTATATCTGACATACAATATTTTGAATGGTTTTCTATTTTTTAAATGTGCGCATATAGTTCACTAAATTCCAAATATCTTCTTGGTCTGGAATTTTCTTTTTGAAACTTGGCATATCTCCACGACCCTCCGAAGTTTTAAAAAATAAAGCTCCGTCAGATTCACCTTGAACCACTGCTTTACTAAAATCGGGAGGCGTAGTTTCTAATTGAGCTGCCTTTGTTCCATCGCCTAAACCTGCTTTACCATGGCAAGAAGAGCAATGCTGTCCCCATAAAACTTTACCAGCTGCAATAGATGCTGCATCTGCTTTTACTGCATTGGCAACTTTTGCTTTGTCTGCTGGAACATTCCATGGCTTGGTTTGAAAGAGGGTGAAACTAGCTGTTGTAATAAAAACAACAATGATAGCTAAGACAGGTAATTTTTTCATTTTGTACTGATTTTGTGTTTGTATTGGATACAAAGTTGCTTTTTATTGATTACCACATAAATGACAGGCATCACCAGAAAATATGATTTTAGTCATAATAGCTATGAGATAGATTAGGTCTAAAAATTCCAAAGTCTTGAAATATTAAACCCAATGAGGAATTGACTTTTTGTAAAATCGTTATGATTATAGACATTATTATTTTGAGGTAAAATGTATCCATAATTACCCACGAAAATTTGAAAATCGTGCCCACTTGTTTTCATATCTAAGCCCAAACTAATATTAGGGTTAGGGTTATTCATTGGATGTTGTGTTATAGGTTGATCATAATTAGCAATAATAGACATGCCTTCGGTTATTTTATACCTACCTGCAACACTTATAGCCAAATGACCATTATTAGTTTTTGCTTGAATTATTTTAGCATCGTCATAATACCCTTCTACATTATTAAAATAAGAAAAGCTCGGTGCCAGTTGTAATGAAAAATTTTCTGTTAATTTTCTTGCTATAATTAACTGAGAAAAATAACTCATTCTATCTTGTATATTAATAATTGGCAGTGCACTGTTCTTTGCTCTTGTGTCCATTACCATATTGCCAAATAAAGTAACACTTACTGGCATTGTATTATTCTTAGTTTGTTTTAATAATGAATACTTTATAGTTCCTGCTGTTTGCATTCTATCATTGGTAGCTCCAAAACCAAATTGCAAATCTTTAATAGGCACATAGCTAAATCCCAATAACATATTGGCACTTGCAAATAAACCACCTAAATCTTTCCAACCATGTTCTACAGTACCAAAGCGGTGTTGAATATCAAATTCAAATGTTCCCTTAATCGGTACCATTACGGTTTGATTATCTATTATATGATTTCCTTCAAAAGTATTTTTTACAAGAGATTTCTTTTTTACAACAGGTGTTTTCGCTATGGTAGAATCTTGCGCTAACAGTGTTTGCACTCCAACAAATAGCATCAATACCAAAAAAGGAAGTCGTATAAAGCGAACTATTGATAGAGTGGATATTGCTTTTTTCATTTGAATTAATTTAATTGTTTTTTGCTCCTTGTTTAATCCATGCATAAATTTTTGCATTGATTTTTTCATCAGGGCCAGCACCTAAAGGCATTGCTGGGCTTTTTTTGCCATTTAACCATAAGATCAAATTGCTATTATCGGGATCGTTGGCTTTTATGTAACTGCCATCTGTTAAAGCTTTATAGGCATTCGCTTCTGTTAAGTCTGGATTTTTAGCACCAGCTACATGACAACCAGCCTTAGCACAACTATTGGTAAATAAGGGTATAATATCTGTTTTAAAACTCATGGTTTCTGTGATACTAGATCCTGGATTTACGACAATAGTAGAAGTTTTATAACATCCCGTAATAGCAAACATAGTAAGGGCAAAAAGTCCTGATAATATGGCTATTTTTTTGGTTAACATACTTTTACATTTAATCGTTTACTTCCATTTTATTTTTGAAACTTAAGCATCAAATTAGGCTTAATAGCATGTTGATAGTTTGACTTATCCCATACTGCAAAACCAAATGGCTGATCTTGTAAACTTGTAAAATCAATATCTTGTTTCAATACATCTCCAGTTTGTAATTTTCTTTTGTACTCCACAATATATCCTGTGCCTGTATAAGTGGTTACACAATCAATGTCGGCTCTACCATTTTTTAATGGAGAGGAAACAACTGATGGAACACATTTTGCACCAATTGGACTTGTTGCTGCAGTACCTAATCTTTGATAATCGGTGCCAGTAGCTGGATCAATGGTTCCTCCACTATAGGTTAATACACCAGTAGCGCTTACTGCAGTCACTTTTTTAGCAGCACCACCAGTTACGGTATCTGCAATAGTTATATAGTTACCTGTTGAATTGGGTATCACATATAATGGAACTGCAACGCTTGCGCCTGTTCCATCTAATTTTAAATTTTGTGTATTTGCAAAAGAACCTTGTGTGGCATCTGCAGTATAGACAGGTCTGAAAGGCCATACAGTACTTGTACTTCCAACAATTAAATCATCTGCGTGACGACCATTCGCATTACCTCCTGTTATATTCGTAATAGCAGGTCCACCTGCCCAATCTTGATAGTTATCATCCATTTTACCATAACTTAAACCTTTACTTGGTTGCATCCACCACATATCAATTTTTTCATTCGCTCCATTCGTATAGTGATTGGCACTTGCTGAATTAGATCTATAAGTGGGACTAGTTACTAAACTATCTAATGCTGTTTTACCAACTTTAGCAACCAATGTACCTACTGCAGCATAATCATTATAAGGAGTGAATACATGGCAGCTTGCATAACAAGTTTGCGTTGTAAATTTTGGCGTTGAATTATCTATATTCCATAACATTGCAATTTTATCTTCTCCAAAACCTTCTCTTGTTAAAATACCATTTGCATCATAGGTTCTAGCACTTCCTTCTTTAGCCCATAATTTAGTCGTTGGGTTAAAATACCAAGGGGCTACTTTTTGGCTTTGGTCTTTATCGGCATATTCTGCTAAAAAATAAATATACTGATCGTCATACATAGCTCTTAATGTAACAGGATAAGTATCTCCAATATACCCTGCAAATAAACCATTACCCGGATCGGGTACTGCAGGAATAAAATCCAATTTTTGAGCATTTGCCCATATTAGATCCACCACACCATCAATAGTGGGTGCCGTAGCGGTTTTTAAAGCAAGTAAATCGGTAGTATTTTTAGTCGCAGTAGATACGACCACTTGGTCTGTTTTAGTGCAGTACATAAAAAATAGTACTACGAAACTAAATAGCGATACAATTTTTAAAATTTTCATACATTATACATTTATGGTGAACGTTTAAAATCCAGGAGCAAAGGGACAAAACTTTAAAAGCCTGCTCAATGACGCTCCTCAGTTAATTATATGATAGGAATCATAAATAGCTTAATTATCCTTAATTTTATAGCACAAGCATATACACTATGAATCCCGCTTTTTCTACATTCCGCCGTTTAATTACCAACCCTATTTCTTTTGGCTTTTTTTTATTTACAAAATTGCCAGCCGCATTTTTTGCGGGTTTAAGAATTCATTATTTCGATGACCGTAAATGTGTAGTGCGTATTCGATACTCTTGGTTTAGTCAAAACCCTTTTCAATCTATTTATTTTGCAGTGGAAGCCATGGCTGCAGAAATGACCTGCGGCATGCTAGCCTTTGCTCAAGTATACCAAAGGGTTCCTAAAATAAGTATGCTGGTGGTGGGTACGCAGGCCAATTTTTTAAAAAAAGCAACAGGTACTGTTTTATTTAGCTGTGAAGATGGCCTAGCTATTCAAGAAGCTATTCAAGAAACTATAGCTACCGGTGAAGGAAAAATAGTAATTTGTAAGTCGGTGGGCAGGAATGAGAAGGGAGAAGTGGTTGCCGAATTTAATTTTACATGGAGTTTTAAAGCAAAAAAATAATTCAATTTTATAAAAACAATATAATGAAAAAAAATAAAACAAATTTGTTCGCACTCATATTGAGCTGTTTACTTATAGTAGTTATGAGCGGTTCTTTACCAGCTCAAAATGCAAATCCTCCAGGCTTGAAGTACATTAAAGAAACTGAGTTAAAGAAAGATTTATACGCCTTAGCCGATGCGCATTTCAATGGTAGATCGGCTGGTACTTTAGATGAGTTAAAAGCCTCTATGTGGTTAGTAGAAAAATATAGAAGTATTGGCTTGCTACCTGCAGGCGACGATGGTACTTATTTACAGTTCTTTAATTTATGGCGTAACCATATTTCAGATAAGTCTGTTATTAAAATAAACAATACAAATTTAAAATTATGGAATGATGTAGCCGTAGCTCAAATGGCCAATGCTTCCTTAGTAGCACCTATTGTGTATTTAGGTAATGCCGCAAGTATTGATACATTAAAACTAGATATTAAAAATAAGGTAGTAGCAATTGAAGCTTCTTCTATAGGTATTAATACCAATGTTTCTCTGCCTACATGGCGTTATAGCAGAAGCGTCTTAACTAAATATGGTATGCCACTTATTAGAAAAGGTGCCGCTGCTATTATTATTATTGCCGATGATATTGCAGAAAAAGCATGGGACGATGCAGCAGAAAATTTTAAAAGAGGTAGTTATGACATTGATGGTGGCGCGAATGTAAATGTTACAACCACTGTGCCTGTTTTATGGATGCATGCTAATGCAAAAGCAAATTTACAAAATAGCACAGCTTTTATCAACGCCAATATTGAAGTAGATAAGTATAGCTACCCTTCTGTAAATATTATTGGAAAAATTAATGGTACCGACCCTAAGTTAAAAGATGAATTTCTTTTATACAGTGGGCATCAAGACGCACATGGTATTAGAAATGCACATAATAACGATTCAACTTATTATGGAGCCGATGACAACGCTAGTGTGGATGTGGCTATGCTAGCCAATGCTAGAGCCTTTATGAAAAACCCGGCTAAACGTTCTATTTTATTTGTGATACATGGTGCAGAAGAAAGAGGTTTACTAGGTTCAAGATATTATGCACAGCACCCTACTGTACCTATAAATAATATTGTTACCGTATTAAATGGTGATATGATTGGTAGAAACAATATTGATAGTGCAGCCTTTTTGGGTATGCAATCTCCTCATAAAAATTCAACTGAATTAGTAAATATTATTTTAGCTGCCAATAATGAAGGGCCTAAATTTAAATTAGATACTACCTACGATAAAGTTACCCATGTAGAAGGTTGGTATTTTAGAAGTGATCATGTACCTTATGCAAGATTAGGCATACCTGCTGTAATGTATTCATCCTTATTGCATGAAGATTATCATACACCACTTGATAATGCAGAAAATATTAATTACCCTAAGCTGAAAAAAATGGCCGATTGGATGTACCGCAGCGGTTGGAAAGTAGCTAATTTAGCGAAGCGTCCAGCTACCGATGCTAATTTTAAATTAGAACGCTAAAAATTTAATATACCATACTGAAACGCCCCTTAGTCTGATTGACTGCGGGGCGTTTTTATTGGATGTACTCTAGGGGAAAGAAAAATTATTTCTACAATATACTTTTCAGCTTAAAATACTTTCGAGCCGTTTGACTGATAGCTATATCTAAAACTATAATAACGTTGCTTGGTTAATTTTTCAGCGTCCGATGCAGAAACCGGTAATGTTACACCTCCTTTATAATAAGAGGTAATCTCAAGTTTTGCATATTTACCAGAAGCTGTTCTAATAACTAGTACCCTTCCAGCTAATGGCGTAATTAAACTTGTTAATTGATCATAAGTATACCATCCCTTACCACTGCCCGTTGTAATGGCATAAGTAGGTGCATTATCTGTTTTGAAAATAGAATCTGCAGGTATGGTTTTCAAATCATCAAATAAACCAGTATAAATAAAAGCGCCGCCTAAAGCAGGACCACTTGTTCCACCATTGGTTAAAATTCTAGTAGACATAAAGGCTAAATCCCATTTCGCAGTTGCACTATCTGTATTGGCAACCACAGCATTATTTTCTAAACTAAAAAAAGTATACTTCCCTGCACTATAGGGCATTCCATTGGAAGTAAGGCCTAATACTGTATCGGCCATTAAATCCTTAACTATATTAGTACTCACCGTTAGTACAGGCGCTGTAATGGTTTCAGACTTTGAACATGCAGTTATTTGTAATATGGCGAAAACTACAAAACTCATTTTTAATAATTGTTTGATCATATAATTTATTTTAGGGGTTTATATTTAATTTGATATTTCAAGTTGATAAAATATGTTCTACCAGCTAAGTTGGGTAAATGAATAGCATCTATATAATTATTGATATTATCAGCACCCAATTGAATAGCTATTCCATTTTGATATTCTTTTCCTATAGCAGTATGCAATGAATAATAACTTGGTGCAAAATCGTCACCATTGTCATACACTTCATTCCCATTGGTATTATTCACTACCCATTTACTTCTGTATATAATTCTTGCATTCGCAAAAAACCCATGCTCGTTCGAATAATTTATTTTTAACTGCGCTTTATGCTTGCTTACATTGGGTAGGCCTACATAATCAGACATAGTAAGCCTTGCACTCATATTATTAGCATTTCTAGTATACACGGTACCCGCTTTAATTTGAGCTATTTGGTCTTTGTCTCCTGTGATTAAATATTGATAGCCTCCGCTTAAAACAATTCTATTACTGAGACTTTGTTTAAATTCCAATTCAGCGCCTTCAGTAAAGGCTCTTCCAATATTTAAATAACTAAATATTTGTGCTCCACTTATATAAGTACCTACTTGCTGCACTTCAATTAAATTGGTAATATCATTTCTAAAAACTTGTGCACTTAAGAATGTTGTAGCCAATGGAGTATATTCCCATGAAAGGTGTATACCCGTTGACGATTCTGGCTGCAGGGCTTTTAATAAATAATAATTATTATACAAGCCGCCTATTTGCCCTAAACTATTTAATTGACCAATTACTTTTTGAGCTTGCGCAGAACCAAATACACTGTAATTGCCTGCAGCTGCATTGGTAAAGTCTAAATAGAGTTGTCTAAAATCGGGTGCCTTGAAACCTTGTCCAATACTTAATCTAATTTTATGGTATTGATTGAGTTTATAAAGCATTGAAAGTTTGGGACTCCATGCAGAAGCATAAGTGGCATTCTTATCGAACCTTATTCCTCCAATGATAATGAGTTTATCGCTAGCTGTCCACTCCCATTGTGTAAAGCCATATTGAATGGTATTTTCTTTTCTTATTTTATCACTATCATACCTACTACTCTTCACCCCTTCCCATACAGCACCTACTCCAAAAATGCTATTTAATTTTTTACTTAGAGCCCAATCGCTTTGGTTTTCAATTCTTTTAAATAAATGGTTTAATAAATCATTATAAGGTGCCCCTGAAAGCGTTAATAGATCTTGTTTTGAAATATAGTTGGTTAGATAACTTCGAAAACTTGTTTTAAGATTAGCTGTGAAATGATAATTCAAAGTCGCACTCAAATTGGCATCGGTATTATGCTCATTACCATTGGAGTTAATGGTAACACCCCCATTAGAAACAGCAATATTGCTTTTTATATTTTCATCAGTAAGTCTTGCGTTCAATAAAATGTTCGCATGCGCATTAAGATTTAATTTAAACTGTTGACTACTGGTGAGTCTAGTAATTGGGGTTGTAATTCTATTATTGCTATTGGGTCTGATACTATAGCCGTCGGTGGTATAATAATTATAAAAGCCCTGGTAATTTATAGTCTTTGAAGCAAGCGCATTATTTAGATTTATATCCTTGGTATTATAAGTACCATATCTTAAAGATGCAGCTAAGGGTATTTGAACAGAAGCGTCAGTAATGATATTAATCACACCCGCCATGGCTTCACTGCCATATAAACTAGAAGAAGGCCCTTTGACAATTTCAATTTTTTTAATATTCACTAGTGCAATTCTATTTAAATCAAGTACGCCAGCAGTTCTTCCCACAAGTGGCTCTCCATTAATTAAAATAATAGTGTAGTCGGGATTTAAACCTTGCAATTGAACACCGGCCCCAAAGCCACTAGTCATGGTGAGCCCAGTTTGTTCTTTGAGTATGTCGGTTAAGCGAATAGAACCTGTTTGTTGAATAGTTTGGGCGTTGATGAGCGTAATGGGAACAGTACTATTACTTAATTTACGCTCCGATCTTGTAGCGGTTACTACTACACTATCGCCATAAGCAAATAAGGTATCTTTCACAAAACCAACCTGGCTCCATAAGCATTGAGGAATGATAAAAAAAAATAATATTATTGGCTTCTTACACATGAAGCCGCAAAGCTCCTACAAGAAAAAATGAAAAACTTGTTTTGACGAATGTATTGCCACGACCAGGGCAATAATTTTACAATTATATGACAAATTAATTTTTATCTAAAATTCGATCTATTGAATTTAATTCACTTGAAGGAATAAAGTATTCATAAAATCTTTTATCATCTTCCTTACGCACACTACTTATAAGCGAAATCTCAGACTGTGTAATAAATTGGTATTTTTCATTAATAGCGTTAATCATATCGCTTCTCACTTTTTTCTGTAACCCCACATTTTTATCCTTGATACCCAACACATGATTAATTTCATTAATCTCAACATTCATGCCTTTTTTAGAGTTTTTCACTAACAAAGAAATAAGCGCTACTTCTGTACCCACAAAGGCCTGATTGGTAGATTTTGATTTTAATATTTTAAGTTGCGACTGTTCCAATTTTTTACTTACACTTCTATTGAATAACCAAATAGAAAAAACAAATACCGTTAATACAAAAACAATGAAAGCAACGATATAAAAATAATTATCATCTAAGCCCCATATTGGGTAGCTTAAGGCATCGAAATAATCATATGATAATTTTTTTGTGGAATAAGTCTGTTTCTCCTGGCTAAAACTAAATATGGAGTCTTTGTATAAAAAAAGATCTTGATTATTCGCCCTTCTTAAAAAAAACTGATTGAATTCTGCACTTTTGGATTTATATATCTTATTTGTTAGAAAATTAAAATAGTACGCCTCGTCCTGATTGATTAAAATGCACCCGCTATCTATGGCAAAAAATGAATTTGTAATATTGGCATCAACCAATAATTTCTTTGTATTGGTATTCATCGATCCTAGCTTTACCCATTTTTTAGAAGCAAGGTCTAAATAATAACTATCATAAATCTTTAATCCTCTTTCACCATCTGGCCTTGCAATACCGCCATTGATAATGAATTGAAAAGGCACATACAGCTTACCTTCTTTCTTGTCAAACCAATTAAACCCATTAGAAATTATTTCGTTGTTAGTGGGTGCTATGTCCCATTCTCTGTCTAAATAATTAAAAGACCTTAAATGACCATTCAATTTCCAGAAACCATAGCCCCCATAACTGTATATATGTTTGTTCCAAATAAAATTATTGCAGTCAATATTGTAATTCATATTAACAGTAGCATCAATTCTGTGAAAAGTATAAGCTGAATCTTGTTTGCCCTCTAGTTGATAAATAAACCCCGTTTGAGAAATAAAAAGATAAAGACTCTCTTTTGTCTTAATTAACTCTTGTCCATTATTTTTAAAAATAGTTTCCTCAGTTGGAATGATTTTGTTCTTACTCGATAAGAAAACCTTGCATTCTAGGTCCTTTAGGCTGGTAATTTTATCCAAAAAGGGACTATTAGTAATTGTAAAGTGCTCTGGAAGCTCTAATAATGTGGCATTTGCTCTTAGAATAAAGACAAAAGAGAGAAAAATAGAGAATATTATATATTTTGCGTATTTCATTGATAATCAATATTAAATTAGGTAAATAACTTATTTATATAAACTGTTTTATGGGCTAAATATAGGAAATAACCTATTACGAAACTTAATAGGTAACTCAATTGGATATATTATTTCATCAATTGGTGTTCTTTTGAGCTGCTTTTGGGGGAAAGCTATGGATTTTATAAGGGAGCCGTGAAAACGGTTCCCTTTTTTATTGCCCGTTCTAATTAAAGGCTAGGCTTTGTTCCAGCCCTTCTAAAAGAGCTTATTCCTGCTACCCTGTATTTGGTAACAATTTGGTAATATATGCCTGAACCCCCTTTGGGCTCAAAATGGGACTTTTGTGATGCATTATTCAAACCTATAAAAAGCTTAATTATGGACTTTAATTCAATCATGAAAATTTTCTTACCTAAGGATAGAGTTTTCTTTCAATTATTCGAAGAAGTGGCAGAACATGTTTATGAAATGGGCATCAAATTAAAAGAAATGGTAAACGAGCCAGATGCTGATGTGAGAGCTAATATTTTAGCACAAATTGAAAACTTAGAACATAAGAACGACGATTTAACACATTCAATATTTACAGAATTAGGTAGAAATTTTATTACGCCATTTGATAGAGAAGACATTCACTATTTAGCCTCTTCTTTAGACGATATCGCTGACTACATTTACTCTTCTGCAAAAAAGATAAATTTTTATAAAGTAAACCCTAATGATACAGGTATACATAAATTGGCTGAATTAATCTTACAAGGAACACAAGAAACCAAGAAGGCAGTATTGGGACTACGCAACATGAAGAACATTAAGGAAATGACAGAAGCCATGATTAAGGTGAACAGTATTGAAAATCAGGCTGATGATATTTTTGATATGAGTATTGAAAAATTATTTGAACAAGAAAACGATTTTAAAGAAGTAATTAAGAAAAGAGAAATATACCAAGTACTTGAAATTGCAACAGATAAAATTGAAGATGTATCTAATGTAATTGAATCTATTATTATCAAGTACGCTTAATTTTATTCAAGATGACTTTATTAATTATTATTATAGCCCTTGCGCTAATATTTGACTATATCAATGGGTTCCACGATGCAGCCAATTCTATTGCTACTGTGGTTTCAACAAAGGTGTTGACACCGTTTCAAGCAGTATTATGGGCGGCCTTATTTAATTCAGTTGCCTTTTGGATTTTCAAGGACCATGCAGTAGCCAACTCCATTAGCAAAACCGTTTACAAAGACTTTATTACCCTGCCTGTAATTTTCTCAGGCTTATTAGCTGCCATATTCTGGAACTTACTTACTTGGTGGTATGGTATACCTTCTTCTTCTTCACATACCCTTATAGGAGGCTTTGCTGGAGCTGCTATTGCACATGCCTTAATGATTAAAGGCATTGATTATTCTTGGGCTAAAATTGTGGATAGCGATACCATTTTAAAGACAGTATTATTTATTTTTCTAGCCCCTATTATTGGAATTGTGATATCTATATTTATTACAGTGGTAACTATTATGCGTAATATTTATTGGCGACTGGCCATTATAGCTATTGCTACTTTAGGTACTGTTTTAATGTTTGATAAATTTGAAGACACTAAAATAAAAGAAAACGTACAAAAGTTTTATAGCATTGATAAATATCAAAAAGAAATTGCTACTATAAAAGAAGATTTAGTTAAAAAGCAAGGCGATACTATTTTAGTAGCTGCCTTAAAACTAAATGAAGGCAAACTAGAAAAAGCAAATATATCTTACAATCATATCCTACCTTATTTATCTGATTTTGATAACTCCTCTGCCGATAAAATTGCAGCAGTTGCTCAAGATAGTGGTTGGTTAAAAAATATAGCGGTAAGTAAATTAAAAGATGCGGTAAGAAATGCAAACGATTTTTTAGTACTGGAAGCTAAAGCTCCTGAAAATGCAGATGCCAAGGCAGAATATACCATTGCAAAAGATAAAACAGAGCTTTATAAAGCGCCTGTGAAACTATATTTAGAAGAAGGAATTTCTTTAGATTCAGCACTAATAGCTATTAACGCTATATATCCTATTGCAGATAAAAATATAGAAAAGGTGAAAGGGAAAATGACCAAATTTAATATTGAAAAAACATTTGCTAGTGAAATTGACAAAGCAGATAATTCAATTATTGTATACGGCATTATTGGGGCTTCTATTTTATTTATGATTATTTATTTTTATGTAGAGAAAATTAAAACACCTACAGCTCACTCAGTGGCCTATATGTTTAAAAAATTACAGTTATTTAGTTCTGCTGCTTTTAGTATTGGACATGGCGGTAATGATGCACAAAAAGTAATGGGTATTATTGGTGCTGCACTCATTGCCAATGGAAGCATGCAAGACTTTAGTCAATTACCTAGCTGGGTGCCTGTTGCTTGTTATTTAGCCATTGGTTTAGGGACCATGAGCGGCGGTTGGAAAATTGTAAAAACAATGGGTTCTAAAATTACCAAGGTAACACCTTTAGAAGGTGTGGCTGCGGAAACTGCAGGCGCCTTTACATTATTCTTTACTGGTCAAATGGGTATACCCGTTTCCACTACACATACTATTACAGGCTCTATTATTGGAGTAGGCGCTACTAAACGTTTAAGCGCTGTAAGATGGGGTGTAACCACCAACCTTTTATGGGCATGGGTTTTAACCATTCCAGTAAGTGGCGTACTTGCAGCTATTACATTTTATATTGTACATTATTTTTCTAAATAAATAGATTTAGTAAAATAATTTAAAAAAAATATACCCACAAAAAAGCCCCGATGTATCGGGGCTTTTTTAATTATTAGAATGAGTGGTAATAATTTTTATTTTTTATGCTTTACAAAATTTATTTCGATTGTATTGCATGAACTTTAGTTTGTCTTCCATCGATATATTCAAAACTAGTTCCATTAAAATAACCGTTCTGCTCTAACGCTACTCTTACTGGTTTGTCCCAACCCGCTAATGTATGGGTAGCATTTAACTCAATGGAATAACAGGTTTTGGCCTTCATGGTATAATCGCCAGATCCAGGTACTCCATTTTGGAAATCCCACATGCCAATAGTAGTGCCCGCTGCGTGGCCATGAAATCCAATAGGATGGGTGTATATACTTGGGTTAATACCTGCAGCCTTGGCCTTTGTTAAGGCTTGCTTTAAAATTTCATTACCCGATTTGCCGATTGCAAATTCATTGGTTAAAAAATCTTGTAATTGATTGGTCTTGGTAAAAGCAGCTTGCAAAGCAGCAGGAACTTCTTTTTCTGTAGGAAGTAAAACATAGGCCTGTTCTTGCACATCAGAATTTAATCTTAAATAAGTAATACCAAAATCTACATGTAAGAAGTCACCTGGTCTTATGACTTCATCTTTTTCATTACTTACTCTTCTTTGAATTTCAATAGAGGGATGAAACCAAGTAATTAAGCCTTTATCGCTTAATTGTTGTCTAAACCACCAAACTAGGTCTTGCGTAGTGGTGACATTAGGCTTAATCACTTTATTACTAAAACCTTCCTTTATAATTGCATGTGTTATTTTTAATAAGCTTGGATACAATTGCATTTCTTTTTCTGTTCTTGTTTCTAACCAACTTACGGCTAAAGGTTCTGCAGAAACTAGTTTTGCTTGTTCACTTGCATTTAAACTTTGCATGAATTCTACATATTCAGTATGATCTAAACCATCGGCATGTCCATAGTCGGCAGAAGTATTAATAGCAATTTTACTAGGGTTAAGCTTTCTTAATAAAGCCGTTAGCGCATCCCATTGATTAGGAAAGGCAGCTACATCCCAAGCAGCTTCAATTTCTGTGCCTACTGCATACCTAGCTACTGCGTATTTTTCAACAGTGTTTTTTTGCTTGTTTCTATAAAACACTAAGATGGTTCTACGACGCGCAGCTATCCACTCGGCAGGTAGCATAGTTCTAACAATAGGGTCTTCATTGTACTCTCTTGTTATGAGTACCCAGCAATCCATTTGTGCTTTATCCATTAAACTAGGTAATAAATTATTGTATCGGTCTGCCAATACTTCATTGATAATACTAGCTTGCGCTCGAAGGGGTTTTACTTGTGCGGTAGCCTTCATAAAATTAGCACCTACCAAAAATTGTAATGTGAGAATGAGTAAAAATATACGCATCGTATAAAATTGAATTATGATAAAATAGGTTCAACGAAAAACCGAATAACTAAATTAACTACTAAATTTGCAAATATGGTTTTTTTAAGAAAATTTATGCTGGGAATTTTAGTTTTTGGACTGAATGCAACATGGGCACAGGACACAAGCTATACCCAATTAGCCACTATTGTGGTTTCAGCCAATAAGCTTAAAGAAAAAAGAACCGAGTCTCCTTTAGCCATTTCAGTGCTCTCTGCTAAAACCATTGATGAAGTAAAGGCACAAAGACTTGATTATTTATTAAATAAAGTAAGTGGGGTTTACATGCCCACTATTGGCAATGAACAACATATGATGTCCATTAGACAGCCCATTTCTTTAAAAGGCCTGTATTTATATTTAGAAGATGGTATGCCCATTAGAACCAGTGGTTTATTTAGCAGTAATGCCCTCATTGAAATTAATACTAGCAATATTCATAGTATTGAAGTTATTAAAGGCCCCGCATCGGCCTTATATGGTGCAGAAGCTATTGGTGGTGTGGTAAATATTTTAACTAGCCCTATTCCTACAAAACCAACGGCCTCTATAAGTACACAATTAAATAATACAGGCTATAAAAAAATAGAAGCTAGCTGGGGTAGTCCCACTAAGTCAGGTGGCTGGATAATAAATGGTTCATGGACAGATCAAAATAAGGGTATTACAGAGTATAGCGATTTTTCTAAAAAAGCATTAAGTATAAAAAGAAGTTTTGGTGTAGATAAAAAATTAAAGGGCTACCAAAACCTTCAGTACATAAATTACTATACTCAAATGACAGGGTCTTTAGATAGCATTAAATTTTTTCAGAAAAATTTTGGCACACAACAAAGTTTCACCTTCAGAAAAATAGACGCCTTAAGGTTTAGGCAAAACCTAGCCTACGACTGGAATAGCCATTCCAATATTACGCTAAATCTAATGTATCGTAATAATACCATGGACCAGAACCCTACGTATTCTATTGCCTCTACCTCCAACCCCACAAAATTTAAAGGACAAGTGAATAGCAATCATTTTGATGCCTATGTACTAGACTTACAACAAGCTTGGAGTATTTCTTCATTGAATAGTAAAATAATAGTAGGTGGTTATTGGGATATAACGAATCAAAATTTAATAGCACATTATATAGATATTGTAAAAGATACCACCATGGGAAAATATACAAAGTATACTTACCCTACAAGAGATTCTTTAATTACCAATTACAATACCCAAATTAGCAATAAGGCTATCTACTTTAATTATATCGCTAATTTTTCTAAAGCGCTACATTTAAATCTCACCATGCGCTATGATAATTTTGAATACCTTTTTAATAACCAACTTCCTCTTGGAACGCCTTCTGCAAAAAATAATTTTACACAGTTCACCCCTAAATTAGGACTTACCTATAATCTTAAACATATGGGAACTTATTTCAATTATAGTAAGGGTTTTGTGCCACCTCAAATAACGGAAATATACAATGCTATTAGAGTGCCTTATTTATTACCACAGGATTTTTCCAATATTGAAATAGGCTCTTGGTATCAAGGTAAAAATATTGCGGCAGAATTTTCAGTGTATTCATTACAAGGCAATAATGAAATTATTTCTGTAAGACAAACAGATGGTGTAAACTTAAATCAAAATTCAGGCGCCACTAGTCATAAAGGAATTGAATACCAAATTCGTTATCTAGTATCCCCTTCTTTTGAAATAAATTTTAATGGCACTATGGCTAAGCATACCTATTTAAACACCAATATTAAGGGAGTTGATGTAAGTGGTAAAGAAATGAATGCCGCACCACATATATTCAATAACCTAAGTCTTTCATGGAAGCCTACTAAAACTTTTCGCAGTGCTGTAGAATGGCAACACCAGTCTAGTTATTATATGGATGAAACCAATGCTACTCAATACCCTGGCTTTGACTTATTAAATGCTAGGTTCGGACTTCAATTGAAGAAATCGGAACTATGGTTCAATGTTTTAAACCTTACCAATACTTATTATTCTACCATGGCTACCAAAAACTTTAGTGTAAAAGGAAGCAGCGCTTACTCTTATTATTTAGGAGAGCCAAGATCTATTACCATTGGTTGGAGGTGGTATATTATTGATTAACTCTTATTCTCATTCCTCCCATGCCACCGCCTCTTTGCATGTCTTCCATAATTTTTTTCATACTCTCTGCAAATTGAGTACGGTTCATTTTATCTCCTTTAGTAGGTTGCTTCAATTCTTTGGCAGCATATTTAGCTGTATATTCTGAAGCAGTAATAACATTACCCCCATTACCACTATTCACTTCTAAAATAGCGCCTGGCAAGCCTGCATAAGTATCAGGACCAATAGACACTGGAATAGACTCTGTATACCAAACTACTAATTCTTCTTCTTTTGGTTTTGCAGGTGCTGCAGTATCTGTAGTATTTCTATTTCTTCCACCGCCGCCGCCAAAACGCATATTCATTTGTTGTGGTGTAATCATGGTAGTTGCTTTTTTACAAACAAACTTAGCAATGGTTTTAGTTTCTTCAGATAATTTCCAGTTAATAGGCTTTAAAGAATCTACTATTAAAAAATCTTTTTCAAATAAAGAACGAGCTTCATATTGCATTTGATTAGAAATATCTGTATACATAGTCGTTTCAGGCATTCTAAAATTAAAACGCATACCCCCTCTTTCACCACCACCTCCACCGCTATTAGCGAATGGGTCTGGGGCATCTTCATCTGGAATGGTTTTAAACATACTAGCCTGCTCATTAAATAAGAGTTCAAATTTTTCAGTTCTAAACTCAGGAATACGAGCTCTCATTTCAGGATCGGTAATCATTCTATACATGTTAATTTTTCTTTCAAAAATTAACTTGCCTTCTTTTACTTGTGCGAAAGAGCTTGTCATAGCCACTAGCACTATTGTAATTGTTAAAAATATTTTACGCATATTTATTATTTTAAAATTTATATTTTAATAAAGATTTACTAAAGATAATTAATTCATACGAATCATCACATTTCTTGGACCACCACCGCCTAAGCCCGATTTCTGCAAGCTGTAGATGAAGCTTACTAAGAAGTATTGATTAATCACATTATATTGCTGGTCAACAATTTGATTCTGCGATACATTTCTGCTAATGCCCGCATTTCTATTTAATAAATCAAAGGCGCTCACCCTTAATTCAGCCTTTTTATTCTTCATAAAAAACTTAGAGAAGCTGGCGTTCCAAATAGGAATAGAAGTATTATACCCTGCAGCTCTTCCAGAGTTTATAGTGTAGGTAAAGCTTTGATTCAATAAGAAATTTTTAGGCAGGTAATTGTTCATCTCAGCGCTAAATACTTTCGTTAAATAATTTGTATTTAAACCTGCGTTGATAGCGTTATTGGTTTTGCTATAAGAATATCTTGTAGATAAATCAATATCAATAACTTCATCTAACTGAAAGTTATAGGATACAGAAGGACCTACTGTTTTAGTAATAATGGTATTTAATAAAGCATTGGAATAAGATATATTATTACTCATGCCTCCATTTAATCCAAAATTCACTCTTGAATATATTTTCTTTAAGCCAAAGCCATAATTCACACTACCATTGACACGGTAGGCGCCATTCACGTTCACTGGTTTTGATAAGGTAACTCTACTAGGTAAAATACTATCATAATTCACAATAGAATTATTGGTAGCAGCCGCATTCAAATTAGCAAAGAAATTACGACCAGAAATTATTTTAGAAGAGAAGAAACGCATATTCAAATTGTGTACATAGCTTCTTTTCAAATCGGGATTACCAATAGTTTGTCTATTAATATTACTTTGATCAAGTACGGGTTGTAACTGTGTTAAAGAAGGTTGATTGGTAGAAGTACGATAATTAATATTTAAATTCTTTGTTTGGGAGAAATTATATTGATACATGGCAGAAGGCAAGATATCCTGAAAGCCTTGATTCAATTTTGTATTTGCACTCACATTCTCTCCAGTTAACTTGGCACTTTGTAAAGAAAAGCCTGTAGAGAAATTATACTTTCTTTGATTGGTTCTATAGTTCATACCACCACCACTATAAGTATACTCGCTATTGTATTCGTTGGTAAGTCTTGTATTTAACTGATCATAGCTTGAACTGCCTGTGTTTTTATCATATACTTTCTTGCTTGTCTTTCCAATACTTTGACTCAAATAAGCATTGAATTCAAGTAACGATTTTTTTCCCAAGGGTTCTGTATACACTACATTGGCTGAATAAGTAATGGTATTGCCTTTTCTAATATTCTGTTGGTCTAAAATAGAATCTTTTAATAAATAACCGCCGCCGCCATAGGTGAACTGGTCGGTGTATTGTCTACCTGTTGAATTAGATTCATTATAACTATTGGTAATAGTTGAAGAAATAGTTCTTCCCTTTTTAGCAAACTTTTTTCTTAATAATAAATTACTCGCTGCATTACTAGCGTCTGTTACACTATTAGAGGCAGAACGAGTTGCATTGGTTTTAGTTCTAAAAGCATCTGGTAAAAATGTTTCTGTTGTATCATAAGACTCTGAAGTACCATGTTGCTTACCAATACTTGGTGTAAATTTATAAGAAAAAGTTTCAGATACTGTTTGGTCAATAGTGCTACCATAATTTTGTTGTTGGTTTCTAGTAACGCTTCTTGAACTGGAACTTCTATTAAATAAATTACCTGGTGTTAAATTTTGTGTGTAAGAATTGCTATTATTATTTCGCTCTACATCATTCAATGAAAAGTTAGCATTGAAATTTGTTTTCTTATCATTAAATAAATTAGAGTAATTACCACCGCCCGAAAGCGTGGTGGCCACCCCTTGTGCGTTATTATCGGTTCCGCCGCCGCCACCAAAATTAAGTGTCATTCCACCGCCACCGCCACCGGGTCTTCCACCACCCCCTCCAGAAAAATTAGCAATGTCTCTGCTAGAAAACCCTTGTCTATTGGTATTATTAGCCGTTCCAATTAATGAGTATTGTTCATCATTATTTAATCTATTCCAATTGCCTTGTCCATCAAACCTACTAGGCGTTCCTGCACCACCAGTTAATTTTCCAAAATTGGATTGGTTTCTATCTTTCTTTACTTTTAAATTAATGGCAGTCTCTTCTGTTCCATCATCAATACCGGTAAACATGGCTTGATCCGATTTACGATCATATACTTGTATTTTATCAATCGCATCTGCAGGTAAATTTTTAGTAGCCATTTTAGGATCACCTGTAAAAAATTCTTTTCCATTTACAAAAACTTTCGTCACTGTTTTTCCATTCACCGTAATCCCACCCGACTTATCTACTTCAATACCTGGCATTTTTTTTAATAAATCTTCTACCACAGCATTTGGAGCAGTTTTAAAATTTTCAGCATTGAATTCTATAGAGTCTCCATTAATAACTACTGGAGGCCTGCGTGCAGTAACTGTTACTGTTGACATTTTACTAGCATCTTCTAAATAAATATTATTGAGATTCAATACTGCATTAGTTCCTGTTTTAAAAGCAAACCATTGTTGTTGATAGCCTACATAAGAAATAGACAATAAATATTTTCCAGCAGGTACATTTTTAATAGTGAAAACACCTTCCTCATTACTTCTCGCAAAACTTACTAAAGAAGAGTCCTTTGAGCGTACTAAAGAAACCGTTGCATAGGGCAGGGCTCTTTTAGCAATGCTATCCTTAATGGTTCCCTCTATTTGAAAACTTTGAGCCATAGAAGCGTAACTCACTAATAATAAGCTACTTATAATAAAAAGCTTAAGTAAATTGGATTTTTTCATATTTGTAAAATTACGATTCCATTCGTAAAGAGCTATATTTTGGAACATTTTTAGGCCCATTTTGGTTGGTTTTTATATAAAAAACGGCATTTATTGATAAACGGCAATTCAAAGGCAAATTTGGAGTCTATTTTTTCACCTATTTAGCTAACTTTCAAAAAAATTACCAATGAGAAAATATACAATTACCTGCGTTTTTAGTTGGATGCTTTTATTCGTATTAGGTTTAAGCAATAGCTATGCGCAAGCAAAAACAGTAGCTGCTAAAGACAGCACTATCTTCACGAGTTTTAAAGGCATGCCACTTAAAGCAACGCGCGCCATACCTATGCAAACCAGCGAAGGAACATGGACCTCTTTAAGTATTAGCCCCGATGGAAAAACTATATTGTTTGATTTAATGGGAGATATTTATAGTATGCCTATTGAAGGGGGTAAAGCAACAGCTATCACCAAAGGACTAGCCTATGACAATCATCCTAGCTATAGCCCAGATGGAAAAAGAATTTTATTTATTTCAGATAGAGGGGGCGCTGAAAATTTATGGTATATAGATATTGCCAAAAAAGATACCATTGCTTTAACGGAAGATCAAAATCAAAATTTTCCAGGTGCCGTGTATACGCCAGATGGTAATTATATAGTGTATACAAAAGGAAGAAGAAATACCAAATTGTATTTAATGCATAAAAATGGTGGAGCAGGTACTAACTTAATTTCTTTACCTGCTGCTTTAAAAACAATTGATCCTGCAGTGAGTCCAGACGGAAGATATATTTATTATTCTTCAAGAATGAGCGCTTGGAATTATAATGCCATGTTACCTCAGTATAGTATTGGTGTGTATGATAGAGAAAAAGGCACAACGCGTACCATTGCTTCTAGATATGGTTCTGCTTTCACACCCGTACTTTCTAAAGATGGGAAATGGTTAGTATACGGAACAAGGTTTGAAGATAAAACAGGTTTAGTGAAACGTAACTTAAGCACTGGTGAAGAAACTTGGTTGGCTTACCCTGTACAAAGAGATGATCAAGAATCGATTGCAGTATTAGGTGTCTTACCTACTATGACTTTCACGCCAGATAGTAAATATTTATTAGCTTCTTATGGTGGAAAAATTCATAGCATTGATATTGAAACAGCTGCACAAAAAGAAATTAGCTATACAGTAGATGCAAAAATTGAAATGGGTCCTGAAGTATTTTTCAAATATCCTATCAAGGATACTAGCGCAGCACAAGCCACTCAAATTAGAGATGCTGTTCCGTCTGCTGATGGAAAAAAATTAGCCTTCACCGTATTAAATAAATTATATGTAATGGACTACCCAAGTGGAACGCCTAAAAAATTAACTAAAAATAATTTTACAGAAGCGCAGCCTGTTTGGAGCTCCAATGGCAAGACTATTTATTTTGCTACCTGGGGAGATAATGGTGGAAGTATTAGAAGTATTGATATTGCTTCAGGCAATGAAACAGTACTTACCAAAGAAAACGCTTTATACCAAGGTTTAGCTGTTAATGAAGCGGGTAATAGAATTGTATTTAATAGAACCACTGTTCAAAAATTTCAAAATTCTAAAGACCCTACCTATGATGATGATGAAGATGAATTGTGTTGGTTAGATTTAAAAGATGGAAGTATTCATGTTATTGATAAAGCCAATGGTCGCAGCAATGCACATTTTGTAAATGGCGAAGACCGTATCTATTTAAATAAATATGGAAAATTAATTTCTATTCAATGGGATGGTGGAGATGAAAAAGAAATTGTAAAAATTACGGGTATTACCACTTTTGGTAGTGTTGCACAAAGCAAAGGAAGACCTGTTGCAGATGTTTTAGATTTAGAAGAAGAGGAAGATGCCGCTAAAGAAAATAATCCAGCGTCTAGTGCGAATACGATTTTAATGTCTCCTTTAGGAAAAGCAGCTATTGCACAAGTGAATAATAATATTTACTATATCACTATTCCACAAGCAGGTAAATTAATAGACATTTCTGTAGCAGAAGCGAAAAGCGCAGCCTTCCCTAGTAAACTCTTAACAGAGATGGGTGGTGAGTTTCCAAGTTGGGAAGCCAATGGTAAAATTATCCATTACAGTTTAGGTGCTGCACATTTTACTTATGATATAGACGCTTCTTATGCCTTTGATGATAGTTTAGCCATGGCTAAAAAAGCAGAAGCTGCTATAAAAAAAGATACGACTGCTAAAGACAGTACTAAAAAAGAAACAGCGAAGAAAGCTGAAAAGAAAGAAGATCCAAAATACAAAGCCACTGAAAATTGGGTGAAAGTATTTTATGAAAAAGATATGCCCACTACACATATTTTATTAACCAATGCAAGAATTATTACCATGAAAGGTGATGAAGTCATTAGCAGAGGAGATATTTATATTGTAAACAACCGTATTAAAGCCATTGGTAAGTCGGGTAGCTTAAAAGTGGAAACTGGAACAGAAAGAGTAAACGTATCGGGCAAAACAATTGTTCCTGGATTTGTAGATACACATTCTCATATGTGGCCAAGCTGGGGTATTCATAAAACACAGGCTTGGGTATATGCAGCCAACTTAGCTTATGGTGTGACTACCACACGTGATCCACAAACAGCTACTACCGATGTATTAACTTATAGCGATATGGTAGATGCTGGTATGATGATGGGGCCAAGAGTATATTCAACCGGACCTGGTGTAGGTTATTGGGCTTACAACTTAAAAGATTCAGCACAAGCAGAATCGGTATTAGGTCAGTACAGTAAATACTATAATACAAAGTATATTAAAATGTATTTAGTAGGGAATCGTAAACACAGACAATGGGTAATTCAGGCTGCTAAAAATCAAAAATTAATGCCGACTACTGAAGGAGGTCTTGATTTTAAATTAAACATGACTAATTTATTAGATGGCTATCCTGGTCATGAGCACTCTATTCCTATTTATCCTTTATATGATGATGTAGTGAAAACAATTGCTGCTTCTAAAATGACAGTTACGCCTACTTTACTCGTTTCTTATGGTGGACCATGGGCAGAAAACTATTATTATGAAAATGAAAACCCTTATAGCAATGAGAAGATGCAATACTTTACACCTTATGAAGAATTAGCTTCTAAATCGCGTCGTCGTGCTACTTGGTTCTTACCTGAAGAACATGTTTTCCAAAAACATGCAAAGAGTATGAAAAAAATTGTAGAAGAAGGTGGACTAGCAGGTATTGGAAGTCATGGACAATTACAAGGTCTAGGCTATCATTGGGAACTTTGGTCTATGCAATCTGGTGGAATGCGTAATATAGATGCATTGAAAACAGCCACTATTTTAGGCGCTACTGGATTGGGTTTAGACAAAGATTTAGGTAGCTTAGAAGTGGGCAAATTGGCGGACTTACTTATATTGGACAAAAATCCATTGGATAATATACGTAATACCAACACGATAGAATTTGTAATGAAAAATGGTCGCTTATATAATGGTAATACATTAGATGAAGTAAAGACGGGTAAACACAAATTAGATCGTTCTGAATGGTTAGATAAAAAGCCTATTAAAAACACAAAGGTAGAAGATTAATGAAGAATTAATGGTAAGTTTAAATACTAAAAAATAATTTATATGAAAAACTCAAGAAGAAAATTTATACAAAACGCATCACTGGCTATAATGGGTGCAAGTTTAAAGCCAAGTGCTTTATGGTCTGCTACCAATAAAGCGGTTAGTAAAAATTTAATTGGTGTTCAATTGTATTCTGTACGTGAAGACATGTCCAAAAAACCATTGGAAACTTTAACAGCTTTATCTAAAATGGGATTTGAATTTGTTGAACATGCTAACTATGTAAATAGAAAATTCTACGGATGGGAAGCACCTGAAT